>Ga0116148_1005050_pt1 | contig 11236 bp, 10 predicted proteins | sample AD_UKC055_MetaG_FD_89786 | JGI IMG/M metagenome (GOLD analysis project Ga0116148, IMG submission 89786) | Active sludge microbial communities of municipal wastewater-treating anaerobic digesters from USA - AD_UKC055_MetaG | ecosystem: Engineered > Bioreactor > Anaerobic > Digestate | place: USA... | reverse complement strand
GCGCCGGCCGCTGAAGGTATATTCAATGACAGGATTTATGGCACAGCCGTAACCACGGACGAGAGGTATGTCTATGTGGCCGGCGGCATGTATGGCCTGAAGATGCTCGATTTCAGCGCGCTGATGGCGCCGACCCTTGCGGCAGGATATTACCGGGAGTATCTGGAGATGTACGATATTGCGGTCGCCCGTCAGTACATCTATGTTCTGGACAGATACCGCGGCGTTATGCAATTCAGAAACAACCTGATGTCATCGGTCAGCCGCGAGGGCTCAGTTACACCTGCTGCTTTTACCCTGCGGCCCAACTATCCCAATCCCTTCAATGCCGGCACGACCATCGCCTTTACCCTGCCGCGTGAGGAGCGCGTGACGCTCTCCATCTACAATCTCCTGGGCCAGGTGGTTGCGAAACCGGTCGATCGCCGGATGGAGGCCGGCGTGCATCAGGTGAACTGGCAGGCGGAAGGAATGCCCTCCGGGATCTATCTCTGTGAATTCAGGGCGGGATCTTGCCGGCAGATGCAGCGCATGCTGCTGCTCAAGTAGGATCGGGCCGGCACTGCTCTCCGTAAAGGTGCCGGCCGGCTTCACACGGTTGCCACGGCGGAATAGTGTTTGACTTCCGGCACTGGATTGGCTAATTTAACACGGAATAGGATGCGGGGGGAGGTTCAGGCCGGCAGGGTCAAGGAGTCACATGCACGCAGAATCCCGAAAACTGATCAGTCTGGCGATTTTCGCCGCCGCCATGGGCTTTCTCGAAGCCATCGTCGTGGTCTATCTCCGCGCCCTCTATTACCCGGAGGGATTCGGCTTCCCGCTGGCGGCCATGCCGGAGGGGATCTACCTCGCCGAAGTGCTGCGCGAAATCTGCACCCTGGCGATGCTCGCGGCCGTCGCCTGGCTGGGGGCAGGAACTTCTTTCACCCGCTTCACCTGTTTTCTCTACCTTTTCGGCGTTTGGGACCTCTTTTACTACATCGCCCTCAAGCTGTTGCTCAATTGGCCCGCCTCCCTTTTCACCTGGGACGTCCTCTTTCTCATTCCCATCACCTGGATCGGACCGGTGATTGCGCCGGTGCTCTGCGCATTGGCGATGATACTCCTCCACATGGCGGCTGTGCGCTTCCTTGCCAGAGGGGAGAGGGCCGCATTCAACCGCAGTGAATGGCTGCTCCTGGCGGCGGGGGCCCTTTTCGTCTACATCAGCTTCACCATCGACTATACCCTGCTGATCTTTCGCAATGACCCCGTCGGGCTGCTGACAGGCGGTACCGGGAACAAAGAATTCGTGCACATCTTTACACAATTTGAGCCGTCCCGCTTCGCCTGGGAGATTTATCTGCCCGGCCTGCTGCTCATCCTCGCCGCTATCTTTTCCTTCATTCGCGGCAAAGAGGCAGCCGCCTGAACCGGCCGGCAGAGGCCGTTAAAAAGCACGCCGCGGAGCCGTGCGGGCGTGCAGGCACCATGGGCGCTTCGTGATCGAGGCAAAAGGCTGGTTTTCATGAACCAGCCTTTTTTGTCGTCACCCCCTCCTGGCGCCCGGGGTGCAGGATCGCCAGCCGGAGACCGGCCTGCGGCAAGCCGATCCTGTGTCTATCGCTGCCGGTGGCGCGGAGAGCGGGCAAATATACTTGATTATCAGGGCAATATTGGCTAAATTAAACGCTTTTTGCGGGGGATTTAATCAACGTTAAGATGCATGGAGGTGTTTTATGAGTATGTTCTGTAACCAGTGTCAGGAGACGGTCAAGAATACCGGCTGCACCATCAACGGCGTGTGCGGGAAGAAAGAGGCCACCGCCAACCTGCAGGATGTGCTGATCTCTGCTTGTCAGGGACTGGCTCTCATTGCGATCGCTGCCCGCAAACAGGGGATCGACACCAATGCGGCGGACAAGCACATCACCAACTGCCTGTTTATGACCATCACCAACGCCAACTTTGATGATCAGGCCATTATTCAGGCCGTTCGTGAGAGCCTGCGGTATCGCGATGAGCTGAAGAGCAAGGTGACCATCAGTTTCAGCCACGACGCCCTTGCATGGGACGGCGCTTCCGAAGCCGAGCTCCACGCCAAAGCCAGTCAGGCCAGCATCCAGGCCTTTGACACTGATGAAAATGTGCGCGCACTCAAACAGTATATTCTTTTCGGCCTCAAGGGTATGGCCGCCTACACGGAGCACGCCTTCAATCTGGGGTTCGAGGAGCAGGAGATCTATGATTTCATGGAGGAGGCGCTGGCCATGATCACCCGGCCGGCTACACAGGAGACCGCACTGGAGTGGCTCATACGCACGGGCGAGTACGGCGTCAAGGCGATGGCTTTGCTCGACAAAGCCAACACAACCACCTATGGCCATCCCGAGATCTCCCGGGTCTCCATCGGCGTCGGCAAGAATCCCGGCATCCTGGTGAGCGGGCACGATCTCAAGGACCTCGAACAGCTGTTGATCCAGTCGGAAGGCAAGGGTGTGGACATCTATACCCACTCGGAGATGCTGCCCTCCCATGCCTATCCCCGTCTGAAAAAATATCGCCATCTCGCCGGCAACTATGGCAACGCCTGGCACCGCCAGCTGGAAGAGTTCGAAAGCTTTAACGGCCCGATCCTTTTCACCACCAACTGCCTGGTCCCGCCGCGCAAGACGGCGACCTATAATGAACGGGTCTTCACCACCGGGGCCGCCGGCATGCCAGGCTGGAAATATATCGATAATAGATTGCCCAACGGACAGAAGGATTTTTCCGGGATCATCAAGATGGCGCGGCAGTGCCCGCCCCCGACCGAGATCGAAACCGGCGAGATCACCATCGGCTTCGCTCACAACCAGGTCCTGGCTCTCGCCGACAAGATCCTCGATGCGGTCAACTCGGGCGCAATTAAAAAACTGGTGGTGATGTCCGGCTGTGACGCCCGCCAGAAGAGCCGCGAATACTATACCGAATTTGCCAAAGCACTGCCGGTGGATACCGTAATTCTTACTTCCGGCTGCGCCAAGTACCGCTATAACAAGCTCCATCTCGGCGATATCAACGGCATTCCGCGGGTGCTCGACGCCGGTCAATGCAACGACTCCTATTCATGGGCCTTGGTGGCGCTCAAGCTTAAGGAGATCCTCAAACTGCAAGACATCAATCAGCTGCCGATCGTATTCAACATTGCCTGGTACGAACAGAAAGCGATCATTGTCCATCTCGCCCTGCTCTATCTCGGTTTCAGGAATACCCGCATCGGACCGACGCTGCCGGCCTTTCTGACGCCCGACGTTCTCCGTATCGTGCAGGAAAAGTTCGGCGTTCAGACGATCACGACGGTTGATGAGGATATGAAAAATTTCGGGCTTAACTGAGGGCGCCGACATGAACGATGATGAAATAATCTGCTTATGCAATGAGGTCACCAGGGGAGAGATCGTCAAGGCGATCAGGGAGAAAGGTCTGAAGAGCGTCGAGGAGGTCGGCGAAGCGACCTTGGCGGGCACGACCTGCGGGGGATGCCAGGAGGAGATTCAGGCTATTCTGGATGAACTGAACCGATAGATACCGGACAGGCGCCGGAGTTTTGCCACTCCTTGGTGGCGGGGCTCCGGCGCTTTACCTGTTCCATTCCGCCAGCGCGGAATTGATCTTGTTTTTGATCTCCTTGAACTTGATATAGGAGCCCTCCAGCTCCTCCTCAGCACGGCGCCGGGAGGCGAAGCGCGCCGCCTGGATGAGCAGCCGGCGGGCCTCTTCTTCCCGCTTGAGCTGGCGGTTAAGCCAGGCCAGGTGATAATGGCTCTCCGCCATATAACCGTTGCTGACCGGCGTGCGCTTCTTCAACGTCTCGTTCAGTCTCTCCCAGATCTGCAGCGCCTCCTCCAGACGGCCGGTTTTTTCGAACAGGACGGCGCGGTTGTAGAGGCAGGAGGGACTGGCGGCGTAGCGCCGGTAGAGTTGATCGTTGATGACCACGGCGCTGTCGTACTCCTCTTTTTCCAGGTAGAGGGCCTGCAGCGTATAGCTGGCGTTGGTTGACAGATAGCGTCCCTCCCGCTCCACCTTCCGCAGTTTGGCGATCGCCTCTTTTTCCTCCCCGCCCAGAAGTCCGAACAGCAGCTTGCTCTTGTTGTACTCATAGACGGCGATGCCGAAGAGGGGATCCACGAAACCTGGGTCCATCTGGCTGGCTTTGCGCAGCAGGGAGATGCCGCTCTCCGCCGTCTTGAGGGCGCGCAGATAGCTGCCCGACTGGAAGAGGGCGACGCAATAGTACCCCTGCACGACGCCCGCGATGAAATGGTTATCCACGGTCGGCTCCCTCGCGAGCAGGCTGGTGGCTTTGACGGAGGCGATGGCGATCAGGCTGTCGAACCTGGCCTGCCAGATGCTCACGCGGTAATCGCGCATCATGGTCTGGCAGGCGTCGGCCGCCAGAAAATAGCCGACCGGGCTGGCGGGATCCTCATTGATCAGACGGCTGGCGAGGACGAGCACGCTGTCGTGCTCGCTGCGGTTGATCAATTCGATCAGGTTCATGATGGCTGCGGACTCGCCGGAAGCGACGCCGGAGCGCGGTTGGGGCCAAGGCGCGGCGAAGGCCGGGCTGGACAGGAGGAGGGTGGAGAATAGGATAAAAAGAGCGGCTGCAACGCAGCTCAGCCGGGCTGCAGCGCCCCGCGCGGGCTTTCTTGGCGACATGGATGCACTTTCTGTTCTGGACCTGGTGCCGGTCCGGTCATGGGGGAGAAGGCGGGAATTGCATACGCTGTTCCCGGGTGTGTATCGTTCATAAAGATAGCCATTCGGCGGCGGAATTACAAGGAGAATGTCGGCGCTCACTCCTGGTCAGCGGCAGGCTCTCCGATACGGTCCGGGATGCGGCTTGTCGGCGGGGCGCACGCCTCCGCCCGGGCTCTGCGTCAAATCGGCTTGCTTTTCAGCGGCTGAATGGCTAATTTGATATGGATTCAATAACCGGAAATTTATCAGGCACACGCGAATATGAGAAAGGCGAAGATAATGCGTATATTCGAAGCGGGGATTTTTATGCCCGCGCCAGTTCACTATCGGGGCGCTCTGCGCCGGGCCCTGCGCGTGATCGCGGCGCTGGTGCTGCTCTGGTGCGGCCTCTCAGCGGCTTCCGCCGGATCGACAAAATGGGTGGGCACCTGGAGTACGGCGCCGCAGCTGGTCGAGCTGAACAACAATCCGCCCGCCCCCGGTCTGAGCAACAACACCCTCCGGCAGATCCTCCGTGTTTCGCTCGGCGGCGACACCCTGCGGATGCATTTTAGCAATGAATTCAGCACCGCTCCTGTGACCCTGCAGAAGGTTCACATCGCCGTCTCGGCGGGAGAAGGCAAAATCGATCCGGCCACGGAGAGGCCCATGCTCTTCAGGGGCGCAAGCGGGGTCACGATCGCTGCGGGCTCGGCGGTCACATCGGATCCTTTCCCCTTTCCCCTGCAGCCGCAGATGGAGCTGGCCGTCACCATCTATTTTGGCGCCACACCGTCGGACGTGACCGGCCATCCGGGATCCAGGACCACCTCTTACCTGCTCGCCGGCGATCAGGCCGGCAGGGCTGATTTCGCCGGCGCGGTCCTGACCGACCACTGGTATATCATCCACACCATCGATGTGAAAGCTCCCGCCCCCTCGGCGGCTGTGGTCGTGCTGGGCAACTCCATCACGGACGGGCGCGGTTCGGGCACCAACAAGCAGAACCGGTGGCCCGACGAACTGGCCCGGCGGCTCCAGGAGAATCCGGCGACAAGCCATGTCGCAGTCCTGAATCAGGGCATCGGCGGCAACTGTGTGCTGGGGACCTGCCTGGGGCCTTCCGCCCTGAATCGCTTCACTCGGGATGTGCTGGAACAAAGCGGGGTGCGCTGGCTGGTGATTCTGGAAGGAATTAACGATATCGGCAACGGACAGAGCGGAGTGGGTGAGCGCCTGATCGATGCCTACACGCAGATGATCCACAGCGCGCACGCCCGCGGAATTTTCGTCTACGGGGCGACCCTGCTGCCCATGTACGGATCATCCTACTACTCGGCGACCCACGAGGCGGAGAGGAAAAAAGTCAACGACTGGATCCGGCAGGGCGGGCTTTTCGACGGCGTCATCGATTTCGATCAGGCTCTGCGCAATCCCGCCGACACCCTGAGTCTCCGGCCGGAGGCGGATACCGGAGACCACCTGCATCCCAATGAGACCGGCCACCGCATGATGGGCGAGGCGGTGGATCTGAATCTCTTCACGGGGGGAGATCCCTTCGTCCCGAGCGGCCGCAGCGAGTCCCGCTATTTAGAACCCGAGTGCGGGAGCGTGGGCGGGAACTGACGGATTGTCCCCGACCCCCGGGCCTCGGGGGGCAGCTATGTGACCGTCAAGGCGGGGCTCCAGAGCCTGACCGCCGCTCCCGCCGGCAGCGCAGAGGCGATTTTGCTGCCTTTTACGCCTGCTTGCGCGGGCACCTTCTTCCCCTTCGCCCGCCTCAACAGCCCGACGATCCGGCTCTCTGCGCCAGGGATTACTTCGCCGGCTGCTTCGACAGCAGCTGAAAACGGGCGATGGCGCGATCGGCCAGCACCTGGCTGGCGCTCACAACCGGCACGCCTGAGCGCGCGGAATTGAAAGCGAGGGGGATCTCGGTGCAGCCGAGCACCACGACCTCGGCTCCGCTCTTTTCGAGCTCCTTGCCGGCGAGATAGAGCCACTCCTCACACTGCCGTTTGTCCCCGTGCGCCTTGATCAGATAGACCGCCTTCATGACATAGTTCTCAAGGATATTGTCGGAGGGCTTGATCATCTCGATGCCGCGCGCAGCGAACTCTTTTTCATAGAGCCCGGTGGAGATGGTCCCCGTTGTCGCCAGCAGGCCCACCTTTTTAGCCTGCGGATATTTGGTGGCCACTTCGGCCGCGGCCTCGCGGATCATGTTGATGATGGGGATCTTGACCGCCTGCTGCATGTGATCATAAAAGTAGTGGGCGGTGTTGCAGGGGATGGCGATGTAGGAGGCCCCGGATTTCTCCAGACGGGTCACCCCTTCGGCCAGGTAGGGGAGGATGGAGGGGTCGCCGCTGAAGATGGAAGCTGTGCGGTCGGGCACGGTCGGCAGGCTGTAGATGAGCGTGGGGATGTGCTCCTGGTCCCTGGTCGCCGGGGTGCGCTCGACGATGAGCTGGTAGAGATTGGCCGTGGCTTCCGGCCCCATTCCGCCGAAAATGCCGAGGATGACCTCAGGCCGGGGATCGATGGCGGTGCCGCCGCCCTTTCTCAGGGCCGGGGAACAGCCGGGGCCCGTACTGATGATGACCAGCAGGATCCCCAGGATCAGCCTGTACGATGTCGTGCGCCTCATTTTTCCTCTCCTTGCTTGAAAGGTCAACTCCCGATGATCTGCCCGGCGTCAGCCGGCCTCCCGATGTGCTTCTATCCTAAAGATATTGGCATTTTTTGCAACTCGCAACAGGAAATTATGTTGGACGATTCTTCTTCCGCGCAATCCAATAAAATTCGTATAAACGAAATAAAATAATTGACTCTCAGACCAGGATTTATTAAATTAGATATAAGAGTCTTATATCTTAAATAGGCCTGTGGAATATCACCGGCATCCTGCCGGCAACTGCACCCATCCGGACCCGCAGCCGGGCGGGCTGCAGCGGACCATCCCTTCAGAAAGGAGCTGCTTCATGAGCAACAAAACACTGTGGACTGCATTTCTCCTTGTCGTCCTCGGCTCGTTCGCGGTTCTACTCTTTTTCGGCGGCGAGATCTATCAGAAAAAGCCGCCCCAGCCCGAACGCGTGGTCACAGCCGATGGCGTGACTCTTTTCACCGGGCAGGAGATTCGCGACGGCCAGAATGTCTGGCAGTCGTTGGGCGGGCAGGAGGTGGGCAGCGTCTGGGGCCATGGCGCCTATGTCGCGCCCGACTGGAGTGCCGACTGGCTGCACCGTGAAGCCACCTTCATCCTCGACCGCTTCGCGGCCGAGAGCCATGGCCTCACCTACGGCCAGCTCTCCGCCGAACAGCAGGCCGCGCTGCAGGTGCGGCTCCAGCAGGAGCTGCGCAGGAACACCTACGACCCCGCCACCGGCGAGCTGCGCGTCTCCTCGCTCCGCGCCGAGGCGATCGAGGCGGTGAGCCGTCACTACGCCGGACTTTTCATGGCTGATCCGGACCTTGCGAAGCTGCGCACTGCCTATGCGATACCGGAGAACAGCATCAAGGACCCGGCGCGGGCCCGGCTTCTCGGCGCCTTTTTCTTCTGGGCGGCGTGGGCGAGCGTAACCGAGCGCCCGGGTGAAGAGGTCAGCTACACCCAGAACTGGCCACCCGACGAGCTGGTCGGCAACCGGCCGGCCGCCAGTCTGGTCCTCTGGACCGGGTTCAGCGTCATTGTTTTGATCCTCGGCATCGCCCTTCTCGCCTTTTATTACGCGAAGCAGCAGGGCGAAGGGCTGGAGGGGCATGATTTTCCCGACCAGGATCCGCTGCTCGGCCTCAAGGCGACCCCCTCGATGAAAGCGACCCTGAAATATTTCTGGGTGGTCACGGCCCTGATTCTGGTACAGATCCTCATGGGCATCATCACGGTTCATTACAGTGTCGAGGGCGGCGGTTTCTATGGTCTGGCCCTGGACAAGCTGCTGCCCTATGCCGTCTCGCGCACCTGGCATGTCCAGCTGGCTATCCTCTGGATCGCCACATCGTGGCTGGCGACCGGTCTCTACATCGCTCCGGCCGTCTCGGGTTATGAGCCCAAATTCCAGCGTCTCGGGGTCAACCTGCTTTTCGGCGCGCTGCTGGTCATCGTCCTTGGTTCAATGGCGGGCCAGTGGATGGGCGTCATGCAGAAGCTGGGTCTGGTCAACAACTTTTGGTTCGGCCATCAGGGGTATGAGTACGTCGACCTCGGCCGCTTCTGGCAGATTTTCCTTTTTGCCGGCCTTTTCATCTGGCTCTTTCTCATGGGGCGCGCCATCTGGCCCGCTTTCAAGAATGCCCGGGAGCAGAAGAGCCTGCTGGGGATGTTCCTGATCTCCTCGGTGGCGATTGCGGCTTTTTATGGTGCGGGTTTGATGTGGGGGCGGCAGACCAACCTGGCGGTCGCCGAATACTGGCGCTGGTGGGTGGTCCATCTCTGGGTGGAGGGCTTTTTTGAGGTCTTCGCCGCGGTGGTGGTCGCCTTCCTCTTTGTGCGGCTGGGGCTGCTGCGCATCAAGACCGCGACCACGGCGGTGCTCTTTTCCACGGTGGTCTTTCTGACCGGCGGCATCATCGGTACTTTTCACCATCTCTATTTCACCGGCACGCCGATGGCGGTGATGGCTCTCGGGGCCAGCTTCAGCGCCCTCGAGGTGGTGCCGCTGGTGCTGATGGGCTTTGAGGCTCTGCACAATTACCGTCTCAGCAAGGCCCGCGCCTGGGTGGCGAAGTACAAATGGCCGATCTACGCCTTTATCGCGGTGGCCTTCTGGAACCTGGTCGGAGCCGGCATCTTCGGTTTCCTGATCAATCCGCCGATCGCACTCTATTACATGCAGGGGCTGAACACCACGCCGGTTCATGGCCACACCGCCCTTTTCGGCGTCTATGGCATTCTCGGCATCGGGCTGATGCTCTTCGTGCTGCGCAGCATGACCATCGAACGGGAGTGGAACGACGGTTCCCTCCGGATCGCCTTCTGGGGGATCAATATCGGATTGGCGCTGATGGTGCTGCTGAGTGTGCTGCCGGTGGGTATCCTGCAGACGGTGGCGAGCGTCAAGTACGGGCTCTGGTACGCCCGCTCGGCCGAGTTTATGCAGCAGGAGACGATGCAGACCCTGCGCTGGCTGCGCATGATCGGTGACGGGATCTTCGGGATCGGGGTGCTCGCCCTGGCCTGGTTCGTCGCCGGTCTGCAGGGCGGCTGGTCCTTCAAACGCAAAAACTGACCTCTGCTCGATAGGGCCGGGAGCCACACCGATGGCTCCCGGCTCTTCTCTTTTTCGATTGATATCGGTTACCTGCAGCGGGGTCGTGTTATCATCCTGACTGCAGGTAGACCGGCTTATCGAGGCCTGATTATCCACTGCACACCAGGAGATGAATCGGCCTCTGATCCTGGTCATTGATATTTGGTAAAATTGTACTGCTTCGCTACTACGGCTTTCTCTTCGGTGGGCAACCCGCTGAAGTACTTTTTCCAGCCGGGACAAAAATTGATGTGCCAGCGCCAGAACCGTCCCAGCAGGGAACCGGGTTTGGCATCATATCGGGCTCGCAATGCGCACTTGGCGCAGTTTTCCTCAGCCATGACTCACCTCCTTGTCTCAAGTTCGGCCTTGCCTTCCGTAAAATTACCGGCAGATCCCGGCGCAAGGCGTTCTCACTGCGGCTGCGCAGCATCCCGGGTCACATTCTCTTGCACGTGCCGGCGCACAGCGCAGGACGGCTCAATTCATCATGGTGACGATAAAGTTGATGATCTCGCCCTGGCGGACCACGGCGATCCCGGCGCGTCCGGCGAGGTGCTCCCAGCTTTCCATCGGGCTGCGGAATTCCCACAGCTCGTCCCCCACCTCCATCTGCGCCAGCAGGGCGCGCCAGCGTTCGTTCTTGAAACCGAAAGGCACGGGATCGGGGCCCAGCCGTTCGTCATGTACCATATGGGCGGCCTCCACCTCGGCGGCCGTCACCATCTTTTGCAGCCATTCTTTTCTCACATTCCACCTCGATGACGGATTAGTTGCTCATTCATACTCTTTAATGTACGTTACAAAAAAGAGATGTTTCATGCAAGATAAAACAATCCGGGCGCCGCGGCGCAAGATGTCAGGTGGTAACGAGATCGCGGTGGATACGCGGCGCAAAGAATCGGGTGGGCACCAGATTTGGGGGGGCAAGAGGCGCAAGATGTCAGGTGGTAACGAGATTGCGGTGGATACGCGGCGCAAAACTCCTTGATTTTGGATCATCGATTGGGTAATTTGGGTAAGGTCACCGCGTTTAAATCAAGCGTCTCGATCCCGATTAAAGCGCTTAATGGAAGGAAAGCCGCCCGCTGATGAAAAAGAGAACGCTCCGTATTGCTCTGATCATGGCCACTTTGTCAGTGGCTGTTTTGCGAGCCGAGGACGGCAGCCGGCTCTGGCTGCGCTATGACCGGATCGACAATCCGCTGCTTCTTGCCGGCTGCCAAAAGTCGGTCACCGGCTGGATCATCGAAGGCGATTCGCCTGTGCTG
>Ga0116148_1005039_pt1 | contig 11244 bp, 8 predicted proteins | sample AD_UKC055_MetaG_FD_89786 | JGI IMG/M metagenome (GOLD analysis project Ga0116148, IMG submission 89786) | Active sludge microbial communities of municipal wastewater-treating anaerobic digesters from USA - AD_UKC055_MetaG | ecosystem: Engineered > Bioreactor > Anaerobic > Digestate | place: USA... | reverse complement strand
GCGGCATTCGATGTCGAGGATTACGAGAGCTATATTCAGGTGCAGAGCGAGTCGGCGATCCGCAGCATCGCCAGCCTCTATGATTACGACCATGGCGAGGAACATGAGGTCACCCTGCGCAACGGCGGCGATGAGGTGGCTGCGGAATTGACCAAGGAGCTGCAGGCGCGGCTGCACAAGGCCGGCGTGGTGGTCGACGAAGCCCGCATCACCCATCTGGCCTATGCACCGGAGATCGCCCAGGCGATGCTGCGCCGCCAGCAGGCGGAGGCGGTCATTGCGGCGCGGCAGAAAATCGTGCACGGTGCGGTGAGCATGGTGGAGATGGCGCTGCAGGAATTGGCGGAGAAGGAGGTGGTGAAGCTGGATGAGGAGCGCAAGGCAACAATGGTCAGCAATCTGCTTGTCGTTCTTTGCAGCGAAACGGCCACATCACCGGTCATCAATACCGGCACACTCTACAATTGATCATGGCCGGAGAAGAGCGAAAATCCTATCTGCTGCGCATCCCGCCGGAACTGTGGGCAGAGCTGGAAAAATGGGCCGCCGACGAGCTGCGCAGCGTTAATGGACAGATCGAATTCATCCTGCGCCAGGCGGTTGCGCGGCGCAAACGCAGTGGCGATCAAGAATCCGCTTGAGCAGCCGCAGTCAAGCCCAGCTCAAAGATGTTCAATCTCCCGCCGGCTGGAATGAGAGCATCAGAGTGAGCGTATGAAAGAGCGTATTGAACCTGACCGCATCCAGCTCATGGAGCCGGCTGCAGGAATAGCGCAGTCCGATGATCCGGTTCGACCAGCGCGTCCACACGCCAAAATTCAGGCCGGCCGCTGAATTCATCAAAGCAAAGTCGGGGCCGGGATCCTCGATGAAGGAGACATCGTATTCAGGCAAATGGGGATCTGTGCTCCAGGCCTGCTCGTCAGCGATGACTCTGATTCTGGTGCGCTGTACCGCTCCGGAAAGGCACAGATGCAAGGAAGGACCGGCATAGAACTGCACCCAAGAGCCGCGCAGCGGGAATGTGTATCCCAGGAGGGCCGGAATCTCGAAATACAGTGCCTTCGCCGTCAGGCCAAGTTCGCAAGGCACCGGGTCCAGAGGCGAACCTGGTGCACAAAGGATGCAGTTCTCATCTCCGGTCAGCTGGTAAGGTTCTTCCGGGCAACCTCGAGATTCACCATGATCGGCACTTCGAGCAAGTCACGATTGTCATGGATACATGCTCCAACACGGTCATAAAAGGGCGCGATGCGCTCCTCCGGGTGACAGGCATTGTCCGAGAAAGTGCGCAAAAGTCCCACATAGGCTTCCGCGGTGAAAGATCGCGTAAAATGGAACTCCCGGTGGGCATGAAAGCTGAAACCGGGCGCCTCTTCAAACTCGCTTCTTCTCTCGGCAATTTTTTGTCTCTGGATCCCGCGGAATTCATCCTGCAGTTGGGGCCGTGGGTGATAGCGCGCATAGATTTCCCGTATATCATCAAAAACGGGCTCATCATTCCGGGAATAGATACTCCACCACGCCGCCACAAAGCCTCCCTCTCTGAGCAGCTCACCGACCCTGGAAAATTTTACTTCTGGTTCCACCCAGTGAAATGAACTTGCGGCGGTGATCAGATCACACCGTGCCGGTGCGTTGTATTCCTCAAACGAGCTGTGAATGAGGTGAATAGCCGCGATGTGGCCCAGCCGTTTTTCCGCCACAGCCAGCAGTGCCGCCCCGGGTTCGAGGGCATAGATGGTTGAGTGCCAATGGTGATACATTTGTTCCGTGGCGATGCCGCTGCCGGCGCCGATCTCGATGACCACTGACTTCTCCCCCACCCCGGTCAGCCGCTGAAGTTCAACATAGAGCTCGTCCGGATAGCCCGGCCTTGCGGTGTCATAGAGCGCTGCGATGCGATTGAAGGATTCCGCCCTCTGCCGGTCGATCATTGCTCACCCCCCTATTGCGGCGTTGTGACAGGATTGCATCATTCCGAAGAGACGGCCATCGGGATGCTTCGTTTTATACATCATCGCTACCATTGCTGACCTGGCTGCTGACCGACTGCGGAACAATCCACTGCGGATATACCAGTCTCTCAAACAATCTACTCAAGAGCATGCTGAATACCAACAAAAAAGTGCCCGGCGGCAGAGGGACGCACCTCAATGCCAGCGGAATAATGGTTGAAGCGGTTAATGCCATCCTGATTGTGATAGTTCTGGCCGCTGCCGAAAAAGCTCACCGTTTTACGGTCGTCCGAGAAGAGATTGTACCAGATATTTGTGCTCGCCGGATAATAGATCGCCGGTCCCCCGCGCAGGGCGGATAGCCCCAGCCACCTGCTTTCGTGGCTGATGCCGCCCCCGGCCTATCAGCTGTTAGTGAAGGTCAGATTGACATTGCAGTTTGCGCCCTGCCGATGAATTCACCCCCGAAATTCCAGAACTGCCATTCATTGACGTTGGCATAAAACTCGCGCAGGATGCCGTGCGGCTTCAGCGTGCGATACTGCGCCCAGAAGACCTGGATGAGCTGATCCGCCTGGCGCATATAGCCGAGATCATTCAGTTCCAGGCCGGGTGTGCGCCAGATGCCCATGACGAGGAACCGCCAGCGTCCGCCGCCCACCTTGCCAAAGCTGGTGGAACCACCGGTGCCGGATAGTGTGGTTCGTGATGAATCCACTTCGATGTGATCCGCATCAGGACGCTGGAAATAGCGCGCCGATGAGGTCTGCGCCTCGAGCAGGGCTTCCTTGTGGCCGCGAATGTGGCTGAAGGCGGTACGGAAATCCACCAGCCAGTTCTGCTTGTTCCAGGCATGACGCAGATCGATACCGCCGGTATAGGCGGCGCGATTGAGAAAGTTGAGTTTGTCATCCTGGATGCGCCGATGGGTACCCGTCATCATCAGCCCGACGGAGGTGGCACCGGCGCCATAGTCTTTTTGCAGCCGGCTGACAAAATAGTAGCTCAGGGGTTCGACAGCCTCATGCTGCGAGGCCTCTCCGCTGCTAATTTCCGCCTCCTCAGGCTGCGTCATGGCATCGAGCACCCCGACCGAAAGGCCGCTGCGGGTCTTGCCGCTGAGTTTGAAGGCGCCCAGGATCGAGGTGTTGGCGGGCGCACGAAGATATTCATCCTCTTCAGTTTCGATTTCACGCTGCGGCGTCCGGCCGATGCGGCGGGAGTAAAAGAGCTGGTCCATGGAAAGATCGCCGTCCCCCATGACCAACCGGTAATCGAAAATGTTTTTGCCCTCGATGAAGAAGGGGCGCTTTTCTTCATAAAAGGTTTCAAAGGCAGTGAGGTTGACCTCCGAGGGATCGGCCTCGACCTGCCCGAAATCGGGATTGATGGTGAAATCCATGGTCAGGTCCGAGGTGACGCCCGCCTTGCCGTCCAGGCCGCCCTTGATGTGGCCGGTGCGGCCGGGCGCAAAGGGGTTGTCCGGATCCGGACGGCCCGTGCTCAGATCGCTGACGGCGTAGGGGAGCAGTTCAACGCGGTTGGGTTGGACGAGATTCTTCAGGCCGTGCAACTCACCGAAAAAGTGGACCATTCCTGAGGCATCCCTGGGGATGTGCTGCCAGAGGGTCAACTCATCCTTTCGTGTCAGTTCGCGGTAGATCTCGAGGCCCCAGATCTGCTCCGGCTGGTCCGGGTAGCGCAGCTGGCTGAAAGGGATGCGCATTTCCGCGGTCCAGCCCGAATCGTCGATGGCTGTTTTGGCGAACCAGACCGGATCCCAGCTTTCATCCTCGTTGTCGCCATCGTTGCTGAAGATGAGATCCTGTCTCACTCCGGCGGCGGTGACGCCGAAGGCGAAGGCCGTGCGGCGGTCGAAATAGCTGTCGAGGATGATCCCCGCTTCGTCCACCTCCGCATCGCCGTCGCGGCGGGTGAGGCGTGAACTGATTTTGTCCGCCTGCCGGTCGTGGCTGCGGATCAGCACATAGAGGTTGTCCGCGTCGTAGACGATCCTGAACTCACTCTTCTCGCTGGCAGGCGCGCCATTATCCGGTTCGTGCTGGGTGAATCCCTGACCGGGATCAGCTTGCTGCCAGACAGCGTCATCGCTCCGGCCGTCGATGACCGGTGCAGCGAGATCGCAGAAATGCGCGGTATAGATTTTCTTGCCGACATCCTGCGCCGTTCCCCCTGCGACGCTCATCAAAATCAGCATGAATAAAAGTTTTTTCATCGTGGCCGTCTCTCAGCAGTCAAGTGGGAAACAAATCGGGGGATTGTACCATCCGTTCCGGCCTGGCAGTTCGGGGGAAATGAAGAGACTCACCGCATTGACCATACTCTGCAGAGCTCTTCAAGGCTTCACCCACGGAAACATACAGATGGAACGATAAAGCGGAGAGAAAGTTACAGCTGCCTGGCAGGATTCCGGATATCGGTTCATATCGGCCGGCTCCGGTTCAGGCCCGGCACCGGACTCCGGATAAGCCCCGGCGGCTGGAGAACCCGCCGGGATGCAGAGAATAAAAAAAGTCACATTTATCTTGATCGCGTTCAATTATAGAATTATATTTGCCATCGTCGACCGGCTGCTTCTTTGGCACCCGCTGCCGGCCGGATCTGTGCCCGATTTTTCTGCCGCAAGCCTGTTAAAACGTGCTCCACTTCAGCAAGGGAGTGAGATAATGAAAGCCATTCGTGTTCTGATCCTGGTATCAGTTCTTTCGGTCATGCCCGTCCTGCTTCAAGCCGTGCCCCAGGAGATCAACCTCCTGCCGAACCCCGGATTTGAGGGCCGCACGCTCAGCGGCTGGTCGGGGGTGGATTCGTGCCGGGTGGAGATCCATTCCCGCGCCGGCCGCTCCGGAAAAAAGGCCCTGGCGGTGACGCCGCTGCGCGCGCGGGGAGGGGTCGCCTGCGATGTCGCAGCACTCCTGCAGCCGGGGTACCGCTATGAGGCCGGCATCTGGCTTCGCAATGCCGAGGCGGGATGGGGTCAGGTCGATCTCTTCCTGGCCTGGCAGGAGGCCGGTCAGGAGAAGCAGTTTCTCATCGGCCGCGCCGACTGCGACAAACTCGTCTGGACCAGCCTGGTCCAGACTTTCTTCGTCCCCGAAAGCGCGGCGCCGGGCAGCCTGCGCCTGATCTTCCGCAACGCCCTGGACCACATCGCTTTTCTCGTCGATGACGTGGTTCTGCGCCCGGCGCTGCAGCTGCGGGTAACGCACCCCGCCGCCGCTGCCGCACCCGAACTCCAGGCGCAGATGGGCCCAAAGCAGGACCAGCGCCGGGTGATTGCCGCCTCGATTCAACTCTTCGACATCCGCAACCAGGCCGCCGCCCGCTTCAGCCTTCCCCTGGATGCCCCCTTCTCCCCCTCCCTGCCCGACGGCTTTTACCGCGTCAGCGCTCATGCCCGGGACCTCGATGGCCGGCTTTTCACCGTTGACAAGAGCCTCCGCATCGGCCGGCCGGAGCAGCTGCAGCAGGAGCTCGCCGGGAAGGTCACTGCCCTCCTCTCCGACCCGGGGCTGGCCCGCTACCACGGCTGGATCAGCTACCTGGACTATATGATCGGCTATGCACAGCAGCGGGAGGGTGACGAAGGCGAACGGACCCTGCAGGCGCGCTACCGGCTGAGTCAGTGGCTGGACAGGATCCGGACCGATCCCGCCCTGCTGGATACCCTGAGCGGGGTGCAGGAGTGGGCTTACCTCTCCCGTGTTGATGATACCGGCCAGCCCTTCAAGCTCGCCATCCCGGCCGGATACGATCCCAACCGCACCTGGCCTCTGGCGATCGTCATGCACGGCTACGGCGGCAATCATCTCGAGTATTCCGGCGGCCTGCAGAGCAATCCCGACTATTTCGAACTGCACATCCTCGGCCGCGCCCGCGGCGGCTGGTATTACGACCTCTCCGAAGCCGATATCCTCGATGCCGTCGATTACGTGCGCGCCCACTGGCACATCGATGACCGGCGGATCCATCTCAACGGCACCAGCATGGGCGGAGGCGGCACCTTCAGGATGGCCGCCCGCTATCCCGACCGCTGGGCTTCCGGCCGGCCGATCTGCGGCATGGGCCAGGACCAGATCATCCGCAACAGCCTCCACGTCCCCCTCTACTCCCTCCACAGCCAGGATGACCCCACTGTGCCGGTCCTGCTCTCGCGGGCTCCGCTGCAGGCGCTGCTGGCAGCCGGAGGGCAGGTGGTCATCGATGAGACCAACGGCCTCCAGCATGCCGCATGGAATTATCAGGAGGGCAATGCCCGCGCCCTGGCATGGATGACCGCCCAGGTGCGGCCCGACTTGAAGGAGATCCGCCATATCGATTTTACAGCCCGGGACCGTTATTCCTGCAGCGCCTACTGGCTCAGGGTGGCGGAGTGGGGCCGGCTGCCGGGGCCGGCCCGTTTTCAGGCCGTCGCCGGCCGGGACAACCAGCTCTATCTGACCCTGGATAATCTCCACGCCCTGCTCATCCGCACCGGATGCTCTCCCCTCGATCCCCGGCAGGCGTTAAAGCTCTCCGTCAACGGGGGGGTGCCCATCACCCTCTCCGCCCCTCTGCCCGACTCGATCCTGGTCAGCCAGAGTCCCGCAGGCTGGTCCGCTTCAGCCGCCGGGCCCGACACCGCCTCTTTTACCCTCCATACCCCCGGTGGTGTTCATAACCTCTACCATCGCGAGCCGCTGCTGATCGTCTACGGCACCGGGGGCGACGAAGCGGGGCGCAAGGCCATGGCCGCAGCCGCCCTCGCCGCCAGCAAGAGCGTCCACCCCGCCTGGGTGAGCGATCAGGGCGACATCAAGGACGGCGTGCCCAGCCATCACATTCTCTACGGACGGCTCAAGACCAAACCCGATACCGCAGTGACACCGGCCGATCTGGAGAGACACAACCTGGTGCTGATCGGCCGGGCGGAGGAAAACCAGCTGGTGCAGAGAATGGCCGGTCAGCTGCCGGTCCGCTTCGGCCCGGAGATCATCTGCTCCGACAGCCTGCGCCTGCCGGGCAAAGGCAGCATTATGGGACTCTATTTCTACAATCCCCTCGCCCCGGCGCGGCTCATCTACTGGGTGGCCGCAGACGATCCCTCCGCCTACCGGCCCGGGACCATGCTGCTGCAGCTGCAGGAGGAGAATCCTCTCGGCTGCGATCTGCTGGTGATCGGGGAGAATCCCTTCAGCCTGGTCAAGGTCCGTCATTTTGACAGCCGCTGGCGCTGGGCGTCCGGTCCTGAAAAGGCCGCTCCGATCGCCGATGCGGACAACAGTTTCGGCCGGATCGCGGCGCGCACCGCTGATGCGATGCGCATCGCCGGCGGCTCGGATTACGCCCTGCAGATGGTGCAGGCCCCGCCGGAGCTGCCCGCTGTTGCTGCGGGCATCACCACCTGGGCCGATATCGCCGCGCTCTACCGGGCGACCCCGATCGGAATCGTGGAGATGACGGGCGCCGAAATCCGGGGCATAGAGCAAGTCCTGGTAAAGAGGCAGGCGCCGCTCCGCGTCTATCCGCAAGTGGAGGCCGGAATCGAACCCGCAAAAAATTACCGGGTAGCACTGCCCCTCAGCTTCCATCTTATGGGCCAGCTGAACGCTCTTGTCCGGCGCGTGCCGGACTCATTTCAGGTGCTCGATTTGACCCTTTTCAAGGCGATGGAGCAGGTCTTGTTTTAGGAGGAGAATAGAATGAAAGGAATTCTTGACCGGATCAGGAAAGAGCTGCAGCAGGAGGCGGACGAAAAAACCCGGCAGAGCGGTCTCAGGTTCTTCAAGGAGCCGGTCCAGCTCTACGGCATAAAATCCGCCGCCGTCGAGACCCTGGGAAAAAGATATCTCAAGGAGCTCCACGGCAGAAGCAAGGTGGAGATCCTGCAACTGTGCGAGGAGCTGTGGCAATCGGGTTATATGGAAGAGAGTTTTATCGCCTGCATGTGGGCCTACTCCCGGCGCAAGGAATTCACTCCCGAGGATTTCCCGCTTTTCGAAAGATGGGTTGATGCCTATGTCAGCAACTGGGCCGCCTGCGATACCCTCTGCAACCATACCATCGGCGCCTTCATCCAGAGCTACCCGGCCCATCTTGCCGATCTCAAGCGCTGGGCCCGCTCCCCGAACCGCTGGATGCGGCGCGCGGCGGCCGTCAGCCTGATCATCCCGGCCAGGCAGGGTGACTTTCTGCCGGAGATATTTGAGCTCGCCGATATCTTGCTTATGGATGAAGACGACATGGTGCGTAAAGGCTACGGCTGGATGCTCAAGGCGGCCAGCCAGGCCCACCAGCAGGAGGTTTTCGAGTTTGTCATGGCGCGCAAGGCGGTGATGCCGCGGACCTCGCTGCGCTACGCCATTGAAAAGATGCCGAAGGCGTTGAAAGAACAGGCGATGGCGAGGGAGCCGGATCGCAGGAAAGGCGGGATGAGATGAAAATACCACTTTATCAAATAGACGCTTTTACATCGAAAATCTTCGCCGGCAATCCGGCTGCCGTCTGTCTCCTGGACGAATGGCTGGAGGAGCCGTTGATGCAGTCGATCGCCGCGGAAAACAACCTCTCCGAGACCGCTTTTCTGGTCGAAAGCGGCCGGGAGTGCGAGATCCGCTGGTTCACTCCGGCCACCGAGGTCGCTCTCTGCGGCCACGCCACCCTGGCCAGCGCCTTCGTCGAGCTTTGTTGCCGTGCATGGCCGTCAGAGAGCATCCACTTTAAAACCCGGCAAGCCGGACCGCTGATCGTCGCCCGGAAAGGGGATCTTCTTGAAATGAATTTTCCCGCACGGCCGCCGCAGACCAGGGAAACGCCTTCAGGTCTCGGTGAAATTCTCGGCGTCAAGCCGTTGCAGGTGTTCAGTTCCGAGGAGGATTTGCTGGTGGTGGTGGAGGATGAAAAGGCCGTTCTCCAGGCCAGGCCCGATTTTGCCGCCCTGTTGAAGCTCGAGTCCCGCGGGATCATCATCACCGCTCCGGGCAGCCGGAGCGATTTTGTCTCCCGCTTCTTCTGCCCGGCTGTCGGTGTGCCCGAAGACCCGGTTACCGGCTCAGCCCACTGCGTGCTGATTCCCTACTGGTCAGCTGTTCTGGGCAAAAAGGAACTCCACGCTTTGCAGATCTCGAAACGGGGCGGCGAGCTGTGGTGCCGTGATGAGGGCGATCGCGTCAGAATTTCCGGCCGGGCTGCCCTCTATCTTGAAGGCACGATCGTGATTTGAGCCGGCGGATAGCCTCTGTGGCCAGGGCTGTCGCCTCGCCTGGAATGAAAACAGCGGGCGATACAGCTGTTGATCACAAGACCCTGGCCACCTGTTTCACCCCAGCACCGGCCGGCAGCCGGCGATTCACTTACAGCCTGCTCTTCGTCAAGGCAGAACCCTGATCTTGATATTACGAAACTCCACCTCGTCGCCGTGCTCCTGCAGAAGGATGTGACCCTCTTCCAGTTCCCCGAATTTCGGCCAGACTGCGTATTTGCTGCGTGAGACCAGCGCCTGCCACATCTGCGTTCCACGTTCATATTCCACCTGTTTGATGCCATTGAGAAAATGGGCGACCTTGCTGCCGTTGACGACGATGCGGGCCCGGTTCCAGCCGTATTTATTCTGACGTTTGGCGGTGTTCTCGGTTGGGGTATGGCGCAGTGCATCCGGTGCGATCAGATCGTATAGGGACGCCAGAGTACGGTTGCCTGCTGTGCCCAGTTTGGCGTCCGGATGCAGCTCGTCATCAAGAAGCTGAAACTCGCAGCCGATGGCCGAGCCTTCACCTTTGTTCATTTCCGGATCGACGAAATACTTGATGCCACTGTTGGCACCCGGCGTCAGCTTGAAATCGACCTCGAGTTCAAAATTACGGTACTTGTCTACTGTGATGATGTCGCCGCCGGCCCGCGACTCGCCGCCCGCGCTCTTCAGCACCGTGAGTACACCATTCCGGATCTGCCAGCCCTGTTCGGGAAAGGCTGCCAGTTTGGCCCCCCGCCAGCCCTGAGTCGTTTTTCCGTCCCAGAGCAAGCGCCAGCCCTCTGCGATCTCCCTTGGCGTCAACCGGTTGTCAAGATGGCTGATCTGGGGCACCGACGGCTCCTCCGGGGATTGCCAGCGTTCGAGCTCCTCGGTCATGATGCGGAGGTTGCGCCACTGCACCTTTTTGCCCTCATCAGCCGTATCCTGGCCGATGCTGTGGACCTGCAGAGCGATAAAGCCGGAGGGTGTCATTTCGTCGACGATATCGGCGGTCAGCTGACCATTGACCCAGACCCGGATACGGCTGCCGATGGCTTCGACACGATAGAGATTCCATTCACCGGGTTTGAAAGCCGTTTTGCCGGCCGGGTTGCATTCGAGATTGTAGAGCCAGCCACGGCGTGCTTCATCATAAATGCCGCCGCTCCAGGCGCGCGGGGAGGATTCAATCTCGATCTGATAGCCATGCACCCGTCCATCTTGATATTCGGGTATGCTGAGGCTGCGAATCTGGACGCCCGAGTTGAGGCCATCATCGACCATGGTTTCAAATTCAAGGATGAAATCGTCATACACCTGCTTTGTCGCAAGAAAAGAGTTCGGAACGTTGATCCTGCTGACGCCAGTGATAACCCCCTCCTTGTAGAGGAACTCGGCCTTGCCGTTGAGCAGTTTGAAATTTTTGAGATTCTTGCCGTTACATAGGTTCTGCCATTTCTCCTGTGCCTGCGCCGCCGTCAGCAGGCAGGCCAGCACCAACATCATCAACATAGTTGCGGTTTTTTTCACATTCAGCTCCTTGCTCCGTAAAAGACGATACTGTTGATGTCGCTCCCCGCTGACCTGGCCGGCGCGGGGCCGGATGGCAAGCTCCCGGCCCTTAGCACCCGGCTTCGAAGGCAGCACACTGCCCTGCAGGTGCACGGGAGATCAGCGATATCTGCTCACCGTCTCGAACATCGCCAGGATGTTCTCGACCGGCACTCTGCCGATGATATTGTGCACCTGCTGAAAGACAAATCCCCCCTCCCCCTTCATGATCTCGAGCTGGCTGCGGACATGGGCCCGCACCTGATCAGGCGAGCCCTGGGGCAGGATGGTCTGGGTGTCGCAGCCGCCGCCCCAGAAAGTGATCCGTCCCCCGTATTTCTTCTTCAGGGCATCCAGCTGCATGCCCCGCGCGCTGATCTGCACGGGATTGACGGCGTCGAGGCCGGCATCGATGAGATCCTCAAGCAGAGGCTCGATGCCGCCGCAGCAGTGGAGCAGGATCCTGACATGCGGCGCCAGCTCCTTGACCAGCTGCCACATGCG
>Ga0116148_1005028_pt1 | contig 11259 bp, 8 predicted proteins | sample AD_UKC055_MetaG_FD_89786 | JGI IMG/M metagenome (GOLD analysis project Ga0116148, IMG submission 89786) | Active sludge microbial communities of municipal wastewater-treating anaerobic digesters from USA - AD_UKC055_MetaG | ecosystem: Engineered > Bioreactor > Anaerobic > Digestate | place: USA... | reverse complement strand
CAACAGTCTCTCCAGGTATTCCTCAATACACAATAAAAGCACATGGCCCCGGTCCTATTTCCTTACAGCAACACGGCAATCCGGTGGCTTTTAAAAATATCTGGATAAGAGAATTATAACTCAATTAATAAATAATGTTATGGATAATTTTAAAAAAAATCTGATTCAGGCACTCCTGATTTTTATTGTAAGTTCTGTTTTATCATCAGAACTGTCAGGACAGATCACAAGTAAATTACCCAGAAGTACTCCCGAAGCAGAAGGAGTGTCTTCTCAGGGAATAATTGATTTTCTGAATGCCGCTGACACGGCAAGCAGAGTGGAATTACACAGTTTCATGTTTCTCAGGCATGGAAAAGTTATAGCAGAAGGCTGGTGGGAACCGTTCGGACCTGATTACAAGCATTTACTATACTCAGCCAGCAAGACTTTCACTGCAACAGGAATTGGTCTTGCAGTATCGGAAAACAGACTGAAACTTTCTGATAAAGTTTATACTTTTTTCCCACATTCTCAGCCCGATAAACTAAGCGATAATATGAAAGAAATGACTGTCCAAAATCTTCTGACGATGTCGGTCGGACAGGATCCTGAACCCAGATCAGTAGGCAGCGATGGCGACTGGATCAAAACATTTCTCGGTACTGAACCGGTCCATAAACCCGGAACAGTTTTTATGTACAATAATGGGGCAACATTCATGCTGTCAGCCATTGTTCAACAGGTTACCGGCCAGACACTGTTTGATTACCTGCTGCCAAGGATCTTTCAGCCGCTTGATATCCGTGGCATTGACTGGGATCTTAATCCTCAGGGAATAAATCTAGGAATGATAGGACTAAGACTTCGTTCCGAAGATCTGGCAAAATTCGGTCAGTTACTGCTGCAGCAAGGAACCTTGGGTAAGAAACAGCTTATTCCCAAAGAATGGGTTAAAGAAGCTACATCATTCAAGATTGATAATTTTAATCCTCAGAGCAAACAGACCAGGGAAAACAGCGACTGGGCTCAGGGTTACTGCTACCAGATGTGGCGCGGAAGAAATAATACCGTTCGTCTTGATGGAATGGCCGGCCAGTTTGTTATTCTGATTCCAGATAAGGATGCCATTGTCGTTTTAACTGCAAATTCAAGAGATACTCAGGATGAGCTAAACCTTGTCCATAATTATCTTATACCGGCAATTAAATCGAATAAGTCGCTTCCGGCAAATCAGGGGCTTTATAATGATTTACAAAAGAGACAATCCTCCCTTAGCCTGAAAACACCCGTTTCCAAAATAACCAAATCGGAATTTGAAACAAGAGTTTCAGGAAAAGAGTTTATTCTGGATGAAAATGACTACCGGATTCAATCAGTGTATTTTACTTTTAACAGCGATGGATGTAGCCTGGGTTTAAAAAGAGATAACCAGATCTCTGTGTTCAAAGCCGGACAGGAAAGCTGGAAAATAACAAAAGCAGCATCGACTTCCCTCCTGGCTCCTCCACGTAATGCCTCACCAAAATCAATTGATGCCAGTTATAGTTCACCCCAGACATCTTTCATAGCTGCTTCAAGTTATGCCTGGACTGATAACGCAACATTGGAAATAACAACAAGGTTTGTAGAAGAAAGTCTTGGTTCTCAAACAATTGCCTTCAGATTTTCAGAGGTTAACGGCGAGGTAAGAATCACAGTTGAACAAAGTACTGCCGGGGCACAGACACGAGACCCGGCAGGAGCAGCTCCCCGTACTCTGCTAAGAGGCACCATGGTAGAAATAAAATAATTATTTGTAAATACAGTAACAAACAGAGATAGTGTTTCAAAAAGTGTGTACAGCTTTTTGAAACACTATCAATATATATGCAGATTAGTTCCGGGAAAGAGGCGTAAAAAAGATATATGAATTTATGGTACTGCCCTGCCCCTGTTAACTAAAATTTCTTTTTTGGGCAGTCTGTTATTTATTTTCCTGAGAAAGATCTATATTCCAATGATCCGTGATTGCTTCCAGCTCCTTCATGGTCAGATGTGTCACTGCACCGTGTTTAGGACGTTCGAAATTAGTTGACTTCATGACACCCTCATTACAGTGACCCAGGTGGGTATAGGATACAAAGTCGCTGGTTTCGCTGAAACCCATATTATTGGGCCTGGCTCCATAGACGTCGTACATAAGCACCCATCTGTCAGTACCAAGTCGCTTGAACAGGTTTGGCGCTTCGGTTGCTACTTTTTCAGGATCAATACGATCAGGTCTGGAAACATAGCCCCGGGTAAGCTCATCCGAAACTGCATAGAAAATTTTGGCATCAGATACTATAAACAGATGGTACTTATCATCTACCTTGGTAATGTCACCGTCTATCCCGCCACCGTCATAAAGGCGGAGCGGCATCGTCTCCAGCCTGGTAAACGCATCGTCGGTATATGAATAATATATATGACTGGGTCCGTTACCAACCCTTATTGTGAAGTAAACCATCATCTTCCCTTTCTGCTCATCATAGATTGTCTGAGGCGCCCACGAGGAACCAATGTCGCCTAATTCCGGAAAGGCTTTGTCAACCCTGAAAATCGAATGTGTCCAGTGTATCAGGTCGAATGATTTCATAAGTACGATAGCTCGGTTGTTTCCCCAGCCATATTGTTCCAGCGGCCTTTCCCACTGTGTATCACGATGACCGGCACGTTGTCCGAAAATATGAAGATCTGTCATGGCAAGATAAAAGGCTCCGTCAGGTCCTCGGGCTATATGCGGATCCCTTACGCCTTTCTGCTCTGCAAGCTTTGTTCCATCAAATATCGGTTCTCCGTTGTTGAGATCGGTAAACACATAGCCATCCTGACTGACAGCCATATAGGCTGACTGAGTCTGATCCTTGAAATAGACCATCAGATAAGCTGCCAGTTTCTTCTCTTTTGGCATTTTTGCCCCTAGCGGCTTTTTCAGTTCGGGAACTATTACAATACCGGGTTCGCCGGAATTATTCTTATCAGCCTGTGAGCAACCTTCAGTGACGATGAACAATGCCAGTGAAATTAACCAAACCAGAGATATTATTTGCTTCATTTTGTATAGTTTATATATACAACAATATTAATATAAAATAATGTTAAATCAAACCATGAAAACCACATGTGTCAAATGTACAAACATGTATTTATATAATTTTCAGTCATGTGCTCCCTGCCTGCGGTATATTCTCTAAGGGATCTCAGTTTTTTATACTTACTTAAACATGATCCGGCAAAAACTCCTTTTATACCTTCATAAGGGAAGAATTATACTGTATTATAATTTTGAACCGAAGTTTATCAGTCAAATATTTACGAATTAAATGTAATTTACTGTAACAGAGATAAAAAGATGAGAAAGAGAATGCTTCCCAGGAACGAATTATGCAAGCAGTGATAAAACAAGCTATAAAAACTCAAACACAATCATAAAGTTTAATTATTTAATTTTATTAACATTATTTCCAATTTTAAAGTTGTATATATAAAATATGTCGTATCTTTACTCCGAATTAAACTTACGAATGGCATCGAAACAAGAAGTTGAAACATACTTAAAGGAGCTAAAGGCGAAAATTGATTTTTTCGACATACTGTTTCTTGATGACCGTGGCAAGAATCAACAAACGCTGCACGATTTAGAAATTTCACCTGCCAAACGTAAAGAAATTATAAGTTCGTTAAAGGTTGAAGATTATTCACAAGGCCCTTTAGACGAAAAATTGCGAGGCATATTGCCTATGTGGGTTTTCGGTAAACAGGTAAAAAAGAAAGAAGTGTACATCAAAGTAAGTATGGGAATTGAAAATACCGGAGCGGTTTGTATTTCTTTTCATATTGCCGAACACCCTATAAATTATCCATTTAAAAAATAAACATCATGAAAAGTCCATTTACAGGTAAAGAAATGAGCGTTGTAAAAGAGTGGAGAACCATGAGTTTTCGCAAAGACGAATTCAAGGTGTTATTTCATTCGTACAAATGCGAAGATACAGGCGAACAGTTTGAGAATGATGCATTTGCCCAATTGAATTACAATCAATTAGTAAATCAATACAGGGCAAAATACAGCATCCCTTTCCCTGAACAAATTATTTCAATTCGGGAAAAATACAATTTGTCGGCAGCAAAAATGTCCGAGATATTAGGTTTTGGAACAAATGGATATCGTCAATACGAAGGTGGCGAGGTGCCAAGCCAGTCAAATGCCAAATTAATCCAGTTAGCGGACGACCCACAGGAATTCAAAAAACTGGTTAATTACTGTACAACTCTTGACCAGAAATTTACAGAGAAAACACTTAAAACAATTGATAATTTGTTGGAGGAGCAAAAGAAGAACAAATTTGAAAAGCAATTGGAAAATTACTTGTTTGGCACAGACCTCCCTAATAATCTGACTGGATTTAAAACACCGGATTTTAGAAAGTTTTCTGAAATGGTTGTGTTTTTTACTGAGAAACTTGAACCATGGAAAACCAAGTTGAATAAGCTTTTGTTCTATGTTGATTTTACAATGTATAAACAATCCGGATTTTCAATGAGTGGTGTTCAGTATCGGGCTATTCCAATGGGGCCCGCACCCAATAATTTCAACAGCATTTTTGAATACTTAGCAAATAAAGACGAATTCGATATTTATTATACCAATTTTGTCGATGGTGGTACAGGAGAACAATTTAAACCGAATCCAAACAAGACCTTTGATAAGGAATTGTTTACCGAAAGTGAATTGCAAATATTAAAATCCGTTGCTGAAAGATTTAAAAACACATCAACAAACGAGATAATTGAAATTAGTCATAAAGAAAAGGCCTGGATTGATAATCATGCAGAGAGAAAACTGATTGATTATAAGTACAGTTTCGAATTAAATTGAGACTCCAGACGCACACCGTTCCTTCGCTTTCAGGCATATGCCGGAAACGCTGCAATATGAAGTGAATTAAAAGGAAAATGCCCTGGCTTCTGCCTGGTTTCTCCCGGGTAAACAGTGGTTAATCCAAAACATTCCTTACAAAATAGGAATGAGTTATAGTAAAAATGATACTAACTTTTATGCTAATAGTCATTAATAACACTATCAGTTAATGAATTACACACCCTCTAAAAAATTCGCAGCTTTGATTTCATAAACTAAAAACTAATAGAGGTTCTTTCTGCCAGCTTTGGAATAATATGATTATATTTATTAGTCATAAAAACGTGTTGTGAACAAACGGAGAAAAGACAACGACACAGCAAATTGAAAATGAAATGAAATATTAAACTTAGTTGTAAAACGATACCGACAGACAAATAACGTAACATTCATTACCAACCCGAATATGTTTTATTTTTTACCCACTACACTTTTTTTAAAACAACTACCGCGCCCATATTGCGCACATTACCAAAACCCTACAAGCCAACACTACAATCAAAGCTTTGTCAAAAAGTGCAATTTTGCCGATGCTCAAAAGAAAATCATTATCTCTGAATTTTTAAATTAAACATGTCTAAAAGAATAAATTACATAATTTTAGAACTGAAAGACCAATACTTAATGAACGATGATTCGCTAAGACCTTGGATAATTGGTTTTAGTGGAGGAAAAGATTCAACTGCACTTTTACAGTTGGTATGGCTTGCTTTGGAGCAAATACCAAAAGAATTAAGAAAAAGAGAAATACATGTTATTTGTAATGATACATTGGTTGAAAATCCTATAATTAAAGAATACGTAGATGATGTACTGAAAAGAATAGAGCAAACAGCTGTACAGCGTGATATGCCTATTACTGTAGAAAAAACCATTCCACGTTTAGAAGACACTTTTTGGGTGAATGTTGTTGGGCGTGGCTATCCTGTACCCAACAACACTTTTCGCTGGTGTACTGACAAAATGAAAATAAAACCAACTTCTCGGTATATTGTTGAAGAAGTCGATAAAAATGGTGAAGTTATCATTTTAGTAGGTACTCGCAGAAGCGAAAGCGCAAATCGTGCAAATACAATAAAAAAGCACGAAATAAGAGGAAAACGCCTAACAAAGCATCCAAGTCAAGCAAATACTTATATTTATTCTCCAATAAAAGAGTTGGAATTAGAAGAAGTTTGGTATATAATCAATACAATGTCTTCGCCTTGGGGAGCTGACAATTCAGAACTATTTCAAATTTATGCTGATGCAAGTGCTGATGATTATGAGTGTCCGACAATGGTTTCTGATGACAAACATCGTTCTTGTGGACAAAGCCGTTTTGGGTGTTGGACTTGCACGGTAGTAAAAGAAGATAAGTCACTTACAGCACAAGTAGAAAATGGGAAAGAGTGGTTAAGGTCACTTTTAGACTTACGACGTAGCATGTTTGATGAACGAAATGTTTCGGAAAACAGAGAAACAACAAGGCGAAACGGACAAAAAGCGGTGACAGCTGATGGACACAATCAAGGCAATTACACGATTGAATATAGAGAAAAGTTATTGAGGCAAATTTTAGAAACTCAAAAATACATTCAACAGTTTTACCCAAAGGTTGAACTTATTAAAAACTCTGAACTTATTGCTATTCAAGTGATTTGGCGGAGAGATTTAGCTATGCCTAATAAAAATTATAAAAAAGTTACAACTTACAGAACTGTCTCAGAAATTTACAACGAAGTATTTAATAAAGAGTTAGATATGAAGGTTTTAGATGAAAAAATACAAAAAGAAATTGATTTGTTGAAATCAGTTTGTGATGATGAAAGTTATGATTTCGACTTAATTCAGGAACTTCTTGAATTACAAAAACAAAAAGCACTCTTAAACCGTAAACGCGGCTTGAAGGATGAAATGGAACAAGTTATTGAAAAATACCTTAAAAAAGAAATAGCATAATGTATATAAAGGAAGTAGAACTCAATAATTTTAGAATTTACAAAGGTGTAAATCGAATTTCCTTAGCACCGCAGGAGGGCAAAAACATTGTAATCGTTAGTGGACAAAATGGCTTCGGAAAGACAACATTTTTAATGTCGCTTGTTTGGTGTTTATACGGTAAAAATATGGAACAAGTTGACTCAATGTACAAGAAAGAGATAGAGGACAAAGGTAATTATACAAAATATATTACTGACAGCATAAATCACAAGTCTGCAGAAGAGGGTGAAACAGAGTTTTCAGTATCTATTTCTTTTTCAGATGTTAATGTTCAGAATGTGTTATGTGATGTTGTTGTAAAACGCAGTTATAATGTTGTTACGGGCACTTCTGATAAAGTAGAAGTTTTAATAAGTGGACAACCTCAAGAACTTATTGAAAACTTATCACAAGAAAATCAAAGAGGCGAAGAAATCTTTATTAGAGAATTCATATTGCCGATTGCTATTGCAAAGTTTTTCTTTTTTGATGCTGAAAAAATCACTTCATTAGCGGAAATAACTCAAAAAGAACAACGTAGAGAATTAAGTAGAGCATATTCCGAAGTATTGGGTATTCAAAAATATGAGATGTTAAAAGATAATCTTGAGGATAAATTGGATGAATACCGTAAAAAATCAGCAAAAAAAGAAGATAAACAGAAATTGAATCAACTTGAAGCAGATATAAAAAATGTAGAACTTGAAATTGAAAATTGTGAAACCAAAATCTCTGATCTTACAGAAGAAATCAGGTTTAAAAAATATGAATCTAACGATATCTCTTTAAAACTTGTAAAAGCAGGAGATACAATGAGTTTAGATGAACTCATGAGTTTGCGAGATGATAAAAATAATTTGGAAGAACAGAAATCTAAGTTACAAGAACAACTTAAAGAAACTTTCGATTTTATTCCATTTGCATTAGCAGGTGAAACTTTAGCAAATGTAGCAGAGCAAATAGAAGATGAAAGATTGTTGTTAGAACAAAAATACAAACAAGATGATGTAAAAGAGAAAATTACAAAAATTCGTCAAGATATTGAATCTGAAAAACAAACATTAAGTTTTGTTCCAGATGTTAAAACAGCTGATTTTTATATTCAACAATTTGAAAAACTAGTTAAAAAGTATTTCTATTCTGATGTACAAGAAATTGACGAGAATATGACAGTTTTACATGATTTTTCAGCAAATCAGACCAATGAAGTCAATCAGTTAATTTCATCAATAAAAAATAATTTCAAATATAAATTTGAAAGGTTGAATAATGAATATTCATATATAAAAAATCAGATAGACTCCATAAATCGCAAAATTAGAGATGCAGAAAAAAATGCACAAGATGCACATATTGCTGATTTAAGAGATAAAAAAGAAAAACTAGACAAACAAATTAGTGAAAAAGAACGAGAAATAGGGTCATTAAATCAGAAAATAGATGATTTGAGAGAGGAATTGAAAAAACACAGACAAGATCAAACAGCAATAAGAAAACAAATTGACGATTCTGCTCAATATTCTGAAAAAGAGCAAAAAACAAAACAACTAATAAAAACTTTGGAAGATTTTATTAAAAAGTTTAAGCAACAAAAAAAAGAATCTTTACAAACAAAAATGCTTGACTCTTTGCGGCGACTTCTGCACAAAAAGAATTTTGTGCATCAAGTTGATGTTGATATACTTACTAGTGAAGATATTGACATAGTTCTTTATGGCGAATCTAATAGAGAAATTGATAAAAGTGGACTTTCAATGGGAGAAAGGCAACTGTATGCCTCAGCCTTGTTGAGTTCACTTGTTTCGGAATCTGAAATTGATTTTCCTGTTTTTATAGATTCGCCAATGCAAAAGTTTGATAATCAGCACGCCGAGAATATCATTAGACATTTTTATCCAAATATTGCGAATCAGGTTGTGATTTTCCCTTTATTGCATAAAGAGTTGACCGAAAAAGAATACCAATTGTTGCAGTCAAATGTTTGTAGAACATTTTTAATTAATAATACATCATCATATAATTCGGAGTTTTTAGAAACCGAACCAGAAGATTTTTTTACAAAATATAATCAGATTAGCAATGCAAATTAATATAAGAACCTCTGAAAAAAGTCAGGAAATAATTCGTCGTTTAACTCCAAAACTTGGTGATCGTACACCTGAGAATGTAATTGCACGAATTGCATTGGCTTATTCTCTCCAAAAAGGGGAGAAGTTTAATGTGAATCAGATGTTTGGTCAAACAGATTCTAAAGGGAAAGAGTATAAAGATCATATTCTTTTCGATTCTCAATATCGTGATTTTTACATTGCTTTGATTTGTCAGCATTATGAAATTTATAAAACAGACGAAAATATTCCAAAATATGTAAAACTTCACATAGACAATGGTCTAGAGCTTTTGGATAAGATTTTTGAGACAAGTGAATACACCTTTTTTGATTTTTTAAACGAGCATATTGATAAAGGTACAAGACATCTTGTAGATGTTGAAGTTTCAGCTGATCACGTTAGGAATGTTCATCAAAATGTTGAAAAAATGCATTTCTCTAGCCTAATTAAGTTGGAAGTTGGAAAAACAATTGATACAAATGAACCTGTTTATTTGAGTATCAACGATAATACAAAATATAATAATTGTCATATTGCTGTTGCTGGAAATTCGGGTACTGGAAAAACTCAGTTTGCCCTTGATTTTATTTCACAAATTCATGAAAAGTCAAACGGGCATGTCAATTACATTTATTTAGATTTTAAAGGACTAAAACAAGACGATGTAAAAGGTTATGAGAAGTTTTTTAATGGTACAGAAACAGAATTTATAGATGTTCCTAAAACTCAATTTCCTGTTAATCCGCTCACTTTTATCGACAATGTGAATGAAAGTGATAAGAATATGGGAATTGATAAATTTGTAGATATTGTTTGCAAATATTCCAATTTAGGAATAAAGCAAAGAGGAAAACTTCGAGAAGCAACTTCGGAAGCATTTATGGAACAATTAGATGGAACATATCCAACAATTCCACAAGTTAACGAAAAATTGCAAGAAATTTATGACAAGCAGGATACATTAACAGAAATAATGAATGATTTGAGTCGTTACAAAATCTTTTTGGAAGACCATAAAAATGAATCTAATTTTTTTAATAAAAATCTTTATTTATCGCTTTCTGGTGATTTGCCCACTTCTGTGCGTTTTACATCTTTGTTTTTAATTATCAATTACATTTATAATACGTTTATGAATATGGACAATAGCCCGAGTGAAAATAATATCAAATCATTACGTTATGTAATTTTGATAGATGAGGCACATGTTCTATTTAAAGAAAAAAAATACGAAGAGATTTTAGAGAAAATGTTGAGAGAAATTCGCTCAAAAGGTGTTTCAATCATATTGTTGTCGCAGGGAATTGAAGAATACAATCAAAAAGGTTTCGATTTTTCTTCAATGTGTGAGATTGCTTTTTTGCTTGATATAAAAGATAAAAACAATACAAAAGCAATGGAGAAATTCCTTGGGTTGTCAGGTAAAAATACAAATACAATAGTTCAAAGTATGTCCAAGATTCAGAAAGGGCAAGCGATCTCCAATATTAAAGAATTTGATAAGGCAAAGTTGTTTAAAGTGAATCAGTATTGGGAAAGGAAATAAATAATATTTTTTCTCTTTATTACTCGTGTTTTTACAGGATTAAAAACGAATTTCTAACAAAAAATGACTAGAAAGATTACAAATTTGGAGAATTTGACAAAAGTGAGCGAACGTAAACAGGAAAAAGAAATACAGTGATCTCGGGGAAATGGAGTGCAGTAAATTTGGGAACAAGAGTGCAGTTCCCATTTTCACTGCATTTTTGCTCCTGTTTTCCGCACTTTTTTGCAACACCCACATAACCCATTGTAAATCAATGATAAGTTTGTAAATTTGGGTGTTGCAAAAATATTATAATGTTTATCAGACAACTCAAAAATAGATCTGGAAGCACTAGTGTTCAGATAATTAGTAAGGCCAAGGGGCGTTATAAAGTGGTCAAAAGCTTTGGTTCCGCCACCACACAGCAGGAAATAGATTGTTTAGTCCAAAAGGCCCAACAGGAGATAGATTACCTTTCCAAACCGCAGGATCTCTTCCCCTCAGAGAACGATCAAATTATAAGGAGCGTCTTATCTACCCTGAGTAACTCGAACATCCAGACAGTTGGTCCAGAGATAATCTTTGGGAAGATCTATGATCATATCGGTTTTAATAAAATAACGTGAGTTCGATATAAAGTTAAAAAGATAAAACCATTGATTCATCTATTATTTCCAGATTAAGAGATGGTTTTTTTGGTAAGTAAGAATATGCAATTAAACCGGATAACAGAT
>Ga0116148_1005019_pt1 | contig 11272 bp, 8 predicted proteins | sample AD_UKC055_MetaG_FD_89786 | JGI IMG/M metagenome (GOLD analysis project Ga0116148, IMG submission 89786) | Active sludge microbial communities of municipal wastewater-treating anaerobic digesters from USA - AD_UKC055_MetaG | ecosystem: Engineered > Bioreactor > Anaerobic > Digestate | place: USA... | reverse complement strand
CAGGCCTCCGTGCCTGTCGACCGGTGGGGCCGGTGATTGGGGTGAAGAAAGCGTGTTTCCCGCCCTTCTTTGCCAGGCAGAGACGCCTGGCCTACTGGTGGGACAGGCCTCCGTGCCTGTCGATGGGCGAGCCGACAAGACAACGAGATTGCCGCGCTTCGCTCGCAATGATAATCTTTGCCAAGACTATTCGTTTACACTAATAAGGAGTTTTTTGAATGGCCTTACAGTTCACCAATACGATGGGCGGAAAAAAGGAAGAGTTCCATCCTCTCAATCCGCCGAATGTGGGGATGTATACCTGCGGGCCGACTGTGTATGATTTCGCGCACATCGGTAATTTCCGGACATACATATTCGAAGATATTCTCCGTCGGTATCTGATTTACCGGGGCTACCGGGTGTTCCAGGTAATGAATCTGACGGATGTGGAAGATAAAATTATTCGGGCCGCGCAATCAAAGGGGATTTCCATTTTTGAGCATACCCGGCCTTACATTGAGGCATTTTTTGAGGATCTGGATACATTGCGCATTCAGCGCGCAGAAGTGTACCCGAAGGCTACCGATCATATTCCCGAAATGCTGGAAATCATCAGGATTCTTCGCGAAAAGGGCCACACGTATGAGAGCGAAGGTTCCATTTATTACCGAATCTCTACTTTTCCCCGATACGGCGCGCTTTCGGGGATCACGCCGGATTCCGTAAAAGTGGGGGCGCGTGTCGATCAGGACGAATACGAGAAGGAAGACGCCCGGGACTTTGTTCTCTGGAAAGCCAGGAAAGAAGGGGAGCATTTCTGGCAGACGGAATACGGCGAGGGTCGCCCCGGCTGGCATATCGAATGCTCGGCTATGTCGCGGAAATACCTGGGGGATACGTTCGATATCCATTGCGGGGGCGAGGACAATATCTTTCCGCACCACGAGAATGAAATCGCCCAGAGCGAAGCCGCCACGGGGAAACCGTTTGTAAAATACTGGCTTCATTCGCGGCATCTAATGGTTGAAGGGGAGAAGATGTCCAAGTCCAAGGGGAATTTCTATACGTTGCGGGATTTACTGCAAAAAGGGCATTCCGCTCTTGCGATCCGCTATTTTCTTCTTTCCGGGTACTACCGGGTGCAATTGAATCTCACGGAGGATGGCCTTCACGCGGCGCACCAGGCATGGCGACGGTTGTTGGATTTCCGCCGGAGGCTGGTCGAGACCCAGGATAAGGCTCCGGAAGGTCCCCTCTCTGAAGAAGCGCGGGCGATTGCGGAGAAGGGATTGCGCGGGTTTGAGGAACACATGGATGATGACCTCAACACCCCGCAGGCGCTGGCGGAAGTCTTCGATTTCGTTCGGGATGCCAACCGGTTCCTGGACCGGGATGCCGCAACAAAAGCCGACGCGCGGCATTTCCTGGCAATCCTGATGCGTACCGATACTGTGCTGGCGGTGTTGGAAGAAGAACAGAAATCCCTGGACGCGGAAATTGAATCTCTCATTGCGGAACGTCAGGAGGCCCGCAAGAATCGAAACTGGGCCAGGGCGGACGCGATTCGGGATCAACTCGCCGCGCAGGGCATTGTCCTGGAAGACACCAAGGACGGCGTGAGGTGGAAACGGGGGGGATGAGTGGGGGAGGAGTCAGGGACGAGACGTACATGCCGCCCAAGGAATCGGTCACCCCGCCCCTCTCCCGGAAGGAGAAGGAAAAGAACGTACATGACCGTACGCCGCGACAAGTCACGGGCGAGACGCCTGTGCTACGATCTGACCGGCAAAATGCCGATTCCACCCGGAACTATTTCATCGTAGCCTGGCGGTCGCGGATCCTTCGTGATTTTTGCGCAGCGGTGTCATCGTCATCATCATCATCAAACCAAGGACCGATCTACGAAAACTAACTCTTATACGGCACGAGCAGCACGGAGACACCGATTTCTCCCAAGACATCTCCTGACCGAGATCTATCGGGTAGGCCGGCCAATACAGGCAACAAAAGGACGGTTAGAACGACAAAACTCAGAATCCGGTATATCGACAGGGACAAAGCGTAATTTCATCAGGATCGAAATGCGAATCATGATACCGATGCGGGTTCTTTAATATACCGAATCAAAAGAAACACGGTGAGCGCAGTCAGAATCCCGCATGAGATCGCTACAAGCAGAAATTCGCCCTGGGCATACAGTACGCCCACAGCAAAATTACCGAAAGCCGCTCCAATCTGGGTCCACGCATTCTTGATGGCCAGAAATGTTCCTCTTCGTTCTGCCGGAACCAACTCGGTAATCAGGGTTAACAGCGGGCTTTGACGGATGGAGATTGCCGCCGCCAGCAGGACAAATCCCGAATAAATCAAAACCGGATGGCCGGGAAGAAAGGCAATCGTGGGCATCAAGATCGTGATTCCAATACTACCGATGATGGAAGGTAACCGTTTGCCGGAACGGTCAGCCCAAGCGCCCGAAATCGGGCTGAATACCAGGCTGGCCATGCCGCACCACAGGAAAATCTGGCTGCGATCAGAAATACTGTAGTCGAAATTCCGAAACAGCCAATCGCCTGTGTAGGCCAGAAATCCGATCGTACTGGCCCCGATGAGGGCATAGATGAGCATAGCCAATGCGGGCTGAGTGTGACGGTGAAAGTCGAAGATATCCCGGGCAAACGTGTACAAGTTAATTGTAGTCCGTTGCCGCGGAATCTCCGGAACCATCGACAGGCATCCCAGCAGAAGCGCGACCATGGAGATTCCATACACAGCCAGAGTCGAGCGCCATCCGAATTCCTGTGCCAAAAGCCCACTCAGCGGAAGCCCGAATGTATACCCGCCGAAATAGCCGATCGTTACCCACCCCATGGCTCTTCCCCGAATGTCGTAGGGAAAGTAATCTCCAATATGGGTCAGGTAGGCGACCGAGGCCAGCGAAGACCCTAACCCGTCGCAAAAACGATACACTTGAACAAGTTCGAAAGAAGAAGAACCGGCCGCGAGCAGATTCGCCAGCGCCGCAATGCCGATGCCGAGCAGAAGAATCCCTTTTCGCCCGTACCGGTCCAGTAGCGGACCGGCGATCAGGGAAGCGAGTGCGGACCCGGCAAAGTACAGGGTCACCAAGCTGTTTGTGTCAACAGGAGATTGATCGAAATCCTTCGACATCTCCGGCAAAAGGGGTGTGATGATCTGCGAATCGGCGCCGCCGATAAACACCATGATGCCGAACAGCGTCATGATGCGCAGGTCCTGGCCGGAGAAACCGTAAAAGACCGGGGTTCCCCGGTCAATCGCAGATTGATAACACAGTTCCGCCGGCTTCAAAAAAATCCTCCCTGTCGCTTTCGTTTCGGCGATTCCGAGACATGCCCGGTTTTCTCGGCAAGATTCGAAACACAACAACCCGGATTGTCTTATGCTTCCCTGATATGATATCAGAAACTCCGTTCGGTTTTCGAGTGACAGAGGTGAAAAACGTGAGGATTCTGACTCTCCTGGTGGGTTCCGCGGCAGCCATTCCGATTTTCTCGGTCGAGACGGCGGACTTGCAACCCTCTCCAGCGGCGGCTACGGCCTTCGTTTATGATCCCATTTACTTGAAACACTTGCCCGGTCCGGGACACCCTGAAGGTCCTGAGCGGCTCCTGGCCATTGTCGAACGCCTGGAACAGACCGGCCTGGCGGCACAGCGGCTTTCGCTCCATCCGAAACCGGATATCTCGGAATGGATTGCCGCGGTACACACCGAAGAATATATCCGCCATGTTGAGCGACTCTGCGCGGATGGTGCGACAGACCTGGACACGGGAGACACCGCAATTTGCCCTGATACTTACCGCGTGGCCTGCGCGGCGGTCGGAGGCATACTGGCCGCTGTCGATGCGGTGATGGAAGGCCGGGCGCGAAACGCCTTTTGTGCCGTGCGCCCGCCGGGTCATCACGCCGGTCCCAGCCGGGGCATGGGATTCTGCGTTTTCAATAACGTCGCCATTGCCGCTCGATACGTTCAGAAACGGTACGGCGCAAATCGAGTTCTCATTGTCGATTGGGATGTGCATCACGGGAACGGGACACAGGAAATATTTTACCGTGACCCTACAGTTCTCTACTTCAGCATTCATCAATACCCGTTCTATCCCGGAACCGGCAGCGCGAAGGAACGCGGAGAGGGCCCGGGGGAGGGGACGACCATCAATGTTCCAATTCCGGCACACACTTCGGAGGAAGAAATCATCCGTATGTACAGGGAAATGCGGGTTCCGGCGGCCTTACAATTCAAACCCGACTTTATGCTGATCTCCGCCGGATTCGATGCGCACCGGGATGATCTACTCGGATCGCTCGAAATGACGGAAGACGGATTCGCAACCCTTACCCGCATTGTCAAAGAGATTGCAGAACAATGCTGCCGGAGCCGAATCGTGTCCGTCCTGGAAGGCGGCTACACATTGAGCGCCCTCTCGCGGTGTGTCGAGAGTCATATTCGAGTAATGATGGAGTGAACGAGGACCGGGAGAGTCTCCCGCGCCGATCTGTGCGCGGAGTCCTCTCATCAGCGACGCTTTCACAATTGTGTCTACCTTGAGTGTATCATGCACGCAACGCACTGTCAGATCGATATTTGGGTACACATCGTTCCAGCGGATTGTATCGCCGATGACCTGATAGTTCAGGGATCATACTCTATACGACCCTGGAGTGAATAGATCATGGGGTTTGCGGGGCGTCAACAAAAAAACTGGGATTGGCTGATTTTCTGCCGGCCGACCATGACAGGGACAGAGGCCTGTTCCAGCATTTGTTCCCCTATTTCTCCTGCTGGGTCAGGCGTCTCTGCCTGAACCTCGATCGTGACTTTTACCACAGGTTTCCATGGGGCCGGGTCGCGAGGAAAAGTCCCCGTTGTTTTTACTTGAGATAGCCCAGTGTCTTCATTGCCTCCATGGTTTCGGGGTCGAGTTCCTCTACCGCGTGACCCGGTTCGCTTTCCGCTTCCTTGATGTAATTCAGCAACAGCAGATGCATCGCATACCCGTGCGCCTGTTCCCAGGACGGTTTATCTGTCACAAGGTTTTTGGACTCTCCGGGGTCTTGTTCGAGATTGTAAAACTCAATCGGCCGGCCCTTGCGGTTGGAGATCAGTTTCCAGTGCCTGCAACGATACAGAAAATCCCCTCGCCGGGTGTTTTCCGTTCACGTTCCATATAGATTGTTTCGGAATAAACGGGTTTCGCGGAAACAGGGGCCTGTTCCACCAGTGTCTTCCACAGGCTCTTTCCGTCAATCGTGGATTCCGGCTCTACGCCGAAATACTCCAGCGCCGTGGGGTACAGGTCTGTCGGTTGCACCGGATCAGGAATCTTTCGACCCGGTACAATTACACCGTCCAGCCGGGCCATCATCGGTACGCGCAACCCCGGCTGGTACAGGTCCCATCCATGGCCGTTGTTGCCGTGTTCCCCCAAGCTCTCGCCGTGGTCCCCAACGGCCACGAAAAGGGTGTCTTCAATCAATCCCAATTCTTTCAGCCCGGCAAGCAGTCGCCCAATAGCATCATCCATCGCTTCCACTTCGCCGTCATAAGGCTGATCGGGGAACCGCTCCTTGAAAGGCGATGGCGGTTCGTAGGGAGTATGCGGATCAAAGTAGTGGACCCACAAGAAAAACGGTTTGCCGGATAGGGCATTCTCACGCAACCATTCCAGCGCAACCTCGGTGACCTCATACCCGGATCGCTCAAACCGAGCGGGCCGATGCCCATACCAAGGGTCTCCCTTTTTCCCCTCTCGCGCAAATGCATCGTCGTAAAAGTCGAATCCACGGGCCAGCCCGAACCGACGTTCGAGCGGAAAGGCCGCAATCACCGCCCCTGTTTGTATACCGGCTTTCTGAAGCAACGCCGCCAGCGTAGGCACAGTCGATTTCAACCGATACCAGGCGTTGTCTCGCACCTGGTGATGGGAAAGCAGATTTCCGGTGAAAATAGAGCAATGGGAGGGCAATGTCAGCGGGGCCGTCACAAGGGCATTCTCGAACAAGACACCTTTTACGGCTAATTCATCGAGAGCCGGTGTCTTTGAGGTTTGGGAGCCATAACAGCTCAGTCTATCCGCCCGGCAGGTATCCAGCGTAAGGAACACACACCGCCCGGCTTGAACGATAGCCGTTGAATACCAAACCAGGGCAATCAGAATAAATGCGGTTCGAAATCTCATTGATCCCCCTTAATCAGATCCACCTGTTTGACAACGGGAGCGGCATTTTCGATATGTACTTTTTCTACAATCCGCGCCAATACTTTTCTATTGTACAGTTCCGAATAGCCGCACAGCGTGCAGGTCACCATGAGATATTTCTCATGCCCTGCGCGGAGCGCTAGCTTGTAGCTCGCTTTCGTGAGCGACATTTCCTGAGTTGTGCATCCTCGCGAACGGCACTTGGGGCAGGTCCATTGTTCTTTAATTGTGGTTATGTCCATTATCGATCCCTGACTGTAAGAGTGATTTGGGTCGACCAGATTTCTCCCGGCTGAATCGACAGGTCCCACACGGGGACGACAACACTGCTCTGGTAACACCGCTCGAATCCGCTCTCGGAACTGGCGATTGTTTCAATCGGAAACCGCCAGAGAACAGCCGGAGCATCCCATGACAAGTCTACATCAATCCCCACCCACTCTTCCACCAGGATCACCTGTGTCGCATCCCGCACCTCTCCGACACTATCCAGGTTCTTGTCCTCCAAATCTCTTCCCGGCACGACATAATAACGGTCGAACGTGTGCCCCGCATTCATGGCGAACCCCCACTCCGAAGCATAACAGGTCTCAAGCGGTCGATCCGAGGTGTTCCACATAGTGATTTTCACCGAGATCCCGATGTCGGATGGCGTGAGAATGACCTTCTTTTCCACCCGGACGCTCTGCGGATCGCCATCCCGCCAAAGACTGCCATCCCGTTGAAACACCGCTTTCGCCTTGTCTGTTTTATTCTTGACCTCGCATTGATAAGGCTGATTTACGAAATCTCCCAGTTCACGATAGGCGCATGTTCGAAATGACTCGATGGTTGTTGTGCGGTCGAAAAAGTGATCGATGGCGGCGCTCCGCCGATACCAGTCATAGTGCAAGTGCTTCTCAAGTCCTTCCTCTTTCAGCACGACAAGATCGTGAATGGAGGCGGCCTGGCCCGGCGCGGGCTTGGGTTTCGAGGCCGCTTCCAGCATCTTCCGGTGGTACCCTTCCTTCCGACGGCTGAGCGTGTTCAGCAGGTTGAACCGCTTCTTTCGCAAGTCCAATTCAAACAGTATCGCTCCGCTGCTCGCATCGAAGTGATACATCACGTCGGAATTCGCCAGAATGACACAATCACTGCCGCATCGAAGAAAATCCCCACGGGTTGCCTCCACCCATTTGGCCTTGTCGTGCAACACCGAATCGGCCAGGTCCTCGGCTTCAATCAGGCTGCGATAGATCGCGCTGCGCAAGAAATTCAAATAAAGCCCTCCGAATACTCCATGCCAGTACGCGCAGTTGCATTGCGCTCTCCAAAACGTTTCCAGGGCCTGCCGGTAGACTTTCCGATTCTTGGGAATCTTATCGATTTTTCCGCCGACCCACAGCATTTTCTTGTGCGCGTTGTTGGATTCGGGGTATTTCACCAGGAAATTCCGCCAGAATCCTCCGCGCAGAAAACGCCGGACCTCCGCGTACCGCTCGTCATGGAAAGCGGCCTCCAACTCATACGCATCATCCGCCGCCAAGGCCCATTCCATCATCTCCCGATAAGAAGCTGTCGGCAGATAGATATTCCCCACCGCTGGGAATCGCTCCAGGTATTCGCTGGTGGTAATGATATGAATCTGCTCTGTATATTGTTCCAGCAGTCCGAAGAATCGCTCCAGCCAGCCCTGACGATAAACGGAGTCGTAGGTTTCCGGCCAGATACCGAATTTCTCCCCGTCATCCCCCATCATCAGCATTCGCTTGCCCCCACGATCTGCGAAGGATAACAAATACTGAATAGTTTCTTCGGGCGGATGAAATGGAATCAGGTATCGCAAACGTTCGTTGACGGGGAATACGGAAATCACATGACCCTGCTCTTCCGTGCTGTAATAGCCGGTGAGTTGTTCGTCTTGGAGTCCGTTGATCTTGAACTGTGCATCATCGAGCAGCACATACCGGACACCGGCTTCCTCCAGGGGTTTGGGCAGATATGGCTCCCAGACCCGCTCGGTTACCCACAGTCCTTTCGGTTTATAGCCCAGGCGCGTCTTGATTGTGTCGGTCAGTTTGGCGATCTGACCCAGTTTGTCCCGGTCCGGTATGGAGGGCAGAATCGGCTCGAAATACCCGCCGGTCAGAAACTCCACCTGCCCGGTTTCCACGAGGGTGCGGTATCGATCCCAGAAGTCCGGGTGTTTGTTGTCGATCCACTCGAGCAGAATACCGGAAAAATGCTGTGCCAGACGAATCCCGGGATGCCGTTCGATAGTCTCCAACATGGGCAGATAAGCCTTTTGATAGGCTTCCTCAAAAACATGCTCAAAATTCCCTTCGGGTTGATGGTTGTGAAGACAAAACAGGAAATGGATAGTATTTTGCATCGGAATTATCCCGTTATGACAATGAATTCCGACCGCACTTCCCGTTCGGTCGGTTGAAGATCACTATAGCACATCCTTTCATTTTGGGAGAGCAAATCGAGTATGAAACTTCCGCGTATAACGATTTCCGGGGCGAGAGGTATCGTGGGGGATGACCTCACAGTGGAAAGCGCCGTGCGTCTTTCGCGGGCATTCGGACGGTTGCTGGGAAAGGGCACGGTCGTGATCGGGAGGGATGCGCGACCGTCCGGCCAGATGATTGAGGCAGCCGTGGCTTCCGGCTTGATGGCGGAGGGGTGCGGTGTGGTTCGGCTGGGACTGGTTCCGACCCCGACGGTGGGGATAATGGTCCGGGAACTGGGTGCCAGGGGTGCGGTAAATGTCACCGCGAGCCACAATCCGGTCAAATGGAACGCTCTGAAACTCTATAACGAACAGGGCCTGTTTATCAGCCCGGCGCAGATCAAACGCCTTGTGGAACTCGCGCAGGACACCGATGGACACGCGACCGGAACCACATGCGGTCAATCCCAGGACAATGATATGGCTCTGGGGATCCATTGCCGCCGGGTGCATTCCCATATCGAGAGCCTTGCAATTATAGCGCGGGCGTATTTCGTGGCCGTGGACGGGTGCCGGTCGGTCGGGGGGATATTCCTCCCGCGCCTGCTGCGCGAGTTGGGCTGCGAGGTAATCGAACTGGATTGCGAGGCGGATGGCCGATTTACTCGTCCCCTGGAGCCGAATCCGGCTGTGCTGGAGCGCCTGTGTGAGCGGGTGCGGTCCCGTAAGTGCGCCGTGGGATTCGCCGTTGACCCGGATGCGGACCGCCTGTCTCTGGTCGATGAGCAGGGGGTTGCCATCGGGGAGGAATACACTCTGGCGCTCGCGGTGAAACATGTCTTGAGCCGCCGGGGAGGGGGAACCGCCGTGGTGAATCTCAGCAGCAGCATGATGGTGGATGCGGCGGCGACGCTCGCAGGCGGACGGGTGGTTCGGACTCCCATTGGTGAGGCCCATGTCGTGGAGGGAATGATACGCGAGAAGGCCGTAATCGGCGGAGAAGGGAACGGCGGTGTGATCTTCCCCGACATCCATCCCGGACGGGATGCCATGGCGGCTGCCGGCCTCATCCTGGAGGCCATGGCGCTTTCCGGCAAACCGCTCAGCGCCCTGGCTGCCGAATTGCCGAAAACCACGATCCTGAAAGACAAACTGGAAATCGCTTCGTTCCCGGGGCCGGACTGGGTCCAGCGGGCGGCTGCCGGTATCTCCCACGGCACGATCGACACCACGGATGGCCTCAAGGTGATCCTGCCGGATGGCTGGTATCATGTCCGCTTGTCGAATACCGAGCCGATCTTTCGGAATATGGCCGAGGCCGCCACTTCGGAACGCGCACAGTTGTTGCTGGATATGGCTCGAAAAGTCGCCCTGGCCGCCGCGAAAACCGCGTGAATTCGGACTGATATGGTTCCTTGACTCTCCAAACCGCGAACGGTATAAAACCTTTCCGGTTTTTGGACCTTAGTCGGTTCAAGACATTCTTAGCACAAGACCCTGCCATTTCGATACACGCAAGGCCCCATCGTCTAGGGGTTAGGACGCCAGACTCTCATTCTGGAAACCCGGGTTCGATTCCCGGTGGGGCCGTGGTTGATTTTACTGGACTTACGTACTTCCCGCCGGACCCTCAATTTCCCGGAGTGAGCATAGAGTGAGCAGGAGAGGGGAACACCGGCCCCTTTTGACGCACCCCGGACGGCCCGGAAATGTCCCGGTTCCCCGTCCAGCCCGGCCCGCGTGGGAATGCCGCGGTCCGGTTCCTGGAAGGTCTATCAACCGATGGGACCCCCGCGCCGCCCATCGCCCCCGATCCGCCCCGGTTGCCCTAGACATTCCCGATGGAATCACCGCGTCCGGTTGCAAGGTCCTGGTCGAACCGATCCGCGCCGATCCGCTGGCAGATTCCCCGGAAATGCCTGTTTCCGGTCCAGTTCGCCGGTCGATCTTGTAGGCCTGTAGGAAGATCTTCTATCGGCCCCCCGATGGAACAGTCCTGAGGACGATACAGGAGTCACCCCCCTGATGGATCGCGCCCCACAGGCAAAAGAATGCCGCCCGGAAATGAGGAGAACCGGACGGCCAAGGGGGGTTAAACGAAAATGGCCTATCCCGACTTGTCGAAACCGTCACCATCGTCCGGTCCGTCATCCCCGTCGGATCGCGCCCGGTTCTTTCGTTTTGACTGCGCAAGGAACCGGTCGAATGCGCTTTCTTCCGATGGTTCGATCTCTCGGAGAGGGATACCGCGCCGGGACTTCGGACTCATACCGAATTTGCCGGAAAGCGTGTCAAAGTCTCTCCGCAAGGCGGTAACGACATTGAAGCGCGGGTTCTGTTTCGTCAACGTGCCGGACTGATACGTACTGCCCTCCTGTTGCAGGATGGCCTCTTCGCGCCGCATCATCCCGTGAATTTGACACAATAGAGTAAATGCGGGTTTGTCCAATTCAGTGAGCAGGCCAAGGTCCCGGAGTTGCCCCGCGTGTTCCTTCCAGAAACCAGCCGCCAACTTATCGGTGCGCAGTTCGACAGGACAGCGCAAAGAACGGAGAGGTTCCGGTTCGATCTTGCCGCCGGAATCCCGATCCCGGCGATACGTGCCCCTGAGTTT
>Ga0116148_1005018_pt1 | contig 11272 bp, 10 predicted proteins | sample AD_UKC055_MetaG_FD_89786 | JGI IMG/M metagenome (GOLD analysis project Ga0116148, IMG submission 89786) | Active sludge microbial communities of municipal wastewater-treating anaerobic digesters from USA - AD_UKC055_MetaG | ecosystem: Engineered > Bioreactor > Anaerobic > Digestate | place: USA... | reverse complement strand
TACCGGGTTGCCGGCTTCAGCCGCATGACCTTCAGCACCTTCCTCGGCGCGTACTCACAGCGGACGGATCAGGACAGGTTCGCAACCGCGACGACGCCGCGCTCGATCGAGCGTGCCGACGTGTCGTCGAACGACTTCCAGTTCCGCGCCACGGGCGAGAAGCTTGCCGGCCGTACGAAGCTCGAGGTGGGCGTGGACGTGAACGGCCGCCGGGGCCTCGAGGCGCTCGACGTCAGGCTCGCCTACGACATGCAGGGCGCGCTCGCGCAGGAAACAGTCAACGTCTCCATCGACAGCGCCCGGAAGACCGACCTCGGCGTCTACGCCACGGCCGAGGCGGCCCTGGCGCCGGTCTTCACGGTCGCGGCCGGCGCACGGGGCGACCGGGTGACCATGCGCAACGACGGCGGGTACTTCGGCGACCGCTCCGACGCGCGCTCCGCCGCGTCGGGCTTCGTGTCGCTGACCGCCGGCACCTTCCGCGGCTTCAGCCTGACGGGACAGGTCGCGCGGGGGTTCCGCGATCCGACGCTGTCCGACCGCTTCTACCGCGGGCCCACCGGCCGCGGCTACATCACCGGCAACTCCGATCTCGAGCCCGAGACGAGCCTGCAGTTCGACGCCGCGCTGCGCTACGCCGCTGCGCGCTACCGCTGGGCGCTCTACGCCTACCACTACCGTATCGACGACCTGGTCGAACGCTACGAGGCGGCCAGCGATTTCTTCTTCTTCCGGAACCGGGGGCGAGCGCGCCTTCGCGGCGTCGAGTTCGAGGGGCAGGCCGAGCTGGGCCTCGGCTTCTCGGCCGATGTCTCGGCGCAGCTGACCCGAGGCGTCGCGCTCGACGACGGCGCGCCGCTCGACGACGTGCCGTCCGAGAGTTTCGCCGTGCAGCTCCGCAAGCGGTTCGGCACGAGGGCCTTCGGACAGCTGCGCGCGGCGCACCACGCCGACGACGATCGGCCGGGTCCGACCGAGGTGCGGATGCCGGGCTACACGATGCTCGACCTGTCGGCCGGCTACAAGGTGACGCCAAACCTGGAGCTTCGGTTCCTCGGCCGGAACCTGCTGGATCAGAAGTACTACGCCAGCCCCGACCCGCGCTGGGTGTGGGCGCCCGGAGCCTCGGGGCAGGTGAGCGTCGTGGTGACGTATTAGGGCAGCAACTCCCGGTGTGGTTCACGCGTAAATATACGTAAGCAGGCCGGCAGGAGCCGCCCTAGGAGGCCGGCCGGAGGATGGAGAGACGATGAAGACGCTGAAGGCGCTGAAGTTCCTGGTCGTCGGCCCGGTCCTGCTGGTGTTCCTGTTCTTCGTGAACCTGCTGACCTCGCCGGGCGACTGGTGGGTTCAGTGGGCGGCCCTCGGCATCGGCATCGCCTGGGTCTTCTCGCTGCTTCACGTCATCAAGGCCGTCGTGGTGGCCGGCGGCCTCGCGGCCTTGCTCGCCTACCTGGGCAAGAAGAGCGGGACGCTCTGATCACTTCTTCGTGATCGTGATCGGCTCCTTCAGCCGGAACGTGATCGCGGTGCCGGCCCTGATCACGGCAGGATCTCCTCGCGTCGCCAGGGTCGCTCCCGTGGCGCCGCCGCCCCCGACGACCGCTCCGACCGCCGCTCCCTTCTTCCCGCCGACGATCGCTCCCACGCCGGCGCCGGCCGCGGTTCCGATGCCGATCTTGGCCGCGTCCTTCTTCACCCCCGACTTGGCTTCGACCCCGTAGGACGACGTCCGCAACTGCACCACCGAACCGTCGGCCAGCTCCAGGCTCCGCAGCGAGACGGTGAGCGAGGCCCGCCCCTTCACCCGGCCGCCCGGATCGGCCTCCTGCACGATGCCGACGATCTCGGCCCCCTCCGACGCGACCGTCCAGTCGCCGTCCACGATGGGTGCCGTCAAGTACGCCCGGAAGGTGTCGCCCTCCTTCGCGGTCCTCGTCGTCACCTCGGTGAAGGTCTTGACCCGCAGCGGCTGATCCTCGGCGAGGGTGAAAGTGCGAGGCGGCGCGGCAGGCGTTGCGGGTGCCGCGGGCGCGGCCGGCGCGGCAGGCGCCGGGCCGCCCGGCGTGCTGCCAGCAGGCGCCGCGGTCACGGACGCTGGCGGAACGGTGGCCGGCGGAACGGCGGCGGCGGGCTGCCCTCCGGCCGGCGGCGCAGCCGCCGGGTTCCCGGGCGCCGCTGCAGGCGCCCCAGCCGGCGAGACGGGCTGTGCGGGCGTTCCGGCCGGGCCGGCCGGCTGCGCGGATGTCGAAGCCTGGCCGGCCGGCTGGCCGGCGGCCGGGCCGGCGGCGGTGCCTGATGAGGCCGGGGCCGGCTCGCGGGAGCAACCGAAGGTCAGGAGGGGCAGGAGAAGGGCAAGGGAAGCCGATGCCCGCCGAATACTTGTCATGAAAGGCATTCTACGCCGGAACACGGACCTTGGGCCGACCGCTCTCCTGATGAGCTTCCGCCGAAACCGTGGCGGTTCGTGCATCGTCCAACTTCGTATGAAGAACGTGCCGGGTGGGCGCAAGAGCTGGGCCGCCCTGATCGTCGCAGCGGCGGCCGTCGTCGTGTGGGCGGTCCTGTCGTATGGGCCGGTCGTCGCCTTTCACCTGCTGCCCCCGGCCGTCACCGGGGAGGTGGATCGCCTGGCCGCGCTGATCGGGGCCGAGGCGGGCAGGACGATTGCCGAGATTGGAGCGGGCGACGGGGCCTTCTCCATCGCGATCGCCCGGCGGCTCGAACCTGGCGGCACACTCTACTCGACCGAGCTGGATCCTGCGCTGCTGCGCCGGATCCAGCGCCGGGCCGAGCGCGAGCGGGCCGGCAACGTGACTGTGGTGGCCGCGGGCGAGGCCAGCACGAACCTTCCCGACGAGTGCTGCGACGCGGTGTTCATGCGGAACGTCTACCACCACATCGCCGACACGGCCGCCTTCAACCGTTCGCTTCGCCGGGCCGTCAAGCCGGGCGGCCGGGTTGCGGTGATCGACTTTCCCCCGCGGTCGTTCGAGCACCTCGACCGGCCGCCGGCGGGGACCGACGGTGAGCGCAACGGCCACGGCGTCAGCGCGCAGGCGGTGTCGCGCGAGATGGAACGCGCCGGGTTCGTCACCGAACGGATCGACGAGGACTGGGGTGGGCGGACGTACCTGGTCTTGCTGCGGGCACCCGGCGGGCCGTGAGCCCTGAGCCTTGAGCCGTGAGCCTTCTAGAGGTCCGTGCCCGAGTAGCTCAGGTTGAGTGACTTGTTGCAGAGCGGGAAGTCGGGAACGATGTTGCCGGGACCGATCTCGGCAAAGAGCGGCCAGTTGCAAAACGAGGGATCGCGGATCACGGCCCGGTCGATCGCGCCTCCGCTCAATCGAACCCAGTCGAGGATCTGACCCCTCCACCCCTCGCACCAGCCGAGACCCTCGCCCTGCGTTGGTGCGCAGGGGACGCGGTGCCCGCCGGAGGTGGTTCGGCACCGGTTCACCACTTCCCGCACGAGCGCGCGCGAGTCGTCCATCTCCTCGAGCCGCACCCTGACGCGAGCGAACACGTCCCCTTCGTTTCGGGTCCGCACCACGCCAAACGGCAAGTCCGCATAGGCGGCGTTCGGGTGATCGCGCCGCGCGTCGCGGGGCAGGCCAGATGCCCTCGCAGCTACTCCCTTCGCCCCGTAGGCCCGCGCCGCGTCGCGGCCCAACACGCCGGTTGTCTCGAGGCGGTCTCGAAGGGTGTCAGAGTCGAGCGCCAGGCGGGCAAGCGCCTGCACTTCCTGCCAGGCTTCCTCCACGGTCCTCGACGCGTCCTGCAGTTCGTCGTCTCCAGGCCGCCTCGCAACGCCGCCCGGAACGATGAAGCCGCGGAAGAACCGGTTTCCGAAGAGCCGCGCCGACAGGCGCTGGAGCCGTTCCTTCACGCGGAAGCCGTTCGCGGCCATGACGGTGAAGCCAGTTCCCATCCCGCAGATGTTCGCGACGTCGTGCAGGTGCATCGTGAAGCGCTCGAGCTCGACGGCAAGCACGCGCAGCAGTCGTGCGGCCTCGGGCACGCGGCCGCCGGCGGCCCGCTCGACGGCGGTGCAGAAGGCGAGCGCGTGAGACGCGGCCGAGTCGCCCGAGACCCGTTCCACCAGCGGCATCGCCGCCTCAGGCGTCCGGCCTTCGAGCAGCTTCTCGACCCCCTTGTGGGTGAAGAAGAGTCTCCCCTCGAGCGTGATGATCCGTTCGCCGGCGACGTTGAAGCGGAAGTGGCCCGGCTCGATGATGCCCGCGTGGATCGGGCCGACCGGGATTTCAAAGACGCCTTCCCCGTCCACGTGATTCATCGGGAAGCGGCCCTCGGCCCGTTCCAGCCGCGTGTCCCAGGCGAAGTCCTTCCTGAGCGGGTGCGTCCCGCCGGGAACGTTCTCGTGGTGCACGAGCCGCCTGGGATCGGGGTGTCCCTCGGCAACCACGCCGAACATGTCCTGGGCGTACCGCTCGTACCAGTTCGCCGCCATCAGCGTCCGGGTGAGCGAAGGGTAGTGCGGGCGATTGGCGGGCAGGTCCGCTTCGATCTCGAGCCACTCGTGTTCGGCGTCGAGGGCGAACACGGCGTGGAGGCTGAACCCGAGGCCATGCGGCCGGTCGTCGGTCGCGAAGAACAGGTCCAGGGGCAGCTTCGCATCCACGTGCAGGGCGGTGGCCACCGACGCGAAGTCGCCTGGCTCGACGCTGCCGACCGGGCGCCGGTCGGCCGACCAGCGGATGGCGCGCACGGGGGTGAGCGAACGGAGCAGGGTCTCGGCGTTCATGGGAGCGGCGTGAATGTACTGGCGATGCTCGCCGCCAGGCCGTAGCCCGGCGAGGTGAGGAAGAACAGGCCGCCGGCGAAGAGCAGCGCCAGCTCGGCGGCGACCACCGCGTGCGTCAGGTTGAACGGCTCGGCGCCCCGCGCCTCGGGAGCCGGGCGCCCTCCTTCCGAGAACAGCATCGCGAACACGTGGTAAAGGACGCCGACGGCGACGATGGCGAGCGCGACGACCAGGGCAACGGCCGAGTAGGGACGCTGCCGAGCGGCCGCCATCAGGAAGGTCAGCTCGCTCGCGAAGATGACCGACGTCGGGGCGCCGATGAGCCCGAGGAACCCGAGCAGGAACCCGAGCGAGGTCCGCGGCAGCGTTCTCCAGAGCTGTCCGATGTTCGCGATCTTCGTCGTGTGCCGGTGGAGGAGGATCTCGCCGGCCGAGAGGAACAGCGCGCTCTTCGCCAGGGTGTGGCCGACCATGTGCATCACGGCCCCGGCGGCGCCGGCCGGTCCCATGGCCACGCCGAAGGCGATGAGCCCCATGTGCTCGACGCTGTGGTACGCCAGCATCCGCTTGTAGTTCTGCTGGTGCAGCAGGACGAAGGCGGCGAAGAGCACCGACCCGAGGCCGAACGCCCAGAAGAAGGCGGAGGTCCAGCCGGCCGTTCCGAGCGCGAGATCCACCAGGGCCTTCGCCCGCAGCAGGCCGTAGAGCGCGACGTTGAGCAGCACGCCCGACAGGGCTGCCGAGACGGGCGATGGCGTGCGGCTGTGCGCGTCGGGCAGCCAGGGGTGCATCGGAACGAAGCCCACCTTCGTCCCGATGCCCACGAACAGGAAGACGAACGCCCAGCGCATCACCTCGGGGTCCAGCGCGTCGGCCCGCGAAGCCAGCGCGCCGAGCGAGAGCGCCGACTCGACCGGGAGCCCCGCGCCCACGCCCGCGTAGGCGACCAGCAGCAGGCCCAGCAGGCTGACGCTGACCCCCACCGAGAACAGGAGCAGGTACTTCCACGCCGCCTCGACCGCGCCGTCCTTCCTGTAGAGCGCCACCAGCGGCGTCGTGGCCAGCGTCGTGGCCTCGAGCGCGATCCAGAGGATGCCGAGGTGGTCGGTGGCCACCGCGGCGACCATCGCCATCACGAACAGCGGTATCAGGGCGCAGTACAAGCGTACCCGGCCGCTCGAGAGAATGCCCGCCTCGTGCTCGGCGCCGATGTAACGCCGGCTGCTGAGGGCCGTGCCGAGGTAGACGGCCGCCACCAGCAGGAGCATCAGGGCGCCGAAGCGATCGATGGTCCAGGCCGGGCTCGGCCGGGCGGTTCCCCGGGCGAAGACGGAGACGGCAAGGCCTCCGAGGCCGGCCGCGGCGACGACCGCCGCGACCACGCCCCCTCGAAGCGCCGCGCGAACGTCACGGGCAGCGACGGCGTGGGCCGCGGCGGCCAGGAGCACGATGAAGGATCCGAGGAGCGCCATGTCAGTCGGTCAGGTCGCGGAGCACGGCCGTGTCGTGCGAGCGGTAGATCTCGTGCACCTGCTGGCTGAGGATCGCCATCAGCAGGACGCCGCTGGCGATTACGGCGAAGATGCCCATCTCCATCAGGAACGGCGCGCCCCCGATCGCGACCACGGCGAAGGCCGAGATCCCGTTCTCGAGCGTCAGGAACCCGATGATCTGCGAGTAGAGGTCGCGGCGGATGATCAGGATCAGGAAGCCGATCAGGATCAGGGCAAGCGCGACGAAGAGCAGGCCCCAGACTTGGGCGAGGCCGGCGCCCGCCTGCGCCGCGACCCTCAGCGGCACCCGCCGCGACATCAGGTACGCGGCCACGAGCGCCACCAGCGCCAGGGCGTAGGAGAGCACGGGCCGCGTAATCGGGTGCAGTCGCAGCTCGCCCGACCGGCGCGCGATGACCAGCAGCCCGGCGGGAATGGCGGTCACCTTCACGATCAGGGTCAGGATGGCGCCGGCGTACTCCGCCGGGTGCCCGGTCCGGATCGCGCTCGCCGCGATCACCCCGGCCAGGCAGGCCGAAGACACGGCGTAGTAGCGCAGGAAGGTGGGGAGGCGCTTCCGGCCGACCGAGAAGAACGACGCCAGCAGCATCGCCCCGACGAGCACGTCCTGCACGGGGAGGGAGTCGACGTTCACAGCCACCCCACGATCAGGCCCAGCGCGAGGCTGGTGAGCCCGAGGAAGAGCGCGCCGAAGAAGTACTCGGGCAGCCCGTAGAAGCGCAGCTTGGCCATGCTCGACTCGAGCAGGGCGAGACCGGCCATCCCGGCAGCCAGCTTCGCCGCGGCCGCGACTGGGGCCACCAGGATCGCAAGCAGGCCGCCCGCGGGCGTCGCCAGGCCGAAGGGTGCCACGAAGTTGGCGACGAGCAGGGTGAACGTCGCCAGCTTGATCATGCCGGCCAGCTCCAGCAGCGCCAGCGGCGGGCCGGAGTACTCCAGCACCATCGCCTCGTGCACCATCGTCAGCTCGAGGTGGGTGGCCGGGTTGTCCACGGGGTAGCGCGAGTTCTCGCCGAGCGCGACGAGCGCGAGCGCCGCCACCGCCGGGAGCAGCCACGGGCGCTCGACCAGGCCGGTGCCCGCCACCGACAGCATGCCGTCCACCGTCGACGCGCCGGCGGCGAGCCCGAACGCCGCCAGCGTGACGATGATCGCCGGTTCGAGGAACGCCGCGATCGTCATCTCGCGGCTGGCGCCCATGCCGCCAAACGCGCTCGCCGAGTCGATCCCGCCGAGCACCAGGAACACGGCGCCGAGCATCCAGACTCCTGCGACCGCCGCCAGGTGCGAAAGCGGCGCGGCCGCTCCGCCGCGCGAGGCCAGCGGAAGTGCGAACGCCGCGACGAGGGCGCACGCGAGCACGACGACGGGCACGACCCGCGACACCCACGTGGTGCTCGACGAGACGACCGTCTCCTTGCGCAACAGCGTGGCGATGGTCCAGTAGGGCAGCAGCACGGGAGCGCCGCGCCGGCCCTGCAGGATGGCCTTGAAGCGGCGGACCAGCCCTGCGGCGAGCGGCGCCAGGGCCACCACCGTCACGCCGGAGACCGTGGTCAGGAGAATGCGGTTCACAGCGCCACCCAGAGCGCGAGGAGCAGCGTGGCCAGGATGAGGCCGATGTAGAACTGGATGACGCCGTTCTGCACCTGCTTGAGCCGCGCACCGACCGCCTCGATCAACCCCGCGATGGGGTAGTAGACCCGCTCGAGCACGCCCGCCGAACGCCGGAACTCCATCTCGCCCGTGCGAATCCACGGATTGCTCTCGACGACCGGCCGGAAGGCGACGTGCTTCTCGGCCCGCACGATGTCGCGGAGGAAGTGCCGCACGGGGGCTGAGAACGCCGTGGCGGTGTACTCCATGGAGGCGTCGATCGGCTGCCCGCAGTCCCACGTGTGGTACCGGCGGGTGCCTCCCGCGCGCCCGAGGCGCCGCCAGGCGAGCGTCGCGGCGGCGGCCGCGGCCGCCAGCGCGAGCGCCAGGCCGGCCACGGGAAGGAGGTCGGCGTGCGAGACGAGCGTCGCCATGCCGTTCTCCGACGGGAACGGGATCACCGTCAGGACCCGGCCGTCGATCCCGCGGGGGAGCAGCGGGGAGGCCCAGGGCGACGCGACGCCCAGGGCCAGGACCAGGCCGGCCGCCGCGAGCACCGGTCCCCGGAGCGCCGTGCCGGGCTCCGAGGCGGCGCGCGCCGCGTTCGACCGCGGCTCGGCGAGAAAGACGAAGCCGAACAGGCGCACCATGGCGAACACCGCGAGGCCCGCGACCGTGCCGAGGCCGAGCAGGACGCCGGCCGACGCGACCGCCGCCGCCGGATCGCCGGCGGCGAGCGCCACCAGCGCGCCCTGGAGCAGCAGCCACTCGGCCGCGAACGCCCCGAAGGGAGGCAACGACGCCGCGGCGAGCGAGAGGGCGAGCGCGCCCGCCGAGAGGCGCGGCATCCGGTTCGCCAGGCCGCCCAGCGCCTCGATCTTCAGCGAACCCACCGCCGTCAGCGTGGCGCCGGCCGCGAGGAACAGGCCCGACTTGAAGAGCGCGTGCGCGAGGATGTGCAGGAACATCGCGGCCTGGACGACGTCGGCGGCCGCCTGCAGGCCACGTCCCCGCAAGACAAGGGAGAAGCCGAACATCGCGAAGATCAGGCCGACGTTCTCGACGCTGCTCCAGGCCAGCACCCGCTTCACGTCGCGATCGAGGTTCGCGTGGATTGCCGCCTTTGCCGCGCCACCGAGGCCGAGCACGAGCAGGCCGATCCCCCACACCGCGGGCAGGTCGGGCCAGCAGGCCGACGTGAACCGCAGCAGGCCGTAGACGGCCACCTTCAGCATGGCGCCCGACATCAGCGCGGAGACATGGCTGGGCGCGCGCGGGTGCGCCTCGGGCAGCCAGGCGTGCAGGGGCACCAGCCCCGCCTTGGAGGCGAACGCGAACACGACCAGCAGCGTGGCGAGCGCGGCCCGGCTGCCGCCGAGTGACGGCGTGGCGGCGCCCAGCGTCGCGAACGTGGCCAGCACGTCGCCGCCCGACAGGAGGCCCATGCCGACCAGCAGGGCGCCCGCGCCGAACTGCGCGATGGCGAGGTAGAGCAGCGCCGCCCGGCGCGACTCGTCGCGCCCGTCCGCCATCACGAGGAAGAAAGACGCCACCGACATCGCCTCCCAGAAGAGGAGGAACGCCGCGAGGCCGGTGGAGAGCAGCACCCCCTGCATGCCGGCCACGAAGATGGCCGTCAGCGGCAGCACCGCCCTGGCGGGGTACATGTGCCGCTCGAGCTCCGTGTAGCGCCAGCCGAACCAGGACGCGAGCAGCACGACCAGGTGGACCAGCAGCAGGAAGAACGACGAGAGCCGATCGACGGCGAGCGGGGCGCCGAAGAAGAGCGGCGACGCGCCGAGCTCGAGCGGCGCCAGGCCGGCCGCCAGGAACACGAAGGCCGCTGCGGCGCCGGCGGCTGACGCGATAGCCAGCAGGGCGTGCGCGGCGGCGCGAGCCCGGGCAGAGCCGGCGACCAGGGCGACCAATCCCGACAGGAGGGCGCCTCCGAGGCCCGCGAGGATGCCCGCCTGGACCAGAGTCTCAGTCACCCCGTGCCTCCCTGCGCCCGTCCCCCGCCGCAACCGGCAGGCGGCCGAGGCCTTCGGCCAGGCCGCGCAGGATCTCGGATGGCGTCGGAGGGTCGCCCGGGATCCGGATGTCCACCGGGATCACCGCGTCCACTCCCCCCACCACCGCGTACGAGCCGCGCCAGATGCCGCCGTCGCACGCGCCGTCCCCCACCGCCACGACGATGCAGGGATGAGGGGCTGCCTCGTAGGTCGTGCGCAGGGCGCGTTCGAGGTTGCGCGTCACCGGCCCGCTCACCATGAGGATGTCGGCGTGCCGCGGCGACGCGACGAAGCTGAGGCCGAAGCGCTCGATGTCGTAGTACGCGTTGCCGAGCGCCGTCAGCTCGATCTCCTCGGCGTTGGTCGAGCCCGCGTCCACGGCGCGGATCCGGAGCGAGCGTCCGCCGTAGAGCTGCTCGACGATCTGTCGCACCCGCGCGCCGGCGGCCTCGACGTCGTCGCGGGCGGCGCCCGGATCGACGGGAGACGAGGGTTGGCGCACGAGGAGAACGGAGGCAGGCTCCGTCACGCGAGGGGAGGCGAACAGCGTCTTGAGCAAGCGGACAAAGGACATGGATTCGACCGGCACGGGTCCGGCAGGCGTCGCAAGCGCGAGGAAGCGAAATATAGCACAAGGGGCGAGAGGGAGCCGTGTCGTGCTGGAGGTGCAGGAGGTGCTGGGGTGCTGGAGGTGCTGGTGCCGAAGGTGCTGAAGGTGCTGGTGCCGAAGGTGCTGGAGGTGCTGGTGCCGCAGGTGCTGGAGGTGCTGGTGCCGAAGGTGCTGATGGTGCTGGTGTGAACGTGCAGGTGCTGATACCGTGGGTGCGAGGTTTCCCATGAGATGGCAGCGGTGCTGGTACGTGCTCGCGCTCGCCGTGCTGTGTCTCCTTCCTCCTCGCGGCGCCTCCCCGCAGGACGACCTGCTTGCGCGGGCGCGGCGGCTGCATGCCGAGGTTCCGCTGGTGGACGGCCACAACGACTACCCGTGGCAGGTGCGCGAGCGGGCCGGCGGCGACCCGGCGAAGCTCGACATCTCGAGGCCGCAGCCGTCCCTGCAAACCGACCTGGCGCGGCTGCGCGCGGGTGGCGTGGGAGCGCAGTTCTGGTCGGTCTACGTGCCTCCCTCGTACGCAGGCGACCGTGCCGTCTCGGCGACCCTTGAACAAATCGACCTCGTCCACCGGATGATCGAGCGCTATCCCAACGACCTCGAGCTGGCGCTCACCGCCGGCGACATCGAGCGGATTCACCGGCAGGGCAAGGTCGCTTCGCTCATCGGCGTCGAGGGCGGGCACTCGATCAACGGGTCGCTCGGCGTGCTGCGGATGCTGTACCGGCTGGGCGCCCGCTACATGACCCTGACGCACGGACAGAACGTGCCCTGG
>Ga0116148_1005015_pt1 | contig 11277 bp, 9 predicted proteins | sample AD_UKC055_MetaG_FD_89786 | JGI IMG/M metagenome (GOLD analysis project Ga0116148, IMG submission 89786) | Active sludge microbial communities of municipal wastewater-treating anaerobic digesters from USA - AD_UKC055_MetaG | ecosystem: Engineered > Bioreactor > Anaerobic > Digestate | place: USA... | reverse complement strand
CATAGTGTTTTTGTATCCGGTCTTAGTATAGTCGAGGGGAAAACATGGGCTTGAAAAAGCGATGGGAGGTTAAAAGTTAGTGTTCTTGTGTTGTCCACAGGTAAAAGACGGGCAAACTTATAACCGGCACCGATATTATAGTTATACTGAAGCTTATCGCCATCCGGAACTAAGGGATCAAAGAAAAGCCCTGCGCCTGTGACTGCTTCAAATCCCTGAGATTCATAAAACCCGATTCCCTTCTTTTTAATTGTTGAAAAAACAATCTGAGCTGAATCTGCATAAGCATGTGCAAAGTTTCCCTGATCGCTTACCCAGTTTCCCTCAATATAGTTAGCAGCAGAAAGGCTGTTGCCTGAATTTCCAAGAGGATGGGTATAGGAAGCTTCTACGGATGCCTTAGATTCAAAATAACCGGTAAAATTAAAGACTGTGTCAAAATTTCCAGTGAATGTTACAGGAGTCGCACTATTAACAACCGATAACTGTGTTTGGGCAGAAAGATTTTTTGTATCAAAGGTAAGCCCGAGAGTCGGCATCCAGACACCTGCAGGATCCTGTGTGCTATAGTTAAAACCAAGCAGGACGCCGAAATCGTCAATGGTTGCCTCAAGAGGATCAATTCCGGCAGTCATTGTTAATGACATCATCGGAATAAAAATACCGTCTGTCATGTATTTTAAAGGATTGTAGTTTTTCTCCTCGAAACCGCTTACTTTGTTATCCTGAACGCTTTCTTCCGGAAAATCAGATTCCGCCAGCAGAACATAGTTTTGAGAATTACATAGAGCAGAATACGGGATCCGGTGAAGTGTATCATGATCATAGTATTTTGCATTAAAAACTACGGTGCCGTTAATTAAAACAGGATTATACACACCGCCCGATATATCCCTGGTCTGTGTTTTTACTGTTACGACAGTATCTTTTAGAGAAGAACCGGTACTGTTTAAAGTAAGGTGTCCCATGCGGGGAAAGGTTCCGTCCACAAACCCGTGAGCATAGGAAAAGGAAAATTCCGTGGCTTCTGTCCCGTACACAGGATTAAGATGCTTTATGACAATCGGATTTTCCGGATCATACACCCTCACTTCTTCTTTTGTAAGCGGATCATAAAGTGTTATATACCAATCGTTTTTTTCTTTGAGAATGTATGCAAGATTGCCTTCTCCTGCATTCACAAGAGAAAACGGTATACTGTTAACGGGGAACTCACGGCGCATAACCTCGGTCAAAGATTCTCTGTCATAAAAAACAATTGAAGCATACTGAGACTTTGTTTCTACACCCGCAAGGTATTCCGTGCCGTCATCAAGCGTAATTACTACAGCATCCCGAATACCCTGTATTTTTTCGTCTGTAAAAGACCTCTTTTCCATGTCGTAAATTTGTATGGTGTTTCGTCCTTCAGGATACGGGTACACATAAGACGATACAAGATACCGCCCGTCTTTTGAAAAAGATAGTCCTGTCTGGCCGTAACTGCAGCTGAATAATTTTTCAGGTTTAGCAGTATTTGAGCCTGTTATATCTTCATTTGATAGATAATATACACCTGATAATGCTTCATCAATCCAGGCAATCCCATTAGGTCCAGCAGCTGCAGAAGCGTACAGGCTTTCTTTACCTGACGCTAAGAGTGTACTGTTCTCATAGTCAGCAATATTGAGCATCGCGGTGGTTTCTGGAAGGGCTCCATTAGGAGAGTTTGGCACTGTTCCTGCTTGAGTCGGGAGGACTACAGAATTTTTAAAATCTTTCCATACAACCTCAATATCTTTATGGTAAACGGATTTGAAGACTCCGGGAACCAGCTTAAACGGCTGTAATTTCCCGCACTCTTCCCAGTACTTAGCATATTTTTCCATGCCGTATTTCTGCTGAATATAGGCTGCAAAGGCACCGCCGAACAAATAGGGAAGCTGCCCTACCGGATAAATGTCTCTTGTTAAGGCAGTCTGTTTCCAGTCCGGAAATTTATTTTCAAGTTTTGCCTGCGCAATAATGTGGGTGGCATACACATCGTTAAGTCTTCCCTCTCCGTCTTTACTTTCGAAAGAAACTGTAACACCCTCTAAAAAAGAATATGGAAGATTAACAAGAGGTGCCGGAGTTAATACATCTCCAAATACCATGCCGGCAAAACGCCAGAAATTACTTTTTTTCTGCATACTCACAGCATGAACAACTTCATGATAAAAAATACTTAATAAGTTTTCGCTGAATACAGCAAGAGAACCGCTGTCCGGAAGTGTATCGTACAATATTATATAATTATACGGGGCATAAGAAAAACCGCCGTTTAGAACATCAGTATCGGGTGAAAGAACCAGAGGCATCCTGAAATACGGATCTGCTTCAAGCAGCCCGCAGGCTTTTAAATAGAGGCTGTCAGCCTTTTCTGCAAGAAGCTGTGCTGCATAGGCAGAGTCCTGCGTATAAATGATGTCGAAATATTCAGTTACAATGACCGAAACATTTTTCGGATTTGCAAATGAATTTGAAAATGCACTTGAAAGCGTCAATACAAAAAAGACGCAGACAAAAAGGGCGGTTAAGCCGGATGATTTTTTCATACTTTCTCCTATTTTTTTGATAAATTTGCTCATGTGTTAAACACTTTATTTATTGTACGGTGATACTATTGTATAATTAAAAAAAAATCAAGCTTATTATGGATGGACGCGGCTGCCTGAGAATGAAACATTCCACAAGAAAAGACCCGCAGCAGGTGCTGTTTGACCTGCAAGACTCCGGTTTTTTGATTCTAAAAGCTGTTTAAACTCATTAGCACCACAGCCCTTAAACTCGTAGTCAATGAGCGTTCCAACAATAGACCGTACCATTTTCCATAAAAAAGCATTTGCACATATTTCAAATACAAGGTTATCGCCTTCCATAAAGAAGCCTGCGTGATAAATATAGCGGCAGGTGGAAAGACTTTTATCACCCGAAGCACAAAAAGCAGCACAATCCATCTCCCCTTGAAGAAGGGAAGCCATATCATTGAGTACTGCAATATTTGGAAACCTTCTTAAGGACCAAATATACCGCATTTGATGTGCAAAGGGGGTTTTTGAACAGGAAATAAAATACCGGTACGTTCTGCTGACTGCTGAAAAGCGGGCATTAAAGCCTTCCGGGACAATAGAAGCGCTTTGAATACGCACATCGGAGGGAAGAGAAGAATTTATAGCACTCACATAATTTTCAACAGGAATAGAATCTATGGGAGAAATGAAGGTTGCAGCCTGATAGCGTGCATGTACTCCCGAATCTGTGCGCCCGGATCCCTGTACACTAACCTTTTCTTTATGAATTATTTCCAGAGCCCGTTCAAGTACTTCCTGAACAGTCCTGACCTTTTCTTTTTCGTTCTCATGTTCCTGCTTCTGCCAGCCGCAAAAATTAGTTCCATCATAAGACAGATACAAAAGAATTACACGCATACCCTATTCCTCTGAGACAGGTTCATCATCATCAATATCTACAATATTTGCTTCTTTGAGAACAGCTGTAATTGTGTCGTACAAATTTCGAGAATGCTCCAGCAGAGGACCCGGCTTGCTTTTTGAAGACTTTCCCAAGCCGAAAACACGGGCAATGGCCCTTTTAAACTCATCCAGTTTTTTTAACCGCAAAGATATATCTTCTTTTTGTCCGTATTTGTATTCCAAAAGACCGCACAAGTAAATTACACCGTCATACCCGTAGTTTTTATCAATATCGGGACCAAAATTTCCTATTCCTGCAATATCTTCCTCGTGAGCCATTTCTAAGACAAGTGACTCCTGATAGAAAAACAAGGCTTTGCGGTAAAAAACCTGAGAAGTAAAATCATAATTGCGGTTTGGACATTCCTTGTCGAGGTCCGAACATATCCATGCAAGACGAAGAGAAATCTGAGCCTTTTTTATGGTTGGAGACCAGCTTTTGGGCATTTTTTCATAACACAGAAGCGCCAGATAATAAGCAGCCGCTCCATCGAGCAGTGTTCTATTCCGTTTAAAATCATAATGGGGGAAAACAGCCTCTACAGATTTCTTTCTGTCAGGCTCATTATCGAGAATTATGCCTATAAGATCATCTTCAAATTTTTCATCAAAATCATTCCAAAAAAAAGCGGCATGACAGACAGGACATGCTCCCATCGTGTAGGTCAACGGATAAATTGTACCGTAACGGGCAGATGCCTCATAGGTCCGCCTCAATTCATCGGTGAGAGAACCTGCTATGAGACGGCCTCCTCCGGACATAAGTTCTTCTTTTTCAAATTCTTTTTTGCATATAGGACAAAGTATTTTCTGTTTAGAATAGAAAGTTGTCGCGAGTTTTTTTTCTTCTCTTTTTTTTGGTCTTCGTTCCATATTACCCCTCTATAACAACAAAAGCTATTGAATACTCTTTTTCATGGCTCAAACTTACAAGCACTCTTTTTCCGCCTCTTTTTTCAAGCGAATCCAGTGCATCTCCGCATAATTCAATCTGAGGCCCGCCGTTTTCATTTTTTACAATATATATATTTTTAAGCGATAAATATTTAAAACCAGTACCCAAGGCTTTGACAAACGCTTCCTTTGCAGCAAAACGTGATGCCAGGAGTTCAGTCGTCAATGTAAAACCTGCAAGTTCACGGACATTGAAATAACGTTCAATCATAGCAGGTTTAATAAGCCATTTTTCAAATCGTTTATTTTCCGTAATGTCGGTACCGATCCCGATAATCATTGTTCATCCCCGTTCTCATTCTCATCTTGTGTGTTAACAAAGGTTATCGGTACTGTACCGGGAGATAATGACGTGACCGTAAAATCGCTCGGTAAAAAAAGCTTCACCGGTAACTCATAGGTACCTTCATCGTTAACCATTGAACAATCTATTTGGGCTGAATATTGTGTAAGGGCAAAACCTTCAATTTCATTTTTTGCACCGCTTACAATAACAGAGTATTCAGGAAATAAAGAACGAACCTCTAAACCTTCATGGACGCCCGCAAAGACCCCTAAGGATGAAGTAAATGTTTTTTGGATTATAATAGGCGATACGGCAATAGTAGCTTCTATAGCGTCTGAGCCGTCAACCGTAATAAATTTGTTCTTTTGAATAAGTTCGACTGTTTTTGTAAAACTATAATTTCTTTTTTCAAGAGGAATCTCCTTCGTCTGAAGAACCACTGTTTTTTGCACCATAGATTCCGGTCCCGATATTTCTATGAACTCCGGTACAAGAGAAATTGAATCAATCTTATAGCCCTCAGCCAAAGATCCTGTAAAAAGCGGTTCAATTTGTGCATATACCGTAACACGCGGTTCCAGTTTTACAGATATTGTCTCCGGAGAACAGGAAAACTCAAGGGGATTTATTTTAATTGCATTTTCAGACAATATAACAGAGACAGGGACTTCAAAAACCCCTGCATCGCTGTAGTGATTAAGATCCAGGAAAACCGTAAAATCTGATTCACTAATCTGAATTAGGTCCTCTGTTTTTCCTTTGACTGATATTCTAACATAATGTGTTATTGCGGTTGACTGAATCATGGATCCGTCGGAAATAACATGTAAGGGGAGCGACAAAGTCTTAGAATCCAGGGTGCTCAATTGATAAAATGCATATATAAAAAGTGCTAAAACAAGACAGATAATTTTTACCGGCCAATTTTCGAGGAACTTTTTAATCACTTGAGGTGTTTTCATCGGCAGTGTCCTCCTGAGTTATTATATCAGCTGAAATTTCCAGCTGATGTTCCAAAGTCTTTGTTAATTGATCGATGGTTAAGTCATAATACAGTTTTGAATCATAGGCTAAAGAAATTGCTCCGGTCTCTTCCGACACTACCAGAACTATTGCATCAGTTTCCTCTGAAAGTCCAAGAGCTGCCCTATGACGGGTACCGAATGTTTTTTTAATATCGTACTGCTCTGAAAGAGGCAGAAAGCAGCCTGCGGCAAGTATTTTACCGCCTTGTATAAGAACTGCTCCATCGTGAAGAGGTGTATCATTCCCGAAAATTGTTACGAGAAGGCTTGAGGACAGATCGGCATGAATACGGGTACCGGTGTCAATAATATCTTTTAAGCCCGTGCTCCGGATAAAAACAGCAAGCATTCCCCTTCGTTGATTAGAAAGCATCTCTGCAGCAATGAGAACAGAGTCGACATAGGTGTGTTTTGTCCTGTTTCCAAGCTTAAACCAGTCGCCCTGACCAAGCCGTAAAAATATTTTTCTAAGCTCCGGCTGAAAAACAATGGCAAAGCCAATAAGCAGACCGGGTGCCAGTTTTGCAAAAAGCCACAACACTGTGGACAAATTAAGAAGCAGAGCCACTGCATAGGCTAAGGCTGTAATAATAACAGCCCGTATGATCTGCATACCATGAGTTTTTACAATGATGCCGTAGGCCTTATAGAGGATGAATGCCAGAATAAGAACATCCAAAAAGGGGCGGGTAAAATTATAAACTATAAGAATCCTGTCGAATGCGTTCATCCAAGTCCTCTCAGCACTTTTAACATATCTATTGTTTCTGCTGTATCATGTACCCTTACTATAGTAGCACCTTTTTGCACTGCAAGCAAATTAGCGCAAATAGTCCCCGAAAGACGCTGTTCAACAGAACGTCCGGTTATTTCTCCTATGCAGGTTTTCCTGGATAAAGCAATAAGCACATGATTCGGCTGCTCAGGATCTGCAGCATTTGAAAAAGAGGCGCAATGCTGTATCAGTATTTTATTCGCCTGCAAGTCTTTTCCAAAACCAATGCCGGGGTCAAGAATTATTTTTTCAGGTTTAATACCGCATGAAAGCGCATACCGGCAGCGCTGTTTTAGATAGGAATTAACCTCACCCAAAACATCGGCATAAACGGTGTTTTTCTGCATATTTCCGGGATTCCCTCTCTTGTGCATAAGAATCACAGGAATACCCGCAGCAGCAGCTGCAGGGCCAATTTGATCATCATCTTCAAGAGCAGAAATATCGTTTAAAATATCTGCTCCTGCATGTAAAGCCGCTTGCAAAACAGATGATTTTCTAGTATCTACCGAGATCGGAATAGAAGAATACTTTCTAATTCCCTCAATAACCGGAACAAGCCTGTCTATTTCTTCCTGTGCAGAAACGTATTCACTCCCCGGGCGTGATGATTCAGCGCCCAGATCAATAATATGGGTGCCTTCTTTTTCATGTTCAAGTGCTTTTTCTATAGAGAAAACCGCGTCTACAGACCTGCTTCCTGCCCAAAAAGAGTCGGGAGTACAGTTTACTATTGACATAACAAAGGCCGGTAAATCGGTATAGATGGCGCCTGATGCAAGCATCAAAGGCAGAGGTTTATAATTCATATAACTCCCGTACTTTTTAATGGGGATTACTTTTTCTGAATCTCCCGTACTTTTTAATGGGGATTACTTTTTCTGAATCTCCAGCACCTTTCGAATAATATGATTACTGGAAAGATGAGCTTCTTCTAGAATATCCTGCCTCTTCCCCTGAGGAATGTACCGGTCAGGGAAACCGCAGACAGCGGTTTTTTTAACTTCGTATGTTCTTTGAAGAAGTGACTCTAAAAATGTTCCAATTCCGCCTATTCGAACCCCGTCCTCAACAAAAACAACATGATCGTAGGGTTTAACAAGACTAATAAAATACTCTTTATTCAGCGGCTTTAAAAAACGCAGATTGTATACATCGCAATAATTATTCTGCTGAGACAGACATCTGGAAGCAGTAAGGGCTTCCGGTAAAATACCGCCGGTACAGACAATAAGAGTTTTAGCCTCGGAATCCTGTACAGCAGGTCTTGAGTCATTAAGCAGCGATGAATACTTTATAAGAACACCCTTTCCAATCTCAATAGGAAGATAAAGTTCGTCAAGTTCGCTTGGACAGCATGCCTTCGGATAGCGGATTACAACAGGAAGCGCCTGCTCTGTTGCCCACAAAAGACATGAAATAAGTTCCGCAGCAGAGGCTGGAGCAAGAAGAGACAGATTAGGCACAGGTCTCATAAGAGAAATATCAAAAATACCCTGATGTGTTTCTCCGTCATCCGGTACTGCACCGGCGCGGTCCAGAACAAAGACCGCTGGAATATTCTGCAGTGAAATATCGTGAATAAGCTGGTCAATTGCACGCTGCATGAAGGTAGAATAAATAGCAACAACCGGTTTTAAGCCTGCAGCAGACAGCCCTCCTGCAAAGGTGACGGCATGCTGTTCTGCAATACCGACATCAAAAAAACGGGACGGATACCTTTTAGCAAAATCCGACAAACCGGTACCCTTTGCCATGGCAGCCGTAATAGCAACAATTTTTTGATTATGCGCAGCAAGTTCAACCAGTGAACGTGAAAAGACCTCGGTAAAACTCAGAGCCTCAGTTTTATCGCCCTTGCCGTCGAGAACACAAAAAGGACCGGTTCCATGGAAACTGACAGGATCATCCTCTGCCGGACGATACCCCCTGCCCTTTTGAGTTACAACATGAACCACAACGGGTCTATTCAGCTGTTTTACCTTGGTTAGAACATTTTCCAATTCATAAAGATTGTGTCCGTTTAGAGGGCCTACATATTCAAACCCGAGGTCTACAAAAAGATTATTTGAAAAAACAAGCGCCTTTACCGCTTTTTTAATGCGGAAAATTATACGGGTCATCCATTTATTAACCGTGGGGATGGCATTAACCGCGCGGTCTACGTTATAGCGGAAAGACTGATACTGGCTTGTCATGGTTAAACGGCTTAAATACCGTGAAATTGAACCAGTATTTTTACCGATGGACATTTGATTATCATTAAGAATTACAATAAGATTTTTAGCAATTTGACCGGCGTGAGAGAGAGCTTCGAGAGCCATACCGCCTGTCAAGGCTCCGTCACCGATTACGGCTATTACCCTGCCGTCAATATTCTGCAGTTTTCTGCCGGTTAAAAGTCCTAGAGCAGAAGAAATGGATGTTGATGAGTGTCCGCAGTCAAAAAAATCATGCTCACTCTCGCAGTGTTTGGTAAACCCGGAGATACCGTCTTTTTTTCTGATGGTGTCAAAGGAAGAATAACGGCCGGTTAAAAGCTTATGTGTATAACACTGATGACTAACATCCCATATTATTGCATCCTTTGGACTGTCATAAATACAGTGAAGAGCCAGTGTTAGCTCTACAACACCAAGATTACTCGAAAGATGTCCGCCGTTTTTACCAACAACCTCAATAATTTTTTTTCGAATCTGGGTACAGAGAGCATACTGCTCAGAGAGAGAAAGAGATTTAATATCTGACGGCGAATGAATATCAGCTAACTGCGTAAGAAAACTCCTGTACTAAGAAATAAACAAGGATACTAATCAGATGTTACTTGCCTAAAATGAAAAAAAGACCGCAGTTTGTACTAAAACAAAATCCGCGGTCTCCATTGGCATAGTAAATTGAGGACTCCCAAGAGCCGTTGCCTGTAAACAGTACGGCAGAGCCTTGCCGGAACCTATTTATTCTTATGCCGATTCCGTCTGAGCATCTTTTTTCGCTTATGTGTAGCTATCTTCTGACGCTTTCTTTTTTTTCCACAGGGCACAATGGCACTCCTTATTGCAAACTATACTGTATTATGAATGAAATACGATGTTACGTCAAGTAAACTGGTTAAAAAACTGCCCAATTTTATCTTCCATACTATTAAAACTATCAGCTGGAATACAGACTGCTTCCTTTATCGGTTTAAAAAAAGTAAGCTGCCGCTTTGCATAATGGCGGCTGTCTCTTTGAATGAGTCGATTAAAATATTCAATATCAGCTTCAGTATAAGAATGAGGAAAACCGGAACCAGACATAAAAAATTCCCGGTACCCTATTGCCTGCATACCCGGATCAGATGGCGAAACTCCCGAAGCCAAAAGATTTTTAACTTCATCGACAAGCCCTTGTGAGAACATGAGCTCCACACGCTTATTGATTCTTTCATACAGTTCTTCTCTCGGGCGCTCAAGATTAAGAATACAAAAACTGTATCCGCTGCGGAACGTTGAGGGAAGTTCATAAAAACTCAAGGGTTTTCCCGATGAATAATACACTTCCAGCGCCCGGACAACACGGTAATCATCATTTTGGTTAATTTTAGAGGCACTCTCAGGGTCTATACCTTCAAGCTCCCTTCTAAGCGCCTCTCCGCCCTCCGCTGCAAGCCTCGCCTGAAGATTTTTTCTAATTAAGGGATCAGCCTCGGGTGTTACGGGGAGACCGTATAAAAAATTTCGTATATAAAAGGCTGTTCCCCCGCAGACAACAGGAAGCTTACCGCGTGAATAAATATCTTCGGCAGCGGCATCGGCAAGACGGACAAATTCACCGGTACCGAATTGCTCTTTAGGAGAGACAATATCAATAAGATGATGAGGAAGATGCGATAAAAAGGACGGATCGGGCTTTGCAGTACCAATATTCAAACCCTTATACACCTGCATGGAGTCTGCATTAATGATTTCTGCTTTTTGTGAAAACGGGGATGAAGAATTATCTGAAAAAAGACGGGAAACAGCAGCCGTTTTTCCGCAGGCAGTGGGTGCAAAGATAACAAGCACCGGAATTTTCTTGCTGCAGGCGGAACGGCTCATACTTATTGTTCTATTCTATACTGTATTTCTTTAGTAAAAAGCTGTCTGGCGGCTAAGGATACAACCTTTCCGTCATTTTCTTCTATAATAGGGTCACGAACCATTGAAAGCTGATACGCACGGCGGCTCGCAGCGCAGGTAATTTCGTAAACGTTGTCGGTAAACTTTATAAGTTCCTGTAAAGGAAATATCATCATTGTGCTCCCTTGTTCTGTATATAGGCTACAGGCGGGTATTATACTACGGACTAACACTTATGTCAACAGGGTCATGAAGAATATATCCGCAGATTACACGGATTTCACAGATGAAGCCGGATAAGAGGAGCCACGGAAAACGCGGACACCTTCGGCGACACAGAGGACACGGAATATAAGTCAAGATTTTGGAATATGCAGGATACTTTCACCTGATGTGTTATTGCTTGATGACTAAAGATTTGTATCCCTATTTTTTCTGTGTGTTCTGTGTCGCGCGCAGCGCCTGCGTTCTCCGTGTTTTTTTCTGTATTGTGTACTCCGTAGTTATTCCTATCTATGTGCGCGGCGGATACTTTTTACTGTGTGATCCCGTTTCACAAGTCCTTTTTCAAATACACCATGTCTACAAGCTGGACACCCTCTTCTATCATGATATGGTCATAATTGTCGGTAAAGAAGTTTTTTAT
>Ga0116148_1005008_pt1 | contig 11280 bp, 10 predicted proteins | sample AD_UKC055_MetaG_FD_89786 | JGI IMG/M metagenome (GOLD analysis project Ga0116148, IMG submission 89786) | Active sludge microbial communities of municipal wastewater-treating anaerobic digesters from USA - AD_UKC055_MetaG | ecosystem: Engineered > Bioreactor > Anaerobic > Digestate | place: USA... | reverse complement strand
GTGAACCGGCACTACCGTGACGCGACATGACTCCGAACCCCCGAGGAGTTCATCCTGGAAGACTCTTAGCCCACCCGACAGCGCCAGGCTTGCTGATGTCTCCGGCACTCGGAGAAGTTCCTCATTGGTCTCCCGCGGCAGGAAACCGGTTTCCAAGGTCTCCGGCTGCTCATCGCCGGCCTCCGACACAATAGCCAGCGAATGGCCGAGGAGCTTGCCGTTTCGAGCGATGACAAATGCCTGGCACGACATGGTATCGGCCAATACCTCGGCAAGCTCCCTGAAGTCAACTGAGTAGCCGGCAGCGTTCTGAATGAGGCGGTTGACTCTGCGCGTGCGCTCCAGCAGTGAACTCACATTGGAACCTCCTCTCACATACCGCGCTCAGCATGGCGTGTGCTGCAAATTGACTTAGCAGTGATGCTCTTTTATATTGTCCAAAGATTCCAGTCTCAAAACAGGCGTAAGCGTCGTCACTACAAGACGTAGTCGGAGAAGTCGCTGCGCGCAATGACCCCAGCAAGACGCTCCTTGACATACGCTGCATCCACGACGACGCTGCCCGACTGCTCCGGAGCGCAAAACGCCACATCTTCGAGGACTTTTTCGAGTATGGTGTGAAGCCTGCGCGCGCCGATGTTCTCGGCGCTTGAGTTCACTTCATCAGCAATGCGCGCGATCTCGTCTATGCCTTCTGAGGTGAACGACAGGTCAACGCCTTCGGTCGAAAGCAGAGCCGCATACTGCTTAGTGAGAGCGTTCTTGGGCTCGGTCAGGATACGCACGAAATCGGCTTGTGAGAGGCTCGAAAGCTCCACGCGTATGGGGAACCTGCCCTGCAGTTCGGGAATGAGGTCCGACGGCCTGGACATGTGGAAAGCCCCGGCTGCCATGAAGAGGATATGCCCCGTCTTCACCGGACCATGCTTGGTCTGGACAGTGCACCCTTCCACGATAGGAAGGATGTCGCGCTGCACGCCCTCGCGCGACACGTCCGGGCCCGCGCCATGGCTCTTGGCTGCGATCTTGTCGATCTCATCAAGGAACACGATGCCTGACTGCTCAGCCCGGGCTATGCCCTCCGCCGTCACCTCATCCATGTCGATGAGTTTCGTAGCCTCTTCCGCAGTGAGGATCCTGCGCGCTTCACGTACGGGCACTTTGCGACGGCGCTTCTTTCGGGGAAGCATCCCGCCAAGCACGTCCTGAAGATTCACGCCCAGCTCCTCAATGCCGCTGCCTGAGAAGACCTCTATCATGCCTGGCGAAGAGTCGTCTACTTCGATCTCGACCAACTGATCCTCGAGCTCGCCGCGGTCGAGTTGCTCCCGCACCTCCCGCCTCCGCGCCCTTGCCGCGGCAAGCTTCGACTCAAAGGCGGCATTGTCCGACGGCTCGGGCGAGTGCTGAGCTCCAAACAACGCAGCGAACGGATTCACAGCGGGCTTCTCTCTGACCGGAAGCGGGCAGAGCACATCGAGGAGGCGTTCCTCTCCATGAAGCCGAGCGCGCTCGTCAACGGCACCGGTCTTTTCGGATCTGACCATTCGTATGGAAACCTCGACGAGATCGCGAATGATGCTGTCAACATCGCGGCCCACGTAGCCCACTTCCGTGAACTTGGTGGCCTCTACCTTGATGAAGGGCGCCTTGACCAGCCGCGCCAACCTGCGGGCGATCTCTGTCTTTCCGACTCCCGTAGGGCCTATCATCAGGATATTCTTGGGTATGATATCCTCCTGCATGTCCCCGGAGAGAGCCAGCCTGCGATACCGGTTACGTAGGGCTATGGCCACTGCCTTCTTGGCCTGAGCCTGCCCCACGATGTACTTGTCGAGCTCCTCCACGATCGTCCGAGGAGTCAAATTCTCCATATCAACGCCTCCCGGGCTAGATCTCTTCAATGACTATGCGATTGTTCGTGTAGATGCAGATGTCCGCCGCAATCTCCAGCGACTGCCGCGCGATTTCGGCAGCCGCGAGGTCAGTATTTCGCATCAGAGCTCTGGCCGCGGCCAGGGCGTAAGCACCCCCCGAACCCACTGCGGCAATGTTGTCGTCAGGCTCGAGCACCTCGCCGCTGCCTGATAGGACTAGCATTCGCTGGCCGTCCGTCACTATCAGCATCGCTTCGAGCTTCTGTAGCACTCGGTCAGTACGCCACTCGCGCCCAAGAGCAGTAGCTGCACGCACCAGGTTGCCCTTGTGTTCCGACAGCTTGCCTTCGAAACGCTCAAGAAGAGCCAGGGAATCGGAAGCCGAACCGGCGAAGCCTACTAGGACATTCCAGTCGGCCAGCCTCCGAATCTTGCGCGCTCCGTGCTTCATCACTGTGTTGCCCAAAGTCACCTGCCCATCTGAGCCAAGAGCGCATTTGCCGTCGCGGAGCACTCCTACGACGGTAGTTGACCTGAATCGGCCGTCAGCTTCGGTCACCATCATCCATCCCTCCCCCACTCCCAGTCGTCGGCTCCGGTTGGCGCGCGGCCCTTGGATGGGCCGTCCGGTAGACTTTGTAGAGCCTTTCCGGCGAGACGCTGGCGTAAATCTGAGTCGTGGAGATATCGGCATGCCCGAGAAGCTCCTGGACTGCGCGCAAGTCGGCCCCGGAATCTGTTAGGTGGGTGGCGAATGAGTGCCTCATCGAATGAGGAGTAGCCTTCCCGGGAAGACCCGCTTTCATCAGGTATTTCTTCATGATGCGCTCCACAGAGCGCCCCGACAGCCGCCTGCCGAGCTTACTCACGAAGAGCGCTTGGCAGTCGCCTTCCCCCAGCAACACGCGACGAGCGCCGCTTAGGTAGCGGTCAATGGCGACTACGGCCTGCGATCCAACCGGCGCTATTCTCTCCTTGGATCCCTTGCCGAACACCCTGATACTGCGAGTCCCGGGCGAGTAGTCATGCACATCCAGGCCGACCAGCTCAGAAAGGCGGATGCCCGATGAGTAGAGGAGCTCCAAAATGGCATGATCACGCACGGCCAGAGGCGAATCACCGCCGGAGGCCGAAAGAAGATCCGCCACTTCGTCGCAGCTCAGCGCGCGTGGAAGCCGCCGAGGGCGCCTGGCGCGGCCCATCGCCACAGCCGGGTTGCTCTCGATTGCGCCCTCCCGCGCCAGATATCGCATGTAAGAACGTATAGCACTCAGTTTCCTCGCTATACTGCTCCGGCTCAGGCCCTTCGATTGCAGCATGGAGAGGAACTTCCGTATGGTGCCCACTCCGATCTGGCGAGGGTCATCCTCATCGATGCCTAGCTGTTCGCCAAATGATATGAACTGCGCAACATCGCTTGTATAGGCCTCAACAGTCTTTGGGGACAGGTTACGCTCCGACTCGAGGTGCCGGGCGAAACTATCAGCCCAACTCATGTTCGCTCCTCCAATGTAGATGTTCCTCCATCAATTCGGCGAGTGCCGCCCGCGCTTTGCCTATCTGAAGCGCTCTTCTGTCGGCTCGTCGCGCGGCGCCAGTGGGAGCCGGCAGCAGGCCGAAGTTGATGCCCATCGGTTGATACTCGCCGGCAGCAGGTGCAGACACATACATGCACAGGGCGCCTATGGCTGTCTGGCTTGGAAAGATGACCGGCTCTGCTCCCTGCGCCATGCGCGCGGCATTGATCCCTGCCGCAAGGCCTGAGGCGGTGGATTCGAGATAGCCCTCCACCCCCGTGATCTGTCCTGCGAAGAACACTCGCGGAGCGCTCTTCAGCGCGAACGTGGGCGCGAGGTGTGCCGGCCCGTTGATGTACGTGTTCCTGTGCATCATGCCGTAACGCATGAACTCGGCGCTCGCAAGCCCCGGTATCATGCGGAAGACTCGCCTTTGCTCAGGCCTGGTGAGTCGAGTCTGAAAACCCACTATGTTGAACATCGACCCCGGAGCATTCTCGCGCCTCAGCTGCACTGCAGCGTAAGGGCGCTTCCCGGTGCGAGGATCAACCAGTCCCACAGGTTTCATGGGGCCAAACCGGAGAGTGTCGCGCCCGCGGCGGGCCATTTCCTCGATGGGCATGCACCCCTCGAACAGACGGACAGACTCAAACTCGTGCATCTGGGCCACTCCCGCCGAGACCAGCGCCTGCCAGAACGAGTCGTACTCGGCCTCATCCATGGGGCAGTTGACATAGTCGGCATCGCCCCTGTCGTATCTGGACGCCCAGAAAGCCACGGCGAAGTCAATTGAAGCCCCGTCGACTATGGGGGCCGCTGCGTCGAAGAAGTGCAGGTGCTCATCGCCGAGGAAGCGCGCGATGTCGGCAGCGAGCGCCGGCGATGTGAGTGGGCCTGTAGCTATGATGACGATTCCCTCGTCAGGTATGCGCCGTGCTTCCTCCCGGACTATCTCGATCCCGGGCGCAGACTCTACTTCCTCCGTCACTCTTGCGCCGAAAAGCGCTCGGTCGACTGCCAAAGCCTGCCCCGCCGGCACCCGGGCCGCATCAGCGCATCGCATGATCACAGACCCAAGTGCACGCAGCTCCTCTTTGAGAAGGCCCGAAGCGGTGCCCTCCCTGTCGGAGCCGAGGGAGTTGCTGCACACCAGCTCAGCGAAGCTGGAAGTGGAGTGGGCCGGGGTGTTGACGGCGGGGCGCATCTCAACCAGCCTCACCCGGACTCTGAGACGCGCGGCCTGCCATGCCGCCTCGCTGCCGGCCAAACCCGCCCCTATTACCGTAATCTCACTCGGCAACCTTGCTCGCCTCCGGCCGGCGTGCCCCGTCGCCTTCCTGTTGCTGAGCCCATTCATGACCGCATTTGGGGCTTGCACACTTGTATTTGACCCCTGCGCGCACTCGCCTGGACGTAGTGAAAGACCCACACTTGGGGCATATGACACCGGACGGAGGGTTCCACGACACGAACTCGCACTCCGGGTATCGGGCGCATCCGTAGAACACCCGCCCTTTCTTGCTGCGCCGTTGTACCATGTCGCCGCCGCACTCTGGACATTTGGCATCGACCTTGCGAGTGATGCTCCTGCGATAGGTGCACTCGGGGTAGCGCGGGCACGCGATGAACTTCCCAAACCGCCCGGCCTTGATGACCAACTTGGCCAGGCCGCACTCGGGGCAATCCTCGTCGGTGGGCTCATCCGGGATGACCACGCGTTCGGCCAGAGCGTCCGCCTCACGGAGCCTTTCGGAGAATGGTCTGTAGAACTTGTCGGTTATCTGTACCCAGTCGGACCGCTTCTCCTCGATATCATCTAGCTCGTCTTCCATTGATGCCGTGAACTTGAGATTGACCACTGTAGGGAAGTGCTCGCTGAGCAGATCGCACACGGCAAATCCCACGTCGGTGGGCTTAAAGCGCCTCTGTTCCAGGGTAGCGTATTCGCGCTTGCGGATGGTATCGATTATGGGCGCGTACGTGCTGGGCCTTCCTATCCTGTGCTTCTCCAGCTCCCGAACTAAAGTGGCCTCAGTGAACCTTGGCGGAGGTTGGGTATGGTGCTCCTCAGGGGCCAACTCAACAAGGGTAAGCCTCTTCCCCGCTTCGAGCGCCGGCAGTGCCTGGTCTCGCTCGTTCTTGTCATCATCCCGCCCCTCCGTGTACAGTACGCTGAACCCGTCGAACTTCATCACTTGCCCATTGGCACGGAAAACGTGCCCTGCACCGCCTGCACCTGCGTCGATATCGACTGTGGTGGCGTCGTACAGCGCATTTGCCATCTGGCTGGCAACAAAGCGCGACCATATGAGTTTGTAAAGCCTGAGCTGATCGCGGCCGAGACTGCCCGATACGCTGTCGGGGCTTCGATCTATCTGTGTAGGCCTTATCGCTTCGTGGGCATCCTGGGCGCCCTTCTTGGACTTATAGAATGGGGGACGCTCGGGAAGATAGCCTTCACCGTATCTGGCCTTCACGAAATCACGCGTCGCGGCCTGCGCCTCGTGGGATACCCTGGTTGAGTCGGTACGCATGTATGTAATGAGTGCCACGTGCCCTTCGCCCGCCACTTCGACACCTTCATACAGCTGCTGCGCAACGGACATCGTTCGCCTAGCGGAGAAGCCCAGTTTCCTGAAGGCCTCTTGCTGCATGGTACTTGTGGTGAACGGAGGCGAAGGCTTCCTGGCCTGTTCCTTGACTGTCACCGACCGGACGACGTACTCCGCTCCTTCTAGCTCGCCCACAATCCTGTCGACATCCTGTTGCGACATACGCCCTTCACCCGGGGGCATCAGCCTGGCCAGAAATCGCCTGCCGCGCGGACCGGGGGAGAGTGTGGCGGCCAGGGTCCAATACTCCTCCACAACAAATGCCTGTATCTCGCGTTCGCGATCGCAGATCAGCTTGAGCGCGGATGACTGCACCCGACCGGCCGACAAGCCCCGTCGCACTTTGCGCCAGAGAAACGGGCTCAGGTTGTAGCCCACCAGCCTGTCAAGTACCCGCCTGGCCTGCTGCGCATCTACCCTCGCCATGTCGACGGGCCTGGGCTTTCGGAGCGCATTCCGCACTGCGCTCTCGGTGATCTCGTTGAACTCGATCCTGCAATCCGACGCCGGGTCAATCTTGAGGATGTGTGCCAAGTGCCAAGAGATGGCTTCGCCCTCACGATCGGGGTCAGTAGCAAGAAGGACCTTATCGGCCTTCTTCGCGGCCTCTCTGAGTTCGCGGATAACGTCCCCTTTGCCGCGTATGTTTATGTACTCGGGCGTGTACCCGTTCTCCACGTCCACTCCTAGCTTGCTTTTGGGCAGGTCTCGGACATGACCGATGGACGCCTTAACTGTATACTGTCGCCCCAGAAACTTGGACAGGGTCCTCACCTTGGCCGGTGACTCCACGATGACTAGAGTCTTCCCCATGCGGCCACCTCCAACCTTCGATGTCACAAACAGTTTAACCCAGGGCACATGCGAGGTCAACAATGCTTCCTGCTGTATCGCAGGCCTGGGCCTCGCACTATGAGCCCTAGAACCTCCAGCCGCGAGAGCGAGGCAAGAACGTCTCGCGCAGGCATCGACAGAGATAGATGGATGTCCTCAAACGACGTATCGGACTGAACTGCTTCAAAGACCGCTTCATCCGCCGGCCCCAAATTGTGTGTTCGTCCGCCGCCGGCCGTATTCGGCAGCCTAACCGGAATGCCTGCAGCCGCCAACTCCTCGACGAATCTCCGTGCGCCGATCACAGGGCGGGCCCCATCGTATATGAGGGCGTTGGTTCCCGCGGAGGTAGGCCGGTTGATGTCGCCAGGAACAGCGAAGACATCGCGGTTCTGCTCCGTGGCGAACGCGGACGTGACAAGGGCCCCGCTTCGAACTCCCGCCTCCACCACGAGGCAAGCGTGGGCCATGCCGCTTATGACCCGATTGCGGGCTGGAAACGTGCCGCGAGACGCGGGGTAGTTCATGTGGAACGGCGATACCACGCAGCCCGACTTCGCCACTTCGCCCGCCAATCGTTGCAGCCTTGGCGTCATCTGGTACGCGAGCCCGGCGCCGATGACTCCGACGGTCACCCCTCCCGCCTCAATCGCCCCTCGATGTGCTGCGGAGTCCACGCCTCTTGCCATGCCGCTGACCACGCCGGCGCCCGCCGCAGTTAGCTGGCGCGCGAGATATCTTGCTGCGCCCGTTCCGTATGATGTTGCCGACCTGGATCCGACTACTGCTATCCACGGCGCATCAGCCAGCGATGCCCTTCCCATGACGTATAGCACGGCCGGGGGGTCGTAGATCTGGCGAAGCAAGGGCGGATATTCGCGACTCGGCAGGGCAACTACCCTGGCTCCGTGCCTCGATGCCAGCTCGATTTCGCTCTGCCCTGCCCCCACCGCATCGGGCACGGACGATGCGATCCTCCAGGCCTCACGACTCACAAAGTCCGGGCGCTTGGCGCTCCGCGACGCGGCATGAGCCGCTGCCGCGGCCGTGCCGAACTCCATGAGCAAGCGTCGCAGCGAACGTGGACCTATCCCAGGGCACATGTGCCAAAAGACCCACGAAGCGAGCTCGGCATCGCGAGGTTCGGGCACCCCGTCCCATGTTATGTCCGATTTTGCGTCATCCATATGACAACACCGCCTGTGGCTCAGAATCCAGAGCCCTGTATTGTAGGGCCTCAAGCACGTGTACTTCTTCAACGTCGTCGATGCCATCAAGGTCGGCTATGGTCCTCGACACCTTGATCAGCTTATGGTAGGCACGAGCCGATAGGGCCATTCGGTCCACTGCGTCCAAAAGTAGGCCTCTAGCTGCCGGGGTCAGGCGCGCTACACTCTCGATGCTGCGGGGCCCCATGGCCGAATTGGTGAACCCCCTCTGGGAGAAGCGCGCGCCCTGGCGTGCCCTGGCGCGCTCAACCTCTTCGCGTATTGAGTCGGAAGTGAAGATCGCGACAGGCCTCTCAAGATCCATTCGCCTGACACGGGGCACTTCTATCTGGATATCGATACGATCGATCACCGGACCGGCCAGCTTGCGGCGATAGCGCATTAGGGCCGCGCCCTGACATACGCACACCCGCTCAGGATCGCCAAGGTAGCCGCATGGACACGGATTCGCCGAGGCGATCAGCATGAAGCGCGACGGGAAGCCGATCCTTCCGTGGGAGCGGGATACTACGATGAACCCATCTTCCATGGGACCTCTCAGGCTTTCGATGACCTGAGGCACAAACTCGCAGAATTCGTCGAGATACAGCACGCCCCTGTGCGCCAAAGTCACCTCTCCGGGCATAGGAGGGTTCCCGCCTCCAAGCATGCCTACAGGGCTGACGGTGTGATGGGGGCGACGGAACGGGCGCTTCTGGGCTAGACCGTCAGGCGATACTGTGCCGGTTATGCTCTGGATGCACGTGACCTCCAATGCCTCGTGCTCATCCATGGCGGGCAGAATGGACGGCACGCACGACGCAAGTAGCGTCTTTCCGCCTCCCGGAGGGCCCACCATTATCAGGTTGTGGCCTCCTGCCACTGCGACCTGGATCGCTCTGATCGCCGCGTCCTGCCCAATGACCTGGTCGAAATCGCATGACACGATGGAGTCAGACGGGCGAGGGAGCGCGGCGTGGCTTCGGGGCATGCGTGGCACGGCGCCCGAGCTCAGATACTCTGCCACTTCCCGCAGCGTGCCTACGGCTATGACGTTAAGCCCCGACACGCACTGCGCCTCGCGTGCATTCTCGAGAGGCACCACAACGCGAAGGCTGCCTGAGCTTATGGCAGCGGCGCAGCCGGGCAGGATTCCCCGAACCGGCCTGAGGCCCCGTCAAGCGATAGTTCGCCCATAAACGTGGTGCAATCCAGGTCTCGTGCCGGCGCCTGCCCTGATGCAGCAAGTATTGATACAGCTACCGGCAGATCGAGCCCAACCCCGATCTTCCTTATGTGGGCAGGAGCTAGGTTCACGGTGATCTTGGCGAGCGGGAATTCGTACCCTGAGTTTCGTATGGCCGCCCGCACCCGCTCGCGGGATTCGCGTACCGTGGAATCAGGCAGGCCAACGATGTCGAATGCCGGCAGCCCTCTTGCGAGATCGGCTTCTACGGCCACCCCAATGCCCGTTATCCCCATGACTGCACATCCTCGAGCTGTTGAAAGCATCGTACGCGCGGTTCGCCGTTCTCCTTTCATGGTCTGATACCTGACCTGGTTTGCCCAAGCGGTTCGGAAGAAGCGCCGCCTGACTCTGGGCACTCACTACGCCAGAACATTACGCAGATGCGATATGGCGGCGCCGGCCAGAGATTCGCCGGAAGCAGCGTCGGCCATGACTGCGATAACGTCCACGCGCACGAGTGCGCCGCGGCAGGCTGCAGATAATTGCGTAGCCAATATCCGCAACGTGCGGAGCTTGTTAGCCGTAATCTGCTCCTCAGGGCGGCCGAAAGCGGTCGAGCGCCGGGTCTTTACCTCAACTACTACCAGCACATCTCCGTCGCGTGCCAGGATATCGACTTCCCTGCGGCAAAGACGCAGGTTGCACCCGAGTATCTCGTAGCCGATGGACGCTAGGTACTCTCTGGCAAGTGCCTCGCCCGCCCTGCCCACATCCCTAGCCTGCATTCTCCTGCCTCCCCATGTCCATTTGGTTCGGCATGTACGCCCTATGTCCTCCCATAAACGACAAAATCACCCTTATGGGTGACCCTGCAACGCCTATATGTAGACAAGGGATTAGCCTGTCGTCTCCACCCCCCGATAGCTCCTTCTGTGGAGCGGACATGGTCCGAACACAGCTAGAGACTGAAGATGCTCTTTTGTCGGGTATCCCTTGTGTCGGTCGAAGCCGTACTCGGGGTACGCCTCATGAAAATGGCACATCATGACGTCTCTAGCAACCTTCGCCACAATCGACGCAGCAGCAACACTTTCGCTCCGTCCATCCCCCCTGACCAGGGCCACGCCCGGGCAGTTAATGGCCGGCAGATCCCGACCGTCCACAAGTGCAAGGTCCGGCGACAGGGCGAGCTGCGACATCGCTCTGGACATAGCCAAGAGCGTTGCCTCCCTGATGTTGATCTCATCGATCTCATCGGGCCATGCCGCCCCCAGGCTCACCTCCATACAGGCTTCCAGGATCCCGAGGAGAGCCGCGTCGCGTCTTCCTGCCGACAGCATCTTGGAATCGATGACGCCCCGGGGGTGAAAGCCAGGACGAAGCACGACTGAAGCGGCCACCACGGGGCCGGCCAGCGGCCCACGCCCCGCTTCATCTACACCTGCAAGGACATGGAACCCCGACTTCCTCAGGCAATCGTCGAATTCACCCAGTGCGGACTGGTCGATCATGGCATCTCCAGCGTTATCCGGCCGAGCTTGCCCGACCTGAAGTCCCGGACGATCAGATTGGCGCATCTTTCGGTGTCAGGCTCTCCGCCGGACTTGAGGCAGCCACGCTTAAGTGACGCGTGTTCTAGGACTAGACGCGGATCGACGATGTCGTCAGGCACACCATATCTCTCTCTGAACCCGACTGCGCCAAGCTCGCACAGGCGCGATATCAGGCCTTGCGATAGGCTCTCAATATCCAGCAGACTATCGTCAATGCAGCCCAGAGCGGCCAAAGCGAACCAGACTGCCGGATCGTCGACCCTTGGGGGCATAATCCCGGGAGTATCAAGCATCTCCAGTTTGGGACTGACTACGATCCATTGTTTGGCGCGAGTCACGCCGGGTCGGTCGCCCGTCCTGGCTCCCGAGCGCCCTGCCGCACGGTTGATGAAGGAGGATTTCCCCACATTGGGTATGCCTACTACGACCGTACGGAAACGCCGTCGCAGTCGCCCTCCGCCGCCGTCCAACCCGCTCGATTGGGCCACTT
>Ga0116148_1005003_pt1 | contig 11286 bp, 8 predicted proteins | sample AD_UKC055_MetaG_FD_89786 | JGI IMG/M metagenome (GOLD analysis project Ga0116148, IMG submission 89786) | Active sludge microbial communities of municipal wastewater-treating anaerobic digesters from USA - AD_UKC055_MetaG | ecosystem: Engineered > Bioreactor > Anaerobic > Digestate | place: USA... | reverse complement strand
TTATGAGATATCTTATCTACGATTCGGAGAAGGGAAATACAATGCTGAGCGACGAGATAGAGTTCATGAGGAACTATATCGATCTGATGAAGCTCAGAATGAGCGAAAGGGTAACGCTGAATGTCAGTTTTCCTGAAGATTATGATGACAGGAATATACAGCCACTTCTGTTCATTCCATTCATTGAGAACGCGTTCAAGCATGGTATAAGCTACCGCGAAAAGTCATTCATTGATATTGGCATCAAAGCGGAAGCCGGTTCATTGGTTTTCAGATGCTCAAACTCCCTTCATGAAGCAAACGGCGAAAAGGGAGAGGGATCTTACGATGGAGGCATCGGGCTTGAAAATGTCAGGAAAAGGCTGAGCCTTCTGTTTCCGGGAAGTCACGAACTGAAAATTACAAGTACCGGAACCCGGTACGAAGTGAGTCTCGAAATAAAAACAACCTGATGATCAGGACAATTGCAGTCGATGATGAGCCGCTGGCCCTTCAGCTTGTAACCGGGTATATCAAAAAGACCCCGGGGCTCGAACTTACTGGCAGTTTTGACAACCCCCAGGAGGCACTGGAGTTCGTGATCAACGAAAAAGTGGATCTTATCTTTATCGACATTCAAATGCCAGACCTCACTGGAATAGAATTCACCAGGGCGCTTACAGGTGGTCCGAGGGTAGTGTTTACCACCGCTTATGAAAAATACGCTCTCGAAGGTTTTAAACTGGAGGTTGTCGATTATCTCCTGAAACCTTTCAGCTATGAGGAATTTCTTAAGGCAGTGGGAAAGGCAGCAAAGCTCATCCGGATTGAACAGGGTGAGCAGGAAAAAGTGGAATCAAACAATGAATTCCTGTTTCTGAAATCGGATTACAAGATAAGACGAATAAATTTCAACGACATACTCTATATCGAAGGCCTGAAGGATTACGTGAAGGTTTACACCGCAGGCGCATCAAAACCGGTTCTCTCCCTTATAACCATGAAACTGCTCGAGGCAAAGCTTCCCCCGGCTAAGTTCATGAGGATTCACAGGTCTTTCATTGTGAACCTCGAAAGGATAGAGATCATTGAAAGAAGCAGGATAGTCTTCGGAAAAACCTACATCCCCGTAAGCGAGCAGTACAGGGAAAAATTCCAGGAATTTCTGGATAAGAATTTTTTGTGACTTCCGGGTGGATTATTCTCACCACAGAGTGCACAGAGGCACACGGAGGTTAAATCCATTTCATGTTATTGGCCTGTTTCTTTTCTTCTCTGTGCTTCTCCGTGTTCTCGTGGTTAAATTCTTCTCACCACAGAGAGCTCAGAGGAGCACAGAGGTTAAATCCATTCCATGTTATTATTCTGCTTATCTCTGTGCTTCTCTTCGTTCTCCGCAGTTAAAGGATTTCTTTTATTAATTACTTCTGCTTTCCGTTTTAAGATGGATTGCAATCCCATTATCCGGATTGAGATTCACCGGAAATACAGTTTTATGGTTGACACTAATACTGTCAATTCTGACATGAGTTCTTGTGTTGACAGACGGATCATCGGAGTAGATTTTTGCAGAATATGTCTTATCCGGATCCAGAAAGGAGAATTTGATATCAAGTTTTGAGGGATTGACTCCGTTTATGCCGCCAATAAACCATTCATCACCCTTTTCCCTTGCTATAATCCCATATTCCCCGATTTTTGCGTGCAGCACCAGGGTTTTATCCCATACAGTAGGCACATTGTCGAAGAATTCAAGCTCAGGCTCATCGCCGATGTAGTTGGTGGCTCCCCACTGGCCGTCGTTCTTTTTGAGAGAAGGGGCAGCCTTGTCGTACCAGTATAGGAACTGCAGCGGACTGAAGAGGCATACCGCCTTGGCAAGCTGTGAGGCATGCGAGCCCATTTTGTTCTCAACCCTCTCATTGTAATAGCAGATGGTGTTGTCGCCCTGGCCCGCGATCATCCTTGTGAACATGGTGATAAGGGTATGGCTGTTCGAAGGACTCTCCTCGTCGCCGCGGATCCCTTCCATGGTCAGTAAGTTGGGATATGTCCGGGAAAAGCCTGTGGGGCGGTATTCGTCATGGACGTCGACCACAAGTTTGTGATCAGCAGCCTTTATAATCGATTCATGAAGCCATTTTGTCGCATCCTGGGTTCCAACCCTGACGAATCCGAACTTTATTCCTGCAACACCCCATTCCCTGTACAGGGGAAGGAGTTCGTCAATCTGCCGCTCTAAAGCTCTCCGGTTTACATAAAGGAGGATGTCGATGTTTTTGGATCGGGCATAGTCAAGAACCTTTTTCATGTCGAGAGGACCCTTCGACCTGGCGGGATCAAGGTTTACTGCACGGGCATCAGAAAGGTCGTTGTTCTCCGGACCGTACCATCCGGCATCAAATTCGACATACTGCATGTTGTGGGATGATGTAAAATCGATTGCTGCTTTTGCGCCCTCCGTAGTCAGGGTAACTTCCCGGAGTGCCTTTCCGGGTTTTATCCACGAGATGTCTTCAATGGCACATGGATCGTTAAGGTTTAAAATGAAATAGTTCTTTTCAAGGAGGTCTCCCGGACCCGCTCCGGTCATCACATATCTCCATGGAGTACGGAAAGGCAGTTTTTTTGTAACCTCACCATCAAGCCTTGTTCTTATGGAGTTATTAAATGCGGTGTCAGTTTCGAATTTCATTCTGGCAAAATCAACAAGCCCTGCCTCTCCAAGTGCCAGCATGAGGTTTGTATCTGCTTCAATCACCAGAGGTCTTTCGCATCCCTTATCGATTCTGCTGAGAGGCAGCCGCGAATATGCTGCCTGAGCCCTTGGCGCAGACCAGGCCATGTGATCGGACTGAAACCGGAAGGAAATATTTTCATCCGTTATTTTCAGCGAATCAATTCCGTCCTGCTCCGGAAATTCCAGGGCAAACGCAATCCCTTCGTTATAGGATCGACAAATCAGATTTATCCTGGTCTCTTCATTTTCGAGTGCAATCACAGCCATATTATATATGTCCGGCACTACTTTCAATTCTCCGAAATCATTTTTCCAGGTATTTGAGAATGATTCTCTTTTAATACTTTTTATTTTAAGATTACCTGGGTTTAAGCCTTCACCGGCATTAAGGCTAACAGGAGAATCCAGAATTACCTGCTTTCCACCAGATTCGAAACTGATGGAAAATGCCTCGCAGGAGTTGTTGCTGTAATTGCTCTTTATAGTAAGTACGTTATTCTGGTCAGGCGATCTAAGAATAACTGTCCTGTTTCCTGAACAACTTACCATTATTATGGCTGAAAGCATAAAAACATTTATAGCAGGTCTTGCCTTCATAAGATCAAATGTTAGGGAAAGACTAAAATAGGATATTATATCCAAACCAGAAAACCTGAACCGGAATACCAGATCCGGCCTTCTGCCCTGTTTCACTTTATTGCTCAGCCCTGCCTATACATGTTTTCAACCCTGACAGATTTAATTTATAAACATTTTAAATTATAAGCCCATCCCCTTGTAAATTATGGGGTAGTAAACGAAAAAAAGAGGATTAAATAAGATCTTACCCTCTTTAAAAAGGGGGTAGGGGTAAAATAAATATGTAAAAAGAGCAGTTAACCCCTAAAAATATATATGTTTGCCCCGGAAAAGTAATTTTTAATTTGAATCTTGACAATTATGAAACTTATCTGGAAAAAGACCCTGTTTACCTGTCTGCTCCTGAGCTCAGGTATTGCGGGTTTGTATGCTTCGGACGGAGGGGAGATCGATTCAGGGGCAACGGCATGGATGCTCACCTCAACAACACTTGTGCTGCTCATGATACCCGGTCTGGCAATGTTCTACGGCGGTCTGGCAAGAACAAAGAACGTTCTCGGGACTATCATGCACAGTTTTGCGGCAATGGGAATAATAAGTATCCTTTGGGTGGTTTTGGGATACAGTATGAGTTTCGGGAGAAGTGTAATGGGAGGCCTTTTTGGATGGAGCCCTGAATACTTCTTCCTTAAGGGGATTGACAACAACATTCTCGAGGCCAAAGTGCCGGAATATGTATTTTCAATGTTCCAGGGAAAGTTTTCAATAATAACCCCTGCCCTTATCGCCGGGGCCTTTGCCGAAAGGGTGAACTTCAAGGCCTACTGTATATTCATCGCGCTGTGGAGCATTATTGTCTACAATCCTCTTTGTCACTGGGTGTGGGCGCCCGACGGATTTCTCTATAATCTTGGTGCCAGAGGGGCTATTGATTTTGCCGGAGGCACCGTCGTTCACATCTCAGCCGGGTTCAGTGGTCTGGTAGCAGCATTGTTCATCGGCTCGAGGCGAGGCTATCCCTATCAGGTGATACGCCCTAACAACCTTGTCCTGACAATGCTCGGAGCAGGGATGCTCTGGGTGGGGTGGTTCGGTTTCAATGCCGGAAGCAGCGTTTCGAGCGGGCTCAGCACTGCACAGGCTCTTACTGCAACACAGATAGCCGCTGCAGCAGGAGCGTTGACATGGATCATAATTGAAGGATTTCACCAGGGTAAGTCGACAGCACTGGGATTTGCGAGCGGCATCCTGGCCGGTCTTGTTGCTGTCACTCCGGCAGCGGGCGTGGTTCAGCCCTACGGAGCAATGATACTTGGAGTACTCGCTTCTTTGATATGTTACAAGGCTATCCAGCTTAAGAATAAACTGGGTTATGATGACAGCCTCGACGCTTTCGGAATCCATGGAGTGGGAGGGGTGGTAGGAGCGATTTTCCTGACATTCTTTATCCGCCCATCGTGGATGAAGGAAGCAGCAGCCGCTGCAACAGACGGTTCATGGACCGTCTGGAATCAGCTCGGCGTACAGGCCCTTGCTGTGGCAATAGCAATTCTTTATGCGATGGCAATGACCTTTGCGATAATATGGACATTGAACAAATTCATAAGGTTCAGGGCATCAGAGGACGAGGAGATGGCCGGCCTCGACAGGTCGTACCATGGCGAAAGGGGCTACGGTATGCTGAACCCAAGCTGATAAACTAATCAAAACTGTTAAAGATGAAACTTATAACGGCAATAATACGCGAAGTGCAGCTGGATAAGGTTCGCGAAGCTCTTATCGCTGCTGAAATAACGAGGATCACAGTAAGCCGGGTCTCCGGTAACGGACGGCAGAGAATTGAGGAAATGTACAGGGGACAGAGAATAATCCCCGATCTAATCCCAAAGATCAGGATTGAGATAGCTGTCAACGATGCTTTTGTCGACATCACCGTAAACACAATCCTCAAAGCGGCAAAGACAAATGGACCCGAGGGACAACTGGGCGACGGAAAGATTTTTATCTCCCCGTTGGAAGAATGCATCAGGATCCGGACCGGAGAAAGAGGAGGATCGGCAATCTGAAAATAAAACCGAAAAATTCCGGTTACACAATAGAAATAGAAATAAGAAGGGGTGTTATGTGAAACACCCCTTTTCATTTATTACTTGAGCCAGGTCTAGCTCAAAAATAACCTGATGTCATCCTCGACGGTGCCGATACCGGCAATTCCGAATTTCTCAACGAGGACTTTTGCAACATTGGGAGAAAGGAATCCCGGGAGTGTCGGACCGAGGTGTATATTCTTCACCCCAAGATAAAGGAGGGCAAGAAGAACGATCACGGCCTTCTGCTCATACCATGCTATGTTGAATGCTATGGGAAGATCGTTGATGTCTTTCAGACCGAACACTTCCTTCAGCTTCAGGGCTATCACTGCAAGAGAGTACGAGTCGTTGCACTGCCCGGCATCCAGAACCCTGGGAATGCCTCCTATATCGCCAAGCGGAAGCTTGTTGTAACGGTATTTTGCACAGCCTGCGGTAAGAATTACCGTATCCTGGGGAAGAGCCTCAGCAAATTCGGTGTAATAATTACGCTGTTTGAACCTTCCGTCGCATCCGGCCATTACGAAGAACTTTTTAATTGCTCCCGATTTGACAGCATCAACCACCTTGTCGGCAAGTGCTATAACCTGGTTATGTGCAAAACCTCCAATAATCTCTCCTTTCTCGATCTCAACAGGAGGCTGGCAGCGCTTTGCATGTTCAATTATCTCAGAGAAGTCCTTACGTCCTCCCGCAGGCCTTTCGCCAATATGCCTGAATCCTGTGAATCCGGCTGCTCCCGTGGTATAAACCTTGTCAGCATAGCTTGCCCCGGTTTTCGGCGGAACGATACAGTTGGTTGTGAACAGGACAGGACCGTTGAATGTCTCAAATTCCTCCTTCTGCTGCCACCAGGAGCTTCCGTAATTGCCCACGAAATGTTTAAATTTCTTGAAAGCAGGATAATAGTTCGCAGGAAGCATCTCACTGTGCGTGTAAACATCCACTCCTGTACCTTCAGTCTGAACCAGAAGATCTTCCATGTCCCTGAGGTCGTGTCCGCTGATAAGGATGCCCGGGTTGTTCCTTACGCCTATATTTACCTTTGTTATCTCAGGATTACCGTAGGTTGAGGTATTGGCTTTGTCAAGAAGAGCCATCGCAGTCACCCCGAATTTTCCGGTTTCCATTACAAGAGCAACAAGCTCATCAGCGCTGAGACTGTTGTTGGTGGTGGCAACAAGAGCCTCCTCAATGAATTTGTAAATCGACTTGTCTTCAAAACCAAGGTTGTAAGCATGCTCAGTATATGCAGCCATCCCCTTCAGTCCGTAGATGACCATTTCCCTGAGCGATCTTACATCTTCATTTTCAGTCGACAAAACTCCGACTGATTTGTTTTTTGCCTCGAACTCCTCAACCGTACTACCGGTCCAGACAGCCGATTCATGAACACCGGAGGGAACGGTTCCACCCGCTTTTAAGAATTTGTCCCTGAGCTCATCCCTGAGCTTAAGCCCTTCCCTTACCCTGGTAACGAATCTTTCATAATCGAAGTTTGCATTGGTGATGGTCATGAAAAGACTGTCAACAATGAACTTCCCAGATTCTTCGTTCTCAACGCCGAGTTCCCTCAGCCTGGTGGTAAAAAAGGAAATTCCCTTTGTTACAAAAACCAGAAGATCCTGCATATTGGCAACATCGTCCTTCTTGCCGCAAACACCTGCAATTGTGCAGCCTGTTCCTTTTGCAGTCTCCTGACACTGGAAGCAAAACATACTCATGATTTGAATTATTTGGTTAATAAATATTTATTCTATGTCCGAAACAATTTTTCCCCGCGTTATACGAAGTAAATTTCTGCAAAAAAACCAATTTTCCCACTATGTGATTGTAACAAATGTTACAATCGGAGCCATTTATGCAAAAAAATAACTATTTTGTAATCGAAAAAGGACATATGCGGGATTTCTGTGAGAATATTCTGTTTGACCGGGAACGCAGAAAAGAGAATTATGCTTGAAGGATGAATATTACCCTCGAAAACATACTGATCATAGGTTCACTGCTGCTGGGGATAAGCGTTCTTGCAGGAAAAACATCTTTCCGCCTGGGGGTTCCGACGCTTGTGCTTTTCGTTTTTGTCGGGATGCTTGCAGGCTCTGAGGGAATAGGCAAAATCAATTTCAATGAACCTGAAATTGCACGTTTTGTAGGTATTGTAGCACTCAACTTCATACTTTTCTCGGGAGGTCTTGAGACACGATGGGAAGTAATAAAGCCGGTCTTCTGGCACGGGCTGACACTGTCAACCGCCGGAGTTTTTATTACTGCTGCCGCGGTTGGGGTATTTGTTTGGGCTATTACTGATTTCAGTATTTACGAGGGTCTTCTTCTTGGTGCAATAGTGTCTTCAACAGATGCTGCGGCCGTATTTTCTATACTGCGGTCACGCCAGCTCGGGCTAAAAAAGAACATACGCTCGCTCCTTGAGCTGGAAAGCGGGAGCAACGATCCAATGGCATATTTTCTCACCGTGGCCGTAATGGGGATAATCCTGTCGGAGCACAGCTCAGTTATTGATATTGTGCCTCTTTTCATAAGACAGGTGGTTATTGGTGTGGCAACAGGATTCCTCTTCGGAAAGGTAGGAAAAGAAATAATAAACCACATTGAACTTGACTACGTCGGACTTTATCCGGTCCTTGTAATGGCCCTTATGTTCTTTACTTACTCGATCACAGATTTTCTCGGAGGCAACGGCTTCCTAGCCATATACCTCCAGGCTGTTTACCTTGGTAATCAGTACCTTATTCATAAGAAAACTATTCTGCAGGTCTTTGACGGTTTTGCATGGCTGATGCAGATTGTGCTCTTCCTTACTCTTGGCCTGTTAGTTTTTCCAAGCCAGATCGTCCCGGTACTGGGCATAGGTCTTCTTATTTCTGCTTTTCTTATGTTGATCGCACGACCCCTGAGCGTCTTTCTGTGCTTAATGCCTTACCGGCTTAAGCTCCGCACAATGACCTTCGTATCGTGGGTCGGGCTCAGGGGAGCAGTACCGATAGTGTTTGCCACCTTTCCCTTACTGGCAGGACTCGATAAGGCACAGATGATCTTTAATATAGTGTTTTTTATATCGCTTACCTCTGTCCTCCTGCAGGGAACCTTCCTTGGATGGATGGCAAAACTTCTGCATGTGTCCGTTCCGGAAAAGGCAAAGCAAAGGACCCCTCCCGACATAGAATTATCAGATACAATAAAGACCGAGCTGACAGAGATTGTTATCGATGAAACGAGCAAGGCCGCCGGGAAACGTGTCCTCGATCTGGGATTTCCCAGGGCAGCGCTGATCGCCCTCATCAAACGCAAGGGCCGCTTCGTAACCCCCAACGGTTCAACAGTCATAGAGCCTGACGACATCCTTGTGATTCTCGCCGAAAATGCCGAGAGCCTCCGCCAGGTTCACGAGGTTCTGGGCTCCCGCGAGCCAGCCGGGGAAGGCTGAAATATCAATCCTCAGTTTTAAGCGCAGTGGCTTTTTTCAGGATTCACTGAAACTGTTGCATTTTCCTGCCGGTAAACCGGTCATTGGTTTTGTCGCGAAAACTTCTGTAAAATCTTTTGCCTAAGTCCTTTTGTCCTTGTCTTCCTTTTTATTATATTTGGTTCTGTTTCGCTGTAGGTGCAAAATTTTATAATATGTTGGTAAGGACATTTGCCAGTGCTGTTGCCGGTATTGATGCCGTCACCGTCACTATTGAAGTAAACGTTTCGCAGGGGGTGCGTTTTTTCCTGGTAGGGCTTCCTGATGTGGCTGTAAAGGAGAGCCAGCAAAGGATAGAATCGGCAATAAGAACCCTTGGGTACCACTGGCCCGGCCGTCAGGTTGTCGTTAACATGGCCCCGGCCGACATTCGTAAGGAGGGATCAGCATACGACCTGCCCCTTGCTGCAGGGATCCTTGCAGCCGATGGGAAAATTTCGGGAAAAGATCTCGAATCATTTGTCATAATGGGAGAACTGTCGCTCGACGGTACCCTGCAGCCTGTGAGGGGAGTGCTCCCTATAGCCCTCAGAGCCAGGGAGGAAGGATTCAGGGGTGTGATACTTCCGTCAAAGAATGCGAGGGAAGCTGCAGTGGTTAACGGCCTGCAGGTCTTCGGCCTTGAGAAACTGGCCGACGTAATTGATCTGTTCAACAGTACAAGGAAATTCGACCCGGTGAGAATCGACCTCAATGAAATCTTTAACGGAGAGGCCAACAGATACGACGTCGATTTCTCCGATGTCAAGGGTCAGGAAAATGTCAAACGGGCTCTCGAAGTGGCAGCTGCCGGACATCATAATCTTCTTATGATCGGTCCGCCAGGTTCGGGCAAGACAATGCTGGCGAAACGTCTGGCCACAATCATGCCGCCTCTGACCCTCGAGGAAGCTCTCGAAACAACAAAAATACATTCGGTGGCCGGCAAGATCGACGACCATACAGCCCTTATGACCCGGCGACCTTTCCGTTCACCCCATCATACCATATCTGATGTAGCTCTTGTTGGCGGAGGGACTTTCCCTCAACCGGGCGAGATATCACTGGCTCATAACGGGGTACTCTTTCTGGATGAGCTCCCCGAATTCAAAAGAAGCGTTCTCGAAGTGATGCGTCAGCCCCTCGAAGACAGGATCATAACCATTTCAAGGGCGAAATCAACATGCGACTACCCTGCAAGCTTTATGCTGATAGCATCCATGAACCCATGCCCCTGCGGATTTCATAACCACCCCGATAAAGAGTGTGTGTGCTCACCGGGGATGGTTCAGAAATACCTGAACCGGATCTCAGGCCCGCTGCTCGACAGAATAGATATTCACATCGAAGTCGTACCTGTAAAATATGAGAAGCTTGCCGATCAGGCAAAACCCGACAGGTCTGAGAACGTAAGGGAAAGGATAATAAGAGCGAGGAATATCCAGGCAAAGAGATTTGCACAGTTTAAAGGCGTTTACTCAAATTCGCAGATGACAGCTTCAATGCAGCGAAGGTATTGCCAGCTCGACGAGGCGGGAGGGAAACTGCTCAGAACGGCAATGGAGATCAGGGGGTTATCTGCAAGAGCTTACGACAGGATCCTGAAAGTCGCAAGAACGATCGCCGACCTCGATGAATCTGACAATATTATGGCCGAACATATCTCCGAAGCAATAAACTACAGGAACCTCGACAGGGAAGGATGGGCCGGATAAAAAGGCATGGATCATTCTTCAAGAAGAAGGGCCGCGGCACCGATAAGCCCGGCATCAGCCTCTGCCTCCGACTTCACTATCGCGATAGGATCAAAGATCATATCCCTCGCCAGCTCATAGAACTTGCTCCTGATCCTGTCAAAATAGTAATCCCCAAGATTCATAAGCCCGCCTCCGAGGATAATAACAGGAGGATTGAATACCTGAAAGATATTGTAAATTCCAATGCCGATATAGTCGGCACACTCAAGGACAATCGACTTCGACACAGGATCATCAATCTTAAGACCTTCCCGGATAAGCTTTCCATCCACCTTCGAATAGTCAAAACCATCCTCCAGGGGAAGCTTTGTCCCGGCACCTTCCTCAATCTTTTTCCTGAAACGGTGGGGAAGTGAAAGACCGCATGCGATTCCCATCAGACAGCCCCTGTTGCCGCAGGTGCATGTGAACTCGCTGTTCAGGTCGACAATAGTATGCCCGAATTCACCGGCAGTTCCGGTAAGTCCGCGGTATACACGACCGTTCAGAATAATACCTGCACCAATACCAGTACTGATCGTAAGGAAGATGAGGTCGTTGTAACCCCGGCCTGCCCCGAACCTGTACTCACAGAACGCCTGGGCATTGGCATCGTTGTCGAGCTTTACGGGAACCCCGAACCCGGCGGCAAGCGAATCGCGGAGAGGGAAGTTCTTGAAACCCCTGAGGTTCGAT
>Ga0116148_1005001_pt1 | contig 11287 bp, 8 predicted proteins | sample AD_UKC055_MetaG_FD_89786 | JGI IMG/M metagenome (GOLD analysis project Ga0116148, IMG submission 89786) | Active sludge microbial communities of municipal wastewater-treating anaerobic digesters from USA - AD_UKC055_MetaG | ecosystem: Engineered > Bioreactor > Anaerobic > Digestate | place: USA... | reverse complement strand
GGGAGTAAAAAAAAAGAGCGACTTGCGTCGCTCTTTTTTAGAACCGTTCGGATCAGATCAGTTGCCAGAACCTTCGATAGTACCATGAACGCCGCAGGCGATGAGACCAGTGCCGTCAATGTTAGCGCCAGAATAGCTGCAGCTCATTTCGGGTCTGTTTACCGGGCTCTTCAGATACTTACCAGCAACGAGTTTGCCGCCTGAAGAGGTGGCGTCGGTGTCAGACAGGGTCGACATCATGCTGGTGTTGTCCATGTTGTACATTTCAACGGCGCCGAGAATAACTCTCATGTTGGCGTAGCATGCCTTTTCACGAGCCTGTTCGCGAGCTTTGCGGAAGTTCGGGATAGCGATGGCGGCCAGAATACCAATAATTGCGATAACGATCATAAGTTCAATCAACGTAAAGCCTTTTCTGTTCATAAAAGACTCCTTCCATAAAAAAATAAAATTAGAACTTCGGTCAACCTAAGTCTAACCTACAATATCGGATTTGTCAATGCGATTATCCAGAGCCAGAATTCGGTGTGTGTTTCAAACAGTTGGCGCTGAATGCTCTGATAGCCGGCGATTTCGGGAGCTGCGAAAAGTCCGGCGAGAGAAATCTGTGCATAACTTTCGATGTACCTTTTTAAAGCTCTTAGATTCTGGGCCAGGTTGTACCTGTAGGCTGCATTTATCGGGTCAAGGGCCACCGCTTTTCTAAAACAGCCCTCTGCAAGGTCGATTCTGTCATTTTCTGAATGCAGGTACCCGAGACTGTCGTGAGAACTGGCCATGTTGGGCCTGAAACGCACCGACTGCTCAAACATGGCAATGGCCTGCTGACTCTGCCCTCTGTCCATAAAAAGCCTGCCAAAAATGGCGTAGGCTTCGCCGGCTTCCGGGTCGGTTCTTAGCCATTGCGAGGCAAAGGTGAAATCGTCTCTGAAAAATTGTGCGCGATAATGACTTATACCTCCCAAAATGGCTGCCAGAAGAAAAATTCCGGCAATTGCCGCCTTTTTGTGACGTCGAAAAATGTTTTCGGCAAAAAATGCAGCCAGGAAGGTGAATACCGGCAGAATAATCAGGTTGTGGCGCTCGTCGAAGGGGGTCTGTTGCTCTATCAGGTTTGCCGTTGGCATGAACATTATGAGGAGCCATAATAACCAGAATTTTAGCTGGCTTTTGTCTTTACTCAGGCAGCCGATTCTGTAGAAAGCAAAGATCAACAGCCCTGCCGGGAGCACAGAAAAAGCCGTGAACCAGACCGCTGGCGCCGGCTCGTAAAACAGCTGCGGCTCTGGCAGAAGAATTGTCTGAAAGAGGTAAATAAAGGCCATAAGTGGCCCCGAAAGGTCTGGTTCTGTAATTGCGCCGCCTGGAACTGCCTGTCGACGCAACCAGAAATACAGGCCGGTCAGAAGTAAGGTTGGCAAAAGACTGTACAGGCAGGTGTGGGCTGTTTTTCTGGTGCCGCACAGGCATGCCGCAAAAAGCAGTATGGGCAAAGAAGCCGCGTTCTCGCGACAGAAAAGTGCTGCCATGATCAGCAGGGCCGATCTGACTGGCTGGTTTCTAAAAAATGCCGTGGCGGCAGCGATGATAAAAATGCCTGCCAGAAGAACTTCCTGAGCGGAAATCATGAAAACGCATGATGAAAAAACCGGGTGCAGCGCAGTACATAAACTTGCGCCAGCTGATATCAGCGGTCTCGTGTCAGGCAGAAGTGTTATGAACATGCGAAAAAGCAGAGCGGCAAGAACCGCCCCCAGAAAACTGCTCAAAAGATGATAGCCGGCCGGCCATTTCCCGAACAGGCTGATCTGAAAATGCAGCGACAGTCGTGCCAGAGGCCGGTAATAGGCCTGATTGCTGTAATGCGGGTTCAGAAATATTTGCGTCAGGCTTGTTGAAACAGGTGTTTCAACGCGGGCAAGTATCTGTTCCTGGTCGTCATACACGAACCCGAGGTTGTGCGAGTTCAGGGCGTAAAAAGCGAAGACGACAAAAAAAATTACGAGCAGGTATGAGAAATGATGCCGGATTGAATCAGCGGAGTTTGTTGAGTTCATTGTCAAAATGGCTGATGTGGGTTAACAGATGCCACTGAAGCTCAAGAAAATGGCTGAAACGGTCATATCTGGCGGCCAGGTCTTCGAGCGGCCAGTCGGACTGTTTGGTAAAGCGATGCGGGCCGCTGTCTTTGTTGAGTTTGAATACCATTGAATGTTTCGGGTCACTGGTTTGAATAAGAAAGTAATGATCGTTTTCAACGATGGCACGATGCTGCATGGAGGTCAGAAAGATGCTGCGCGAGGCCGGCACCGGTTCAAGAAGATTGTAACCCTGAGAGAAGTCGGGCTGGCTGTTGTCGACTCCGGCCAGGGCAAGAATTGTCGGTCTTATATCTATCTGCGCGGCGCTGGTCTGGTTGACCCTGAAACCGGTATTCTCCGGGTGAACGATAACCAGAGGAACATTGGTGCTCTCTGGCGCCAGATGCCATCCGTGTCCGAAAAGACCGGCTTCGCCCAGCGAGGTGCCGTGGTCGCCGACAATTACAATGGCGGTGTTGTCTCTCAGCCCGCTTTTATCGACCTGCTCGATGATTCTTGCAATCTGGGCGTCCTGGTAGAGCAGGCAGTTCTTGAAGCGGCCAACCCAGCTGCCCTTGAGATAGTCTTCTTCGGAGAATTTTTTAGGGGCTTCGTTTGACATGGCATCGAAGGGAAGGTGCGGGAAAACCATGCGGTAATAGATGAAAAATGGCCTGTCTGGAGTTTTTGCCTGTTCTTCGATCTGCCTGGTGACGCGTTCTGCCATCACATGTTCTTTGACTCCCCATACCCATCCGTCTTCTCTTGAGATGTCAGGCAGAGAATTTGCGTCATAAAGGCGGTTGAAGCCACGCGGCATGTAATATGATGCCAGGTTGGTGTCACCGATAAAACCGGCAAAATACATCGAGCAGTCGTAACCCGCTGCCTTGAGACGATCGATAAGAATTGTCGAATTGAATTCTGGCATCTGGCGCAAAAGAATTGTGTCAGGCGGGTAAAGCCCGCTGGTTGTCGCAAAATCCGCGTTCGAAGATTCCGGAAAGCACGAGAAGAAATACGGAAAAATTTCGAGCCGTTCTTTGTAGCTTTCAAGTTTCGGCCAGGTTAATTCGTTATGACCGAAAAGCGAAAGATACCGGTTGCTTGTAGATTCAAGCATTATCAGAATGATATTTTTTTTCTGCCGGTCATCGTTTATCGATATCGGCTTTTGCAGCTGGTTAAAAGTTATGCTTGCTTCGGAAAACTGCTTGAGCAGGTTTTGTAGCGGCATTGGTGGCCCCGAAAAGGAAGCGGCCGGAATCGATGCCATAAGTATTTTTACCGGATCTCTCATTGCCGAGGGGTAGACGGTCATTGTCTGAAACCCGGTTGAGGCGGTCTGAGCCAGCACCATAAGATAAACGAAAGTACTGCCAAACCTGTAGTTTGTCGTGTTTTTCTGTGCGCCTCCGGCTTTAATAAAAAGAACTGCAGCAACCGCAGGAATAAAGACAAACAGCGCGGCAAGCTGCCATTCGACAAGCTCAAAAGCCGTGTGTACTATACTGAGGGGGTTGTTAAGGCCCCAGACCCAGTCGAGAGTATAATAAGTCAGGCGCAGGCCGTTTTTGTACATCAGAATTCCGTCGGCAAGATAAAAAATGGCCATTGCCAGTATTCCGATTACAAAAAACAGTTTGGCGGGCAGCGGTCGAATCAGACTGATAAGGCCTGCTGTAATCAGCAGAAAAACAATTGCCGGCAAAATCCCGGCCACGTAATTCAAAGAGGCGATCATGAACCAGAAATTGAAGAAACTGTTGCCAAGCGAGGCGGTGAAGAGTGTCTGGTTGAGAACCGTGCCGGCAACAAGTGGAATCAGCCAGGTGGTGGCGATGGCATCTGAGGTGTCTTCCTGTTCGCATTGCCTGATGAACCAGAAAGACAGAATCCAGACAAGCGGCATCTGAATAAGCGCTACCAGCCAGGTGGCGCGATAGACGATCGGATTGTTGTTGAGCAGATAAAGAAGAGCGCAGAATACAACCCCGGAAAAAACGTGTAATCTGGCTGATGATACTGACCTGAAAAGATACCGCCCGGTTAAGCCGGCGATAAGGCTTGATATGAAAAATACGAATGTAACGTTGTTGATGCTGTATTTAAACCACAGAAAAGGTACTGCCCAGAAATACACTATTCGTTCAATGCAATTGTGTTTGTGACAGTAGTAGCCGCTCAGCCCCATCCAGCACAAATTCCAGAAAATCCATGGTGGCTGAAAAAAAAGATCCATGGTCAGAAGGCTCTGAAGACCATCCAGTTCGAGTCGGCCGCTCATGAGATGATAGAGATAGCCGAAACGGTCGACATGGTTGTTGAACAGCGCCATGACCAGATACAGTCCGCCATAGAAAACCATAAAACGGGTTTTCAAACGGCCGGAAGCTTTTTTGAGATCACCGGCGATGCAGAATGCTGTAATCGCTATTGTCAGGGTTGCAGCCCAGCCTGCCCACGCCGGCTGTTCAAGCAGCGGGCGCCAGAGCTCGCCAATACTGGCCGGCAGATTAAGGCAGAGAGTAATGGTTCTGACCAGTGCCAGAACGACAATTCCAGCAAAAATGAATGGTCTAAAGTCGCTCCAGAAATGGTTAAGACTGACGGCAGGCTTTTTCATAGCTTGAAACATACCATGAAACCATCGTCAGAGCAAACGCATCGAGGCCAGTGCCGGGCAATCGCATAAAACTTCCGGATTCCGTGTCTACGCCCGGAATGACAAATTTTATATCCGTCATTTCCGTGCAGGTGTTAGTCTGCTCTGCGCTTTTTTCAATTCCTGCTGGTAGTAACCAGCATGCTTGAGAAAGGTTGTCTGCAGAGTAACAAAGCTTTTTGCCGCCTGGCTTTTTGCCAGGCTGTCAGATGCCTCGACGCGAGCAGGATTGAATTCTATTTTTGCGCTATCTCTGAGGATTTTGAAGGTTTCAACCGGCCCGGCGTCTTTGTCTCTGATAAGGTGGTAAAAGTTGTTTTCAACTATTGCCAGCTGACTCATCGACGAAAGATAAATGCGTGAACCCTCGTCTCCTTCAGTATTTTTAACGGCAAAGAGATTTTTTCCCTGACAGAAAAAAGATTCTTCCGGGGTGTTGCCGGTAATGGCAAGGGCTGTCGGTAGAACATCAACCTGCGAGCAGAGCGATGGGTTTTCTTTGAAGCCACCTGCTTTTGGCCAGATAATGACCATCGGTACATTGGTCAGCAGGGGGGCAAGGTTCCAGCCGTGACCGAGACGGCCGGCTTCTCCGAGCATGGTGCCATGGTCGGCAACCAGCATGACAACAGTTGAGCTGGCAATGCCTGACTTATCCAGGTGTTCGAGCAGAGTGGTGATCTGAGCATCCTGGTAAAGCAGGCAGTTTTTGAATCTGCCAACGAGGTTGCCATGCTGGTGTCCCTCTTCGCTGAAGGTTGGAGGGGTCTCGGATATACTTTGAAAAGGGGCGTGCGGAAAAAGCATCCGGTAATAGATGAAGAAGGGCTGATCCGGTTTTTGGGTAAGCTTTTCGAGCAGTTTTTTGATCTGAGTGACAACGTGTTCTTCCTTGACGCCCCAGAGCCAGCTTTCGTTCCTTCCGGCTTCGGGCATGTTGCCTGCGTCGTATATGCGGTCGAAGCCGCGTGCCCGGTAGAAGGCAGAAAGACCGGTGTCGCCAAGAAACCCTGAAAAGAACAGGCTGCAGTCATAGCCTGCTGCTTTAAGGTAATCGGGGAGAAGTCTGACAGGGATTGCCGGGTTCTGGCGCAAAAGCAGAAAATCCGGCGGGTATAACCCTGACATGACGCAAAAATCAGCATTTGAAGACTCTGGAAAACATGAGAAGAAAAAGGGAAAAATTTCCATGCGGTCGCGGTATTTTTCGAGTCGCGGCCAGGTTGTTTCCGGGTGCCCAAACAGCGATACATATTGGCTGGTTGTCGACTCGAGCATGACCAGAATCAGATTGTGCTTTGTTTTGTTGACTTCAGAAGGTGTCTGTGAGCAGGTGAGCTTAACGTCAAGTGCCGCAAATCGGGCCGAAATTTCTTCCAGGCTGCTGGCTTCATCATGTAAAAGTACCCTGGTCTGTACTGACGCAAGCAGGTTGAGTAATGGGTCTCTGAACAAACCGGTTGGCATACCGGTAAATAACTGATAAAAAATGGCGGCTGAAAGTGCAACGGTAAGCATTGCTCTATAAGAGTCCGAATGCGGTTGCAGGCAGGGCAGGCGTCTGGCGGCCAGAAAAATGCCGAGACACAGTACAAGGGATGGCAATATTGTCTTTATCGGGTTAAGTGATGCGATGGTGCTGGCAAGACTGGTTATGCTGTTGAGGCCGGTAACCCACGAAATTGTATCTAAATCAAGGCGCAGCCCGGTTTTGTACATAACCAGACAGTCGGAAATGTAATAGATTACCAGTAAAACTGCTGTCATCGTAAAAAACGGTCTGGTAGATGTATTGGCAACGCGTCTGACGAAGAATGCAGCCGCTGCAGTTGTTGCGACGGCAACCGTCGACCAGGCGGCAAACTGCAGAGAAAAGACGCTGAACCAGAGGTTGAAAAGGTTGCGACCAAGAGGTACATGTGTCAGGGTAACCAGCCAGGTAATGCTGCTTATTGCCGGAATCAGCCAACTTGAGGCTGCAGCTTCACTGTTTTTACGCTTCAGAATTTCTGCCGCGGCGATGCCCGGTACCCAGACAATTGCAGAAAGAATCAGTGCCGAGAGCCATGAGTTGCGATAAATTGCCGCATTGCCGTTCATCCAGGCAAAAATCAGCAGCAGCCCGCCATACCAGAAATAAAGAATTCCGGTGGCAGATTGTCTTTTGTGGAAGAAAACACCTGTTAAAGTGGCAGTCGCGATCGCCAGGCCGGCAATGGCCGGAAAAACATCATCACTCAGTCTGATAGGCAAAAACACCGGAATAATACAGAGAGGCAGAAGATGCAGGCGGTTTTTACGGTTGAGAAGATACGCACTGACTGCTGTCCAGAGCATGCCCCAGAAATAATATGGCTCCTGAAAAAAGAAGTCCATGGCATACAGCCCTGAAAGTTCGTCGAATTGCAGGTTACTATCGATGATTTCGCAGATGAAACTGCGCTGGCCTACTTTGTTGTGAAAAAGGGCAATGAGAAAATAATTGAATGCCAGAAAGCCGGCAAGGGCCTTTTGCACCGGCCGATCGGCCCTTTGCATTACTGCAGCGGTGCTGATCATTATTAATACTGCTGAAAGCAGTATTAATGGCTGTGCAAAGGCTGATGAAAATGGTTCAGGTCTGAACAGCCCGCCGAATTCAACCGGAAAATTGAGAATGACCTGCAAAAACCTGATCAGAAAGAGGGTCGGCAGAAGCCTGAATATGAGGCTCACGAACTGCTCTCGACTTTTTCGGTTTCAAGAGGGCCGATATTGGTTTCCCACAGGCGAAGCAACCCGGGGGTGCAGGCAAAAACCACCAGGGCGAGAGCGATTCCTGCAACAGCGTCCACCACGTAATGGTAACGCAGGTAAAAGGTTGAAAAGATCAGGCAGAGGGTTGCCGGCAGCAGCAGCCATACAAGGCCTCTGGCCCATCGCCATGCGTAGAACAGGCAGATACAGGCCAGGCAGACGTGCATCGACGGAAAACAGTCGCGTTTGATGCGGTTGAGATTGATCAGCAGTTCGAGAGCGTCCTGAGCCATGACTCTTGTTTCGCGCTGCCAGAGATCGACGGTGAACAGATGGGCCTGGGTATGCTGCGGGCCGATGGCAGGAACAGCAAGGTAGCCAAGATAACCAAAGAACGAAGCGAGAATGAGGCCCAGCATAAAATCACGCAGGCCGCGCCGGCAGTTTTTCCAGGTAAGAGCGAAAAAGACCCCGGGAATATAGGCGAAAAGCATGACGTAATTGAAGACCATGAAATCTGTAAGCCATGGTCTGATGAATTTTTCGAGCGCAACCACCGGGTCGAAACCAAAAATCAGACGATCTGCCTTTATCAGCCAGTCATCGAGTAATGCCGACTCCGGCATGATTGATTTGATGCTGGCATACATTGCCCAGCACATCAGAACGCTGAAAATGTCGCGGATAAGCTGAAAACTCTGCCATGCCTCCAGGCGCAGTTCAGGCCAGGGTATTCCCTGGCTGCGATAAAGAAGGCGGTTGAGTCTGAAAGTTATGATTGCTGTGCCAATCGCGAGGAATGTATAACCCAGGCGATCCTGAGCGAGATGGATGTGTGATTCGCCTTCCATAAGCGAGATAACCGCAAGAATGGTGAAAAATGACAGATAGACAATCTCTTCGGGGCGAAACAGTCGAAGCAGTCTGAAAGCAGGTTTGGCAGATGGCTGTGTCATTGGTTCTCCAGCCAGTTTTTGCCCTGGCGAATATCTCCGGCTTTTTTCTGCAGCATCAGTCTGGTAGACTCATCTCTGACAGTTTCGAGGCAGTTTTCAAGAAACTGCGCTGCCTGTTCGTGCTGGTTGTCGGCAATATAAGCTTCGGCGGCGGTACGTATTGCCCAGAATCTTTCGAATTCATCGCTGAGCTGCAGGGCCTTGCGGGCGGTTTCAACCGCCGCTCCATTGTTGCCGGCGGCCAGAAGAGCTCTGGCGGTTGGCACAAGAAGCCCAGGTTGTTCTTTTTCAGACCATGGCCCTGAACTGAGAAGAGCGACTGCTTCAGGGCCGCGGCCATTTCTGACGAGGCAGCTGGCGTAATTTCTCAGCAGGCTGACAGTCCACCAGCCGGTTTTAAGAGCTCTGTCGTAATATCTGGCTGCCTGCTGCAGCTGTATCTGTGTGGCAAACGGTCTCTCAGAAAGTTTTTCAGCAAGCGTCTGCCAGATGCGGCCCTGATAAAACGGCCAGAAGAAGAATGTTGCTGTCGCAAATGCAACAACAACAGCAAGGCGAAAAAACGGCTGCAGAGAATTATTCTGCAGCCGGTGTCTGAAAGCGAGGTGTGCGAGAGTGAACAGCAGACAAAAAACGGCAAATCCGAGGGTCAGTGTGCCGTTGTCAAGAAGAGCGTAGACCAGTTCAAAGTCTGCCAAGGCACTCAGGCGCTCTTGAGCATTCTTTCGAGTTCCTTCGGATGCATGGTATGGACCATGGCTTCTTCGAGGGTGATGTCACCGCGCAGATACAGGTCGCGCAGCGACATTTCGAAAGTCAACATGCCTTCTTCGTGGCTGGTCTGCATTACTGTATACAGCCCCGAAATCTTCTGTTCACGGATACAGTTGGCGACCGCCGGGTTGCCGACGAGAATTTCGTTGCAGACAACGCGACCTTTGCCGCTGGCAACCGGCAACAGCTGCTGGGCGACGACTGCGCGCAGAACGAAAGAGAGCTGCGAACGAATCTGGCCCTGCTGGTGCGGCGGGAACATATCGATAATACGGTTTATTGTCTGGGCGGCATCTGTGGTGTGCAGGGTGCCGAAGACCAGATGGCCGGTTTCGGCCATGGTGCAGGCGGCCGATACCGTTTCAAGGTCGCGCATTTCGCCGACGAGAATAACGTCGGGGTCTTCGCGGAGAACGCGTCTGAGGGCTTCATCGAATGATTTGGTATCGATGTGCAGTTCGCGCTGATTTACGACCGAACGTTTGTGATAATGCAGGTATTCGATCGGGTCCTCAATGGTCATGATGTGGCAGCGCCTGGTTTCGTTGATGATGTTGATCAGGCAGGCCAGCGAGGTTGATTTACCAGAACCGGTGGGGCCGGTGAACAGAACCAGACCTTTGCGCATGCGGGTAAAATCGCGAAGTTTTTCGGGCAGGCGAAGTTCTTCGAGAGTCGGAATCTTGGTCGGAATAATTCGAAAAGCTGCACCGATGCAGCCTCTCTGTTTGTAGACGTTAACGCGGAAGCGGCCAAAGCCATGAACGGAATAGGAAAGGTCGAGTTCGAAGTTTTCTTCGAATTCTTTCTGCTGCTCGGCGGTGAGCATATTATAGATCAGTGATCTTGTGTCCATGGGGGTGAGAACATCAAGGTCAGTCTGTATCAGTTCGCCGTCAACGCGGATTACCGGCGGGGTGCCTACCGTAATATGAAGGTCGGATGCTCCGTTTTCAATGACCAGATTCAGCAGATCGTTCAGGACAAACATCGCCGCACTCCTTAGTTAATTGTCTGTTGTGTATTTATCAGTGTTCACCCATGGTGACGCGAACTACTTCTTCAAGTGAGGTCATACCGGTAAGGGCTTTGCGCAGTGCCGATTCACGCAGTGACAGCATGCCTTCTTCAATTGCCTGGCGTCTGATGTCGTCGGTTGAACCGCCGTTGAGAATGATGTCTCTGAGGCGTTCAGACATCATCATGACTTCGTATACGCCGATACGGCCGCGGCTGCCTGAGTTATTGCATGATTCACAGCCTTTACCCTTGTAGAACATCATGTTCTTTTCGTTGATGTGGGGCAGGTCAAGTCGGCGCAGCAGTTCGGGGGTAATACCGAACTGGCTGATCTGTTCGGCTCTTGGCTTAATTTCAAATTTGCAGTCTTTGCAGATTTTGCGCACAAGACGCTGGGCCTGAACCAGAATTACCGAGGTGGTAACCATGAACGGTTCGATGCCCATGTTGACGATACGGCCGATTGTACCCGGGGCGTCGTTGGTATGCAGAGTCGAGAGAACCAGATGGCCGGTCATCGATGCCTTGATGGCGATTTCGGCGGTTTCAAAGTCGCGAATCTCGCCGACCATGATTACGTCAGGGTCCTGGCGCAGGAACGAGCGCAGGGCGGCGGCGAATGTCAGCCCGATTTCGGGTTTGCACTGCACCTGATTAACGCCGTGCAGCATGTATTCGACCGGGTCTTCGGCTGTCATGACGTTGGTGTCGATCGAGTTGACCGAAGTCAGCGCCGAATAAAGGGTTGTGGTTTTGCCCGAGCCTGTGGGGCCGGTAACCAGAATGATGCCGTATGGCGAGGCGATACCTCCCTTGAAGCGTTCGAGGGTCTTGGGCTCAAAACCGAGGTCTTCAAGGTTGACCTTCAGCGATGTCTGGTCAAGAATACGCATAACGATCTTTTCGCCCCAGATAACCGGCAGAACCGAAACGCGAAGGTCGATCATGCGGTTGGCGACTTTGATCTTGATGCGTCCGTCCTGTGGCAGACGCTTTTCAGCGATGTTCAGAGACGACATGATCTTGATACGCGAAGTGATCGCCGCAGTAGCCTT
>Ga0116148_1004962_pt1 | contig 11335 bp, 11 predicted proteins | sample AD_UKC055_MetaG_FD_89786 | JGI IMG/M metagenome (GOLD analysis project Ga0116148, IMG submission 89786) | Active sludge microbial communities of municipal wastewater-treating anaerobic digesters from USA - AD_UKC055_MetaG | ecosystem: Engineered > Bioreactor > Anaerobic > Digestate | place: USA... | reverse complement strand
GGCAAACCGGGCAATATGATATCAAGGGCAAGGTCGCCCCTCGCGCAGGGGCGTGGATTGAAACAGGCAAACCGGGCAATATGATATCAAGGGCAAGGTCGCCCCTCGCGCAGGGGCGTGGATTGAAACTGTCTCTCCGCAAGGCGGCGGAACATTTTTACGGTCGCCCCTCGCGCAGGGGCGTGGATTGAAACCCCTTGTGGCGGATAATGTTGGAGATATCATGAGTCGCCCCTCGCGCAGGGGCGTGGATTGAAACGCGACCAGAGGAGCGAGGCCGATCAGATACTCAGTCGCCCCTCGCGCAGGGGCGTGGATTGAAACCATTATGTCCTGGAGTTAATTGCGTAGGTATTGGGTCGCCCCTCGCGCAGGGGCGTGGATTGAAACACAATCTGAGGATGACATAAAAAAGAAGATAGAGTCGCCCCTCGCGCAGGGGCGTGGATTGAAACGCGCTGCCTGCGAGGACGCAATAGCTCTCAAGGGTCGCCCCTCGCGCAGGGGCGTGGATTGAAACTTAATAGTCAATTCAAAGTTGCTTATTATGCCGGGTCGCCCCTCGCGCAGGGGCGTGGATTGAAACATTTTATCGTAGTCCTCTTTGGAATCTGGAACTTGTCGCCCCTCGCGCAGGGGCGTGGATTGAAACTATGCGTGAAATAGCGAAAATATTAGATTGTTCAGTCGCCCCTCGCACAGGGGCGTGGATTGAAACTTTACTATCAGGGACTTGTAGAATTAACATGGCTTGGTCGCCCCTCGCGCAGGGGCGTGGATTGAAACTTGACAGGTTTTTAGTCGGTGTTGTCTGATTCTGTGTCGCCCCTCGCGCAGGGGCGTGGATTGAAACCTAATATTTTGCCTATCTCTTCCATTGTCAACCGTCGCCCCTCGCGCAGGGGCGTGGATTGAAACAATTTCGAGCGACAATTTCAGGACAATCGCGGGTCGCCCCTCGCGCAGGGGCGTGGATTGAAACAATCGGAAATAGCGAGCCTTACAACGACTGAGTGGGTCGCCCCTCGCGCAGGGGCGTGGATTGAAACACTACTAATAGAAGACCATGTTCCGGCTTCACCGTCGCCCCTCGCGCAGGGGCGTGGATTGAAACAAAAGTCCTGTTTGCAGTTGTGTCAAATAAATAAGGTCGCCCCTCGCGCAGGGGCGTGGATTGAAACGTCGCAGCCGGGTATTGCTCCCGCTGATGTACGTGTCGCCCCTCGCGCAGGGGCGTGGATTGAAACTTCGGCATCCTGGTAAATCTGGGTCTGGTCAAAACGTCGCCCCTCGCGCAGGGGCGTGGATTGAAACATCGTTGGCGGGGGCACAAAAGATGTAACCTGGATAGCGGAAGGATATTAAATGGCCGTAAAACCGTCTTTAAAATATGCCATAGGGCTTAAGCCTGAAGATGCAATAAAGTATTTTCAGTCAAAGGGTTATACCTTTTCGTGGGATTGGCATGATACATGGCAAGAGGCCCACACCAAAGCGTTCACCGTTGCAAAGGCAATGAGGCTCGACATACTCAAAGACATTCGGGGCATGGTACAAAAATCTCTTGACGACGGCATAACCTTTCAGCAGTTTAAAAAGGAATTGGAGCCAAAGCTCAGGGCAAAAGGGTGGTGGGGGAAAAAACTTGTCGGAGATGGAGAGGGAGGCAAGGTTGTTCAGCTCGGGAGCACCCGGAGGCTTGCCACGATCTATCAAACAAATCTTCAGACGGCATACATGACGGGGCGATATAAAGCATTTATGGAGAATATTGAAGACAGGCCGTATTTTCAATATGTGGCCATCCTTGACGCAAAGACACGGCCTGCTCATAGAATGTTGAACGGCAAGGTATTCCGTTATGACGACCCTTTTTGGAAAGCTTTCTGGCCTCCGAACGGATGGAACTGCCGTTGCGACGTTCGGGCTTTGTCGGCAGATGATCTGAAAAATAAAAACCTTGAAATATCTCAAGGGGAAGGGAACCTTCACAGCGAAGAGCAGCTTGTCTCGATAAAAACAGGGAGAAAGGAACCGATAACGGTCTACACGGACCCGAAGACAAAAAGGGAAGTTGCCACCGATGTGGGGTGGAATTACAATCCTGGAAGGGAATTCTGGCAACCAGATTGGTCTAAATACTCCCCCGAAATGAAACCTCTCGTAAATGAGACGAAAAAAGAGATTGCCGAGACAATAGCTGCATCAAAAATACCGGGTTTAAAGCGAATTCCCGACAGTCAACTTGGATCAAATCCTGGGGGAATTTATGAGGATGCATCCGGTACCCGCTATTATGTGAAATTCTATAAAAATGAACTCCAGGCAAAGACCGAATATGCTGCTGCACGGATTCATCAATTAATGGGACTTGAAACCCCCGATATTCAATTGCTCAGGATTGCCGATCCGAAAGGCAAAGAAAGACTGGCCGTCGTAAACAAATGGATTGACGGCCTTAAAAAGCTTACACCACAGGAGATGGTTGCTTATAAAGAAGACCTTTCCAGGATATTTCAATCGTCCGTACTCGTCAAGAACTGGGATGTCGTAGGGCTTGAATACGACAATATCATGCTCACTAAAGAGGGCAGACTTATTGTTGTCGATACGGGAGGCTCGTTTAAATTCAGGGCGCAGGGTGCAACAAAGCCTTTTGAAAAGATGCCTGCGGAAGTAAAAACCCTTCTCGATCCATCAATCAACCCTCAAGCGGCCAAGGTATTCGGGGAATTATTTAAGAGCGATGTCTTTGTAGAGGCGGAAGGGGCAAAGCCACTATTGTCTTTGAAGAAGACCGCGCTGTCTAAAGTTGTTGGGGATGCCGGGTTCTCTGCCGGAGAAGTAAAGGAACTCAGTGAAACGTTATGGCAGAGACGGGAGTACCTTGTCGACAGGTATAATCTAAAGGGGACTTATTCCCCGACAGGGTTTGGTAAATATATGGAAGATTTCAAGAAGTGGGGAACATCCTCCTGGACGCCAAAGATTGCCAATGGAATGATCAACGGCTCCACCGACACGGCGTTTCAAGCTGAAATAACCTCTCTTGTCAAAAAATTTGAAGATTATATGAACAGTAAAATTCACAGGTACAGCAGAGGCGTAGCGAGAGCCTTGTTTCGTGAGTGGAGCCAGTCATCTTCTACTGTTGGGGCAGCAACTATAAAATTGTGGGCCGAAGAAAGATTCGGTTATATTGTGAGATACCACTCCGGCATTACAAACAGGGAAACCATACGCTCAACGCTGGAAAGCCATGCACGGGAATCGCTTTCCAGGGCAAGGCTCGATGCAAAGACGGTTTATAAGATACTCGACGCCGAATACGAGTTCCATCAATATTATTTACGACGGCTTCATGGATATGATGAATTCAAGGCCCTCCGGTATGTGAGCAACACCGAGTTTAACGGAAGCTTTGAAAACAATTTGTGGCAGGGAAACGCCGTACAATCCGTCACGGTAAAACGGGGAGGTTTCAGCGGATCACGACAGGTTGAGTTGGAGCACCGGATTGAAAATGTCATAAAGGCCTATTATCAGGGAGAAAAATACATGCACTACGGCGCCGGAGAATCTGAATATATTGTCTTGGGGAAAAAGGTTCCTGCGAAGGTTATTAGATGAAATCGAGTTCAGAACGCCATTCTTCCAGACTTGCCTTCTCTTCTAAGGTGAGAGGAAAGGCTTCGAGGATAAGATCATGAAGATCGGGGGCAAGCCCACGGATGTCTCTTTCATAGGATTGCGGGGATGGATACGTGATCTGTACGCTTCTGTGCAATGCTGCTGTTTTGGAGCCATTGTTGAGGAAATCTTCAAAGGTTCTGACCCTGTCGACCCAAGTCAAATCCCATCCTCGCTCCGGAAGAGGTCTAAGTCGATCATAGCGATTTTTCAATTCTTGTTTAGTCACCGGGTCACTCCTCTAATCATAAAAACGCTGCTGCGCTCTATACATATCGCCCCACACATTAATACAGGCATCATGGTAAGGCCGACTGTCAATCGAGTTTTTAAAGTTGCCGTAATCGATGTTATCAATGTTGCTGGCTATAACCTTGGAAACAATCTGTTTGGAAATAAAAGCCCTAAAACGGTAATCGGCATCAGGAGTTTTAAGGACATTGGCATCAGGAAACAGATTCTTAATATGTTCCTCGAAGCGTGCCCGCACGATGAAAGTATTCTTTTTCGTGTTATGTTGTACTATCGAAACAAAACCTTTATTCGTAAAGACCCACATAAATATAATTTTACTACAATTTTGCCGGATGTCAACACATGATTGAAATCAAGGTAAATGACAAAGAAGTATCAAAACTCTTCAACGAGCTTGTAAAGCGGGGACAGAATATGTCTCCAGCTATGAAAATAATTTCTGGGATCATGTTCGATGCGGTAAAAGAAAACTTTGAAAAGGAAGGGCCGGGGTGGGAAAAACTGAAACCAGCCACAATCAGACAGAGAGAAAAGAAAGGATACTGGCCAGGGAAAATACTTCGGGTGAGAGGACAGCTATCCGCATCAATAACAAACAAATATGACAGTAAAAGCGCACGTGTCGGCACAAACAAAGTATATGCGGCTATCCATCAGTTCGGAGGAGATATACAGCGATCAGGGCAAGTCCTTCATTTCAAAAAGCATGAAAAGGGCAAATATGCCGGAAAAACGCTATTCGCCAGAAGCAGCAAGGCAAGTTTTGGCATGAAAGCAAGTGCACATTCAATTCATATCCCTCCTCGCCCATTTCTAAAAATGAATAATTATGCCTTGAATGCCATTAAAAGCGCATTAATGAACTTTGTCATATCCAAATAGCTTGACGTCTTGTTTTGCCAGTGATAGAAATCAAGGGTCATGGAACCGCTTATTATCAAACAAAAACATGAAGACATGATGAAGTATGGCTACATTTGCCTGAAGCAATTCCCAAAGAGCGAACGTCACACTCTCTCTGCCGAGATACGCCTTACCATGTATGAGATTGACAAGCTTATCATCAGGTCTCAGAAAAAGTATTTTAAAAAGACAACGTTGCAGGATTTAGACATAGAGATTGCCCATCTGAAAACAAAAATACGTTTGGCTAAAGAACTTGGCTTTCTCCCCTTCGGCAAGTATGAAAACTGGGAGAAAATGGTTGTAGAGCTGGGCAAGATGGTGGGTGGTTGGCTTAAAAAGATACCAGGGTCATAACCGGATACCTTCGCGGGGGCAACTGCAACAACGGCGCTCAGTGCCCTGGCGCGTTGAACTTGAACAACGCGCCGTCGAACTACAACTGGAACATCGGTGCCCGCGCAGCACAGATATCGGGAGAAGCTTAAAAGGTAATGCCTTTTAAGACAGTCCATAATCTGTACAGGCTATGATCCTTGTCGCATCCCTTGGGATCGGCAAAAATAGAAAGCTGCCCGGATGGTTAGTAAGCATTCTGAAAGCCATCCGGAGCGGCGAATTATACTATGAGAAGACACGGCAACTTATATCACAAAATATGCGACCTTGAGAACCTTGACCTTGCATTTTATAAAGTTTCGCTCGGAAGGCGATATTACGGTGATATCCTGCAATATAAGGATTCTCTGGAAGAAAATTTGATTAAACTCCAGAGGGAACTGATAAACAAAATATACATTCCAAGCCCTTACAGGACGTTTACGCTTTATGAGCCAAAGAAAAGGATTATCTACGTCTCGCCGGTTAAAGACAGGACAGTCCACCACGCAATCATGAACATTGTAGAGCCTATATGGGACAGCTTATTTATATTTGACTCCTATGCGTGCAGAAAAGAAAAGGGAACACATACCGGTGTAAAAAGGACGGTTGAATTTCTGAGAAGGTCGCAACAGGAATGGGGGAAGGTCTACTGCTTAAAATGCGATATAACAAAGTTTTTTCCTTCCATTAACCATCACATAATGCTGCGGATCATTGCTCAAAAAATAAAATGCAAAGAAACCATGTGGCTCTTTGATCGGATTGTTTTTAATAATACGTTTGATAGGGATGATCCTGAATCAAAGAACATGCCCATCGGTAATCTAATCTCCCAGTGGGGTGCCAATCTTTATTTGAATGATCTGGATCAATACATAAAACACGTTTTAAAGGTAAAATATTACATCAGATATATGGATGATTTCCTTATATTGAATGGAGATCATAATATTGAATGGAGATCATAAAGAACTGCACCGTCTTAAAAGAGAAATATCTCTGTTTCTGAACAGCCATCTTAAGCTCAGCCTTAATCCTAAGAGCGATATCTACCCTGTGAGTCGAGGTATTGATTTCTTGGGCTATAGAATATGGCATGATAATATACTTTTACGTAAGAGCAGTCTTATTCGCGCCACAAGGCGTTTTAAAAAGCTTTCAAAGGCATATAAAGAGGGATTAATTAATCTTTCTGATGTAAAATGTTCTTTATCTTCATGGCTGGGACATTGTCAACATGCGAATGTAAAAAGAGGGGCAGAATTATGTTTAGAACATCTTGTTTTGAGTAAGTGAAAAATATCAAACTATCTGTCAAAATCTCTCAAATCATCTGTCGAGTTATACCTCCTATCTGTTTTGATAGGAAATATTTTATTCCAGGTGGACTACTTTTCGTGAAAAAACTGGGTTAGTTTAGCATGATAAATTACAGTTTCGGGCTTCGACGATATATGCCGCCTTGCCCCACCCTGTCGCCTCTATCCGCTTCCTGTTCGTCAGGCCAGCGCTTTGCCTTCGGCTTCCTCCAGATTCGCAGTCACCCGCGACACCCTTGCCGTTCGGCTAACTCTTCCCCTTGCCGGGCGAGGAGAGGACTTTCACCTCCAAATGAGTGCGCCCTGCCGGGCGCACAAAGAAAAAGGGATTAAGCTGTTCCTGCTTAACCCCTTGATATTTCTTGCTCCCCGTGTGCAACCCTTTTCATAACCGTTCTCGTTCTCCGGCTGCTAACCGAATACCTTCAATCAAAAATCAGGCTGTTCCCGGTGAGGTGGAAGCGGCGTCAAACTCAATTCCCCTTACACCTATTCTTCCAAGATGCTTTTTCGAGCAATCTGTTCGATCCTGGCAGCATCAATACCGCCATCAAGCCAGTTCTCTAGGCGTCTTGTCCGAGTTGGCTGGATTCCTCACTGCCCGATTCGGCAGATTCTCAGACCGCCGGTAATACTTTCCTCTAATCGAGAGATTCTTGTTCCAAGAATTGTCTACCAGCCTCTTTGGCACTTCCCGTCGGCAAAAAGAAAAAGATGTTGACAAACATGAACAACTGTTCAATACTAGAGTTCAATACAGTTGTTCAATTCCATGGAGGCTATGATGGAATACACCATAAAAAAGAGCGAGGGCACAAAGGACAGGCTGATCAAGGCGGCCGGTGAGGTGTTTGCCGAGCGTGGATTCCGGTCAGCGACGGTCAGAGAGATCTGCAGCCGCGCCGGCACGCCGCTTGGCGCCATGAATTACCATTTCCGGGACAAACGAGGGCTCTATGCGGCGGTACTGGAACATTCCTATCGGAGTGCGATGGAAAAATATCCGTCGAAGCTTGGGCTCAGAGATGGAGAGACTCCTGCGGAGAAGCTTCGATCCTTCGTTCACACCTTTCTCTTGCGCATCTCAGACAAAGGTGTTCCTGCCTGGCACATGAAGCTTATGGCTCAGGAGATCTCAGACCCTACCGACGTATTGGGCCAAGTGGTGGAAAGCTCGGTACGGCCCCTCTGCATGTACCTGGTGAGTATTATAAACGAATTGCTTAATGAGGATAAACCGCCGGAGGCGGAAGAGCGCGATGAGATATTCCTTTGCGCCATGAGCATCGTTGGACAATGTTTGCATTATTACACAGGAAGACGCGTCATTGCGACCCTGCATCCGAAGAGCTTCGATCCTGGTGATATCGAGCGGATTGCAGACCATATCACCCGGTTCTCCCTGGCTGGCATCCGAGAGCTTGCGGAGGGGAAATCAGCAGCGTTCTTTGCCAACGAATATAGCGTTAAATAGGAGTATTGACATGAAAAAGCCTCTTATCGCCCTTTGTCTCCTCGCCGTGTTGGCGCTTGGTGTGTGGTTTTGGGTGCACCAGCGAGACAAAGGTCATGACGGTGCGCTGGTGCTGCACGGCAACGTGGACATCCGGCAGATTGCGCTGGCGTTCGATGGCAGTGGCCGTGTGGCCGAATTGCGCGTCGAGGAAGGCGACCGCGTGAGCGCGGGAGCCGTGTTGGGGTTGCTGGACACCCGCACGCTGGCGTTGCAGGCTGAGCAGGCCCAGGCCCAGATCGGCGTACAGCAGCAAAACCTGCTGCGTCTGCGTGCTGGATCACGTCCTCAGGAAGTCGCGCAGGCCCGCAGCCGCTTGACCGCAGCACAGGCCGATGCCTCTCAGGCCGAGCAGGATCTCAAGCGCCTGCAAGGCATCGCCGCCAGTACCCATGAGCGTGGCGTCAGTGCGCAGGATCTTGACCGCGCCCGAAGTCGTCTACAGGTCGCTCAGGCGAAGGTCGCGGAGCAACGCGAAGCATTGCGCCTGACCGAACTGGGACCACGCGCGGAGGACGTGGCAGGCGCCGAGGCACAGCTTAAGGCGGCACAGGCGCAATTGGCCTTGTTGCAGCACCAGATCGTCCAAGGTGAACTCAAGGCGCCGACAGACGCTGTGGTTCGTTCGCGTCTGCTCGAACCCGGTGACATGGCGACACCACAGAAGCCGGTGTTCGCCCTGGCGCTGACCCAGCCCAAGTGGGTGCGCGTCTACGTCGGCGAACCCGACCTTGGCCGAGTGAAAGCCGGTATGGAAGCGCGCGTAGTCACTGACGGCCGGCCCGGCCAATCCATCGCGGGCAAGGTCGGCTACATCTCATCTGTAGCCGAATTCACGCCCAAGTCGGTGCAGACCGAGGAACTGCGTACCAGCTTGGTCTACGAGGTTCGGGTGTTGGTCGATGATCCGCAAGACGTGCTGCGTCTGGGACAGCCGGCCACCGTCCGCCTGACGACCGGAGCCGCGCAATGAACGACAGCGGCACGACGGTCATCGCGGATGGCCTGCGCAAGAACTTCGAGGCGCCCGGCGGCGGCCGGTTGCACGCAGTGAACGATGTGTCGATGGCGATACGCACGGGCGAATTGACGGCCCTCGTCGGTCCGGACGGCGCGGGCAAGACCACCTTGCTGCGCATGATGGCCGGGCTGCTCAAGCCCGACTCCGGACGCCTTCAGGTGCTGGGCACCGACGTGGCGCTCAATCCGCAAGTGGTCCAGGACCGCATCAGCTACATGCCGCAACGCTTTGGGCTGTATGAAGACCTCAGCGTGCAGGAGAATCTGGACTTGTACGCCGACTTGCACGGTGTGCCGCCAGCCGAGCGCAGCAGACGCTTCGCCCGGATGCTGGAGATGACCGACCTCGCGCGCTTCACCGCACGCCCGGCCGGCAAGCTCTCGGGCGGTATGAAACAGAAACTGGGCCTGGCCTGTACGCTGGTGCGCTCGCCGGATCTGCTGCTTCTGGATGAACCCAGCGTTGGCGTCGATCCGCTGTCGCGCCGCGATCTGTGGAAGATCGTGCAGCAACTGGTGGATGACGAAAAGCTGAGCGTGATCGTCAGCACGGCCTACATGGACGAGGCCGAGCGCTGCGCGCAGGTGTTCGTGATGCACGAAGGTCGGCTGCTCGCAGAAGGCAATCCGGAAGTGCTGCGCGAGTGTGCCCGTGGCTTGACCTATGTGGCAACGCCACCGTCCGGTATGCCCGCCCGCGACCTGCAGGCGCGTTTGATCGACGCCGACCAGTTGATCGTCGATGCAGTGCCCAAAGGCGGTGCGGTGTGGTTCACCCGCCAGCCCAAGGCGGAAACCCACGCGCTGGACGGACTGCTCGGCGACATCGACTACCAACTGCGCCCAGAAGAACTCGAAGACGCTTTCATGATGATGCTGCGCCAGCAACATACCGAGGGCGCGGATACGACTACCAAGGTATCGGTATCGGCATCGTCTCCCCAAGCGCCCACGTCGTCCCCGCAGGTGTCCACGAATAGTAATGGGGACGGGCCGGTGATCGTGGTGCGCGACCTGGTGCGCAAATTTGGCGACTTTGCCGCCGTCGCCAGCACATCCTTTGATGTGGCGCGGGGCGAGATCTTCGGTCTGCTCGGTCCCAACGGCGCAGGCAAGACCATCACCTTCCGCATGCTCTGCGGCCTGCTACCGGCCAGCAGCGGGCACCTGGAAGTGGCCGGCATGAATCTGCGCACGGCACGAGCCCAAGCGCGTGCGCGGATCGGCTACGTGTCACAGAAATTCGCGCTGTACGGCAACCTCACGGTGCGTGAGAACCTGGAATTCTTCGGCGGCGCCTATGGGCTGCGGGGCCAGGCGCTGCGCGTGCGCGTGGCCGCCACGATTGAACAGTTCGGGCTGGAGTCGTCAGCCGTCAGCGGCATGTTGCCAGGCGGCTACAAGCAGCGCCTGGCCATGGCCGCCGGCCTGCTGCACGAACCGGACATCCTGTTCCTGGATGAGCCGACCAGCGGCATCGACCCACTGGCGCGCCGTGCATTCTGGCGCACCATCACCACGCTTGCCCAGACCGGTGTGACCGTCATCATCACCACCCACTTCATGGAGGAGGCGGAGTACTGCGACCGCATCGCAATCCAGGACGCCGGGAGAGTGCTGGCGCTGGGCACTCCGCAAGCGGTACGCGAGCAGGCGGGCCGTGACGGCGCCGCCGACATGAACAGCGCTTTCATCGCCATCGTCGAGCACGGCCGTGCCGCAGACCGAGGTAAGAGCGAAGGAGGCGGCGCATGAGAAATCCGGAATTCGTCAGGCGTTTCATCGCCCTGCTGCGCAAAGAAGTGCGCCAGATGCTGCGCGACAAGAGCAATCTGGCGGTGGGGTTGCTGCTGCCCATCGCGCTGATTCTGCTGTTCGGCTATGGCCTGTCATTTGATGTGAAAAATGCGCCGGTGGCGGTGGTGCTGGAAGACAGCTCGCCCACCGCACGCGAGGCTGTCTCGGGTTTTCAGGGATCGACCTATCTCTCGCCTGTGCGGGTCACGCACATGATGGATGCCGAGCGCCTGTTGCGCGCAGGCGAGGTGGACGGCATCGTGCGGGTGCCGCTGGACTTCTCGCGCCGGCTCGCGGCGGGGGACGCCCGCATCCAACTGGTGCTCAACGGCGTCAACTCGACCACCGCGCAGACCGTAGAAGGCTACGTCAAAAGCGCCATCGCCACCTGGGCGCAACGACAGGCCGACCGTGCCGGCAACAAGCTGAGTGCAAGTGGCCGCGTGGAGGTGGT
>Ga0116148_1004960_pt1 | contig 11339 bp, 9 predicted proteins | sample AD_UKC055_MetaG_FD_89786 | JGI IMG/M metagenome (GOLD analysis project Ga0116148, IMG submission 89786) | Active sludge microbial communities of municipal wastewater-treating anaerobic digesters from USA - AD_UKC055_MetaG | ecosystem: Engineered > Bioreactor > Anaerobic > Digestate | place: USA... | reverse complement strand
GGCGACCACCAGGTTGGGGTTGACGATGTAGGCCAGGGCGGCTCCGTGCCAGTTGCCCTCGTCGCCCACCACGCCGGGGACGCGGCTGTAGGGGTTGGACTTCTGGCGGAACTCGTAGAAGGCGGCCAGCTTGTCGGTGACCATGCAGATGACGCTGCCTTCGACGCTGAAGACGGCGTTGTCGGTGAAGCCGGTGTAGCCGATGTTCGACGCGCTGGAGTTGCGCCCGCCGACGGTGAAGATGAAGGGTCTCTCGATCAGCGGCATGACGACCATCTTGGAGAGGGTCAGCGTGTAGTCCACGCCGTAGTGGCGGCGATAGCCGGACGCCCGGAGCCCGCCGATGGGCTGGAGCTCCTTGTCGAGGTTGTCGATGCCCTGGTTGTACTTGAAGATCGCGCTGGCGGTGACCTGCGGGCACCAGGAGCCGAACTCGTTCTCCTTGATGATCACGGCCGTGCCGCGGAACTGGTTGAGCCACACCTCGTCGCGGATGTGCAGCGCCCCGCCGCTGACCTTGCGGATCACGTGGGGCAGCGTGCCCAGGTAGAAGCGACCCAGGGCGTAGCTGACCTCAAAGCGCTGGAAGAAGCTCTGCGAGACGGCGGCCACCATCAGGTTCTTCTGGTGGCCGGTGTCGATGAAGGTGTACGAAACAGCCGGCCCGCGCGTGATGGAGCCTTCGGGCCCCGGGTTGATGAGATAGGCCACCGGGACGGTCAGCGTGCCGCCGGCGCCTTCGATGGTGTGCAGGGGCAGGGGCGGGCCCTTCTTGGCGGGCTCTTGCACCTTCACGACCTTCTCTTCCTTGACCACGGTTGCCGGACCCTTCGGCTGGGTCGCCTGCGCCAGCCACGTGCCGTTGGGGCTGTTCAGGTCGGCAGGGGTCTGGATTTCGCCCGCGGCGGCGAGCCAGCCGCTCTCGGCCTGATCGGCCACGGCGGGTACGCACAGGAAAGCGAGCAACAGCAGCATGGACAAGCGGTTAACCAGGCGCATACCGATTCTCCTTATTGGTAGCCAGTCATTGTGAACCGCGTAACGTTGACGCATTCTTTATCGGCACCCAGCCAAAAGTACAAGTAGTTTTTTTCAAGTGGCGAATTTTTTTCGCCCACCCGTCCGGGCGAGCGGCCCCCCAGGGCCGCCATCTGCCCCTTGAACCGCCCCTCTCCGGCGGGTATAAGCCTCAGCTATGTTCACCGACAACATCCTCGATTTGATAGGCAACACGCCCCTGATTCGGCTGCGGGGAGAGAACGTATTCGGCAAGGCCGAGTTCCTCAACCCCGGCGGCAGCGTCAAGGACCGCGTGGCCCTGTCGATGCTGGAAGGGGCCCAGCGCCGCGGGCTGCTCAAGAGCGATTCCATCATCGTCGAACCGACCTCCGGCAACACGGGGATCGGGGTGGCCCTGGTGGGCAGGCTCAAGGGCTACCGAGTGCGGATCGTCATGCCCGAGGGCATGAGCGAGGAACGCAAGAAGATCATCCGTGCCCTGGGCGCGGACCTGATCCTCACGCCCGACGAAGAGAGCATTCCCGGTGCGGTGAAGGTGGTCAAGCAGATGGCCGCCGAGGACCCGCGCGTCTACGTGCCCCAGCAGTTCGAGAACCCCGACAACCCCCGCGTGCACTACGAGCAGACCGCCCCCGAGCTGTGGCGCCAGTTGAACGGCGAGATCGCCTGCTTCGTGGCCGGCGTGGGCAGCGGCGGGACGCTCCAGGGCGTCGGCAAGTTCCTCAAGGAGCACAGGCCCGATGTGCGGATCGTCGCGGTCGAGCCCAAGAACGTGGCCGCCCTGCTGGGCCACGAGCCCGGCCTGCACGCCATCCAGGGCATCGGCGACGGATTCATCCCCGCCGTGCTGGACGTCAGCATGGTTGACGAGGTCGTGGAAGTCACCGACGAGGAGGCCATCGACACCACGCGCCAGCTCGGACGCGACCTGGGACTGCTGGTGGGCGTCTCCAGCGGCGCCAACGTCTGGGCTGCGCGACAGTTGGCCACACGCATCAAGGGCAACATTGCCACCATCCTGCCCGACCGGGCCGAGCGGTATTTCAGCACAGCCCTGCTGTAGCTCCCGGCGTACAATACAGGCGATGGCCGATCCGAAGAACAACCCGCCCCCGCGGGTGGTTGTCGCCTCGCAACGGTTGCCGCGACGGCGGTTCAAGACCAACCTGCGCATCCTCATCTATCGCCCCGGTACGTTCCTGCGGTTTTATCGCTGGCCGCTGGTCGTCCTGGCGATCGGGGCGGTCCTGGACGCCGTCACCACCTACCGCAACGTGAGCGCATACGGCCCAGCCGCCGAAATCCACCCAGCCGCCCGCCTGCTCTGGGAGATTCTGGGGGTCTCGCCCGTCTCGGTGGCCCTGGCCAAGGTCGTCCAGTGCGCGTTCGCGTGCCTGATCGCCGGCATCTGGCGGCGCTGGTGCGGGCCCCTGCTCGTGCTGGCCGGCGTGCTGTACGCCCTGGCGGCCGTCAGCAATCACTTCCTGCTGCTGTGATCCATCGCCTCGCCCAGGCGGGCCAGGGCGTGCATCAGGGCCGCCCCGCGAAAGTAAAAGTCGGGAAACTCGCCCGTGGCGGTGGTCAACGCCGTGCCGGCCGGCAGGGCCCTGGGCAGGGGGCTGGCGCCGTCCAGGAACATGGCGCCGGCCCGCCGGGCGCACGAGCGGGCGGCGTCCAGATACTGACGCCGGCCGTGGCGGCGGTAGGCCTCGACGTACAGGAGGATCGCCCGGGCGTGACGGGCGGGGTCCTTCTCCTTCGACAGGTCGGGCGGGCTGTCCGCCGGGGCGGGCTGGTCAGGCTGGGACGATGCGGCGATCTGGGACCAGGGCTTCTTGAAGTGCAACTCCGCCAGGCGGCGCAGCTTGGCGGCTGCCTCGGGCAGAGGTTTGGCCAGCCTGTCCGCCAACTCGGCGGCGTGCCCCGCCAGCCGCATCGACTGCCCGGAGGCGGACTTCTCCTTGATGCCCTTGCCCGCGTCCGGCTCGAAGGTGAAGGGGTAGAAGCCGTACTTCTCGCTCCGCCCGACCGCCATGTCGAGGACCTTGTGGAGGATCGTCTCCATCCGGCGGCGGAAGTCGTCGTCCGTGGAGGCCAACCAGGCGGCCGTCCACACCCGCAGATACGCGCCGAGATGCGCGGGGAACCCGCTCAGGCTGCCCGTGCGGTCGTCCAGGCCGCGGTAGTCGCCGTGGCGGCAGTACCAGGCCTTGTCCTTGTCCCAGAAGTGGGCGTTCCAGATGCCCAGGGCGTAGCGTTCCAGCGGCGTGGGTTTGCCCGGGGCCTCCGCGGGCAGGCCGGCCAAGATGTCCAGGAACGGCACGGTGTCCTTGATCTCGTGGTAGCAGGCGGCGTACAGGTGCTTGGAGGGCCCCGCGAAGTAGGTGGGGCATTCGTTCTCGAAATCCCAGCCCAGGTGTTCGCCCCAGGGGTACAGCCCGGCCGGTCCCTGCGTGTGACGGAACCACCACTCCAGGGCTTTCTTCGCCTCGGCGGCGTAGCGCGGCTCGCCCGTCAGGCGCGACAGGTCGAACAGGAACTCGTACAGCTCGCGGTCCTCGTACGGGTCGCATCCGTACAGGGTGACCTTGTGCGGCCCTTCGCTGCCCAGGCCCTTGGGGTAGTTCAGCACCTTGTTGAAGTCGAACAGGCCGAACACTTGCAGGCCGGTCTCTTTCTGCGGAAAGGGCTTGCCCGTCTTCTTGTTGACCGGCGTGGGGGCGAAGAGGGGATAGGGCGTCAGGCGGGGCGGGTCCTCGCGGGTCAGGGCGTTGGCGAACAGGGGGCTGTGGACGGGCCCGTATCGGTCGCGGCCGTGGCGGATCATGCAGTCGGCGAACGAGCGGGCCCGCGCGAGGTAGTCCGCGGCTTCGCCCGCGTCGTCGGCAAGGGACGCTCGGGCGAGCAGGGCGGTTGTCAGCGCGGCGGCGACGCAGAGCGGCAGGGCCGGTCGAATCATGCGGCCTTCCTTTCGCCCTGCATTGTCCGCGCCGGACCCGCCCGGCGAAAGCCGAAAACCGCGGGCGTCGCGAAGGCGGTTTGTGTTGCCAGCCGCCCCCGCGGGCGGGTAGGCTCTGCGGCGGATCGCCCGCGGTGGGCGGCGACAGACAGAAGGAGACGCCATGACCTCACCGGCTGATTCGTATCGCTCGTTGACCGAGCGTGTGCAGGAAATCTCGCTGCTGGTCTCGTGCGCCGGCCTGCTCGACTGGGACCGCGAGACCTACATGCCGGCGGGCGGGGCGGAGCACCGCTCTGCCCAGTTGGCCCTGCTGGCCGGGATGTGCCATGAGCGGTTCACGGATGCGGTCACGGGCGAGCTGATCGCGGCGGTCGAGAGCAGCGAGGTGGTGGCCGATCCGCTCTCGGTGGAAGCGACGAACATTCGCGAGCTGCGCCGCAGCTACGACCGCGAGACCCGCCTGCCCAAGAGCCTGGTCGAGGAGCTGTCGCGAACGACGTCGCTGGCCTACGGGCATTGGGTCGAGGCCCGCCAGGCGTCGGACTTCAAGCGGTTCGAGCCCTGGCTGGACAAGGTGGTGAAGCTGAAGATGCAGGAGGCCGACTGCATCGGCCACGCCGGCCAGCGGTACGACGCCCTGCTGGACGACCACGAGCCCGGCGCGACGACGCAGTGGGTGGCGTCGGTGCTCGAACCGCTGCGGGCGGAGCTGGCCGGGCTGCTGGAGCGGATCCAGGGCTCCAGCCGCCGCCCTCGCGGCGAGATCCTCCACCGCCGCTACGCCCGCGACGCCCAGGAGGCATTCGCGACGCGGGTGGCGGGCGAACTGGGCTTCGACTTCCAGGCCGGGCGCCTGGACCCGACAGCCCACCCGTTCTGCTGCGACATCGGGCCGGGAGACACCCGCCTGACCACGCGCTACAACGAGAACGACTTCGGCGACGCCTTCTTCAGCGTCATCCACGAGACCGGGCACGGGCTCTACGACCAGGGCCTGCCCCGCGAGCACTGGGGCCTGCCCGCCGGCGAGCCCGTCTCGCTCGGCATCCACGAGTCGCAGTCGCGATTGTGGGAGAACTTCGTCGCCCGAAGCCGCCCCTTCTGGCGCCACTATCTGCCCGTGCTGGCGGAGCATTTTTCTCAGTCCCTCGCCGACGCGGACCTCGACGCCTTCGTCTTCGCCGTCAACGAGGTCCAGCCCTCGCTGATCCGCGTGGACGCCGACGAGGTGACCTATAACCTCCACGTCATCGTGCGGTTCGAGATCGAGACGGCCCTGCTGAGCGGGCAGATGGCGGCCGGCGACGTGCCGGCGGCCTGGAACGAGAAGTACCGCCGACTGCTGGGCATCACCCCGCCCGACGACGCTCACGGCTGCCTCCAGGACGTGCACTGGAGCCACGGCGGGATCGGCTACTTCCCGACCTACACGCTGGGCAACCTCAATGCCGCCCAGCTCTTCGCCGCCGCCCGCGAGAAGCTGGGCGACCTGGACGGCCTGATCGCCTCCGGCCAGTTCGGGCCGCTTCTGGAGTTCCTGAGAGCAAACATCCACCGCCGCGGACAGCAGTACCGGGCGCCGGAATTGATCCAGGTCGTCACCGGCAAGCCCCTGAGCCACCAGGCCCTCATGGACCACCTGCGAACCAAGTACGAGGAACTGTACGGGTTGTAGGGATATCGGATTTTCGATTTGCGATTTTCGATTTGGTATCATCAAACGCGGAAGTCGCAATCACAGTCGACAGTCAACATGGATCACGTGCCGGAACTCAACGAGGCCTTTCGACAGGCTCTGCTCGAAACGATCCCCTGCGCGGTGGTCATCCTCGATGCCCGCAGGCGGATTGTCTACTGGAACCGCTCGGCTGAGGAACTGACCGGCTACCCGGCCGGGGAGATGCTGGGCCAAAGCTGCGACACCATCGCCGTGCAGTCGGCCGACAGGCAGGACCCGGAGGTGATCGAGGCGATGTGCCCCTTCCGCGAGCAGGCCGACGGCGCCCACGAGCAGTGCCGCATCCTCCGCAAGGACGGGACCGAACTGCCCGTGGTGCGGATTGCTCGAACGGTCACCGACGCCTCGGGCACGCTGCTCGGCGCCATCCAGGCCATCGTGGACGTCAGCGTGATCGAGCGGTCCACCCAGGAGATCCGCCGCCTGCGCCGCGAGGTCGCCCGCACCGGACGATACGGACAGATCCTCGGCGCCAGCGAACGGATGCGAAGCCTCTTCGAGATGATGGAACTGGTGGCCGACACCGACGCCAGCGTGGTCATCGAGGGCGAGACGGGCACGGGCAAGGAACTGGTGGCCCGCACCCTCCACGCCCAGGGCGCCCGCGGCAAGGGGCCCTTCGTGGCCGTCCACTGTGCCGCCTTGCCCGAGACGCTGCTGGAGGCGGAGTTGTTCGGGCACGTCCGCGGGGCGTTCACCGGCGCGGTGGCCGACCGCCCGGGCCGCTTCGAGGAGGCTGTCGGCGGGACGATCTTCCTGGACGAGGTCAGCGAGGTCCCGCTGTCCGCCCAGGTCAAGCTGCTGCGGGTGCTCCAGGAACGCGAGGTCACCCGCGTGGGCGAGAACGCCCCCCGCTCGGTGGACGTGCGGGTGCTGGCCGCCTCCAACCGCGACCTGGCCGGCGAGGTGGCGGCGGGTCGGTTCCGCGAGGACCTCTACTACCGCCTGCGGGTGGTCGCCCTGCGCGTGCCGCCCCTGCGAAGCCGCCGCGAGGACATCCCCGACCTGGTCGCCCACTTCCTCGATCGCTACAACCGCAAGTATCAGCGGCACGTCGAGGGGCTCGAGCCGGCTGCGATGCAGCGCCTGCTCCGCTCGGACTGGCCCGGCAACGTCCGCCAACTGGAGCACGCGATCGAGCACGCGTTCGCCGTCAGCCCCAGAACCGCGACGGTGCTGGCGGCCTCGGCCCTGCCCGCCGACGTCCAGCAAGCCTCGCCGCCCGGGCCCTCGCATGGCCGTCGCTCAACCCCGCCCGCCGACGAGCGGGACCAGGTCGAACAGGCCCTCCGCCAGGCCGGGGGGAACAAGTCGCAGGCCGCCCGGATCCTGGGCCTGACGCGGATGGGGTTGTACAAGAAGATCAAGCGCCTGGGGCTGACCGACCCGCAGGCGTGACCACGCGGACAATGTCCGGCTTGCTCGCACGTTTGCCCTGGAGCGGCGGGAGGATCCGCCGCGGACGAAGAACACGAACGGCTTGCTTGGGAGACTTCACATGAAGAAGCTCGCGGTGCTGGCTCTGGTTGGACTGGCGGCGGCGGTTTCGGCGCGGACGGCCTTGGGCGATGAGAAGCTCGCCTTCAAGCTTGACGACAAGGGCAACTTCGTCTTCGACACCGGCGTGGTCAAGGGCGCCCTGGTCAAGGACGCCGCCAAGGCCCCGGGGATCAAGCCGATCTCGCTGGTGAACCCGCCCGTGCAGATCGACAACGCCAACGGGCTGCTCATTCCCTACCGCTTCCTGACCCCCGAAAAGCGGTTCGGCGTGGGCGCGTGGGAGTGGCCCCGCACGGGCAAGCTGCTGGACGACGGCTCGGCCCAGTTGACGTGGCTGGCGTGCCAGGACAGGCCGTTCGAAGTGTCGGTGGCCTACCGCTTCTCCGCGCCGGACACGCTGGACGCGACGATCACCTTCAAGGCCGGCTGCGACCTGCCCAAGTTCGAGCTGTTCGTGGGCTCGTACTTCAAGGCCTTCCCGGAGGCCCGCGTGTACGTGAAGGACGCGGGCGAGGGGAAGCCCGGCTTCCTGGACGCCCCCAAGGACAAGGGCGCGTGGCACTGCTTCCCCAAGGGCGACGAGGTTCTGCCCCACATCAAGGACGGGCGGTGGAAGCACCCGCCATATCCGCTGGACTGGACGTTCCGCCCCGCCTTCGCCGCGCCGCTGGGCATGCGCCGCCAGCCCAAGAGCGGCGCGTGCGTCCTTCTCATGGCACCGCCCCAGGACTGCTTCGCCCTCTTCATGCCCGAGCAGGCCATGGGCCTCGGTTCGCTCTACTTCACGCTCTTCGGCAAGGACGTGCAGAAGGGCCAGACGCTCGTCAGCCATCCGCGGCTGGTCTTCGGAAAGAACATCACCGACGAGCAGGCGGTGGCGAAGTACCAGGAGTATCTCAAGACGCTGGAATAGTCTGACCGCCCATTGTGCTCTATTCCCCGGTGGGCAAAGCCCACGGACCTGGCCCCAAGGGCAGGCCTTCCGTGGGCTTTCGTTCCACGATGAAGGATCGACCCATGAAGACTGTTGTCGCGATGTGTACGCTTGCTTTCGTGTTCTCTTGCGCAACGGCCGCCGACGCGCTGGACCGTACCGCGCAGGCAACGGCTGCGGAGAAGATCCTCGGCATTTCGCCGGTCGTGCCGGCGGGGCTGGGGGCGAACATCCACTTCACCGACCCGCGCCCGGGCGAGATGGAGATGCTGGCCGCCTCGGGCATGACGTGGGTGCGCATGGACTTTACCTGGGGCGGAACGGAGCGAAAGAAGGGCGAATACGACTTCAGCCGCTACGACCGCCTCCAGGCGGCCCTGGACAAGCACAACATCCGCGCGCTGTACATCCTGGACTACGGCAACCGGCTGTACGACAACGAGTCCGGCCCGACCCGCGGGCACGTCCTGCCGCCGACCAGCGACGAGGGGCGGGCGGCGATGGCCCGCTGGGCGGCCGCCGCCGTGACGCACTTCAGGGGCAGGAAGATCCTCTGGGAGATGTGGAACGAGCCGAACATCGTCAACTTCTGGAAGCCCAAGCCGGACGCGCAGGCGTACGTCAAGCTGGCCCGGGCGGTGGGGGCGGCGATCCGCAAGGCGGCCCCGGGGGAGTTGTACATCGGCCCGGCCACGTCGCGGATCGACATGGCCTTCCTGGAGGAGTGCTTCAAGGGCGGGCTGCTGGAGGACTGGGACGCGGTGTCGGTGCATCCGTATCGCCAGTCGCCGCCGGAGACGGCCGCCGCGGAGTACGCCCGCCTCCGCGAGATGATCGACCGCTACGCGCCCAAGGGCAAGCACGTGCCGATCCTCTCGGGCGAGTGGGGCTACTCGGCTGCCTGGAAGAAGTTCGACGAGGCCAGGCAGGGCAGGTACATGTCCCGCCAGTGGCTGGTGAACCTGTGGTGCTCGGTGCCGCTGTCGATCTGGTACGACTGGCACGACGACGGGCGCGACCCCCACGAGGCCGAGCACCACTTCGGGCTGGTCAGCCACGAGTACCGCAAGGGGCAGGACCCGGTCTACGCGCCCAAGGACGCCTACGAGGCCGCCCGCACGATGATCGCGACGATGAAGGGCTTCGCCTTCGCCGCCCGCCTGGACGCCGCCGCGGACGACAACTACCTCATGCGCTTCGAGAAGGGCGGCCAGGCGCGGTTCGCCGCCTGGACCACCGCCGACAAGGGCCGCGAAGTGACGCTCAAGCTGCCCGCGGGCCGCTACCGCCTGATCGGCCACACGGGCAAGCCCGCCGGCACGCTCACCGCCGACGCGGGCGGGGCCAGGCTCGCGCTCAGCGACGCGGTGGTGTACATCGTGCCCGAGTAGCGTTCGCAGTGGCGCCCCCCAGGGGCGGGTCCGCGGGCCGTATGCGTCTAAACTTTTCGCGCGGGCGGAGCCGATACTTTTTCCATGCGAAGGTCTTGCCAACTCCTGTGGCTATGCGCGCTGGTTCTGCCTGCCGCCCTGATGGGCGGCTGCTCCGCCCATGACGGGCGCGAGGACTGCGTCAAGCCGGCCGTCGCGGTCATGAAGTTCGAGAACCGCGCCCCGTTCCCCCACAACTGGAAGATCGGCGACGGGATGAAGGAGATTCTCGTCGACCGCCTGATGGCGACCAGCCGGTTCCGCGTGATCGAGCGCCCGGAGATCGACAGCGTCATCCGCGAGGTGCAGTTCCAGAACAGCGGATTGACCCGCCAGCAGCGCCGCGCCCCGGTGGGGCGGCTGACCAACGTGGAGTACCTCATCAAGGGCACGGTGACGGACTTCGGTCACGTGGCCGCGGCACGCGGGTTCTTCGGCACCAACAACCTGTCGATCTTCGGCGGGGGCAACCGCGCGGTCATGGGCGTGATCCTGTACATCGTGGAGGTCGAGTCGGGCGAGATCATCGCCAGCACGTCCATCCAGGAATCGGTCTACGCGGGCGACGTGTCGGTGACGGCCGGCTACAAGGACGTCGCCTTCGGCGGGAGCGTGTTCTTCAAGACGCCGCTGGGCAAGGCCACCGAACGGGTGGTCGAGCGGGCGGTGGACCGCGTGGGCGACACGATCAGCTCGCGCCCCTGGGTGCCCAAGCTCGCCCTGGTGCAGGCCGACGGCACGGTCATCATCAACGGGGGCAAGGAGCGCGGCGTCGAACCCTACGCGACCTACGAGGTTTTCGAGCGCGGCCAGCCCATCTACGACCCGGACAACGGCGACGTGATCGGGCACCAGCCGGGCAAGAACATCGGGCGGGTGATGATTCACGAGATCAAGCCCCGCTTCAGCGTGGCCCGCATCATCGCGGGCCAGGCAGCCGACTTTCAGATCGGCCAGTCGTGCAGGCGATGCGCGGGAGTGGCGGCTGGCTCCCTGTCAGCACGCTAAGACTCCCCTGGTTGCATGGGAGTTGTGAGACTCATGGGACGGCATGAGCCCCATGGCTTCCGCAGCCCTTAGTTCCGTTCACCCCACCTCGACGATCAAATCCAACTCGACCGGCGCGTTGAGCGGCAGCTCGGCCGCCCCGATCGCGCAGCGTGTGTGGCGCCCGCCCTCCCCGAACAGCTCCACCAGGAGATGGCTGGCGCCGTTGGCCACTTTCGCCTGGTCGGTGAAGCCCGCATCGGAGTTGACGAACACGTTCAGCCGCACCACCCGCGTCACCGCGTCCAGCGAGCCGGCCAGGGCCTTGATCGCGGCCAGGGCGTTCAGGGCGGCCTGGTGGGCGGCGCACTGGGCGGAGTCCAGCGTGACGTCGGTGGGCACCTTGCCGGTTGCCGTGAGCTGCCCGTCGCGCAGGGGCAGTTGACCGGCCGTGAAGATCAGGTTGCCCGTCCGCACCGCCGGCACGTACGCCCCGACAGGCGTGGCCGCGGCGGGCAGGTTCAGGTCCAGTTCGCGCAACCTCTGCTCGACGCTCATGGCGTTCCTTTCCCGCCGTCGGGGGCGGCCTCACGCCCCGGCCGGCTCGTTCTCGTCCGACTCGCCCGCCTGTTCCTCGGGTACGTCGCTGACGTACGTCCCCTCCGGCGGCGTCTCGGGGTTGTCCGGGCGGTCTTCGTCGTCCGGTTCGGCAGGCTCGTCGGAAGGTTCGTCGCGGATGGCCGCCAACGCGGCGTCGATGCCCGCCAG
>Ga0116148_1004958_pt1 | contig 11346 bp, 7 predicted proteins | sample AD_UKC055_MetaG_FD_89786 | JGI IMG/M metagenome (GOLD analysis project Ga0116148, IMG submission 89786) | Active sludge microbial communities of municipal wastewater-treating anaerobic digesters from USA - AD_UKC055_MetaG | ecosystem: Engineered > Bioreactor > Anaerobic > Digestate | place: USA... | reverse complement strand
TGGATTCTCTTTCAAAAGAAAAAATCAATCATTTCATAAAAAAGCATAAAATCGACTGGAAAAAATATACCGATGATCCTTACACCAAAGCTTATACAGGCGGAAGCGACGAACATATGGGCATTTTCGCTGGTTTGACCGGCACATGCTTGCACATTCCGCAGCTTTCCGAACGTCTGAAAACTGAGAAGGCATCCGATCTGGCCCTTGAAGCCTTAAAAAATTGCAAGACATCGGTATTCGGCAGTCATAACAACAATGAAAAAATGATGGTAGCATTTATTGACTACTTTTGCCAAATCGGTTTAAACATGAAAGACCCCGGTCTGCTTCATATTCTTCTTCACAAGGGAGATTCTTCCGAAAAACTTCTGGCTTTTATTATTTCAAACGGATTCGCCGAACTGCGCCGCCATAAAATGACAATGCGTTTTCTTAAAATATTTCATGAGGCTTTTGAGGGGAAAGCTCCATCAAGATTTCTTTCACTATTCTTAAAAAAACCATACAAGCCTATTCTCGAAGAAGTCAGAAAAATTGCTTCAGCCAGAAAACGCAATCCCGAAACCAGAGCCGATATATATAAAAAATCAATTGAAGGAATTTACTCTAAACTTCAATTACTCTTTCTAAACAGAATTATCGAAAAACTTCATAATTTATCAGCTGACAAATCAAAAAAATTCAATTTCAAAGATATCATTGACTCCATCGAAATACCAAGTCACATCAGAGATCTTTCCGCATCAGGAAAAAAATCCAAAATTGACATCGGCGAATTCATTGACGGCTTACCCTTCCCTGCACTTGCTTCAGGAGTAATTACCGCCGCTTCATTCACAAGTGCACGGGTAATGTACAATACCCGTCCGCTTCTTGAAAAATTCAGCAGCGAAATGGGTATTTTCCGCCATCCGAAAAGAATGCTATGGCTCACTGATACTTTAGAAGATACTAACGGCGTCGCGATGGTTCTGAAATCATTTCTTGTAGAAATTCAAAACAGGAATCTTCCTATTGATATCTGTGTTGTTTCATCAAAAATGAAAAGTCAGAAAAATTTAATCGTCATGAAACCTCTTGCAGAATTTACTCTTCCTTTCTACGAAAACCAGAAGATTAGAATTCCTGATATTATAGAACTTCAGAATCTTTTTCTCAAAAACGGTTATGACAGAATAATTTCTTCGACAGAAGGGTTTATGGGATTTGCGTCAATATTTCTGAAAAAAGCATATTCCGTTCCGGCATACTTCTATGTTCATACAGACTGGATGACTTTTGCAAAAAAAGTTCTCGAGTTTGATAAAGATAAGAATGCAAAGCTGAAACGCTTATTGCGGGTTTTTTATGGTCAGTATGATAAGCTATTCGTATTAAATACCGACCAGAAAAAATGGCTGACAGGTCCGAACATCGGATTTGCTGATGATAAAGTTTTTTTAACCGCTCATTGGGTCGAAGATGCTTTTTATCCAAAAAAATCCGCAAAAGAAAAATATTTCGGATTCAGTCAATCTGAGCCTGTATTGCTTTTTACAGGAAGGATATCAAAAGAAAAAGGCGTTGATGAAGTACCTTTCATTTATTCAGAAGCAAAGAAAAAAATACCCGGGTTAAAAATGGTTTTTGCCGGTATTGGCCCAGAAGAAGAAAATTTAAAAAAGCTAATTCCTGACGCAATCTTTCTCGGATGGGTTGACCATGAGGCTCTTCCTGAGATATACTCTTCGGCCGACATGCTTATACTGCCTTCCCGTTTCGATACATTCGGATGCGTAGTCCTAGAAGCTCTTTCATGCGGTCTTCCAGTGGCTTCTTATAGAACAAAAGGACCGAAAGAGATAATTCTTCACGGCAAATGCGGTTATGTTGAAAATTCAAGAAAAGAACTGGCAGACAGAGTAATCGAATTTTTTTCATCACACGAAAAACAAAAGAAATTCAAATCTGAGGCGATTAAAAGAGCATCATATTTCTCAAAGAAACGGATCCTTGACGAATTCCTCAAAGCAATTGATATTTGACTTGCCAGAATAAGCGCACGTTAATTTCATGAATCCATGAAACGGGCGCTTATTCTTTTTATACCTTTGATTCTGGTTTCAGTATTGCTGACTTTTTCCGATGCATCTGATTCTTTTTCTTCTTTCATTAAATCCGTATCGCCAGGAATCCACGATGCGGCAAATTACGTTCCAGGAAATTCTTTAAAAGAAAGCCGCTTTAACATTCTTCCGCCGAATTTCACTTTTTCATTTAATACTCTCATTTATAAAACAAGTTCTTCTGAAAATATATCAACTATTTCAAAAAAAGCTCTGCCTTTCACTAGATTTTACTCATCAAAAGAGCTTGAAGATGCTATTAAAAAAACAAATTCCGTTCCGGCAAGCTCCATAAAAGCGGGATTTGTTCTCCTGATTCCCAATTCGCTCTCAGCTTTTGAAATTGATCACAGAAACAAGTCAAAGGCAAAGATTCCTTTTACAAAGGGCCTTTACTTTACGGCTTCTTCAGCAGGCCGCAATTCCATGATATCAACAGTTGACAAGTTTTCAGAGATAGGAATAAATACTGTTGTTTTCGACATAAAGGATGTAGAAGGAACTCTTTCCTTTTATTCTAAAAATCCGCTCGTTCGTTCTCTGGAGCTGGATAAAAACAAAACAATAAACAGCCTTCCGAAATTAATCTCCGAACTGAAAAAACGTAATATTTATACAATTGCAAGAATAGCCTGCTTCAGAGATCACATTATTGCAAAGAAATGCCCTGAGCTTGCCGTCAGATCAAAATCAGGCAAAGGTATTTGGAACGAATCATCGAGCGAACTTTGGATTGATCCCACAAACAAATATGTTCAGGAATATATTATAAGTCTTGCCGTTGAAGTTGCAGAATACGGCGTTGATGAAATTCAGCTGGACTACATACGTTTCCCTACGGCCTCAAACATTGAAGATGCTTCATTCGCATGGCATTTCGGATCAATGAAAAAGGAAGAAGCAATCACAGCTTTTCTCAAAAAGATTTACCGCGAAATGAATCTCAGAAACACAAATCTCTCAATAGATATTTTCGGAGTTGTTGCATGGGGATATGAAGGCGATATCAACAGCACAGGTCAGCGAATCAAACTACTTGCTCCGCACTGTGATGTAATTTCTCCGATGCTTTATCCTTCGCATTTTAATGATCATTTTGACGGATATCAGAAACCCGGCGACAATCCCGAATATTTCATCGCCAAAGGTGTTGAACTCGTTAAAAAAGATGCAGGTGGTAAAATTGTAAGACCATGGCTTCAAGCTTTCGGGTGGCGCGTATCAAATTATAATGAGGCTTATATAAAAGCACAGGTAAAAGCATCAGGCGCGAAAGGATACCTCTTCTGGAACGCATCAAGCGATTACAAGAAAGTCTACAGCGCCTACAGCAGCAAAAAATAAACTCTTGTACTAAAATGGTTCTGAGCTTTCAATCCAGTCCGCAAATGTATCTGTATCAATATCGCTTTGTCTTTTTATGCAATTTCCTTCTTTTGCAGCTGGCAATCCCGCACTTCCCCATTCTGCTGATGCAGCTTCATCTTTTGAACCGCCGTTAACATAAACACAGTCTATCAGCAGATCATTTCTGAAAAGTTTTACAGTTTCTCCCGAATTTTTCATTGTAAACTTTAGTTCACCCGAAGAACTAATGGAATATAAACTCAATGCAGAAACTTCATCCTGGCAATAATATAATATTTCTCCAGGTGACATTTCCGCATCGCCTAAAACGCATGATGACGTACCCGCGCCAAGAGCATAGCCCTTAAGACTTATTTTTTCATCCCATGTATTTTTTATAGAAATAAATTCTTTTCCGGAATCTGCTCCTGAAGGATTATACATGACGGAATAAATTTTAACTGCGGAATAGTTTATTTTTCTCGTAATCAATATCTCACAGCTGTCCTCAAATCCATTAGCTGCTGCAGTTATGAAAACATTGCCCGGCTTTAGAAATTCAGCCTTACCTTCCAAAACTGAAACCAGAAGTTCATCAGACACTGTATAATTTACATCAGACGCAACACTGCGCGTTCCGTCTTTCTTCAAGATAACGCTCTTCAGTTCATGAAAATCTCCTTCAGCAACTTCCGAGGGTATAATCAATTTAATTCCGCATACATCATCCGGAATTTCATTCTGAATTTCATCCCCCGAACACGAAGCGATGAGCACTGATAATAGTAGTATTAATTTCATAATTACCTCAGAAATTAATACGTTTTATTTATTTTTTTTTTCAATTTTATCCGTTTTTTTGATTATAAATTTATACAGACATTAGTTACGTTTTTATAAAAAGTAAAATTGTCACAAAAAATACAAAACCTGTTAAAAAATTATCGACTCATTAACTGTCGGTGCTAATATATAAACAATTAGAGAGAAAATAAACAGGAGAATATCATGAAAGCTGTAAAAATAAGAGAAAATATATACTGGGTTGGAGGAATTGACTGGGATCTAAGAAACTTCCACGGTTATATGACCCAGAGAGGATCAACATACAATGCCTATCTTATAATTGATGAAAAAATAACACTAATTGACACTGTAAAATCATATCTTTATCCTGAAATGATTCAAAGAATATCATCAATAATCGATCCTTCAAAAATCGATTATGTTATCGCAAACCATGTTGAAATGGATCATTCAGGCAGCATGCCGGAGCTTATGAGCCTTATTCCGAACGCAACTGTTTATACTTCAGCTGCCGGAGAAAAAGGCCTCCGGATGCACTATAAAAAAGACTGGAACTTCAAAATCGTCGACGGAACAAGCGAAATATCAACAGGAAAAAACAAACTTAAATTTGTTATGACTCCGATGGTTCACTGGCCGGACAACATGCTAACATATCTCGAAAATGAAAAAATACTGTTTTCAAATGATGCTTTCGGTCAGCACATTTCTTCAAGCGAACGTTTTGATGATGAATATCCGCTTGATACAATAAAAGAAGAAGCTAAAAAATATTACGCAAATATAGTTCTCCCTTATGGAATTCAGGTACAGAAGGCGCTCGAGATAGCCGGAGCACTTCCGATTGAAATAATCGCTCCGAGTCACGGCATCATCTGGAGAACTCATATTCCGGAAATTCTTAAACTTTACACAGCCTGGTCTTCGAATAAAACGGCAAAAAAAGCAGTTATCGTATATGATTCAATGTGGGGTTCAACAAAAAAGATGGCATACGCGATTTCTGATGCTTTCGAGCAGAAAGGAATAGCTTTTTCAATGTATGATCTCAAACTTACTCATATTTCCGATATAATGACTGATATCATCGAAGCGGAATATATCTGTGTTGGAAGCCCGACACTTAATAATAACATACTACCGACAGTTTCAGCTTTCCTCACATATATGAAGGGACTTGCTCCAAAGGGAAGAAAAGCAATGGCTTTCGGTTCTTTCGGCTGGGGCGGTCAGAGCGTCGGAATCGTAGAAGAAATACTCGCATCATGTAAATTCGAAATTCTTAAACAGCAGAAGATTCAGTATATTCCTGACGAGAATCAGCTTAAAACTATTACGGAAGAAACAGCTTCCCTTATCTAAAAAAATGACTTAAGCCGTTTTTTTTATTTTCATCAGCCGGAAAATTATTGACAGTTTTCCGGCTGTCGTTTTTATTGTTCTCATAAGTTACATTCCCCTGTAGCTCAGTCGGTAGAGCAGTTGACTGTTAATCAATTGGTCGCAAGTTCGAGTCTTGCCGGGGGAGCAGCTTTAAACCCCGGATTCCGGGGTTTTTTATTTCCCTTCTTTATTTAACAATAAATCATTCATTATATTGCTTGAAATATTATAACCGTTGCCTACGTTTATTTCATGAAATACATTATATTATCTTTAATGATGATTTTAATTACTGAAGCCGCACACACTCAAAACAAAAATGATATTCTCTATGTCAGCGCAAAAAATGGTCTCAGATTAAGAACTGAGCCTGGCATGGAATCCAAAACCATTACAACTATTCCTTATGACGAACAGGTCACTGTCATTGAGAAATTAAAATCTCCGGTAATTATAGATAACAAAGATGGTTTCTGGACAAAAGTTAAAACAGGTAAACATGAAGGCTGGGTATTCGGGGCATATCTTCGCAAAGATTCAGAAAAAGATTTTCTTGAATATACAGCTAATTACCTCAACCATAAGAATAAAACTAAATACTTTGAACGATTATCAAAATCAAATGAATTCCTCAGAGAATATTATAATCAAATAACAAATATTTTAACAGCCGATATTACCATTAAAGATTTCTCCCAAGACATCTTTATAATTACATGCCCTGCATACTCAGAAAGAGGTGGAGGCCCGGCAGTATCCAATGAATATTATGCATTTTGGTTCAATGGAAGTAATTGGATTGAAATCACTGGAAATAAACATATTATCGTGCTCTTTGAAAATGATAATAGCTTTGATATTATTACACTTGATGGAGAATGTAATTATTTTGATATTGACGTTTACCGGAAATCATCAAATAATTATTTAAAAAATCCCGATATTTGTTTTTCAGGAAATTATAATTTATACAAAAATTCTAGAAACGAATTATGCATTCTCAATACGGGAAATCCTGAAATCCCCGGTGATAATTTATACAAATATTCTCCTAAAGAACACAAATTTATTAAAACTAATGATAAAGAAAGGTAATATAGTCCTTATGATATTAAAATTACCGAGAGATTACATTTTCAGAATAATTATAATATTATTTTCAATGTTTATATCAAGTTATTCCTTCTCGCTTTGGAGGCAACACCTCAGGGGAGAAGTTATACAAAATTCAGAAATTTATACCTTTGATACTCAACTTCGCCCCGCAGGAACAATCAAGAAAGGCGAATATATTATCATCGACAACTATTATTTCATCACTAAACCAAAAGAAAAAATACTTCTTGGATACTATTGCTCAGAAAAGAAAACGAATTGCTATGTAGACTCAACTCACATCAAAATAAGTGAACAACTGAAAGCAAATATATTAGGCGCTAAGAATATTAGAGTTACAACAGGATCTGATTTATCAGATATTTATTACAAAAACAAAAAACTTCGTTCTTTTAAATCTGAAAATATTATTGCGGCAAAAGAAACATATATTTTTTCAAATATTGCCTGTATATTCCTTTATAACGAAATCAATCCTTATCCTTTAGATTATCTTTTCATTGATATAAAAACAAAAAAGACTCTCTTTGAAAAAAGAAATGCCGACATTGAATTTCCGGTACCATTGGGAATTTCAATAGACCATAAATATTATGCAATTGAATACGGCACATTTGAAGGATTACGAAAACTCAGCATCCACAATATTGCAAACGGAGATATTATTTTTGAAACAACCACACTACCTATTTTCAACATGGGATGGACACAAAAGGGTTTATACTACGAAAAATATATTGGAAAAACACTTGAAGGTCATGAAGAGATTTCTGAATTAGAAAAACAGGTCTATTTTGCAAAATGCTACTGGAACGGCGAAGAACAAGTAATCGAATACTTTAAATTTGATTATGATTTCTGACTATTTCAAGAAGACTGTAAGATTGCCACCTCTTTGATAATTTAAAAATACATTTTTTTCTTTGTGTTCGATTAAATAATCAAGCATCTATTTTTAATACTTTTAATCAGAATCAAAACGAATTGATATTATCTATCCTTCTCTATTTTTTCAATTATACTAGTGATTTATTTTATTATATACTAATATATTGTTTTATATAATTATATCCATTTCCAATATATTCCTACACCTATATTCCGAACTTGAAATTTTCAAATACATGTTTTATAATAAATCACATTGGGTTATTCATATATATTTTCCGGATAATCGGAATAATCTCGGTCAAAACAGAATCATCTGAGGAGGTTCATGAGGAAAGATAACGATCTGTCTTTATGCGGTTTTCTCTTTAACGACCACCCCGCAGCCATGCTCATCATAGATGCCCAAACTGGAAATATAATAGATGCAAATAATGCCGCAGTTCAATTCTACGGATGGTCAAAAGAAGAATTACTGCAGATGAAAATTCATGATATAAACACTCTCACACAAGATGAAGTGTCAGCTTTAATAAAAAAAGCCCGAGATAACCTGCAAGTACAATTTGAATTTAAACACCGTTGCGCAGATGGATCAATCAAGGATGTTGAAGTCTGGAGCGGTTCGATTAATCTTAATGAAAAGAATTACCTTCATTCAATTATTCATGACATCACAGCCCGCAAAATGTCAGAATCAGCTTTAAGAGAAAGCGAAGATAAATTCCGCTGCATTGTTGAATCTTCGCCTATAGCTAAATATTTTTATCATCTCGACAAAGACAATAATCTGATTCTAACAGGAGCAAATCCTTCAGCTGATCGGATTATAGGCATCAGCCACAAGAGTTTAATCGGAAAAAAGATTGAAGAAGCATTTCCCGCACTAGCAGAAACAGATATACCTGATATGTACCGTAAAATCGCCAAAGGAGAACTAATCACTCAGCACTTTGAAATTCCTTATAACGACGGACGTTTTCAGGGCGAGTATGACGTCACAACCTTTAAAACGGGACCGAACTCAATAGCTGTTGATTTCACCGAAATATCCGTCAGAAAAAAAATGGAACGTGCCCTAATTGAAGCAAAAGAAAGAGCTGAAGAAAATGAAGAACAGCTTCGGGCCATTTTTAACAGTTCAAAAGACGCAATTGTCATTTCAAAAAAAGGTATTGTTGAATTAGTAAACAAATCATATCTTGAAATGTTCGGATATTCTCAGCCGGAAGAAATAATCGGGAAATCAATTCTCTTAAATATCTCACCAGGAGAAATAGATAAAATTAAAGATTTTATTAACAGAAGATATTCTGGTCTTGATGCACCATATTACTATGAATCTGCCGGTCTAAGGAAAAACGGTACAGAATTTCCTTTCGAAGTAAACGTAGGAATGTATGAGCTAAATGGAGAAAAGTATTCTGTCGGCATCGTCAGAGACATAACCGAAAGAAAAAGATCAGAAGCCGCTCTTAAAAATTCTGAAGAAAAATTTGCTAAAGCGTTTTTGGCAAGTCCGGATATCCTATTTTTAACTTCACTTGAAGATGGAATCATTGTTGAAACCAATGAGAGAATTGAAAAAATTCTCGGCTACACAAGAAATGAAATTATAGGCAAATCTCCAATAGACTTAAATATCTGGGAAGACATTTCTTTGCGCGATGAATATGTCGAAGCTGTAAAAAAAGAAGGGAGCATTCATGATAAAGATGTAAATTTCATAACAAAACGAGGAACTCTTATAAATGCTCTTTTATCAGCAGAACTCATTGAACTCCATGGAGAAAAATTTATTCTCGGCACTATCCGAGATATTACCGAACGTAAAAGAATGGAAGAAGAATTACAGCGCACACAAAAACTCGAATCTCTTGCCTCGCTTGCCGGCGGAATAGCACATGACTTCAATAATCTTCTTGGCGGAATATACGGTTACATCGAATTGGCAGAGGAGATTGCCGCAGATAATCTATTAAAAGAATATATTGAAAAATCAATTTCAACTATTGACAGAGCACGTGACCTGTCCAGGCAGCTAATAACATTTGCAAAAGGAGGTGCACCGGCTCAGTCGATTGGGCACTTATTTCCTCATATTGCCGATACGGTTAAATTCGCTCTAAGCGGCTCAAATATTTCATATGATTTTGATATAGAAAACGGTTTATGGCTGAGTAATTATGATAAAAATCAGATCAGCCAGGTTATTGATAATATCGTTATTAATGCAAAACAGGCAATGCCCGACGGCGGAAAACTGAATATTACTGCGCGTAATATAATATTAACCAACAATCAGCACTCAATTCTGGATTCAGGCAAATATATAAAAATTACAATCAGAGATTACGGCAGTGGAATGACCAAGGAAATAATGCAGAGAATCTTTGATCCGTTTTTTACAACTAAACCGTCAGGTCACGGTCTCGGATTAGCTACATGCTATTCAATAATCAGAAAGCATGGAGGTGCAATCGATGTTGAATCGAAAATAAACGAAGGCAGCACCTTTCATATTTTTCTTCCGGCAGCTACAGGAATCCCGGCAGAAACATTAGAACTATCAGGCTTAACCTTCCGAGGCAGCGGTACTTTTGTGGTTATGGATGATGAACAGGTGATGAGGGACTCCGTAAGTAACATGATTAGATCTTTGGGTTATAATGTAGAAGTATTTCATGACGGTTATTCGGCAATTGATTTTTTCAAGAAAGAATCTGAGGAAGGCCGGCATATTACCGGAGCAATTCTTGATCTTACTGTACCAGGCAGCATGGGAGGAAAGGAAGCAGTTCTCTTGCTCAAAGAGATAAGTCCGGAAACCTTTTATTTCGCCACAAGCGGAAATTCTGATGATGTAGTCATATCAAGACCTCAAGATTATAACTTTACAGCAAGTATTAGTAAACCCTTTAGAAAATCAGAACTTATTCAACTGTTAAGCAAATATATCAAAATATAACATGTCGCAAATACAGTTTGGTTTTAATAATTACATATAACTTATTACTCTTTCAATAATTCTTGACGGAAATGCCGCGTTCAATATTTTGGAATCATACTGGAAAACGACACATGTAGTGCTTTGCACGTAAATCTGATTACGGAACCAAGTACTGCTGTTTAATCATTTTCAGTGATTAACAGTACTCATTTATACACAGGAGTATTGTATGCCTCAAACCAAATTTCAAAAACTTTTTTTCATGCTTTTAACTGTAATGCTTTCCGTAACATCTTTCGTAATTTACAATATCGCGATAAGCCGAGGCGGAATGTCAAATGAAGTCTTTATCCTTGCTTTAAAACAAATTCCTATTGAATTTGCTGTAGCCTTCCCCATACAGCTATTGCTTGGATACAGATTATCAAAAAAACTTACCTTCAGAGCAGTAAATCCGGAAAAAGATAAACCTATTACCGTCATTCTCGCGATAACGTGCGGGACAATTTGCATAATGTGCCCTTCTATGAGTTTTGCTGCAACAATTATACACGATGGATTAAACTCAGAATTCGCAGCAAATTTTCTCCAGAAGTTGGTTTACAATTTCCCCTTCGCTTTTTTTACACAAATATTTATTATTGGACCAACAGTAAGAATGATTTTCAGAAATACACTCGGAAGAAAATCAGCGGCATAAATGAGCTCATTTAATTACACGAAAACTGCCAAAGGTATTTTTCGTGT
>Ga0116148_1004951_pt1 | contig 11356 bp, 10 predicted proteins | sample AD_UKC055_MetaG_FD_89786 | JGI IMG/M metagenome (GOLD analysis project Ga0116148, IMG submission 89786) | Active sludge microbial communities of municipal wastewater-treating anaerobic digesters from USA - AD_UKC055_MetaG | ecosystem: Engineered > Bioreactor > Anaerobic > Digestate | place: USA... | reverse complement strand
CTTGGTCACCTTGTCGAAGAAACCCATGAACGGTCCTCCTGTCCAGCAGGGCTGAAGCCCTGCTCTAACGCTGCTCACAGGCGAGACGCCTGTGCCACTGTGCCACTCACAGGCGAGACGCCTGTGCTACTGGCTGCTCACAGGCGAGACGCCTGTGCCACTGGCTGCTCACAGGCGAGACGCCTGTGCTACTGGCTGCTCACAGGCGAGACGCCTGTGCCACTGTGCTACTGCAGGGTGAGCTGGCCGTTCTTCATCGCGATCGTCAGCGTCACCGACTGGCCGAGCGCGACGCTCACCTTGGGGGCCACCAGCTCGCGGGCGCCCGCCTTCACCGCCACCTTGTAGGTGCCGGGCGGCAGGGGGTCGCTGCCGCTCCCCGCCTCGCTCGCGAGCACCACCTTCCCGGCCATGTCGTACACGGTGTAGGGGAACTTCTCGATCGCCGCGACCGTCACCGCGTCGGCAAGCGCGGCCCCGGTGTTGGCCGCGTAGTACAACCCCCCGGTCGCCTGTGCGAAGGCGGCCAGCTCCTGCTGTGTCTTCGGGTTCTTCAGCGCGAAGCCGACGATGTTGAGGCGGATGTCGAGGCCCGAGGCCTTCAGCTCCTCCGCGGCCTTCACGGGATCGCCCTTGCAGCTCTCCTCGCCGTCGGTGATGAGGATCACCGTGCCGCCGCCCAGCTGCTTCAGGTCGCCGGGCGCCTGCAGCGACGAGTAGACCAGCGGCGTCTCGCCCTTGGGCTTGAACGCGCTGGCGCTCTTCATGATCGCGGCGCGATTGAGCTTTCGCACCGGGACGAGCAGCTGGGTGTCGGTGCAGGTCTTCGGCGAGGTGGAGGCCTCGCGGTGGCCGTACATCCTCAGGCCGACGTTGAAGTCGTCGGGCAGCGTGTTGAGCACCTGGTCGAGCGTCTCGAGGGCGACGTCCCAGCGCGTCTTCTTTCCCGCCATCACCGCCTTCATCGAGCCCGACGCGTCGAGGATGATCTCGAGGTTCCTGCGCGTCTTGGTGGGCGGCGCGAGCTGGCTGACCACCGCCAGCTCGCCCGACTTCAGAGGTCCAACCTGGAGGCACAGCGAGTTGGTCTTGCCGTCGGCCGCCGCTCCTTTGACCTCCAGCGCGAACGGTTTCACCTCGCCCCCGGCAGGCATCGTCAAGGAGAGCTTCGATTCCTGGAGGCTCGACACCTCGAGGCTTGCCGGCTCGAAGGCCGTCTTCAGGCCGGGGATTGCGGGCGTGGCCGACGCCGTGAGCGACACCACCCCCTTGTAGCCGAGGTTCGAGACCAGCGAGAGCGGGTACTCGTAGGTCTTCCCGGGCTGCACGCCCCGCCAGCCGAGGCGCGGCTCGGTGGTGACGATGAAGTTGCCGACCCTGATCGAGCACGGCAGGTTGTCGGTGTTGAACCCCTGCGACAGCTGGCGGGCGTGGATGACGTCCATCCACCGCGTGCCGACCATGTCCACGTCGAGGCCGTCCCAGATGATGAGGCCGCGGCCGTGGTGCGCGTACGCCTGGACGACGCCGAAGATGCCGTCGGCGTTCTTCACCACCATGTGGCCGCACCAGCCCGGATCCCACTCCATGATCGCGTTCGAGTCGCCCAGCTCGTTGCCCGGCGGCGGCCAGCTCACCCACTCGGCGGTGTCCACGAAGCCGGGACGCGTCCTGTAGGTGTGCGCCATCCAGTTGTTCTCGACGATGCGCAGCACGGAGCCCGGCTTGCCGAAGGCTCCCGGGTTGTCCGACTTGAAGCGGTAGGGCAGCCAGCTGTAGTCAGGCGTGCTCCCGCACTTGTCCGAGTCGTGGATGATCAGCTTGTGGCCCGCGGCGACCCACGCCGTCAGCGCCTTGCGGAATCGCGGGCTGAGCGGCTTGAGGTTGCACGCCTGCTGCATCACCACCGTGTCCACGCCGGCGAGCATCCACGGCTGCACGTGGTTGAGTGCGACGAGCCTCGTCTTGATTCGCCCGAAGATATCCAGTTCCTTCCACTTGGACGGGTACGTCTTCGGGAAGCGGCCGCTTTCGATCCCCAGCGGCACGAACGAGCTGGGCCCGCCCAGGTAGTTGGTCATCAGCAGCAGAACGTTGCGGCTCTCGCCGTCGCCCGGGTCGATGTCGGGATCGGCATCGGGCGAGCAGCCCGCCACGGGCGCGCGCTGGGCGGCGGCCGCCTTGGCTCCTTCGGCCATGAAGACGGGCTCGGCGATCTCGGGGTGGCGTGTGAGAAGCGGCACGTAGCCCGGCGCCTGGCCCTCGAACACCTGGATCCGCGCGATGCGGAAGGCGTACGGGTTTCCCGCGACCTTCGGGTCGCGGTGGTTGTTCAGGAAGCGGACCTGGACGAAGCGCGCCTCGACCGGCTCGAAGGTGAGGGTTACTTCCGCGTGCTTGAAGGCGTTCGGCTCACGGGCGACCGTCGCAGCACTCACCTTCGTGAAGCCCTCGGGCGCGGCCGCGTTCGTCGTCCAGATCTCGACGTCGCGCATCCCGAGGTCATGGGGCAGGCTCTCGAGCCTGACGGCCCTGACGAGCACCGTCTCGCGCTCGAAGAACGAGACGAGGGCCTCGACCGGCCCTTTGCCCTCAACAGCGTGGCTCCAGTCGCCGGCGAGGATGCCCTGCGCGTGGTTGAGGTCTTTCGCGCCGCTCAATGACTCGAGCCGGCCGCCCCAGGCGAGGGCGGCGACGTCGCCATCGAAGGCGGGGACGGCGGACTGCTGCGCCGCCGCGGCGCCGCGGGGGGGAGGGGCGCCCGGCTTTGGCGCCGCCTGTTGCGCGACCGATACGGAACCCGCCAGACCGAGAAGGACCAGGCTAACGACCAGCACTCTCCTCATGGGCCGACGCTCCCCGGGGGCGGGTATCACGCGCCAAGGATTGTAGCTGAGCCAGCTCCCTGATCTACACTGTCCCGCCATGTCCACCTCCTTTTCCGTTTCCCCCGCGGGCGAGCGCTTCCCGCTCCCCACTCCCGAGGACGATGCGCGCGAGCTGGCGCGGATCGAGAAGCTGGTTGCCGCGGCCCGCGCCGAGGGCCAGGAGATCGTCGTCGTCATGGGCGTCGGCTTCGTGGGCGCCGTGATGGCCGCGATCGTGGCCGACTCCACCGGTCCCGACGGCACGCCGGGCAAGTTCGTCATCGGGTGCCAGCGCCCGAGCACGCGCAGCTACTGGAAGATCCCGCTGCTGTCGCGGGGCGAGTCGCCGGTGAAGGCCGAGGATCCCGAGGTCGAGCCGATGATCCGGCGCACGGTGCTCGAGAAGAAGACGCTGGTGGCCACGCACAACAGCGACTGCCTGCGGCTGGCCGACTGCGTGGTGGTGGACGTCCAGTGCGACTTCTCGAAGCGCGACCTCGGGAACATGCGGAGCGGCGCCGCCGAGATGAGCGCGCTCGAGGCGACGATGAGGACGATCGGGGAGCGGATCCCGGCGTCGTGCCTCGTGCTGATCGAGACCACCGTGGCGCCGGGAACCACCGAGTTCGTGGCGTGGCCGATCATGAAGCGGGCGTTCGCCGCCCGCGGCATCGCCGCCGAGCCGCTGCTGGCGCACAGCTTCGAGCGGGTGATGCCGGGGCGCGAGTACGTCCGCAGCATCCGCGACTTCTGGCGGGTCTGCTCGGGCTGCACGGCCGAGGCAAAGGCGCGCGCGGCGAAGTTCCTCGGCGAGATCCTCAACACCCGCGACTTCCCGCTCACGGTGATGGACCGGCCGATCGAGTCGGAGACGACCAAGATCGTCGAGAACTCGTACCGGGCGACGATCCTGGCGTTCCTCAACGAGTGGAGCCTGTTCGCCGAGCGCAACGGGGTCGACCTGGTGAAGGTGATCCAGGCGATCAAGGTGCGGCCGACCCACGACAACATCATCTTCCCGGGGCCCGGCATCGGCGGCTACTGCCTGCCGAAGGACGGCGGCCTCGGCTACTGGGCCTACAAGCACATCCTCGGATTCGAGGACCAGGACGCCCTCTTCAAGATCACGCCGGCGGCGATCGACACCAACGACACCCGCGCGCTGCACGTCGCCGAGCTGACGCGCGACGCGCTGCGGAACATGGGGCGCTACATCGCCGGGGCCGACGTGCTGCTGGCGGGCGCCAGCTACCGCGAGGACGTCGGCGACACGCGCTACAGCGGGTCGGAGCTGGTCGTGCGGAAGCTGACCGAGATGGGCGCCGAGATGCGGGTGCACGACCCGTACGTGGACCATTGGTACGAGCTGGAGAGCCAGGACACCTACCCGGCGCCGGGCCACTCGTGGGCGCGCTTCTTCCGCAACCAGCAGGGGCTCACCTCGCTGCGCGTGCAGCACGACCTGCCGAAGGCGCTCGCCGGGGCCGAGGCGCTGATCCTCGCGGTGCGCCACGCGCCGTACCTGGTGCTCGAGCCCGACGAGGTGGTGCGCTGGGCCGGCGGGCCGCTGGCGGTGATCGACTGCTTCGGCATCCTGACCGACGACCGCATCCGCCGCTACTTCGAGCTGGGGTGCGAGGTGAAGGCGCTCGGCCGCGGCCACATCCAGCGGATCAAGGAGGAGGTGAGGGGGCAGAGGAGAGTGATCGTGTAGCGTGTCGTGCTGGGGGTGCTGGAGGTGCCGGAGGTGCCGGAGGTGCTGGTGCTGGAGGTGCCGGAGGTGCTGGTGCCCCCCGAATCCTACCGCGGCAGCCCCTTCGTCACGCGCTGCGCGTTCGTGTGATACACCTTCCGCAGCACCTCGTCGGGGAGGTCCATCCCGTACAGCTTCCAGAACGCGTGGTAGTCGCGGTAGTAGTCGAAGTACTCGTCCGCGGTCTCGAGCACGCGCCAGTAATACGGGAACTCGGACGGCGCGTACGAGTCCTTCCCGAACAGCACGCGGTCCTGGTACTTGATGAAGAACTCGCGGGCGGCGCGCGGCTGGCGGCCGAAGTCGTACAGCACGGCCGAGAGATCCATCACCACGTTCGGGGCGGCGTCGAGCAGTTTCGCGGCCCGCGCGAGGTCGTTGCCGTACCAACCGAAGTGCGCGTTGATGAACCGCGTCTTCGGGTTCGCGGCGAACATCGCGTCGCGCTCCTTCATCAGCTCCTCGAAGCTGGGCTCGCCGGGCATGTTGTGGCGCCGATCGGGGAAGAGCGCCAGTTCGAGCCACCGCTCGTTGTGGTAGTCGAGCGGCGAGAAGAACTCCTGCGGCTCGCCGGTGTGGATCAGGACGGGGATGTCGAGGCGCGCGGCCGCCTCCCAGACCGGCTTCAGCGCCGGATCGTCCACCTTCAGGCGTGTGCCGTCGGCCTTGCGCACGCGCAGCCCGAGGTTCTTGTACACCTTCAGGCCGATCGCCCCGTTGCGCACCGCCTGCTCGAGATCGGACACCTGCTTCTCGGCCCAGCCCGGGCTGCCGGCGCCCTGGAAGTTCACGTTGGCGAAGACGCGGAAGCGGTCGGGGTGCTTGCTCGATCGGATGTAGTCGACCTTCTGCTTCACGGCGGCGGCGCCGCCGCCGCTCAGGTTCACCAGCACGCGCACGTTCAGCGCGTCCATCTCGGCAATCAGCCGGTCGATCGTCTCGGGCGTCGGGCCGGTGTGGCTGTGGATGTCGACGACGGGGAACTTCGCGCGCGGGACCTTGTGCTCGGCGACCACCAGCGTGGAGCGGGGCCGGTAGTCTACGATGCTGGGGGGCGGCAGCTCGGGCGCCGCGCACCGCCCAGGGCGGATCTCGGTCGTCCCCGGCGGGCACTCTCCCTGCTCGTCGGGCGGTACGGTGCCGGGCCGCTGCGCAAGCGCGCCGCCTGCGACCAGCAGCGCTGCGATTGCCGCCCCGGCGGCCGACCACTTCAGCCTGCGCGACACCCGGCCCGGCAGCGACAGCTTCCCCGGCAGCGACACCTTCCCCCGCTCGCCCATGCCCTCTCCTCTGTTGACAGCCCTGCTCCCATGATAGCCGCTCGGGGCCAGCCGGGCCCCGCGGAGTTCCCGCGCCGCCGCCGCCGACCACCCAAGCGAGCCGCCCATCGTCGCGGATGCATGTGGTAGCCCCGACAGCGAGACCGGTCGGCCCGGCGGGCGGACGCGGTAAGATCGAGCCGGGGCAATCCAAGCGAGGCGGAGGAAGAGATGGCGATGGCTTTCGAGGTGCGCGAGCCCGTGCTCCGCCGCGGCCGGCCGTGCGAGCCGTGCGTGATGGTGATCTTCGGCGCCGCCGGCGACCTCGCCCGCGGCGACCTCGTTCCCTCGCTCTACGAGCTGCACCGCAAGGGCCTGCTCCCCGAGCGCTTCGCCGCCATCGGCTTCTCGCGCAGCCGCTGGGACTCGGCGCGCTACCGCGACGAGATGTGCCGCGCGGTCCGCGAGAGCTGCGGCAGCTCCCGCGAGTGGGATGGCTTCGCCTCGCGCCTGAGCTTCGTCAGCGGCGACGCCTCCGCGCCCGGCGACTACGCGGCGCTCGCCCGCGCCATCGAGACGGTGCGGTCCGAGCTGGGCATCCCCGGCAACGTCTTCTTCCACCTCGCGGTGCCGCCAAACCTCTTCCCCGCCATCGTGGAGAACCTCGGCGCCTCGGGCCTGGCCCGCGCCGATGACGGCTGGCGGCGCCTGGTCGTCGAGAAGCCGTTCGGGCGCGACCGCGAGAGCGCCCGCGACCTCGACCGCCGGCTGCGCGAGGTGTTCGGCGAGGACCAGATCTACCGGATCGATCACTTCCTGGGGAAGGAGACGGTGCAGAACATGCTCGTCTTCCGCTTCGCCAACCCCAGCTTCGAGCCGGTCTGGAACCGAAACTTCATCGACCACGTCCAGATCACCGTCGCCGAGGACATCGGCATCGGCACCCGCGCCAACTTCTACGAGCAGACGGGCATCGTTCGCGACATGGTGCAGAACCACGTGCTGCACCTGCTCTGCCTCGCCGCCCTCGAGCCGCCGGTCCGCTTCGACGCCGACTCGCTGCGCAACGAGACCGCCAAGGTGCTCGACGCGATCGTCCCGCCCCCGCTCGAGGACGGCGCGACGCCGGTGAGGGGCCAGTACGGCGAGGGGGTGGTGGACGGCGGGAAGGTGGCGGGCTACCGCGCGGAGGACGGCGTGCCGCCCGGCTCGACCACCCCCACCTACGCCGCCATGCGTCTCACCATCGACAACTGGCGCTGGGCCGACGTCCCGTTCTACCTGCGCACCGGCAAGCGCATGCCGCGCAAGCTGACCGAGGTCGCCATCCAGTTCAAGCCGACGCCGCACGCGATGTTCGGGCAGCCGCAGGGGCGGCCGCGCTACCGCAGCGTGCTCGCGTTCGAGCTGCAGCCGGACGAGGGGATCGTGCAGGACGTCGCCGCGAAGCAGCCGGGGCCCGACCTCGAGGTGCAGCCCGTGCGCATGGTCTTCCGCTACGCCGAGGCGTTCGGCGTCGAGGAGCCGCCCCGCGCCTACGCGTGGCTCCTCCTCGACGTGATGCAGGGCGACCAGACGCTCTTCGCCCGCGCCGACTGGATCGACAAGGCCTGGCAGATCGTCGACCCGATCGTCCAGCGCTGGGAGTCGGAGCCCCCTGCCCGCTTTCCGAACTACGCGGCCGGCACCGCCGGCCCCGCCGAGGCCACCGAGCTTTTGGCGCGCGAAGGGCGAAGGTGGAGGGAGCTGTAGCGCGCCGCTACGGTTTCCCGCCCAGCGAGTGGTTGTTTGCGACGATGGCGAGGTAGGCGCCGTTGAGGACGGCCATCAGCACCACCGCCGCCGCCCGGTTCCTCTTGTGCAACCGCTCCGCCAGGTAGATCGTGCCGACCGCAACCCCCGCCTTCACCGCCAGCAGCGCGCCCGGGTGCGCGGCCGCGCGGCCGACCAACGGGTTCTGCTCGCTCGCCCCGGCGTCCAGCGCGCGCAGCGTCGTCACGGCATCGAGCGCCTGCAGCCCCGCGTACGAGACGTAAAGCGCAACCAGGGCCGAGGGGCGCCCGGCCGCGGGCCCGGCGCTCGCGGGGACGACAAGCGGGGGAAGCGGCGCGATCGGCTCGGCGAGATCCGGCGCGACAACCGGCGGGGCGTCGGCCGCGACGATCGTCGCGGCCGGCAGCGCCAGCGCCGGCGACGAGAACGGCAGCAGCCCGCTCCATGGCGCGCCTTCCCGCGCGAGGGCTGGCGGCGAGGCGCCGAGCATCGCGACGATCGGCAGCAGGACAAGGCGCGGGAGTACACGACGGGCGCGATGGGGGCAGGGGGCGGCTGGTCGCATGGGGGCTGGCCAGCGGCCCTGCCAGAACGATGCCAGGAAGCGGGGAGAGCCACGCGCCGCGGCGGGCGGTGCTCGGGACGGCGCGGGCCGTTGCCCCGCCGCATCGGGTATCATGTGCCGCTGCTCGTGCCTTCGTACTTCGCCGTCCTGATCCTCGCCGTCGTCGCCTGGGGCGCCTTCACGTTCGGCGCGGTCTACCAGTGGGCCGCGGTGCCCCTGTTCTGGGCCTCGGGCGCCATCGGCCTCCTCGGGCTGATCGCCCCGGGAACCTCTCGGCCGGGCCGGCTGAACGCCGCGCTCGCCGCCGGGCTGGCGCTGGTTGCCGCGGCCGCCGCCGCTCAGCTGGTCCCGCTCGACGCGGCGACGCTCGCGCGCCTCACTCCCAACACCCACGCCTTCCTCACCCAGTACGTCGTCGGCTACCCCGACGTGGTCACCGCCCACCCCCTGTCAATTCGCCCTGTAGCAACCCGCTACGGGCTCGCGGCCTTCGCCAGCTTCTCCCTCCTGCTGCTCGGCGCGGCGCGAGGCCTCGGGCGGCGAAGCGCGCGCACGCTCGCCGGAGGCCTCCTCGCCGTGGGCTTCGCCCTCGCCCTGACCGGCATCGTCCAGTCGGGCTTGAGCGGACGCGGGCTGGCGTCGAGCCGGATCTACGGGCTGGTCACCGCGGCCCACGCCTCGCCGTTCGGCCCGTTCCTCAACCGGAACCACTTCGCCGGCTGGATGCTGCTGGCGCTGCCGGTCGGCCTCGGCCTGTTCATCGGCCAGGTGGCGCGCGGGATGCGCGGGGCAGGGCCGACGCTGCGCGAGCGGGTGCTGTGGTTCTCGTCGCCGCAGGCCAGCCGCGTCGTGCTCGCGGGGCTCGCGGTCCTTGTGATGGGGGTGTCGCTCGTCCTCACCTTCTCGCGGTCGGGGATTGGCGGCTTCGCGACCGCGCTGGCGCTCTCGGCCTTCTTCGTCATCCGGCGCCAGTCGCGCGGCTCGCGCCGCGCCGTCGCGCTGTCGTACGTCGCGGTGCTGCTGGCGTTGAGCCTCGGGTGGGCCGGCCTCGACGCGATCGTTGCGCGGTTCGCCGACCTGCAGGGCACCGGCCTCAACGGGAGGCTGGGCGTGTGGGGCGACGCGTGGCGGGTCGTGCGGGCGTTCCCTTGGACGGGGACCGGCCTGAACACCTTCAGCGAGGCGATGGAGGTGTACCAGACCTTCGAGATGACGACGCACACGATGGAGGCGCATAATGACTACCTCCAGTTGCTGGCCGACGGCGGCCTGCTGCTGGCCCTGCCCGCCCTCATCGCGATAATCCTGCTCGGCCGCGAGATCCGCCGCCGCTTCCGCGAGGCGCGAGACGACACGACCTCGTACTGGCTGAGGGTGGGAGCGACAACGGCGCTGATGGCGATCGCGGTGCAGGAGACGGTGGAGTTCAGCCTGCGGCTCCCCGGCCACGGCGTGCTGCTGGCCGCCGTCGTCGCGGTGGCGCTGCACCGGAGCGACGGCAGCAGGCCTGGCGATCGAGGAATCGGGTGAAGCCCCAGGGCCGATTCCATTCTCACTTTGCGGATATCGTGGCTGAAGGAGATCGTGGTGCAGTCTTGTCCGAAGTGCCGGTCGACGCGGATCCACCGTTCGCGCTCCCGCGGGTGGTTCGAGAGGTTTCGAAAGGGGTTCACCAACAAGCGGCCGCACCGGTGCCACGCCTGCGGGTGGCGCGGCTGGGGCCTCGAGAGCGACAATCACCGGGAGAAGGGACGTTCGGCGGGGATCGATTGCGGCCTGCCCGACCTCACGGCGATCGACGAGGCCATCGGCTTCGAGCGGGACGGCGCTTCGAAGAGAGCGAGCAGGTAAGACCGGACAGGCGGGGTGAAGTGCGTGGACAAGTCGCCGCGTCTGTTGCGTACGAAGGGCTGGTGTAAATCGGGATTGAGAGATGCCGATCTACGAGTTCGAGTGCAAGGACTGCCACCGGAAGACGACCGCGCTCGTGATGTCGCGCGAGCGGATCGGCGAGGTGCGCTGCCGGCGCTGCGGGAGCGCGAACCTCGAAAAGCTGTTCTCGCGCTTCGCCACGCCGAAGTCGGAGGACGCGCGCCTCGAGTCGCTGGCCGACCCGTCGGCGATGGCCGGCGTGGACGAGAACGACCCGCAGAGCGTCGCCCGTTTCATGAAGCGGATGGGCAAGGAGATGGGCGAGGACTTCGGCGACGACATCGACCAGGCGATCGAGGAGGAGATGGCGGGCGGCGCCGAGGGGAGCGAGGGCGGTGACGAATCCTGACTCCTGAATCCCGAATCCTGACTCCTGTGTCCCTTCGCATTGCCTTCGACCTCGACGGCACCGTGGCCGACCTCGACTCCGCGCTCGCGGAGATCAGCCGGTCCTTGTTCGGCGGCGAGCCCGAGGCGGTGGCGCCGGCGGAGGGGCCGCCCGCCGAGGTTCGTAGGGGCGACCCTCGTGGTCGCCTTCCGGCGGACACGCCGGCCGCCAAGGACGGCCCGGACGAGGAAGAGGACCGGGTCACGCCGCCGCGCGTGCGGTCGCTGACGCCGCGCCAGCAGTCGATGGTGTGGCAGGCCGCGCTCCGCACGCCGAACTTCTGGGAGACGCTGGGGGAGATCGAGCCGGGCGTGCTGGCGCGGCTGTGGGCGCTTGCCGGCGAGCGCGGCTGGGAGGTGGTCTTCCTGACCCAGCGGCCCGCGTCCGAGGGCGACACCACGCAGCGTCAGAGCCAGCGGTGGCTGCGCGCGAAGGGCTTCGAGCTGCCCAGCGTCTTCGTGGTGTCGGGCTCGCGGGGGAAGGTGGCTTCCGCGCTCGGCCTCGACGTCGTGGTGGACGACCGGCCCGAGAACTGCCTCGACGTGAAGGTCGACTCGACGGCGCGGGCGGTGCTCGTCGCCCGTGCCGGCAGCCCCGCGATGGCGGCGAACGCCGCACGGCTGGGAATCGAGGCGGTCAGCTCGATCGCCGAGCTGCTCGACCGCCTCGGTCGCCGCGCGGCTGACGGCCCGTCGCTGCTCGGCCGCATCAAGAACCTGTTGACCGGAGCGTAGGGGCGACCCTCGTGGTCGCCCCCAAACGGTCGCCGCCACGTGCAGGGCGACCACAAGGGTCGCCCCTACGGCTTTCTCAGCCGCG
>Ga0116148_1004950_pt1 | contig 11358 bp, 9 predicted proteins | sample AD_UKC055_MetaG_FD_89786 | JGI IMG/M metagenome (GOLD analysis project Ga0116148, IMG submission 89786) | Active sludge microbial communities of municipal wastewater-treating anaerobic digesters from USA - AD_UKC055_MetaG | ecosystem: Engineered > Bioreactor > Anaerobic > Digestate | place: USA... | reverse complement strand
GGGCTGTAAGATTATCAGTGTAAAAGAACTGATATCAGATTAAATAAAGAAAATTGAAGGAATGAAGTATGATGAATCACACAGGAACAAAAGAATTACAAACACAGAGGCTCATTTTAAGAAAATTCAAAATAGAAGAGTATCAGGCTATGTATGATAACTGGGCCAGCGAGGATGAGGTTACAAAATACTTGACGTGGCCTACCCATGCAAACCCCGAAGTTACAAAGTCGGTCTTAACTGAGTGGGTAGGAAACTATGAAAAGAGTGACTTTTATAATTGGGCCATTGAGCTGAAATCTGAAAAGACCATTGTAGGAAATTTTTCTGTGGTGTATGTTAATGAAAACGCAGAGTCTGCAATCCTCGGGTACTGTATGGGTTCCAGGTGGTGGGGCAAAGAAATAATGAAGGAAGCAGGCCTTGCTGTAATCAAGTATTTATTTACTGAAGCAGGGTTTAATAGAATTGCTGCGTGTCATGACAAAGGTAATCCTACATCGGGCCGGGTTATGCAGAAGATAGGAATGACGTATGATGGAACGCTTCGTAGCGCCGCGTACTCTAATCAAGGCATCGTTGATGAAGTGTGGTATTCAATCTTGAAAAGCGAGTATTGCGGGGCGTAGAGGGCAAAAAGCCGTTTATACCGTTTAAATATTTTTGGGTCTTTGACTGGGGAAAAAAAGGATAACGTATGGAAGCAAAAATCCGCAGTGAAATTCTTGCATTGGAGCGAGAGTTGACGGCTGCAGAAAAAAATAAAGATATAAAAAATCTTGAACAGCTTTTAGATGATGATTTTTCTGGTCTCATGTATGACGGTTCAGTTGTAAATAAAAAAGGGTTTATTCACAAAACTGTATCAAACCCGCTCAATTTTAAAACTTTAGAATTGGAAAATATTATTATTACCACTGATAAAAAAAAAGTAATGGTTCAAGCTGATACACTTTATGAAGCTTATTATGAGGAAAAAATAGTTGCAGGAAAAATGAAATATAAAGGTGTTTGGGTAGAAAGATATCCAACTTATAAATTACTAAAGGCTGATATTAGCAATGGGTGAAAAAGATACGTAATTGTTTCCAGGAAGTCTTCGGGTAGGGGAAAAAAATGAATTGGCGGGTTTTAATGAAAATTATTATCGGAACTTCACTCTGCGTTCTTCTTGATATGATTATTAAGTTGCTCATCAATATGTATTTCTATGATTGCAATGTAAATTTGATAGGAGAAGTAGTTACATTTTCGCCTGTGTTAAATAAAAGCATATCCTGGTTTGCCTCTATTTCGCGTATTACTATTGGAGCTATACCACATCTTTTTTTACGAATTGTTATTTTTATTTTATCGCTTAATGTGACTAGAAATATAATGAAAAAACATACCATAAGCAGACTTGTCTTTTTTGCATTAATTTTCTGGCTTGCCGGCTGCTTTTGCTCTCTTATCGATCAAGTGTTTTTTTCAACAAGTCTTGATTATATAAGAATAAGGGGGTTTTTTACCTTTGATTTAAAAGATGTATATATCAGTTGTACTGAAGTAATTGTAATAATTCTTGCCTTTAACTTTCTTCGAAGAAAAGAAAACAGAGATACATTAAGCAAAATGAGTAATATAGATTTTGTGAAGAAAATTGTATCCTATTTAAAATTTACGAATAATATGAGAAAAGTAGAACTAAAAAAATATCCTAATTTCCATAAAAAGTAAACTTGCTGTAATCTATGTCCCAAAAACTTTGAATACTGTTTTCCTTTTCTTTATACATAAGACTCTTATCTTTATTTCCCAATTGTTCTTCGCAGAAAGCCGTTTTTCTGTAAGCAAGTTTTAAAACCGAGGAGGCGTACAGTAAATCATTTTGTAAAAGCTCTTCCCAGCTTGAAAGCGCTTTTTTAAAGTCCTTATCTTGTTTTGAATACATTGCTTTTTCTGTTTCAAAATAGCTTGTCCAGTATTGCGGCCAGATATCGCGGGGATTCAGGGTTTTTGCATGTGATAAACTGGAAAGTATGTCAGGAATCAACTTTTCCCGTGGGACTGCTGGTCCTGTTAAATAGTCATCAATCAGTTTATATGAACACAAATATTTTATATACTCTTCTAATTCTTCGAGAGTGTAAGACTGTATTAAAAAATCATTGAAATTAAAGTTCTGAGAAAATATGGTGTTTTCTAAATTTACTATTTGGTTCTTAAGTTCCTCCAGGCTCATTGAACTATCAAATTGAAATAAATCTCCAAAATGATACTTCAGATAATATACAGAGCTTAGAAATTGGCAATAATAACTTGTTGCAGAATAATCTTCAGCATTCAAAATTTTATCAGTATATGCTATTCCTGTTTTTACATAATCAAGTAACACTTTAATATTGGTTTCTGTTGGAATATATGCATATGGAACACCATAAACCTCTTTTTTGGTAATACAAATATTATCAAAAGCCGAAGACCATTCTTTATGAAACAGCTTTCTTCTAAACTTATTTGGTACAACTTTACTATCGAAATCATTTTCGAAAGATATGTCAGTTCCCTTTTGATCATAAAAGGGCATTAGAGTATAATTTGTAAAATCATCCTTGTAGTATTCTATTAAATATACTCCGCTTGCTTTCCAATCGTATCCAAAACGTTTTTGCATTATTTTATACCCATGATTTGTTCCGTAAAACATAATTGCTTTATCTTCCGGTTTTGATTTTTCCAGAATACTTATTATATTTTTTTGAGCATAGGAATCTCTGGAATTTAAATCATCAGATTGATCTTTGAGTGTTGTTCCAAATGCATCCTCACGACCATCTTCAGGGAAAATCACTTTTATAGGATCATTTTTATGAAGTGAATTTATGTTTAAAATATTATCTTCAAAAAGATAACTTTCATATTTCCACCCTGCATTCATCCATGGTTCCAATAAGAAAAAATCATTTGAATACCCTTCATGAAGTCTTCCAAAACCGCCCTCTAAAAAAATGTACCGCAAGCCGGCTTCATAAAACTGTTCTAAGTTTTGAGTCATAAATAAAATGGGATAGACATCAGCGTGGTTTTCGCCTATAAATACTATTTTTTTTGTTTTTAAATCTTCCACAATATTGTCTGAAGCAGATTTTTCATTCGTAAAATCATACACAGTCGTACATGATACAAAAACAACTAAAGCAAGGAATACTATAAATGCTTTTTTTACTAACTTCATTATAACTCTCCGTGGTATCTATATATCTTAAAAGTAAATAACTGTATAAGTATACCACAAAGAAATGATTACTAACAATTTTTTGGTATAAAAACGATTCTCTGCGGGGTTCGATAACTTGAAGCTTCGCTGTTAATTCCCGTAGGAATTTGATCAATAAAAAAAGCAGCTCTAGCGAGCTGCCTTGATGTTTTACGTAATCATGCGCCAGGGATGGCGCCCTGAGGTGGTTACTGGACTCGAGTTTGCCTGCAAACTCGGAACGTAAGCGAAACAGGAAGTTGAGCTTACGTAATGATGCGACAAGGATGTCGCCCGGAGAGGCTTGTAGACTCGAGTTTGCCTGCAAACTCGGAACGTAAGCGAAACAGGAAGTTGAGCTTACGTAATGATGCGCCGGTCATAGAATGTAGGGGTTATAATAAAGGGACAGGGTAAAATAAATGGGGGGCAGTTCCCGGAGAAAAATACTTGACGATGAACAGGATTGGGGTAGAATTAAATATACACGATAGGGTATTAGTAATAGCTATAACCTAAAGGATGAAAGAAATACTACCAATGAAATAAAAGAATTTATAGGCTTCAAACTAATTCTTTTCACAAGTTTTCCTTCTAATAACCCACACCCGCGTTTTGTACTATAATGATTGCTTGCTATAAGGCCAATAACCATTTAAAATACATACTATTAGGAGTTTATTTATGACGAGCATCTTTCAGCGTGCAGAACTGCAAGCTCAAATCTGGAAAATAGCGAATGATGTCCATGGTTCTGTAGACGGTCTCCGGGCAGATATTAATGCTATTGTTGCGGAGATTGAGGGGGAAGTCTGAATATGAAGAAAAATGAACCACCTGTCTGTCAAACAGACAATCCGGTAAATCAAATTGTCATTTTTAAGACTGATGACGGCAAGGTATCTGTAAATGCATATTTTGATGAAGATACGGTATGGTTGTCTCTTGACCAGATGGCTGACTTATTCAATAGAGATAAATCTACGATTTCCCGACACATTAAAAATATTTTTGAAGATGGTGAATTACAAAAGGATTCAGTTGTTGCGAATTTTGCAACAACTGCCGCGGATGATAAAACGTATCAGGTTGATTACTATAATCTTGACGTGATAATATCAGTTGGATACCGTGTAAAGTCCTTGAGGGGTGTACAGTTTCGGATTTGGGCGACAAGTATTCTAAAAGAGTATCTAAAAAAAGGATTTGCGATACATGATGAGCGTCTAAAGGGTACAGGCGGAGGCAATTACTGGAAAGAACTTTTAGACCGCATTCGGGATATCCGTTCCAGTGAAAAAGTACTCTACCGGCAAGTTCTTGACCTTTACTCAACTAGTATTGATTATGATCCCAAATCTTCAGAGTCAATCATGTTTTTTAAAACCGTACAGAATAAATTGCACTACGCCGTTAATAAGCAGACTGCTGCTGAAACAATTTACTCAAGAGCAGATGCCGAAAAGGAATTTATGGGTTTAACAAGTTTTTCAGGGAAAGTCCCTTCAAAGTCTGATACTAAAATTGCAAAAAATTATCTGGATAGTGATGAATTATTTCGCCTTAATCGTTTGGTATCGGCCTTTTTTGATTTAGCAGAAATTAAAGCACAAGAGCAGAAAAAAATGTATATGAAAGACTGGGTTCTGGAATTAGACCGCTTCACGATACTTTACGGCAAGGGAACGCTTGAAAATGCAGGATCTGTGAGTCACGATAAAGCCATAAAAAAAGCAGATGATGAGTATAGAAAGTACCAGAATAAAAACCTTTCTCCAGTTGAAAAAGATTACTTGGATACGATTTTGGCAGTAGAAAAACAGATTACAAAAAAAGGTAGAGAGTCATGATCAAGACGGATAATAAACCACCTGTCTGCAGAACAGGCTGAACAAGACTGGCAGGATAGAAGTATGAAAAGGGAGAACTTGGAACCACGGAATACGCAGAAAAATATGGTTTAGAAAGACTCTAGGACGGCGCGGAAGACAAAGTCCCTTGTTATTTCCCACAGCACCAAAAAAAAGCAGCTCTAGCGAGCTGCCTTGATGTTTTACGTAATGATGCGACAAGGATGTCGCCCTGAGGTGGTTACTGGACTCGAGTTTGCAGGCAAACTCGGCAAGCAGTTGCAACAGGAAGTTGCAACTGTTTACGGTCCCTACGGGAAGTCGAAGGGCTATAGTCGCAGACATCGTGTCTGCTCCTTCCGCCCCGCCTCCGTTCGCTGCCGCCGCCATCCCTGGCGGCTTGTCCTCGCCTTCAATGATGCGCCAGGGATGGCGCCTAATTCGGCTAGTAGACTCGAGTTTGCTTTAGCAAACTCGGCAAGCAGTTGCAACAGGAAGTTGCAACTGTTTACGGTCCCTACGGGAATCGAACCCGTCTTTAAAGATTGAGAATCTTTTGTCCTAACCGATAGACGAAGGGACCTAAGCTGGCAATATTGAAAAGGGATTTTCAATATTGCCAGCTTTTCAAGTTTTCATAGAAAACTTGATTAATTATGCTCAATAAATCGAGCTTTTTACACTAACAAAAAAGGCTGATTACAAGGAATCAGCCTCAATTTCCCCAAGGAGGATTTGAACCCCCACAAACAGTACCAGAAACTGTAGTGCTACCGTTACACTATCGGGGAATAACATAACGAATGAAATATACCAACTCGCACTTAAAAAGTCAAGAGACTGTGTGTTTTTCTTTCATTTTCCAAGTGCTGCAAAAACTGCATAAAAAAGGCATTGACATCTTGTTCATTATCGGTAAAACTTATTTTCATGCAAGGAACGGTTTTAGGCGGAAGCAACAATTTTTTCGAAGTTGAATGCGATGATGGTGTTATCCGGCAATGTAGTATAAAAGGAAAAAAACTCAAGGAATCAAAGGGCTACTATAATCCCTTAGCTCCCGGCGACTGTGTGGAAGTTGAGGCTGATGAGCTTTCAGAAGGCGAGGGGCAGATACTTTCCTTGGTTCCGAGAAAAAACGAATTTGTCCGCTGGAATGTTAAAGGCCGTTCCCCCCAGCTTTTGGCAGCAAATCTTGATTATATAATAATCGTTACTACACCCGATGAACCTCCCTTCCGCCCCCGTTTTATTGATCGTGCTCTTGCGCAGGCAGAATATGAAGGAATTGAACCTGTTATTGTCTGCAATAAATATGATTTAGCCGATCCTGACAATCTTGATTTTCATGCAAGAATTGCAGAATGGGAAAGAATAGGCTATACTGTGCTTAAGGTATCGGCAAAGACGGGTGAAGGATTGCCTCACTTTGCGTCTGTGCTCGAAGGAAAATTAAGCGCATTTATGGGACAGTCCGGTGTAGGCAAATCGAGCCTTATTAATGTGCTCGATTCTTCTGTAGTGCTTAAAACGGGCAGTTTATCTGAAAAATACGGCAGAGGAACACATACTACCACAAAGGGTATGCTGTTTCATCTGGAACTAAATGAAGCCCTTGTCGGCGGCAGATCAGGCGCCATTGCCTCAATTATCGACACACCCGGTGTTCGCCGGTTTGTGCTTCACGATATTGAAGCCGATGACCTTGCCCTGTATTTCCGCGAAATGAAAACGCTGGTTGGAACGTGCTCGTTCGGCATGTCATGCTCTCACGACACAGAATCCGGCTGTAAAATACTAGAAGCAGTATATGCAGGTGTTATTAGCGAAGAACGCTTTGACAGCTGGCAGCGCATTAAAGACGAAATTAAAACCGGCAGCTGGGCAGACTAAAAAAGATTCATGGACATAAAAACTTTAGAACAACTCGATTACGTGCGTATCCGCTCAACTATTGCGGGTTATTGTATGAGCAGCGAAGGAAAGGCTCTTCTTCTTGAACGTCTTCCTTTTACTTCTCAGTCTGATATTGACTCCTGGAAAATTCCTGCTTCTGAGTGGAAGCTCTATTTGGATGCCGGGAAGACCGGAGCACTAAAACCCTGGGAACCATGCGCCCATCTTTTTTCAAAACTTCCCGTAGAAGGGGCTGTGCTGGAACTGGATCAGGTCTATGCTCTGGGACAATTCTGTATATCAGCATCGCATCTCAAATCTTCTCTTTCAAGTGTAGAACTCAACATTCCGCACCTCATGAATAAGTCATCATCATTGCCGTCTCTCGAGGGAGCTAACGATGCAATTTTCCGCATCATCGATGCCTCGGGTCAGCTGCGCGATCTTAGCGAGCTTCGCGACATCAGGCGGAGCATAAGTTCTATCAGGCGGGACATAGAAAACACGATGAGATCCTATACGAGCGATGTGAGTCTCCGCGATGCTCTCCAATCCGATGTCCCGGCTCTCAGAAGCGATCGTCAGGTGCTTGCCGTTAAGGCAAACTTCCGGGGAAAGGTACGCGGAATTGTCCACGAGGTTTCTCAGACAGGGCAGACCGTCTACATTGAGCCCGATGACATTGTGCAGAAAAATAACGACCTCGTTCAGGAAGAACACCGCCTTTCACAGGAAATACGGCGCATCCTAAAAGAGCTTACGTCTTCTTTGAAAGAATTTTATGACTCCTTTGTTCAATCCCACGCAATTATGCTTGAGCTTGATGCGTCTTTTGCCGCAGCCCGCTGGGGTAAGGAAGTACAGGGAACCTTTGCCTTCGAAACAAGCGGGGAGAGGAGCTTAACGCTTAAAAAAGCCCGGCATCCGCTTCTTGGTTCCAGCTGTGTTCCCATCGATGTCGAGTTTACCCAAAACTGCCGTGTTCTCATTATTACCGGACCCAATACGGGAGGTAAGACAGTTACTTTAAAAACCATAGCCCTCTTTGCACTTTTAAATCAAAGCGGTTTTCCCATTCCTGCAAACGAGGGCAGTTCTCTTCCTGTATTTTCATCGGTCTTTGCCGACATCGGCGACGAGCAGTCTTTAGACCAGTCATTATCAACTTTTTCGGGCCACATGAAAAACATAGGCCTAATGCTCTCTCAGGCTGATAAAAGCTCTCTTGTCCTTCTCGATGAGCTTGGAAGCGGTACCGATCCTCAGGAGGGCGGCGCCATTGCTATGGCCGTTCTCGACACCCTCATAGAAAGAAATGCTATGGTTTTGGTTACGACTCATCACGGCATCTTAAAAAACTACGGCTATACTCATTCTTCGTGTACTAATGCCTCTGTTGAATTTGACAGCCAAACCCTTTCTCCAACCTACCGCATCCTCATGGGTGTTCCCGGCGAAAGCCATGCCCTCGACATTGCACGCAGAAGCGGACTCCCGGTTACAGTTGCCGATAAGGCGCAAAGGTATATGGAAAATAACGAGGCCGATGTCTCTGAACTCATTAAAGGTTTAACGGCAAAGCACGGGGAAGCAGCCCTTCTGGAAAAAGAACTGCGCAAAAAAGAGCAGTATATTAATGAAAAATGGCGCAAGGTGGATTTAAAGTCCCTCTCGCTCAAGCAGAAGGAACTTGAGCTTCGTGAAGAAGGTTATAAAAAATCAAAATCCTTTTTGGACGAAAGCCGCAGAATGCTTGAAAATCTTGTAAGAGAATTAAAAGAGGGTGAGGGAACCATTACCCGTGAGAAGACGCTTAAGGTTAAAGAGACCATAGCCCTCCTGTCTCAAAGCGTCGATGAAGAAAATGAAAGCCTTTCTATAGAAAAGGAAAGCTATTTAAGTGCTGTAAAAGATGACGAAGATAAAATCCTTTCGTGTTCACAGGAACTTAGCCCCGGCTGCCCCGTTATAATCCGGTCTTCAAAGATGAAGGGAGAAATTATAGGGAAGGCAAAAAAAGATTCCTGGCTTGTTCAGGTAGGAAGTCTCAAAATGACCGTAAGTGAAAAGGATCTTATTCCATGCGAAGGTAAAGTTCATAAGCCTTCTATTTCTATAGAAATGGAAAAAGAAGATGCCTCCCCTGATTCAAGAGTCAGTTTTTCAAGCCCCGAAAGCTCTGTTATGAGTGCAAAGCCTGCCTTTGAACTGCGTCTCCTGGGTATGCGTTATGAAGAGGCTATGAAAGCCTTGGAGAGGCAGCTTGATTTATGCGCCATACATCACCTTAACAGCTTTTCTGTCATACATGGAAAAGGGAACGGTATTCTCCAGCAGGGTGTGCATCAGTACTTAAAAAACTACGGGGGCATCAAGGAATTTCACTTTGCGCTGCCTGAGGACGGGGGAACGGGTAAAACCTATGTAAACCTCTAAGGCTTAGCCTTGACATTTATGAAATCTTTATACATTATTGTTGCATAATTATACGAGGGGCATACAGTGAAAGAACGTCTTACGCGGTTAAAAAGTATTAAAAAATTAATCAAAACCTACCGCATCGAATCGCAGGAAGCTCTTTTAGGGTATTTGCAAAAAGAAGGCTACGAGGTAACTCAGGCAACTCTATCACGGGACTTAAAACTCCTTAAGGTCGGGAAGGTTTCTGACGGTCATAACGGCTATGTGTATACACTTCCGGGTGAAGATGAACGGCAGGAGTCAGAACAGACCTTAGTGCAGGATTTTTTACGGGGATACATTTCAATAGAATATTCAGGGAACACTGTTGTAATTAAAACCTACTCGGGGCATGCCGATGTGGTTGCTGCTTCTCTCGATGCAATGGCCTTTGACGAAATAATAGGAACCATTGCAGGCGGCGACAACTGTGTGTTTGCCTGTCTGCGTGAAGGCGTCTCGGGCGATCAGTTTATGGATACTTTAAAATTGAAAATGCCGGAACTCGACGAATAAGCTTAGTATCAGAAAAAATATATTTTATCAGGGGAAAAAAATGAATATTGCATGGGAAAATTTTGACAGCCTTGATGCGTACAAAAAATTGTTGTCGCTCAAGGGTCAGGTTAATCTTCAGAAAGACCTTAATTCACAGCGTGTTGCGTCCTATTCTGTGCCGATGGCTTCAGGTCTTGTGTATAATTATGCATCAAAACAGGTTAATGCACAGATTTTAAAAGTACTCCAGGAACTTTCGGATGAAGCCCAGCTTACAGAAAAGTTTCAATCTTTATATGAAGGGGAGGTGATTAATACCGGAGAAAGCCGCAAGGTTCTTCATCATCTTGTTAGAGGCCAGCTTGGTAAAGACGTAACGTACGAAGGTAAAAACGGCTTTGCTTTTTACAAGGCCCAGGAGGATGCTATTGCCTCCTTTGCAGACAAGGTACACTCAGGCTCCGTTGCAAATGCAAAAGGCGAAAAGTTTACCACTGTTGTACAAATAGGTATCGGCGGCTCGGATCTTGGTCCGCGCGCTATGTACCTGGCGCTCGAAGAATGGGCAGTAAAAAACAACAGTATGAAGATGAAGGCAAAGTTTATTTCCAATGTTGATCCCGATGACGCAAGCGCCGTGATGGCTTCTGTGGATCCTGCAAAAAGCCTCTTTGTTCTTGTTTCAAAATCCGGCACCACGCAGGAAACACTCGCTAACGAGCTGTTTGTAAAAGACTTTCTTAAAAAAGAGGGATTAAACCCTTCCAAACACATGGTAGCCGTTACCTCAGAAACCAGCCCTCTTGCAAATAATCCTGAATACCTTGCCTCTTTTTACATCGATGATTTTATTGGAGGAAGATTTTCGTCCACCTCTGCAGTGGGAGGGGCAGTGCTTTCCTTAGCATTCGGTCCAAAGGTATTCGCCTCCTTTCTCGAAGGCGCTCACGAAGCAGACAAAACTGCAAAAAATACTGATATTGTCAAAAATCCCGCCCTCTTAGACGCTCTCATAGGCGTGTACGAGCGCAATGTACAGGGCTATCCTTCAACTGCGGTGTTGCCCTATAGTCAGGCTCTAAGCCGCTTTCCGGCTCACCTCCAGCAGGCTGATATGGAATCGAACGGCAAGCAGGTTAACCGTTTTGGTAAACCTGTGGACTATGCAACAGGCCCGGTAATTTTCGGAGAACCCGGCACCAACGGCCAGCACTCGTTTTATCAGTTATTGCACCAGGGAACCGATGTTATACCTTTACAGTTTATCGGTTTTACTTCTAATCAAAGCGGTAAGGATGTCGACGTTGAAGGCTCGACAAGCCAGACAAAGCTGTGTGCAAATTTAGCCGCACAGATTGTCGCCTTTGCTCAGGGAACAAGCGATGCAAATCCGAATAAAAACTTCCCCGGAGGACG
>Ga0116148_1004945_pt1 | contig 11364 bp, 10 predicted proteins | sample AD_UKC055_MetaG_FD_89786 | JGI IMG/M metagenome (GOLD analysis project Ga0116148, IMG submission 89786) | Active sludge microbial communities of municipal wastewater-treating anaerobic digesters from USA - AD_UKC055_MetaG | ecosystem: Engineered > Bioreactor > Anaerobic > Digestate | place: USA... | reverse complement strand
TCACGTAGGGCTTGTCGCCCCGGCTGCCCCCGGCATATTCGAGGATGATGAACCGGGCCGGCTCCATGCTGCCCCGGGCAACGGAGAGAAGCGCGTGCATCCCCAGCTTCTCCATCTCCCGGGGTCCCAGGGCGGTCAACCGGACCTTTCCCGACACGGCCGCCTCCCTCGCCCGGCGGACCATGTCGGTGGGCGTCATCTCGTTGGAGGGCGTCGAAACGAGGTCCCGCGCGTAGCAGACGGCCTTCGAGACGATCTCGGCGGCCGCCGCCGCGGCCTTCATGCGTGTTGCCTCCCGGCCATCGGATGCCAGGAAAACGAGCCTGCGGACTTCTTTGAGACCGTTCCGCTCGGCGGTCTTGAACTGCGTGAACCGGTAGAGCCCGAGCATCACCCCCTCGACGGCTGCCTCGGTCATGTCCTCGAGGCCCGGGCTTTCCGGGGCCGGGTCGAGACAGATCGCGAATTCCGCAAGCCCCAGTTCACGGACCGAACGGGCCGCCTTCGAAAAGCCTCGGCGCAGCTTCTCGAGGTCGAATTCCTTCTTCTTGCCCAGGCCCAGCAGGAGAATCCTGTGGACGGGAAGCTCGCCCCGGGTGTAGACGACGGCAACCTGCGAGTGCTTGCCGGTGAAGTCGCCGCGCCGGATCAAATCCGCAAGGATGCCGCCCGATTGCCGGTCGAGCTCTAGCGCCGCACCGGCGAGCTTTTTGGCGTCCTCGAAGTGGCAGACCACGACCGCCTCGCCTCGAAATGAGGACGGGCTGCATTTTTTCACTTCAACCTTCATGCTTCCTCCTCGAGACATGGCGTCCCGGATTCCACAGGTATGTAACATCAGCGACAATGGTGACATCAGTCGCTGTTGTCTATAACTTTCAGCGCCGCAAGAGTAGCACAAGACCGCGAAAATTGAAATCATTTCTCGTTTTGCATAAGTCCCGGCTAATGCTCGAAGGATTAGTTCGGCTGATTTTTCTCATGATATTTTCTTAGGCAAAATCATACTTTTTTCCAGCTTGCTTTTGCACCCCCGCACGATAGACTTCCTCCATAACGGTCAGCGGGGCGATCTGTGATGGTCGAACGCAGGAAATACGATCGCTACGATCTCGCGGTGCCGGCGAAAATCGAGACCCTGGCGAGAACGGCGAAGAAGAGAAAGATTTCCCTCAAGACGGCCAACGTCTGCGCCGGCGGAGCCTACTTCCGCACCGACGCCGCCTTGACGGAAGGCACGAAGGTGAAGCTCGATCTCCTGCTGTCCTACGACAGTCTCAAGACGTCCCGGAGTTCGAAAAGCGCCCGGATCCGCATCCTGGGGACGGTGACGCGCTCCCGGCAGGAGGGCATGGCCATCCGCTTCAGCGATGACTATGTCATCGCCCCGATTGCATCCCGAATTTCCAACATCGGCTGAAATACTTCTTCTTTCTCTTCGTTCACTTCCCCTCTTCCCCTAATTCGCTGTTGCATTCTCTATAACCATCAGATATAAAAGACAAAACATCAAATGGTGTCACTACTGTCCCAACTCATCCACGCTAAGCCTCTGTAAAGGGATTTTATCTTTTCCCCGGTTCGCCGCAGGCTTTCTTCTATTGCCATTTTTTTTACTGAGGCGAAGCGGCATTTCATAGCCGACAGGACATCAGTCCAAATCATCATTTTCCTTCAACGACTCAAAACTCAACACTCATAACTCAAAAATCGAATCTTCTGCTTCTTCACTTTCTTCACCTCTCTCACTCCTTCTGCACCGCCTGTCAAATAAAGCAACATGCGCCCCTCCAGTATTCAGAACGCACCATCCAATCATAAGTTACCGGATTTACAGTTTATTAAAATTTTTTAGCGCTCATTCGCGCGATGGAACGGAATATGCTAGTCCTAATACCAGAGTATTAGACTGCTTCTAATCCATATCTCGTCGCTCGAAAACGGCATGAAGAGCAAAACGGCAAAGGCGGACTCCCTCAACAAGAAGACGATTCAGATCGTCAGCGCCCGCCGGCTGCAGTGCGAGCTGATGGCCCATTACATGACCGTCCACACCGGGGTGTCATGCAATATCGCCGCCGACCCCGCCTCGATCACGGTGAACCCGAAGGAAGCCGATCACAGCACGCTCGTCCTGCTGGACTGCCCGGAACGGGATCCCGTGAAGTACTTCATGGCGCTCGCCGTATCGGGAAAGCGCGTCCTGTCGAACTGCCTCGTGGCGCTGTTCAACGTCAGGCCCGGTCTGGGCATCGAGGAACGGGCCGTCTCCTGGGGCATCCGGGGGTTTTTCTACGAAACGGACACCGTCGACCAGCTGGTGAAGGGCATCCAGTCCCTGTTCAAGGGCGAGATGTGGCTCTCCCGGGACATCATGGCCAAGTGCATCCTGTCGCAGCGCTCCGGCGGCGACGCCCCCAACAAGGACGTGATCTTCCTGACGCAGCGCGAACTCGAGATTCTCAGCATGGTCGTCTCGGGGGCCACCAACGAGGAGATTGCCGCCCGGATCTGCATCAGCCCGCACACCGTCAAGACGCACATCTACAACATCTTCAAGAAGATCAACGTCCCCAACCGCCTGCAAGCCGCCCTCTGGGCCGCCAAGAATCTGTAGTCCCTGTTCAACCTCCTTTTCCTTGTTTCCCTCTCCCTCTGCGGGAGAGGCTTGTCTTGCCTCCTCGCCCTTTCCGCTCCACGCTCCGCGCCGTCTTTTCAGTTGACTTTCCTCCCCGAAATGTCGTTCATTACGGCAGTTGACGGCAGGAGGGACCATGGCGACGATCACGTTCAAGAGCTGCCCGAAGGTCTACATCCACGAGACGCACCGTTCCAGGCCGCCGGGCGACACCCTGCGCTTCGTCGAGGGCATGAGGGAACTGCTCGGGATGCGGGACTTCCGCGAGGCGACGGCCCTGGACCGCATCGGCATCCCCGTGTTCACCTGCTGGCGCCTGCGGCCCGACGAATCCAGGACCTTTCACACCGGCAAGGGGGTCTCGGCCGTGCAGGCCCAGGTATCCCTCACCTTGGAATCGATCGAGCGCTACTCCTCCGAGTTCCGCGAGGAGTGGGCCGACCGGCTCGTCGTGGGAAGCTACAACGCCCTGCGCGCGAAGCGCAACACCCTCGATCCCACGACGCTCATCCTCTCCCAGTTCAGCGATTACAGCCCGGAAGCCGACTTGCACTGGGTTTCAGGCTACGACATCTGCCGCAACGAGGAGATCCTCGTCCCCGCGAGGGAGGTCTACCATCCCTTCCACCGCGACGAGGGGCTCCTCTACGGCTCGCACACCAACGGCCTTGCCTCGGGCAACACGATCGAGGAGGCCGTCTTCCACGCGCTGACGGAGATCGTCGAGCGGGATGCCTGGAGCATCGCCAAGTACAATCGCGATTACGGCGAGCCGGTGATCATCGAGGACAGGCCCGAGAACCGCTTCCTGATCGACATCGTCCGGAAATTCGAACAGGCCGGGCTGGAGATCGTCGCCCGCGACATCACCTCCGACATCGGCATCCCCGTCGTGGCGGCCTTCTCGAAGGACCTGCGGCACGGCGACACGCTCCCGATCGAGGGGTTCGGCGCCCACACGGACCCGAGGGTCGCCATGGGCAGGGCCCTCCTGGAGATGGCCACGACGAGGGCCCTTTTCCTCGTCAAGAACGGGCCCGACGGGCTTCGCGACACGAGCCCCCTGTACCTGACCCACGACGAGGCGATGGACGACCCCCGATTCGCCGTCCGCAGCGCCAAGCGGCTCTCGGACATGGAGATCGGCTACAGCCGCGACATCACCGAGGACCTCAAGGCCTGCGTGGCGAGGCTCCGGAAGCGCGGCCTCGACCGGGTGATCGTCGTGGACCTGACGCGGCCCGAGACGGGCGTCCCCACGGTGAGGGTCATCATCCCCGGGACGGACGCCTACTGCTACGACCGGACCCGCAAGGGCGACCGCCTGTACGGCACCGATTGAACGGCCCTCGCGACAGGACAGCGTACCCGCGAGGAATGCCGTGCCCGTGACGCCTGCCCTCGCGAAGGCGTGCATCCACCATGGATCCCCTCTTTCGAGGGAGTGACGGAAAATCGGCAGGCATCGGCCCATGCAGCCGGAGGGATCGAGAGGGGATAACATGCTGAGCGAAAAAGAGGTCTGCGACCGGGCTGAGTACTGCTACCTGATCTGCCTGCAGCTCAACTGGATGCTCGCCAACGAGTCGATCCCGCCGGAGAAGTACCTCGAGCAGATCCGGAAGTCGTCCCTCGGCCTGGCCGAGGACGAATTCATCGTGATGAGCATCGAGGAGGGGCTCAGAACGGGCCTCGAGGACTGCGGCGTCAACAACCTGATCCTCATGTACGAGTCCTTCGTGCACGCCTTCTGCGAGGTCATGCAGACCGACATCCAGGACCTCCGCGACAGCATCCCCCGCGACCTGCTGAAAAAGCTCGCCGCCGAGATGGGCATCGAACTGGCCGCCGAGCCCTGATTGTCCGTTCTTCCGCCACTGCCCGCTATCCATCGCGGCCTTTCCCTCTATCCCCTCGCCCCTTGGAGGCCGTGTCGCAATAATGAAAAACGCCGAAATCATGTCATTGCCGCGGAAGCGGGAATCCAGAACGCATTGAAAGGGCTGGATTCCGCATCGCGCTGCGCTTGTGCGGAATGACAGCATCGGAATGGCGACACGGTCTCTTGCGTGAGAGGGCCGCGGTGAGGGCAATGTACATCCCGTGCTTGCGCCGGGCGCTCCGCAATGTCACAATACCCCCATGACCGGCTCGATTCCCCTCAAAGACGTCATCCGCATCCTCGAAGAGATCGGCGTGCTCCTCGAGCTGAAGGGCGAGTCGCCCTTCAAGTCCATCGCCTACGCCAACGCGGCCAGGCGGCTGGAGAGCCTCGACGAGGACCTCGATGCGCTGGTGAGCCGCGGCGGCCTGACGTCCATCAAGGGCATCGGCGAGGCCCTGAGCAGAAAGATCACCGAACTGGTCACGACGGGCCGCCTCGAGTATTACGAGAAGCTCAAGGCCTCCGTCCCGCCCGGGCATCTCGAGATGCTCCGCATCCCCGGCCTGGGGCCGAAGAAGATCCGCGCCCTCCACGAGAAGCTCTCCATCGAGACCCTGGGAGAGCTGGAATACGCCTGCATGGAGAACCGCCTGGTGGAGCTGCCCGGTTTCGGGGCCCGGACCCAGGAAAAGATCCTCGCCGGCATCGAGCACCTGAAGCGCTACAGGGAGCGCAGACTCTGCAGCGAGGCCCTCGCCGCCGCCGAGCCTCTGCTGGCAAAACTGCAGGGCCACCCCGGTGTCGTCGAGGCAAGCATGGCCGGCTCGCTCAGGCGCGGGAACGAAACGGTCAAGGACATCGACCTCGTCGCCGCCGCAAACGATTCGGATGCCCTCTCGTCCTGGTTTGCCTCGCAGCTGGACGTGGAGAGCGTCATCGCCCGGGGCGGCACCAAGGTGAGCGTGTTCCTCAAGGCCGGGATCAACGCGGATCTGCGGATCGTCTCCCCGCGGGAGTACCCCTTCGCCCTCCATCACTTCACGGGCAGCAAGGAACACAACGTCGCCATGCGGGGCCGCGCCAAGCAGCTGGGCATCAAGATGAACGAGTACGGCCTGTTTCGGGACGATGCGCTCCTGACGTGCAGAAGCGAGCAAGAGGTTTTCGCGGCGCTGGGGCTGGCCTGGGTGCCGCCGGAGCTGCGCGAGAACACGGGCGAGCTCGAGGCCGCCGAGACGGGCGTGATGCCGTCACTGGTCGAGATGAAGGACATTCGGGGAATCTTCCACATCCACACGACGGCAAGCGACGGCGCCAGCACGCTCGAGGCCCTCGTCGCAGCCGCAAAGAGAATGGGCCTGGAGTACATCGGGATCACGGACCACAGCGAATCGGCCTTCTACGCCGGCGGTCTGACCCCCGAGGACGTCAGAAAGCAGCACCGGGCCATTGACGCGCTGAACCGCAGGGACCCCGCTTTCCGCATCTTCAAGGGCATTGAGGCCGATATCCTGCCCGACGGCAGGCTCGACTACGATGAAGCGACCCTCGGGTCCTTCGACTTCGTCATTGCCGCCGTTCACTCGCACTTCGGGATGAGCGGGGAAGAGATGACGAGGCGCATCCTGAGGGCCCTGGAAAACCGCCGCACGACGATCCTGGCCCATCCCACGGGCCGCCTCCTGCTTGCCCGCGAGCCTTACGCGCTCGACCTGGAGCGGGTCATCGATGCCGCCGCCGCCTTGGGAAAGGTCATCGAGCTCAACGCCAACCCCCATCGCCTCGACCTGGACTGGCGCCACTGCAAGTATGCCAAGAGGCAGGGTGCGCGGATCGCCGTCAACCCCGACGCGCATCACGTGGAGGGCCTCGCGGACATGCGATACGGGCTGAGCATCGCCCGGAAAGGCTGGCTCGAGGCACCCGACATCATCAACTCCATGGGCCTCGAGGAGATGACGGCGTTTCTCGAAAAAAACAGGAACTAGGGTTTCGGTGCAATCCCCCCTCTGCCCTTTTGAGACCGTGCCGTAATGCCCGTTTTGTCATTCCACACAAGCGAAGCGCGATGCGGAATCCGGTCTTTTCGGGAGTTTCCGGATGCCCGCTGCCCGCCTTCGCGAGGGCAGGTTTTTCGGGCATGGCCCGATTTCGTTCCATTTCCCGATTGCGGCGCAGTCTCTTTGCAAAGGGGGATGAAAGGGGGATTTTTCATCTGATCGAACGCGCAAAGACGATCCCGAGGATGAGCCAGAGGGGGATGGAGATGATGAGCGCCCAGGTGATGCCCTGCAGGTGCCGGAGCCGCATCTTGAGGCTCTTTTCCAGGATGGCCTTGTCGATCTTGTGCTTGATCTCCTCGATCTTGAAGGGCTTGCTGATGTAATCCTGGGCGCCGCGGCGGATGGCCTCGACGGCGGAGTCGATCGACGGGTAGCCCGTGATCATGATGAAGGCCGCGTCGGGGTCTGCGTGCTTCACTTCCTGCAGGAACTCCAGGCCGTTCATGTCGGGCATCATCAGGTCCGACAGGATGATGTCGAAGCGCCTCGTCTTGCACAGCTCCAGCGCCGCGCGCGGGTTGTCCGTCGTCTCGACATCGAAATTGAAGGCACTCATGTAGCCGCCGAGGACCTGGAGCACGTTCGGGTCGTCGTCGAGCACGAGGGCCTTCTTCTTTCTCCTACCGTTCCATGCCATGACGCAGGATGTTCATGCAAAAAGCATACGCAATACAGCGCCGGGCCGAGCCGATTTTAATGTTGGAATATCAGTAAGTTACAATTCCGGCAACCCGTCTTCACGGCGACGAACCGGCAGGCTTTTTGGCGGGATGACGGTTGGCCGGCCCTCCTCGCCCCTCGATTCACAGGAAGGGATTCTCGATGACGACCCCTTCGATCATCTGGCCGTGGTTCAGGTCTTCCGACAGGATTCTGTCGGCGCCGGCATTCGAGGCCGAAGCAACAATGAGGGCATCCCAGAAAGAGATATGATTCCTCTCGGCGATTTCAGACGCCGAGAGAACCGTTGAGGGATCGTTCGGTGCGATTTGCCAAGCAAGGTAGTTCCTGATGACTCCGCGTGCCAAAGCCGGCGTCAGGGGGGCAGAGATTTTCCGGGTCACATTCACATAGAATTCCTGGAGCACCTGGACGCTGACGATTCCGTTTTCTTTCTCCCACAGGTCGGACAAAATCGCTGCGGCCCTGTCATGCTTCAATCCGGCATCCAGGTCGTGCGCATAGATCAGCACGTTCGTGTCAACGAAGACCCTTTCGATCATGCAATTCATCCCTGGTGGAGGCCGTCTTTCCACCCATGCGGAATCCCTTCCTGAGTGTTGCGAGAGCCCGCCGCTTTGCCATCTCGTATTGTTCCCGATCTCGAACCAGTTTCTCGAGCTCGGCACTCAGCAGCTTGCTGACGGACACGGACTTTCGGACCGAGAGCTGCCGCGCCCGCCGAATCAAATCCTTGTCGAGACTCAGAGTGATATTTTGCTTGGCCATGCGTTTAACCCCGACCGATAGCTCACGCAATCTACGTGTAACACCTATTATGCGTGATGTCAAGACTTGGCGCGGGATCGAGGAGTTGTCAGTGTCCTGTAGCGAGATGAATCTCGGTGATCGGCTTCTTCCCGAATCCGGCGATAGGAAGCAGAAACGCCCCTTGAGCGGGCCGTTGCGAACCGCGGGCCCGACCCTGCACTTCCTTCACTTGCCTCACTTGCCCCGCCGGATGTGAAGCTGCCCGACTTGGCTCAGGATCTTCCTCTGCTCATGGTACAGCAAGCATGTCAGGCACAGCAGGAGAACGAGAACGCAGGTGTAGACGGCCAGGAGGTGCTGGATGCTGAAGATCAGGGGCTTCAGGGATAGCCGCGCGGCGCGCTTGAGCCATTCGTCATGACTGATATAAGCGGCAATCGGGGGCGATACCCGGTAGTAGAAATCCACAAACAGCCTGCCCGGCGCACTCGCCAGGAGGATGCGGTCCCTGAATTTCCGCAGGAGGATCACCTCCGGTGCATGGTAGCTCCCAAAGGCTGCGGTGGCGATGAAACATCCTCCGCCGCCCCCGCTCGCGGCTCCCCCGGCAGGGGAAGGCGCCGGGCCGGGCGCCGGGGCCTGGGGCACCGTGTAGCTTACCGCAGCGGAGTAGTCGCTCTCATGGCCGTCGCCGTCGTAGGCCGTCGCCGCAAAATAATATGTAACCCCCTCCAGGAGCCCGGAGATGACGCAGGTGGTTACGTTGCCCACATCGACGTGGGATGTGTAGTTTCCCGGCGCGGTCCCGTAGTGCACCCGGTAGCCCGTGACGGCGGGGTCCGCGTTGGCATCCCAGGCCACGGTCACCTGCGCGGCGTGCGCGGCCGTCATCAGGAGGCTCAGCAGGGCAAACAGCGCCAGGGTCAGGCTGGAAAGGGCGATGATGAAAAACGAGCTTTTCCGGGAGGTCAAGGGGAAAGGATGTGCCGACGGCATGGCATCACCTCCGCATGCAGATTATCCCTGGACGGGCGAATCCGGGCACCGGAAGTGCTGCTTCGCCCTGGCAGCCCTTCTGCCTTATCCTTCGCGTAATCCAGGACTTAGGCCAGCGGCTTTGCGCCCCAACCTTTCGGTGTGGGTTGCCTTTTTCAGGGGTTCTATCCGTTCCTATTATCGGCCGCTGCGGATTTCTCTTTAATTGTCGACTATTTTCCAGCATAATCCTCCTCACTCGCTCGAAAGGATTCATCCATGCACCCGCTGAAGACGAATCGAATCATTACGGGCAACAGGCCCCGAACGGGCCCAAGGTTGTCGGTGGAAGAAGCATCCTCGCCGTGCCTCTTCTACCCGCTTGGAAGCGGCAATCACAGGTTCCCCTCTCCCCTCGCGGGAAAGGGCAAGGGTGAGGGGGCTCATCATCATGCACCCTCCCCTTCATCCCCTCGCGTCAAGGGACGAGCGACTGATCCGCCTCCCGTCGAGGCAGGGAAACCTGTCACGAAGGCTCCTGTCGAGGGAGGGGAAACGAGGGGGTTGTTACTTTCGAGCCTAGCCTCACAAGGCGCGGCAATGCACGATGTATTCGCACGATATGGTAAATGCCCGCGATCGAGAAGAACGAGGCAATATACGACATTTCTCCTCCTCTTCTTCTTATCGTCCCTGCTTGTGCACGTCGTCCCTGGACCTGCCGCCCACGCCTACATGGACACCGAGCGCAGCGTCAAGCTCGACGCCCCCTTTCTGCCGACCCCCAACTACGTCATAGCCGAGCTCCTGGCCAAAGTCCGCGTGGGGAAGGACGACATCCTGTACGACCTCGGCTCCGGCGATGGGCGCATCGTCATCGAGGCAGCCCGACAGACGGGCTGCCGCGCCGTCGGCATCGAGATCGACGCCGATCTCGTCGACGACAGCCGCAAGGCCGCGCTGAGGGCCGGCGTACAGGACCGGGTCCGCTTCATCGTGGCCGACATCTTCACGGAGGATTTCAGCGAGGCCACCGTGGTGACGATCTACATGGGGGGTCATGTCAATCTCAAGCTACGGCCTAAACTGCTCCGGGAACTCAGGCCGGGCACGCGGATCGCATCGTACAGCTTCGACATGGGCGAGTGGAAGCCCGATGCCGTCTCGACATTCGGCAAGGAGGATGCCTATTTCTGGGTCATCCCCGCAAATGCCTCAGGGAAATGGCAATGGACGGAAGGCAGTGGGAAATCGAAAACAACATGGGAACTCGAGGTAAGCCAAGTGTTCCAGGAGGTCTCCGGCCGGATCAGCTTCAAAGGAAAGCAATACCCTTTACAGGCCGGGAAAATGAACGGCGAGGAGATTCGTTTCACGCTGAGCGGCGAGGCTTTCGGGAAGAGTGCCCTTGTCGAGTTCTCAGGCCGGGTCCGGGGGCACGCCATCGAAGGGACAATAGACGATAGCGCAACGCGCCGGGTGTGGAAGGCCACCCGCAACCCCGCAACGGTTCAACCCATCGCCAAATGAAAAATCCGCTGATTTTCCTTTATGAAAGGTAAGTAGCTGGGGGCTCGTTTTCTGCTACCTTTTGCCTGTGGTCTGTTGTCTGCTGCCATCCCCATTCATGCTCGGCTAATGCGATTGGCTTTTTCTCTTAATCGAATGGGTCAAGGAGCGCAGCATTTTTGATATCTCATCGCATAATCCCTCGAGACTCTTACTATCTTCCGCTTTTATCAGGCCAAGCCCCGCTGCGAATTCCAGCAGATATTGAGTTTCGCTGAGTGAGCGGTTCGCTATATTGATAAATTGAAGCAATTCTTTTGTATGAGGACTGGCACAACCCTCGGCGAGATTGGTAGGGATCGATAGTGCAGCCCTTCTCAGCTGGGCTGTCAAATCATAGCTGTATTTTGCCGGAAAGCCATCCGTAAGCTTGAAGATACGGAAAGCCAGCTCATTTGCCTTTTGCCATACAACCAGATCTCTGTATTTCTTCGCTCCAGTCATTGTTTTTCTTCTTCTTCCCCTACTCTCACTTCTTTCTCTTCCCCCACTTCCTTGTCTTCCCCCACTTCCTTGTCTTCCCCCACTTCCCTCACTTCCCACACTTCTTTCTCTTCCCCCACTTCCTTGTCTTCCCCCACTTCCCTCACTTCCCACACTTCTTTCACTTCCCGTGCTTCTTCTTCAGCTTCTTCTCCCACTCCCACGCTGTCCGGATGATATATTCAAGATCAGTACTGTCCGGTTAAGGTTTGAATAAATCCGCTTGGTTGCTGATTTCAGGTTCCATAATTTGCTTCATGGCGTCTCGAACCAGTTGCTGGATGGGCTTTCTCTCGAAAAGATTGACCTCCAGGATCTGC
>Ga0116148_1004939_pt1 | contig 11369 bp, 6 predicted proteins | sample AD_UKC055_MetaG_FD_89786 | JGI IMG/M metagenome (GOLD analysis project Ga0116148, IMG submission 89786) | Active sludge microbial communities of municipal wastewater-treating anaerobic digesters from USA - AD_UKC055_MetaG | ecosystem: Engineered > Bioreactor > Anaerobic > Digestate | place: USA... | reverse complement strand
TGCTGACGGCGTGCGCGATCCGGCGGGCGGCCTCGACCGTGCCGCTGAGCAGCGCGGGGTCGTGCAGTTCCGCCAGGCGGGGGGCGAGGAAAGAGCGGGCGGCCTCCGGGCTGCTCAGCCCGCGATTGTGGAGGACCTGGGCCACCAGGGCGGTCACCCCCAGGCGGCGGGCGGCCTGCTCCACGCCCTCCATCGGTGCGGCCAGCTCCCAGCGGCAGCGTCGCCGGGTCCGTCCCTGTGCGGCCTGTGCGTCTCCTTCCATGATGCACGCGATTATAGCGAAGGGGCCCGGAGACGCAATCGTTTCGCCTGTGGAAACCAGGGTCCATTCGCGGTAAAATACTCCCTTTGTCTTCCGGAGAAACCATGACGCAGTTGGAACAGGCACGGGCGGGCGTGATCACCCCGCAGATGGAGCGGGTGGCCCAGCGCGAGCGGCTGGCCGGCGAAACGGTCCGCGACGAGGTGGCGGCCGGTCGGCTGGTCATTCCCGCCAATCGCCTTCACCTGGCCGGGCCGGGCGGGGGCGAATCGGTCCTCGACCCCTGCGGGATCGGCCGCTGCTGCACCACCAAGATCAACGCCAACATCGGCGCCTCGCCCCTGTCGAGTTGCCGCGACCTGGAGCTGACCAAGCTCCAGTGGGCCGTCCGCTACGGGGCCGACGCCGTCATGGACCTGTCCACCGGGGGCGACCTGGACGCCACCCGCGAGCACCTGATCGCCCACGCGACCGTGCCGATCGGCACGGTCCCCATGTACTCCATGATCGTCGGGCGCAAGGTCGAAGACCTGACCCGCGAGGACATCCTGGCGGCCATCCGCCACCAGGCCGCCCAGGGCGTGGATTTCTTCACCATCCACGCGGGCATCCTCCGCAAGCACATCGACCTGGCCTGCCGGCGCAAGATGGGCATCGTCTCGCGGGGCGGCAGCCTGCTGGCCCGCTGGATGGTCCACCACGGGCGCGAGAACCCCATGTACGAGATGTTCGACGAGATCACGGCCATCCTCAAGGAGTACGACGTGGCCTACTCTCTGGGAGACGGGCTTCGCCCGGGCTGCCTCGCGGACGCCAGCGACGACGCCCAGTTCGCCGAGCTGGACGTGCTGGGCGAGCTGGTGGACCGCTCGCGGGCAGCCGGCGTGCAGGCGATGGTCGAGGGGCCGGGGCACATCCCCTTCGACCAGATCGAGATGAACATGAAGCGCCAGCAGGCCGTCTGCGACGGCACGCCGTTCTACGTGCTGGGACCGGTGGTGAGCGACGTGTTCCCCGGCTACGATCACATCACCTCGTGCATCGGGGCCACGGCGGCCGCCTTCCACGGCGCCAGCTTCCTGTGCTACGTGACGCCCACCGAGCACCTGGGCCTGCCGACGGCAGAGGACGTTCGTGCCGGCTGCGTCGCCTACAAGATCGCCGCCCACGCCGCCGACGTGGCCCGAGGCCTGCCCGCCGCCCGCGACTGGGACGACGCGATGGCCGACGCCCGCGCCGCCTTCAACTGGCAGCGGCAATTCGAGCTTGCCTTCGACGGCGAGGCCGCGCGAGCCATCCGCTCCCGCGACCGTGACCTCGCCGGCGACAGCGACTACTGCTCCATGTGCGGGCGGGACTGGTGCGCCGTGCGGATCTCCAAGGAACTCAAGCAGGCGGCCCGGAACCAGTAGCCTGTAGCCCGTGGCCGGTTCTGCAACCGACGACGGGCAAGCGGCTGGCGGCTGCGAACGTCCCCGAACTCCCATTGCCCCCGTCGGTGCTGTGACCTATACTGAAGGTCGAACCCTTTGCGACGAGGTGAATCATGCATCACCGGTTCTGTCTTGCCGTGTCGACGGGTCTGCTGCTGGCCTGCGCGTCGGCCTGGGCGGCCACCGAGAACCTGGCCCCCAAGGCGAAGATCACCGCCGACTCGCAGCACTCCGCCCAGTACCGCCCCGCCCTGGCAGCCGACGGGGTGGTCCCCGACCCGGGCGCGCAGGACGACGCGGGCAAGGCCTGGGTGGTCAACGGCAAGACCCACCGCGACGGCGCCCGCATCACGTTCGAATGGCCCCAGCCGGTGACGGTGCAGACGGTGGTGTACTTCGGGCGGACCGGATGGGTGTGGGAGGAGAACTTCAAGAGCTGCGAGGTGTACGTGGACGGCGCGGCCGCGCCGGCGGTCAAGGCGGCGCTGAAGATCGGGCACGGGGCCCAGCCGATCCACCTGCCCGCGCCGGTGAAGCTGCGGAAGCTGGAGCTGAAGTTCGTCGGTTCGTACGGCGGGCCCAACCCCGGCGCGTCGGAGATCCGCATCCATCCGACCAAGCCCACCGACAAGGAGCTGGGCAAGTTCATCCCGCCCTTTGACGGCGACAACGCCGTCCTTCCGGAGATCGAGGAATCGCCCCTGCTGCGCCAGCGGGCCAAAGACGGGTCGATGGGCTTCGACAAGCTGCTGCTCGTCCAGCGCCATCACATCAAGTGCTCGCACGTGTACACCTACCACTGCGAGGGCCAGCGCAACGGCGGGGGCCTGTTCGTGCTGGACCTCCGCACGGGCCGGCTTCGCAAGCTGGTGGACTCGGCCGACGGGCAGATCTCGAGTTGCGACCTCTCGTACGACGGCAACGAGATCCTCTTCAGTTGGCGAAAGGAGACCTGCTACCAGGTCTACCGCATCAACGTCGACGGCAGCGGCCTGGTCCAGCTCACCGACGGCGAGGCCCACAACTACGACGCCTGCTGGCTGCCAGACGGCGACGTCTGCTTCCTGTCCACCCGCGAGCCGCTGGCGGCCTACTGCTTTTTCACCCCCGTGGGCATCCTCTTCCGCATGAGGCCCGACGGCTCGCAGCAGCGGTGCATCTCGGCCAACTACCTCAACGACTTCACCCCCGCCATCACCAACGACGGGCGGATCATCTACGGGCGGTGGGAGTACGTCGACCGCCCGGCCATCCCCATCCAGAGCCTCTGGACGATCAACCCCGACGGGACGAACCTGGCCGGGTTCTACGGCAACCGGGTGCTGGACCCGGCCTCGTTCATCGAGCCGCAGGCGATCCCGGGGACCGACAAGATCCTCTGCACGCTGACCGGGCACAACGGCTCGTGCCGCGGGGCCATCGGCGTCATCGATCCGGTCCTGGGCGACAACGCGCAGGCCTCCATCCGCAACGTCACGCCGGACGTCCGCCTGCGGGGCATCGAGCACAGTTCCAACGGCCCGCGCGGGCCCTATCAGACGCCCTACCCGATCGACGACCGCTACTTCCTGGTCTCCTACGACGGGCGGATACTCCTGCGCGACTACGGGTGCACGGAGCAGGCCGTCATCATCGAGCCCCAGGACGGCATGGGATTCTACAATCCCCGCCCGGTCCGCCCGCGCCTGCGCCCGCCCGTGCGGGCCAGCGTCCTGCCGCCCAAGGCTCCGGAGACCGACACCGCCGTGTTGTACCTCCAGGACGTCTACCGCGGCCTGGGGCCGACCGTCAAACGGGGCGAGATCAAGCGGCTGGCCGTCGTCCAGGAGATCGAGCGCGGGCTGATCGACTCCAAGGGCATCCGCCGCCCCGCCTTCGACTTCCAGCGCGTCGTCGTCTCGTGCGGGGCGACCTACGTGCCCAAGAAGGTCTACGGGTTCGTGGACGTGGCCGAGGACGGGTCCGCCGTCTTCGAGGTGCCCGCTCGCCGGCCCATCTACTTCCTGGCCCTGGACGAGCAGGGACGGGCCGTCCAGCGGATGCGGAGCTTCACCCACCTGATGCCGGGCGAGACGCAGGGCTGCATCGGCTGCCATGAAAAGCGCACCGACGTGTCGCACTCGCGGGTCCCGGCGGACTCCATCGGCCGGACGCCGGCGAAGATCCAGCCGCCCGAGTGGGGCGTGAAGGGCTTCAACTACCTGGAGATCGTCCAGCCGGTGCTGGACAAGCACTGCACGCGGTGTCACTCCGCGGACAAGGCCCCCAAGGGCGTGGACCTCAGCGGCGACCTGACCGACTACTTCTGCGTCAGCTACGAGACGCTGGCCCGCGGGCACCGCGTGCTGCGCGTCGTGTATCCGGGCAACGAGGTGTCCGTCGACAATCCCTACACCAAGTGGATCTCGACCTACAACGGGCAGGAATGGAACATCCTCAAGATCGAGCCGCGAACCTGGGGCTCGCCTGCCAGCAAGCTGGCGGAGATCATCCTGGCCGACCACCCGGACGCCGAAGGCAAGCCAAAGGTCAAGCTGTCGGCCGACGAAAAACAGCGAGTCCTTACCTGGATCGACCTGAACGTGCCGTACTACGGGACGGCCCAGACGGCCTGGCCGGAGATGCCCGGCTGCCGGCGGCAGTATCCCGAGAAGCTGGATGCCACGCTGGCGGAGGTGGCGACGCGCCGCTGCGCGACGTGCCACGCCGGGGCCCAGGCGGCGGCTGCGCCGGCCAAGGGCAAGCCCAACCCCAAGGCCAAGAGCAAGGCCAAAGCCGAAAGCAAGGCCCCGACCGCGCCGCCCATTCCGTGCGGGCGATGGCTGCGGATCACCAACCCGCACCTGAATCCGTTCCTGCGGGCCCCGCTGGCCAAGTCCGCCGGCGGCACCGAGAAGTGTGGCCAAGCCGTCTTCGCCAACACCGACGACCCGGACTACAAGGCCATTCTGGCCACGTTCGATCCGGTGCTCAAGGGCCTGGGCGAGCGCCCCCGCATGGACATGCCCGGGGCCACGCCGGCGTCATGTGTGCCGAAAGAACGGTGATCGGTAGCCCGTAGCCGGTAGCCTGGAGTCCACGCTGAAAAGATAAGGACCTGAGGGCGTTCTGCCACCCTCAGGTCCTCTTCCTATTACAGACTACTGGCTCCGGGCTACGGGCTACTTTTCCTCGAGCACCCAGATATTCCGGTAGCACACCGGGTTGCCGTGGTCCTGCCAGTTGAGGTTGCCCGGCTTGGCCTCGCGGCGCAGCTCGACGTTGTCGTGGATCTTGATGCCGTTGTGCAGCACGGTCAGGCGGGGCTTGCCGGTCGGCTTGCCGTCCTTGACCTCCACGCGGTACTCCACGTCGTAGGTCTGCCACTGGAGCGGCGGGGCCGAGGCCAGCGAGAACACGTCGAACGTGTCGGGGTCCTTGTACTTGTACAGCCCGCCGCACCCGCCGCCGGTGTAGGTGTTCATGCCGAAGCTGTCGAGCACCTGGATCTCCTCGCCGTTGGGCAGGAAGCAGCCGCTGTTGCCCCGCCCCTGGCTGGTGGCCGGGGGCATGAGCGGGCAGCGGAACTCCACGTGATACTTGAAGCTGCCGGCGAACTGTCGCTTGGAGTTCATCCCGCCCTTGGGCACCTGGATGGCGCCCTCCTCGACGATCTTCCACTCCTGCTCCTGTCCGCCCTTGAGCGGCTTCTTGACCAGCTCGTCGAAGTTCTTTCCGTCCAGGATCACGACCGCGCCGGCCGGCGGTTTGAGCCCCAGCGTCGGCGAGAGCCGCTCCACCCGCTTGAGCTGGATGGCCTTATCGCCCGCCTTGCCGCTGACGGCGAAGTCGCCCCACTTGGCCTCCGCGCCGCCCCCGCTCAGCACGATCGAGTCGCCCTCGACCTTGCCGTTCAGTTCGATTTTCGGCGCCGTGCTGTCCTTGTCCAGCGGGCGGATCAGCAGCTTGAAGCCTTCCTTGACGGCCACCAGGCGGGCCTCCGCCTTCTGGTCGCCCACCGTGCCCTCGTAGAGGCCCTGGGCCTTGTCGATCTCCACCGCGGCCGCAGCCACGCCCGCGCACGCCACGCACGCTACCACCAGCCAAGCCAGACGATGCATGTGAGAACTCCTGAAGGAGAAACCCAAAGGACTCAAAGGACATAAGGGACGTTCCCTTCTTGTCTCTTGAGTCCTTTCGGTCCCTTATGTCTTTCTAAACTTCCCAGCCCTTGCGGTATTGCCGGCCGATGTGGCGGTTGAGGTCCGGGATGTTGGTGCACTTCATGTTGGGCCCGTCCCACTCGACCTTGTTGCCCAGCCCGGCCTTCATCGCCAGGGCCCCCAGCAGGACCACCTCGGTCAGTCGGCTGGCGACCTCGAAGTTGGAGCAGGCGGGCTGCCCGCCTCGGACGGCCTGGAAGAAGTCGCCGTGGTGCCCGCCCTTGACGCGGGGCAGGGTCTTGTCCGGCGCGGGGAAGGCCTTGTGGGCTTCCTCGGGCAGGATCCGCGTGCCGTTGCCGTACGTCTCGGTGTACATGATGCCCTTGTCGCCCACGTACAGCGTGCCGTTGCCGCCCAACTTGCGCTCGTACTTCTTCTCCAGTTCCAGAACCAGGGGCGGTTTGTTCTGCGACCTGCTGTCCACGCTGTCGGCCGTCTCGCCCTGGCCGGCCTTGCGGATGCCCTTGCGCTTGCCGTCGAACCAGTACACCTTGACCGCCGGCATCTCGCCGCGGGCGGGGAAGTCCCAGCGGATCTTCGTGCCGATCGGGAAGCGCTCCTCCGTCCCGCCGACCTGCTCCTCCACCACCACGCTGGTCGGGTGCTCCAGCTTCAGCGCCCAGACCGCCCCGTCCATGACGTGGCAGCCCATGTTGCCCAGCGAACCGTCGCCGAAGTCGTGCCACCCGTGCCACTCGTGGGGGTGCAGGTCCTTGTGGTAGTCGCGGTAGGGGGCCGGGCCGATCCAGCAGTCCCAGTCCATTCCCTCGGGCGGCTTGATGGTCGGCGGGCGCGGGCCCACCCCGCCGTTGGCCCGGTCCGACCAGCAGTAGACCTCCGTCACCTTGCCGATCGCTCCCGCCCAGATGTACTCGCACAGCCGCCGGTAGCCCTCGCCGCTGTGGCCCTGGTTGCCCATCTGCGTGGCCACCTTATACTGCTTGGAGAACTCCGCCATGCGGCGGGCCTCGGAGATCTGGTAGCACATGGGCTTCTCGACGTAGGCGGCGATGCCCGACTTCATCGCCATCAGCGCCGGCGGGGCGTGGTGGTGATTCGGTGTGGCCACCAGGATCGCGTCGATCTCCTTGGCCATCGTGTCGAACATCTTGCGATAGTCGCTGAAGGTCTTGACCGTCGAGACGTCCAGGTCGCCGTTGATCTTCTTGGCCCGCTCCAGGGCGCCGGCGAGCTTCTTGGGGTCCGGTTCGACCAGGGCCACCAGGTGCTCCCTCGCGGCTTGCGGGACGTGCGCCCCGGTGCCCTGCCCCCCGCAGCCGATCACGGCGACGCGGAGCTTCTTGCCCGGCTGGGCCGCTCCCAGCACGTAGGGCATGTGGACCGTCCGGCTGGCGGCGACGGCGGCCGATGCGGCGACGGCATGGCCGAGAAAACGACGGCGACTGTGGCGTGTGGTCATAGGCCTGTCCTTGCGAGCGGCGCAACCCCCGACCGACCTGGCCGGGCGGCAGACGTCTCTCACAAGCAACGGATGCGGAGGCGGGAGATTTCGGGTAAAGTGGCGGGCATGATACAAGCGAGCATTGGGCGATTCGGCAGTGGATGGGTGGCGGCCTTGTGGATTCTGGCGGCGCTGGCGCCGGATGGCGGCATTGTCGCGGCCGCGCCGGAACCCCCCGATGCCGTCACCACAACCGTGCAGGAGGACTGGCTGCCCAACGTGCCGCCCAGGGCCCTGGACCGCGAGGCGGTGGTCGAGACCGGCCTGGCCTGTCGCACTCCCAGCGCCATCCTGGGCGTGTACGACCTGGAGGGCGACGCGATCTCCGTCGCCTCGTTCACCCAGGCCGCCAACGGGACGGTCTCGCTCAACGACGACGGCACGTTCACCTACCGCTCTCGGGCGGGCTTTGTCGGCGGCGACGAGTTCACGTTCGTGCTGGCCGACGCGCGCGGGGCCCGCTCGCAGCCGGCCCGCATGAGGCTCAACGTGGTCCGCCCCGGCGGGCGGTGGGCCAGCAGCAGCTTCCGCGACCTCCAGGAGATGTCGGCGGGCGGGCAGCCGATCCGCCTGGGCCGAGGCGCCGTCAGCGTTCGCGCGTGGGACGGCGACGACGACGGAAAGCTCGACCTGCTGGCGGCGGCCGACGGGGAGATCTGGTGGTATCGCAACATCGGCTCGCCTCTGCTGGCGGCGCTGGCGGCGGGGCGGCGCGTGCAGGCGGGCGGGAAGGACGTGAGCTTCCCCAAGGGGCGCCTGTCGCTGGCGCTGGCGGACATGGACGGCGACCGGCGGGCGGACCTGGTGGTCGTCGCCGGCGACCGAAAGGTCTACTGGCTCCGCCGGCTCGCTACGACCAACGGCCAGCCGGCCTTCGCCGTCCCGGCCCCGATCGCCGCCCAGGGCGGCGGGGACTACCTCGCCGCCGACGTGCGGGCGGACGTGGCCGACTGGAACGGCGACTCGCTGCCGGACCTGCTGACCGGGACCTGGAGCGGTGCGGTGCGGGTGGCCTACAACACGGGCCGGCCCGGCCAGCCGGCGTTCGCGCCGCCCGTCGAGGCGCTGGACAGCGAGGGGTTGACCATCGCCGGCTCGTACAACCTCAACGTCCGCGTCGCGGACCTCAACCATGACGGCGTCAGCGACCTGGTCGAAAGCTACAACTGGGGGACCATCCGCTTTCGCCTCAACGCGGGCACGAGCCGGCGCCCGCGACTGACCGGCGGGGGGACGTTCAGCGTGACCGGACCCGGCGGCCAGGCCGTGAATCTCCACGCCTTGACGGACGGCCCGGCCTGCGACTTCGCCGATCTCAACGGCGACGGCGCGCTGGACCTGCTGATCGGGTGCGAGCGCGGCGGTGCGGTTCATGTGGCCTGGGGGCGAAGCGCCCTGTCCTACCTCCGCGAGATCGCCGCCCTCGTCCGCGCCCACAAGGACGACCTGGGCGCCTATCTCGCCGACCCGTCCCGCTCCGCCCAGCAGGCCTTCATGCAGACCCTCCAGGCCGCCTTGTACGACTACGTGGTCGGCTTCGCCACCCCCTCGCAGAAGCGCCAGATCGCGCGCGAACTGATCGACCTGGTCCGCGACTGCCCGCAGTGCCTTTCGCACCAGAGCTACGACCTCAAGAAGCAGCCGGGCCTGGCCTCGCTGGGCCCGCAGATGTGGCTGACGCTGCTGCTGTGCGACTACTACAACCCCGCCCATCGCCAGGCCGTCGCCGACGCCGCCCGCATGGGCGGGGCCTATCGCAAGCTGCTGGTGGACCTGGGCCTGATCTATGCGGATAACGCCCGAAACCCCCGCGGCGCCGAGGCGATCTGGCAGTGGGTGCGCACCATCCCGCGCGAGGTGTACGACGGCACGTGCATCACCGCAGCCGACTGGCTGGGCACGCCGCGATACCTCGTGCGCGCCCACGCCAAGAATACGTTCAACGGCTACCCGGTCGACGGCGGGGAGTACGGTTTCGGCCGCGACGCCCGGGCGATCATCGGCGACCGCGGCAGCGAGAACTGGTTCATGACCGTGGTCCGCCACGAGGCCTGCCATGACCTGGACGCCTACGTCCGCCGCCACGGCGACCTGAACCGCCGCTGGGGCCAGACGCTCGTGCTGGCGGGCGGACCGGACATGCGGGCCGACCCGAAGACCGGGTGGCTCAGCATGGAGCGGACGAGAGAGCACTTCCGACAGGCCGGGCTGTGGGACGGACAACGCTCCACCTGGGACGCCGCCTGGAAGGCCTACTGGGACGGCGACCGGGGCAAGGGCTGGCGCGAGATGGGCTTCATGCGGGGCAACATCCCGTGGTTCTATTCCGCCCCGCAGGAGAGCCTGGCCACCCAGGGCAACCAGCACTGGAACTCCACCGAGGGGCGGATCGAGGTCGCCATCGACCGCTTCCGCCGCGGCTACGCCAGCAACATCACCGAGGTGCTGTTCTTCCTGGACATCTGGTCGCTGGGCCTGCCCAAGGCCAAGTTCTACGAGATCGACAACGCCAGCCGGCAGGTCATCTCGTACGTCAAGCTGCGCCGCACGCCCAAGGGCTGCATCGACCGCATCGACCTGCGCGACCGCTACTACGAGTTCACCGTCGACGACAACGGCGTCGTGACGGGGATCGTGCACCCGCCGCAGCAGACGAAGAAATGACCGGTGCCTGAACCGGCGCGGGCGTGTTTCAGAACACCGCCGAATGGCGAGCCCTTAATCAGCCCAGGGCGATATCGAAGGGCTTGCCATTCGGCGGGGACGCGAAGAAAACTATGGGAAGGAGTCTGTCCATGATCGTCCGCATCACTGGTTTTGTCGGTATGGCATTGGTCGTCCTTGCTGCGTCCGTCTTGTGCGGCGCGGAGGAGAAGTCCGCTCCCTGGGCGGGCCCGCAGGCGGGCAGAGGTCCGCTCAAGGTATTCGTCCTGGCCGGGCAGTCGAACATGGAAGGCCAGGCCGTCGCCGACCTCGAAGGCAAGCACTACAACGAGGGCAAGGGCACACTGATGAGCCTGCTCCGCGACCCGGCCAAGGCGCCGCTGGTCCGCCACCTGCGCAAGGGCGACGCGTGGACCGTCCGCGACGACGTGTGGGTGTACTTCCAGGCCGCCTCGGGGCTCAAGAGGGGCGCCCTGTCGATGGGCTTCGCCGGCTACGGCGGCAAGCACCACTTCGGGCCGGAGCTTCAGTTCGGCCACGTGATGGGCGACGCCCTGGACAACCAGGTGCTGATCATTAAGACCGCTTGGGGAGGCAAGAGCCTGTTCAAGGAATTCCGCCCGCCCAGTTCAGGCGGCGAGACGGGCGAGTACTACACGAAGATGATCCAGGAGATCCGCGAGTGCCTGGGCGACATCAAGAAGCACTTCCCCGCGTACGACGGCAAGGGCTACGAGCTGGCCGGGCTGGTCTGGTACCAGGGCTGGAACGACGGGTGCGGGCCCAAGGGGGCCGTCGAGGAATACGAACAGAACCTGCTGAACCTGATCGCCGATTTCCGCAAGGAGTTCAAGTCGCCGCGACTGCCGGTGGTGGTGGGGGAGCTGACAGGCCCGTGGGTCGAAGCGACCGGGCGCTGGGCCGATCTGCGCCGCGCCCAGGCGGCCGCCGCCCGCAACGCCAAGCCCACCGGCAGCGTCGTCTTCGTCGAGACGCACGACTTCGTCCGCAAACCCGAGGACTCGCCCAACCCCAGCCACGGGCACCACGAGTTCGGCAACGCTGAAACCTACTTCCTGGTCGGCCAAGCCCTGGGCGAGGGGATGAAGAAGCTGGTGGCGGGGCGGACTGAACGGTGAATGCTATTGCCATGAAGAGCCGGCCTCACCACCAGTATTGCCACCGTCCGGCGAGGACGTACTGCGGTTTCATCTCGCTCTTGTCCTGGTTCTCGTTGAGGGTCCTCCACAAGACGCTTCCGCTCAACAACGCAACGTTGCCGCCGATGCACTGGCTGTGCCCATCATCCCAGTGAGCGGTGGTCCAGCTCCAGCCGCCGCCCTGGA
>Ga0116148_1004936_pt1 | contig 11377 bp, 18 predicted proteins | sample AD_UKC055_MetaG_FD_89786 | JGI IMG/M metagenome (GOLD analysis project Ga0116148, IMG submission 89786) | Active sludge microbial communities of municipal wastewater-treating anaerobic digesters from USA - AD_UKC055_MetaG | ecosystem: Engineered > Bioreactor > Anaerobic > Digestate | place: USA... | reverse complement strand
TTTTAGGAGGCAATAATGGCAAATAAGAAAATCACAGACCTGACAGAACTAACCGAAGCGGCATCTGATGACTATCTGGAAATCGTTGATACCAGTGCAAACGCAAGCAAAAAAATCTCACTTGAGAATTTGACCGGCGGACTTGGCATTTCAAGAATGGTGTATTTTAATCCACCTTCCACACATCCCGATTATACACAAGCGACTTTCGCGGTTGGAACACACACAGTCAACGCGAACACCAAGTTCGGCGTTCCATTAGGCGCAACAGGCGTGATCGTACTTATGAGCGCACAATGGGATGAGGCGGCCCAAACCTCAGTCATGGCATTACGGGCAAAAGGAGATGACGCAAATTGTGTTGTTTCGCGTGCTTTGGTTGGCGGAATGAACATAAACTCAAATGGCAGTGTGCCAATAAATGAATCAGGCGAATTTGACTTGTATTTTGGCGGTGCAGATCCCAAAAACAAAAGTGTAGTTGTCAACATTGTTGGCTATGTGATTTAATTATGAGCTACCCCTTCGGCATTGACATCAGTTCTTGGCAGTCCTACCCAGACCGCCAATTGTGGATGGACATCAGCGCGCTGACACGCCATCCGGAGCCCGTTCAGTTCGTGTTCTGCCGCGCGACTCACGGCATGTACGCTGATAAGGCGCACGCCTATTACACGCGGGAGCTGGACAGGTTCGGTATTCCCAATGGTTCGTACGCCTACATGTTGCCTGCTCATTCCGCACGGTTGCAGACCGACCTGTTTTTGCAGGTTGCCGCTCCGAAAGAACACAGGCGGTGGGTAATCGACATGGAGGCAGCGCAGGGATTGAGCAGAACACGCATTACGGACTTCCTGTTGGAGGTGCTGGAGATCATGCGGGAGCGCACGGGGCGTTACCCGATGGTGTACTCCCGTGCACTGTGGATCAGAGATCATCTGCAGGTGTCAAGGCTTCCGAAGCTGGACTACTGGCTGGCGCAGTACCTCACGCGCAGGCCCGCGCCGCAGTACACACCTGAATTCCCGACCGATAAGATCAGCATTCCGGCTGGCGTGGACAGGAAACAGGTCAAGTTTCACCAGAGTGGCGATAAAGCTAACGGCGGCAAGCTGGGCTCAATGAGCTATTACATCGACACCGACCGTTTTTTGGGCACGCCTGAGCAACTGCGCGCGTGGTTCGGGTACGGGGAGATCAAGCCTGACCCTGAACCGGATGACCCGCCAGTTGAGGTCGAGAAGCCCCTGTACGACGTGCGGATCGCCTCATGGGCAACACCTTATGTCAACCTGCGCAGCGAACCCAGGATAGCGAAAGAAACGGACATTGGGGACGCGTACCCCAACGAGGTGTTATCGGTGATCGAGCGGCAGCTGGTAGCAGGGCAGCACTGGCTGCGCTCCACAAAAGGATGGCTGATGGAACGCTTTACCGAGCGGGTAGTCGGGAGCGTGCCTGGCATGCTGGCGGTACGCCCGCTGCTGCAGATTGACCCACGCTGGCGCGACTCGTACTTGGGAACATCGCGGTCAACCATCGGCGGGTGGGGATGCCTGCTTACGTCCGCGACCATGACCGCGAATTATCTCATGGGCACGAATTACACACCAGACCAGATGAACGCAATCTTAGTGGCGGTCAATGGGTTCGTGCGCTATTACACCGTCAACGGGCAGACGAAAGTCAGTTACCAGAATGCGAATCTGTACCGGTTTGCCTCGCTGTGGGAGGCGTTCCCTGACCGCATAAAAGCTGGCGTGTACGTGGACTGCGAGAAAGTGCCCGCGCCTCTGCACGTGATTGACGGGGAGCTGGATAAAGACCGGCCTGTGATCGTGAAGGTGGATTACAAGCCGCTGACGGCATACGTCGACGAGCACTGGATCACCATCATCGGCAAGGACGCGGCGGGGCAGTACCACATCGCAGACCCGCTGCATGAGGGGATCAGCCTGTTCAACCTGCGCTATGGCGACCCCGCGCGGTACATTTTCAGGATCGTGAGCTATGGGAAAATCTGAAACGATTGGAGAAACAAGCCATTTGAAAACATCACAAAACGACGCGGTAACAACGGTCAGAATCGAATACTCGGCCGGCAACATGGAGCATCTGCTGTTCGTCACGTCAGACCTGCACATTGACTCGGTTGCATGCGCGAGGGAGCAGCTGATCGCTGACCTCACGGAAGCAACGGAGCGGGGCGCAAAGATCATGCTGTTTGGGGACGTGTTCGACGCCATGCAGGGGAAATTCGACCCGCGCAGAAACCTTGATGATCTCAGACCGGAATACCGCAGGGCAGACTATTACGACTACGTCGTCAAGGACGTCGCGCGGATACTGAGCCCGTTCGCGAAGAATATCCTGCTGATCACGCCCGGAAATCATGAAACCGCAGTCTTGAAAGCGTCGAGCATATCACTGACCGATAGGCTGGTGTACGCGCTCAACATGGAGCACGGCGGCAACGTGCTCAAAGGCGGGTATGGCGGGTGGGTGCGCTTTATGTTCCAAAACATTTCAGGCGGAATGCGCACGTCGGTGAAGCTGAAATACCATCACGGATTCGGAGGAGATGCTCCGGTTACGCGGGGCGTGATCCACACCAACCGGCAGCAGGTGTATGTCAAGGATGCTGACATCATCCTCAACGGGCACAATCACCACGCCTACTACGTTCCTGTTGTCAGCGAGACCGTGAGCGATGCCGGAAAGGTCATGTTCACGACCACGCATCATGTCAGGACGCCCGGCTACAAGCATGACTACGGGGATGGCTCAAAAGGCTGGGCGATCGAGAAGGGCTTCGTTCCTAAGCCAATAGGGGGCGCGTACATCAAAATGAAAATAAAGAAGGGGTCGGTAAAAAAGACCACCTGCCATATCAGCGTTCAGCCTGTGATCCACGCGCCGGAGCTGGTGGGCTGACCTTCCAAAAAGCGGACACAGCGCAAGTTTGAGAATCCCGTCAGGGGCTATACACCTTATTACTGGCCCTTGCCTAATTTGGAGTCAGGTTGTATACTAAAAACTGAGAAAACGGCTCGTTGAGCTAAATATTCAAGGACAAAAAGCACCTGCTCGCTGTCCCACTCTCGCCTCCGCCCTTGTCCCCCTCAGGGGCGGTGTGCTTTAAAGCCAGTTATCGACCGGACTGGCGCGCGCGTGCGCTTCCCGCAGATCATCATCGGTTTGTGCCAGATAGCGCTGCATGACAAAAATTCTTGACAATCGCAGCGAAATATGTTATTCTTTATTGAGCTTAGGACACGTTATAATAGTGAACAAATAGCCGTTTTTTACCAACGTGTCCTAAGCAAACACTATTCGGGTAAACGACGGCTATTTGTTTTAGGAGCTTGATGGAGTATCACGAAATAGCAAACATATTTCCGATGATGACAGATGCTGAGCTTGAACAGCTAAAAGACGACATAGTGATAAACGGGCAGCTTGATCCAGTTGTGCTTTACGAAGGCAAAATACTGGACGGGCGTAACCGCTGGAAAGTCTGCACGGAACTGGGGCTGGTGATCAATTATGACCAGTACCAGGGCGACAATCCGCTTTCGTTTGTAATCAGTAAGAACTTGCACAGGCGACACTTGGATGCAAGCCAGCGCGCCATGATTGCAACGGATGTAAAGCCCTTGCTGGAGGTTGAAGCCAGGAAAAGACAGGGAACACGAACAGACTTGCCGGACTTTGTGGAAATAATTCCCGAAAGTTCCAAAGGTCGAGCGCGAGACCAGGCAGGCAGCTTGTTTGGAGTGTCTGGCAGGTACGTGGCAACTGCGGAAAAGATAAAGCGCGAGGATCCCGAATTGGCCGACAAAGTACGGAGTGGACAAATCTCAATTCCAGACGCGCAAAAGAAAATGCAAAAGACCGAGCCAAAACTCAAGAATTACACGATGAGTTTATAAATTCAGTCCCAATCGGCTCAAACGTTGAGGTTACTTACAATTTCAATGGAGCCGACTTTTCAATTTTGTCTTCGTACAAAGTCTTGAATGAAAGTGAATTGGTTGCTACATAACTTACTGATTCACTTGCGCCACTAAACCTGCAGTCATACGGGTCTTTTTTGGTATAATCAAGTCAACAGAACCCGCCACGCCTCTACTCAGTATGCGCGACCAGGCGGGTCATTTTTATGATATCCCACGCAACAAAACCATCAAAATTCGCAAGAACCGTTACACAGAATATTGCGCTTTATCCGGCAAGCAGGGGGAATTGCAGGTTAGGTGCAAATAAGAAACAAGCACCATATCATGTGCAATTTTCGGTGCTTTCTTAGTGTGAGAGCCCGGGCTAATACATCCGGGCTCTGCTGGGGTGTCGCTGGCGAGTCATGACAAAAAGTCGTGCGCAACCTACCAAGCTGGGTTTTCCTGATTAGGCTCGAACTCTTCACCAAAAGTTTCGAGATGGAGTTTACAGTACGCGTCAAAAAACTCCTGATCAGTGCACGGTGCCAAGTCCATGTGCAACTGCTCTCGCAGGTCGTCATCCATGATGTTTACAGCTGCACTTTGAAGCCATATACCAAATTTAACATTGCTCATACACCAATACATTTTAACCTCCAGACAATTCACTATGGGCAACACATTAATTGCCCCTTGACAATTCTATAATGTCCGCTATAATTGTCGTTAGACAATCAGGTAAATTCCTGGAGGCAATATGACAGAACCAAAACAAGTAAACATATCCCTTAGCAAATCAGATTATGACAAGCTAACAGAGCTAATGTTTCAGCAAAAAGAGCTTAACCGTTCCGCCTACATCCGCTCCCTGATCGAGCGGGCGTGGGAGGAGCACAGGGAAGGGGCAGTCAATGGATAGCACCGGTGATCTCAAGCGCGATGCGATCATCAAGGCCGCGAAAGGCGAGATCGGAATGCACTTTACGGCAAACCAACTCGTCCACGCGGTGAAGGCAAAATGCGCCAGCGTGCAATTCACACGCAACGACGCGCTGGAGGTTATCGGTGCCATCGGGATACTGATGGCAGAGAGAAAGGCGGGCAAATGACACCCGAGTGCCAACACGAGCATACCATCATCGTACGCGAGGGGTACGAGTACCGTACCTTCAACGGCATCGAGGATACATACGTTGACCGCGAGGTATGCCTGGACTGCTACGCGTACGTTGACGAGCAAAAACCGCTTCCGTCAGGCGAGGCGGATTTAGACATTCCGTTTTAGGAGGTGATCAATGATCTACCTGGCTATTTTTGCAATGTTTTTAGCAGCCCTTAAATGGGCAGAAAGGAGTTGAGAAATGAGCGATTATTGGGAACGGTTGGAGAAGCTGGCTGACCGACGTGTCGATGCTGAGTACCGCGTGATCGAGCTGCAAGGCGAGGCGCGCAGGGTCGCGCTGGCACTGTCGGTCGCTGAGGCAAAGTTGGAACGGTTAGACAAAGAATTTTACGAATTAGCAAACAGCGAAACAGCCCCGACGGGAATCGAGGCTGCTTAAGCATGAGTTGCCCAACAGGGCAGAAAGGTATTTCATGGACATTGTAACACAGCAACAAACGCAATTACAAACTTACCAACCGCTGGACGCAGAGCGGATCGAACTCATCAAGCGCACCATCGCAAAGGGCGCGACGAACGATGAGCTTGCCCTCTTTATCCAGCAGGCGAACCGGACGGGGCTTGACCCATTCGCGCGACAAATCTACGCGATAAAACGATGGGACAGCCGCGAGGGACGCGAGATCATGAGCACGCAGGTTTCCATTGACGGACAGCGGCTCATTGCTGAGCGTTCTCAAAAGTACGCAGGCCAGCTTGGGCCGTACTGGTGCGGAAAAGATGGAGAGTGGAAAGAGGTCTGGCTCTCCAACGATCCGCCAGCCGCCTCAAAAGTCGGGGTGATCCGCTCCGACTTCCGTGAGCCACTGTGGGCAGTTGCCCGATACGAGGCTTACGTCCAAACGAAAAAGGACGGCAAGCCCACACAAATGTGGGAAAAGATGGCTGACATCATGCTGGCAAAATGCGCTGAAAGTCTTGCGCTGCGCAAGGCGTTCCCGCAAGAACTTTCCGGCCTCTACACGTCTGAGGAGATGGGGCAGGCGGATAATCCGCAGCCAAACACCCCTGCCGCGCAGAAGCGAAAACGGGCAGAACCGGAATACATTGTTGATCCCATCGACCCAGAAGTGGTTGAGGCTGAGGTCGTAGAACCAGAGCCTGAACCCATTCACATGACCATTGAGGAGGCCTGCGCTGTTACGAACAGCAACGGCGTGAAGTACGGAACGATGGATGAATCCGTGCTGGCGAAGATTCTCTCAAACCTCTGGAAACGCCAGAAATCCAACGGGCTGACCGACGAAGAGAAGGCAGAAACCGAAATGAAGATCAAGGCCGCGCAGGTTGTACTGGCCGCGAAACAAGACGGGAGCATCAAATGACCGAACGTGTTCCCGAATGTCTGACCTGCCGTCACTGGTACAGATACAGAGAGCGGATTGTAGGGGAGTGCACGATCTCCCCTCACCCACTCTCGCACCGGTACCGCGGGCAGTGCGAGATCTGCGACTGCGGGCTCTACGTGTTCGGTGAGGATCGCAAAGTGGAAAAAGGGCAGCAGGGGAGGTATGACAGGCGTGATTACTCCCTGCTGCCGGAGGTGGCAAGATGAAACCATCTGACTATTACCGGAGGTTAAGCGCAAGCATCAAAGAGGCTGACGTGCGTCTAATGGCCGCTGTTATGAGCGAGCATGTGGGACAGCAAAACGCAATCCGGATGGATGAGCTTTGCCAGCGCGTCTCGATAAAAGATGAGCGGAAAGTGCGCATCATTCTCGCAAAACTTGTAATGGACTACGGATGGCCGGTGGGCGCGATATCGGGCAAGACTGGCCGATGGCTCATCGCAACGGAGCAGGAACGGCAAGAGGTGCTGTCTGACCTGGGCTCGCGCGTGTCGGAAACGCAGGCACGCATCCGCGCGCTGCAGAACGCCAAACTCGCGCCGCCTGAACCACTGGACATGCGCAAGGTGCAGCCGGCCATGTTTGACATGCCGGGGCCCGAGCCTGACCGGCTGAGATATTGGAGATAGAAAAATGACACGACAGGAAGCATTAGCACGAAAGTATGAGACCGTCATTCTGGACGGTATGAGCATGACGGAGTTGCGCCAACTTCACGGCAACATCTCCGGTTGGCTGGGAGAGTGGGCCGGTGATGCTAACGAGCTGACCGCGCGCAACGCACTGCGCCGCGTGGAAGAGGAAATCAACTGGCGCGGGTATGAGCCGGAGACGGTGGGGGTGTAAATGGCTTACGCAAACACAGAGTACGAATTTTGGGGAAACCCGAAAGTCAGGGCAGCGGGGAAGGACGCGGCAATCATGTACATTGCAGCTTGCGGTTACTGCAACCAATTCCTGACTGATGGTTTCATTTCACACCCCGCAATCGAAACAATCTCATTTCTCGCGTTCCAAAAACAGCCGAAGAAAACTATCAATCTGCTTTTAGAACAAAAATTGTGGCTGGAGGTGGAGGGTGGTTATCTGATCCATGACTTCCTGAAACACAACAAATCCAAAGCCCAAATTGAAGAAATAAGAGCTAAAAACTCAGCAGCCGGTAAAGCAAGCGCTCAAGCAAGGTCTCAACCAAACGTTGAACAGAACGTTGAACGAAATGTTGAACGGAATGTTGAACAAAGTGTTGAACGGAGTGTTGAACAAAGTGTTGAACGGTCGGTCAACCATAACGATAACGATAACTATAAAGATAAAAAGAAAGAGGCAGCAGCGCGGATTTTTAAGGCTTATGAAAGCGAGATCGGTGTCATTTCATCAACGATTTCAAATGATATTTTGGACTGCATGAATGATTTTCCTGAGGAGTGGTTTCTTGCGGCGTTTGAGGAATCAGCAAGGCAGAACAAACGCAACTGGAAGTACGCGCTGGCAATCATGAAAAGATGGAGTGTGGATGGATTTCGGGCAAACAAGAAACCAAACCAGCAGAAGCAGCGCACGCGCACACTGACAGACCCATACGGCAACACAATTGAGGTAGCAGCATGAGCAGCCAAAAAGTGATTTATTCGCGCGAGGCAGAGGAAGCGCTGATCGGCGCGTTGGTGATAGACCCGCGGTTGATTAATGAAGTTGACATCGAGATTGATGATCTTCATGACGCAAAAGCAAAGCTGGTTCTCACTGCCCTGCGCGCGCTTCAGGAGAGGGGGGAGATCGAAGATGCTAACGCGTTATCCATCGCAGAGGAGTTGATGCGGATCGAAGGTGGCGCGCAGGTAGGCGGATTGTTCGCGCTGACAGAGTACGCCACGCGCTGCCCGCAAACCTATGACCTTAACGCTTATTCGACCATCATCCGGGAGCATGCAGGACGGCGCAGATTGGTTGACATGGCGGGGAAACTTGCCACTGCTGCTTACGCTCCGTCCGCTGACATTGAGGCTGTTACGGCATCCGTGCTGGATGGGCTGGTGAAGAACGGCAGAACAAGCAGCGGTGCTGTTTCCGTGAAGGAGGTGGCGGGCAGGCTGTTTGACGAAGTTGAGGCAGCGCAGAAGAACCCGACGGACTACTTTGGAATTCCGACCGGTATGGCTGGATTCGATAAGATCACGTCCGGGATGCAGCGCGGTGAGGTGACGATGCTTGCGGGTGAGCCAGGCGTCGGAAAGTCAAGCCTCGCGATGCAATTGTGCGCCGGAATGGCACTTGGTGTTTACGGCAGGCGCGGTACGCCTGGCGCGGTGTATCAGCTTGAAATGACCTCGCTTGCCACTTGGCGGCGGTTGGTTGCATTGAAAGCGCGGGTAAGCAGCAAAAGCATGCGCGCTGGTCGGTTGACGGATGAGGAAATGACACGCTTCGTTGAGGCACAGGCGGCACTGTCTGATCTCCCAATTTTTATTTCTGACCGCACGGACTGGACAACGTTAGGCTTGCGTTCTGATCTCGCGCGGTTGAAAGCTGAGCATGACATCGGATGGGTCTTGATCGACTACATGGGGCTTCTGAAAGACGAGCCGCATTTGGACAGCACGGAAAGAAGCGCGCTTGTTTCTGACCGTGTTCATGATCTCGCAAAGGATTTTAATGTGAGCGTGCTGGCGGTGCATGACATGACAAAAGCTGGCGTGACTGGCGCGGTGCAGGGTCAGGCTGGTTTGGCTGGCTCACGGCGCGTCATGTACAACGCGGATTCAATCATTTTTATCAAGCCGGTTGAGGGTTCGGCAGAGGATTTCAAGCTGGAATGGGCGAAATTCCGAGAGGATTCCGCTGACCGTTACTTGAGCCTGAGGCGGATCTCCGGTCAGGCAGCATTCACGGAGGTTTAGAAAATGGAATGGGATATCAGTTTACCGAAAAAAGAAGCAGAGGGGGATGGAGATGCCTAAAAAATATCGCAAGAAGCCCGTTATTGTTGAGGCAGTACGTCATTTGCCAGAAAACACATTGGAGATGTATCAATTCATTACTAATAATCCTAAGGCAACTGACACCGATATAAAAAATAGAGGAGATAATTTTTATATTGACTTTTGCAACGGTGCATGTCAATTAGGCGACTTGATTATAAAAACACTTGATGGGGACATGCGATGCAATCTTGGCGATTGGATTATTAAGGGTGTAAGAGGCGAATTTTACCCCTGTAAACCCGATGTGTTTGAGAAAGTCTACGAGGAGATTAACTATGACAGACATTAAACTCAAGCCATGTCCGTTTTGTGGTGGCAGACATATTGAAACCGCAGAAAATTTAGACCTTGTTTATTGTTTTGATTGTGGGGCGGAGATGCACACCGATTTAGGCGGAAGTTGGAACAACCGTCCGATTGAGGACGCGCTTCACGCCCGCATTACAGAGCTGGAAGCAGAACGCAGGTGGATACCGGTGAGCGAGAGGTTGCCGAAAGACTGTGAGCTGGTGTGGGTTCGCGCGACTAATAGCCCGCATAATTTACCAAGACGTGCCTTTTATACCTATCGAAATGGAAAATGGGTAAACGACGAGGTGGATATTGATAATGTTTATAGCAATCTATACGTCACCCATTGGATGCCACTTCCAGTACTATCGGAGGTGGAGGAATGAACACAGACGAATTAAAAACAATATTAGAGCAACACAAGTTGTGGCTGGAAGATGAAGGTGGAGCAAGGGCTAACCTGCTATGGGCTGACCTGCAAGATGCTGATCTGCAACGTGCTGACCTGCAACGTGCTGACCTGCAAGATGCTGACCTGCGAGGTGCTGACCTGCGAGGTGCTAACCTACAAGGTGCTAACCTGCTATGGGCTTACCTGCAAGATGCTGATCTGCAACGTGCTGACCTACAAGGTGCTTACCTGCGAGATGCTGATCTGCAACGTGCTGACCTGCAACGTGCTGATCTGCAAGGTGCTGACCTGCGAGGTGCTGACCTACAAGGTGCTAACCTGCTATGGGCTTACCTGCAAGATGCTGATCTGCAACGTGCTAACCTACAAGGTGCTTACCTGCGAGATGCTGACCTGCAAGATGCTGATCTGCAAGGTGCTGACCTGCGAGGTGCTGACCTACAAGGTGCTGACCTGCGAGGTGCTGACCTACAAGGTGCTAACCTGCTATGGGCTTACCTGCAAGGTGCTTACCTGCGAGATGCTGATCTGCAACGTGCTTACCTGCAACGTGCTGACCTGCAAGATGCTGACCTGCGAGGTGCTGACCTGCGAGGTGCTAACCTCGATTATACCTGTCTGCCCTTGTGGTGTGGTAGCAAGGGGATGATCGTTGATAAGCGCATTGCAGCACAAATCGCCGCCCACTTTTGCGCGTTGGATTGTGACGATGCAGATTATTTAGCGGCACGAGCTGCAATTTTAGAGTTTGCAAAGTCGAGCCATCTAGCAGAGGATTTAGGTTTATTGGAGGAGGTGCAAGAATGAACACGCTTAAACCCTGCCCGTTTTGTGGTGGCACTAAAATTTGTACCGAGAAAGGTATAAATCTTAACTATTGTGACAATTGCTCGGCAGAATCAAATGTCGAGCACTGGAACACCCGCCCGATTGAAGACGCGCTTCACGCCCGCATTACAGAGCTGGAGCAGGAACTGAACACCACAGACGGTTTGTTGAAAGAAGCAACAGAAACCATCGGTGCAGTAGTCGCTTGTTGCACATACAACAGTAACGATGATGCAAAGATTGGTATTTATGGCATAGACCAAAAGGCATTCACAAGAATAGACCAATTCATGACTCATTACAACGATGCTATTTCTGCTGGCAAAGTCAGCGTGGATGTAAAACGAGAATTGACAGACGCCGAAATTGAAGAACTCGGAGCACAGG
>Ga0116148_1004931_pt1 | contig 11386 bp, 8 predicted proteins | sample AD_UKC055_MetaG_FD_89786 | JGI IMG/M metagenome (GOLD analysis project Ga0116148, IMG submission 89786) | Active sludge microbial communities of municipal wastewater-treating anaerobic digesters from USA - AD_UKC055_MetaG | ecosystem: Engineered > Bioreactor > Anaerobic > Digestate | place: USA... | reverse complement strand
GCGGCGTGGACCTGGTGAACGTGAGCGCAACCGTTACCGACGCGGACGGCCACTTCGTCAAGGGCCTTGCGAAAGACGACTTCCTCCTGCTCGAGGACGGCGTCGAGCTGCCCATCGCGCAGTTCTCGAGCGAGCGCGTGCCGGTCAGCCTCGGGATCGTCGTCGACGCGAGCAGTTCGATGGACGGCGAGCGGATGTCGCAGGCGCGCCGCGCGCTCGAGCAGCTCCTCGACCGGCTTCCGGATCCCGACGACGAGGTCTTCCTGTACTCGTTCAGCGAGGATCCGGTGCTCGAGCACGGCTGGACGACCGACCGCCGCGCCATCCGCTCGGCGCTCAAGCGCATCGATCCGGGCGGCCGGACGTCTCTCTACGACGCCGTCGGGCGGGCCGTCTCGCTGGCCAACACGGGACGCCACGCCAAGAAAGCCCTCGTCATCATCTCGGACGGGAACGACACCGCGAGTCACACCTCGGTCGAGGCGCTGCAGCGGCAGATCCAGGAGTCGGAGCTGCTCGTGTACGCGATCGGCGTGGACGCCCGCTCGTTGTTCCAGCCGAAGAGCCGCCGTTCGTGGTTCTCGCAGGCCCGGCCCGGGTTCCCCCGTCCGCCGGTCATCCAGGGCTTCCCGCCCAGGCCCGGCGGCGGCGGCGGCCGGCCGCCAGTCCTTCCGAGGCCCCCCGACCGGGCACCGGCCCCGCCGCCGGTGTTCGACGACCCCGTGGATCTCGCTGCCCTCCGCTCGCTCACCGACGACAGCGGCGGCCGCACCGAGATCGTGAGGACGGCCGGCGATCTCGGGCCGGCGACCTCGGGAATTGCCGACGAGCTGAACCGCCAGTACTTTCTCGCCTACGCGAGCAACGCGCCGCGCGACGGCAAGTGGCACACGATCGAACTGAGCGTGAGGGACCGGGAGTGGACCGTCCGAGCACGCCGCGGCTTCATCGCGCAGTGACACGCCGGCGGTGGCCCGCGGGGACCTTGCCCGCCCCCGACGCTTTCACTACAGTAGGGGTCCTATGCCCAGACCCGTGTTCGGCGCGAAGCCGGCCGTCCTGCGATGCGCCCGCTGCGGCCGCGGCGTCGACTGGGAGGAGGCGCGCCTCCAGGCGGTGTGCGGGTGCCGGCCGCACCTCGACCTCCCGGCCGTGTTGATCCGGCAGGCCGGGCCCGAGGACGCGGCGGTGATGGAGGCGATCTTCCGGCGCCACTACGGCCGCACCGCCCTCCTGGCCTTCGGCGAGGCGTTGAGCCTGGAGAACTGCCCCGCCATTGTCGCGGAGCTGAAGGGCGAAGTGGCTGGCGCGCTGGCCTACCGCCTGCAGCCCCGCGCCCTGCACGTGGTCGCCCTCGCCACCGACCCGTTGTGGCAGCGCTCGGGCGTCGCCTCGCAGCTGCTCGCAGAGGCGGAAGTGCTCGCGGCGCGGCACGGCCTGAACAAGCTGGTTGCCTCGACGAGCAACGACAACCTCCCGTCGCTGTACCTCTTCCAGCGGCGCGGCTGGCTGATCGACGAGGTGGTGCCCGGCGCGCTGCTGTCCCACGCCGCCGCCCTCGGCGGGCGCGGGTTCGGCGGCATCCCGGTGCGCGACGAGGTGCGGCTGGCCAAGCAGGTCGGGTAGGCGATCAGGCCGCGGGCGGGACCACGGCGCCCCGTCCGCCGGCGCCGCGCCCCTTTCCCCTTTTGACCACCCAGTAGACGATCGCCGCCAGCACCGTGAAGGCGCCGAGCATGCTGCCGGCGAACAGGAGCAGCGTGTGGTAGAGGATGGAGGTGGGCTCCATCCGTGCCTCCATCTCGAGCGGGCGCCCGGCCAGCCGATCGGCGAACGACTGCTCCCAGACGAGGATGTTGCCGCGCCGCAGGTTGTTGACGCCGGCGTTGTGATACGTGATCTTGCTCGGCAGGTGCAGCCGGACCGCGACCAGCTCGTTCCCCTTCCAGCCGACGTCGCCCACCTTTCGGTTGGCGGCCTCGCCAAGCGTCGCCCGGTAGTGGAACTGGTCGCCTGCACGATCGAACGCCACCGACAGCCACCCGAACGCCGCGGTTCCCGGCAGCTTCCGGATGTCGTCCACCTCGATCCGCAGGTGCGCGAAGCGGCGTCCCAGGCGACGCGAGTTCGAGATGCGCGTCACGTGGGTGACCGGGCTGGAGAAGGCGCGGTTCACGCGCTCGCGATCGAACCGCGCATTGGGGCGGAGGTCGAGATCGAACCCGCGGAGGGCGACGAGCGCCGGCAGCGACCCGTTGACGTAGATGGTGGCCGAACCGTCCAGCGAGAGATGGACGTCCTCGTCGTACTCGTACTGCCGTGCGAGGCCGCTGCCGCCGCCGCACGACGCGGCGGCGAGCACGACCGCCAGCGCCGCGAGCGAGGCCCGCGCGGCTCGCCCGGCGCGAACCTTCACCATGACGGCCAATGATATACTGACTTCACCCGCCACGCGCGCACGGCGCCTTCCATGAACAACTCCCGATCGTCCGCTTCCCCCTTGCTCTTCCTGGTCGACGGCAACTCGCAGATGTACCGGGCGTACCACGCGATCCGCGGGCTGACGGGGCCCGATGGCCGTTCGACCAACGCCGTCTACGGCTTCGTCACCATGCTGCGGAAGCTGGTGGCGGATCAGCGCCCCGAGCTGATCGCCTGCACGTTCGACCTCGCCGGCCCCACCTTCCGCTCGACCCTCGCCGCCGACTACAAGGCGAACCGGCCCGCCATGCCCGGCGACCTTGCCGAGCAGATCCCGTGGGTTCACCAGGCGTGCGAGGCCATGGGGGTCCCCATCGTCTCCTGCCCTGGGTTCGAGGCCGACGACGTCATCGCGACCATCGCGGAGCGGGCGAAGGCCGAGGGCTACGACGTGGCGATCGTGACGGGCGACAAGGATCTCTTCCAGCTGGTCGGCCCCGGCGTCCGCGTCTACAACCCCCGCGACGAGGGGGAGTGGTTCGACGCCGAGGCGGTGAGGGAGCGGTTCGGCGTGCCGCCCGAGCGGGTGGTCGACGTCCTCGCGCTCACCGGCGACGCCATCGACAACATCCAGGGGGTGCCGGGGATCGGCGACAAGGGCGCCCGTAGCCTGATCGCCGCCCACGGGTCGCTCGACGCGCTGCTCGAACACGCGGCGGAGGTGCCCCAGAAGAAGTACCGGGAGGCGCTGCTCCAGCACGCCGACGCCGCCCGGCAGAGCCGCGAGCTGGCGCGGCTGAGAACCGACGCGCCTTGCGCCTTCGAGATCGAGCGCTTCCGCTACCGCGGCCCCGACCGCGCCGCCTGCTTCGCCATCTTCTCCGAGCTGGGCTTCCGCACCCTGCTGGCCGAGTACGCGCCGACGGCCGAGACCGTGGAGCGCGATTACCGCCTGGTGGACTCGCGCGAGGCGCTCGCCGAGCTGGCCGGCGAGCTCCGCCGCGCGGGCGCCTTCGCGCTTCGCGTCATCACCTCGCCCGGGCCGGCCGTGCAGGCCGACCTGGTGGGCCTCGCGGTGGCCACCGCCCCCCGCGGCGCGCGGTACATCCCGGTCGGCCACCACGCCCTCGACAGCGGCCCGCAGATCGTTCCCGGGGAGGCGCTCGCCGCGCTGCGGCCGCTGCTCGAAGACGAAACGGTTGGCAAGGTGGGCCACGACCTGAAGGCCGACGCGGTGGCGCTGGCGCGGCACGGCGTCACCTTGCGGGGGCTGCGCTTCGACACGATGCTCGCCAGCTACCTGCTCGACGCCACCCGGTCGTCGCACCCGCTGGAGGTCAGCTCGCTTGAGCACCTCGGATACCGCGCGGTCACCGAGGAGAGCGTGTGCGGCCGCGGCGCCCGGGCGCTCGCGCTCGGCGATCTCCCGCCCGCCGCGGTCCTCGCCTACGCAGGCGAGCGAGCCGACCTGCCGCTCCAGCTGGCGGACCGCTTCGGGGCGCTGCTGCAGTCCGAGGGGCTCGAACCGGTGTACCGGGAGCTCGAGCTGCCGCTGATCCCGGTGCTGGCGGCGCTCGAGCGGGCCGGCGTCAAGCTCGACGGCGCGGTGCTCGCCGGGCTGTCGGGCCGGGTCGAGCGCGAGCTGAACGAGCGGAGCGGCCGCATCTTCGAGCTGGCCGGCGAGTCGTTCAACATCAACTCCCCCCGCCAGCTCTCGGAGATCCTGTTCGACAAGCTGCAGCTCCCCTCGTCGAAGCGCACCGGCAAGACCCGCGTCGCCTCGACGGCGGTCGAGGTGCTCGAGGAGCTGGCTTTGGCGCACGAGCTGCCGCGGCTGATCCTCGAGTGGCGCGGCCTGCAGAAGCTGAAGGGGACCTACATCGACGCGCTGCCCGAGCTGGTGAACCCCGAGACCGGGCGAGTGCACACCTGCTTCAACCAGGCGGTGGCCGCGACGGGCCGCCTGAGCAGCAGCGACCCCAACCTGCAGAACATTCCGATCCGTACCGAGCTCGGGCGCGAGATCCGGGCCGCCTTCGTCGCCGAGCCGGGACACGTGCTGATCTCGGCCGACTACTCGCAGATCGAGCTTCGTGTGCTGGCCCATCTCTCCGGCGACGAGGCGCTCACCGAGGCGTTCCGGCGCGGCGAGGACATTCACGACCGCACGGCCCGCGCGGTATTCGGCGCCGACAGCCTGCTCGACCGGCACGAGCTGCGCCGGCGCGCGAAGGTGATCAACTACGCCCTGCTGTACGGCAAGACCGCCTACACGCTTGCCAAGGACATCGGGGTCACGCAGCAGGCGGCGCAGGCGTTCATCGACGCCTACTTCGCCGGCTTCCCGGGCGTGCGGCGCTTCATCGACGCCCTGCTGACCGAGGCGCGCGAGACCGGCTACGTGAAGACGCTGTTCGGCCGGCGGCGGGCGGTGCCCGAGCTGACGAGCCGCAACGGGCAGGTGAGGGCGGCGGCCGAGCGGGTAGCGGTGAACCTGCCCATCCAGGGCACCGCCGCCGACATCCTGAAGAAGGCGATGATCGCGCTGCACGGCGAGCTCGACCGCCGCGGCCGCCGCGCGCGGATGATCCTCACCGTGCACGACGAGCTGGTGTTCGAGGCGCCGCGCGAGGAGGCCGACGAGGTGGCCGCGCTGGTGCGCGAGGGGATGGAGAAGGCCGCGCCCCTCGCCGTGCCGCTCACCGTGGAGGTTGGCGTCGGGGAGAACTGGCGGGAGGCGAAGAACTGACCGTGCAAGGCAGAATGCATTCTTCCTTCTGCCCTGGGTGCCTCAACGTGGGGTCCACTCCTTCTTGATGCCCTCCCACACCTCCCTCAGCTGGGAGGCGGCGCGCTCGCGGTCGGCGTCGTTGTCGGCCAGCTGCCGCACGCGCTCGGGAATCACGGCCTGGAGCACCAGCCGATCGAGGTCGGCCCGGAGCGCTGCCGCGCGGTCGCCCGCCAGCGAGGCCCGCAGCCATCCCGCGATGGCCGCCTCCCAGGCGCGGCCGGGGTCGGCAAGCGCGCGGTACGCCACCACCTGCCAGTAGGCTGCCGGGGCACTCCCCGGGTCGCGCATCAACGCGTCCTTCGCCTGCAGCTGGATGCGCTCGTACAGCGCGTCGCGGTCGTCGGCGACGCCCGACTGCGCCTGCCGGTCGAGCGAGGTGGCCCACCAGTCGAAGACGCGGTCGAAGGCCCGGGGCGAGTCGAGGTAGGCCATCTCGAAGGCGCTCTCGAACAAGTCGGCGGCGGAGCCGTACAGCTCCTCGAGGTACAACGACTCGGCGAGCCCGACCAGCAGTTCCGCCTGCTCGCGCGGCGGCAGCGTCGCCCCTCGCACCTCGCGCAACGCTTCGCGCGCGGCCACCAGGTCGGCGCGGTCGGCCGTCTGGCGATAACGCTCGAGCTGCGCGCGCCCGATGATCAGCCTCGCGGCGTCCGCCAGGTCGGCGCGGGAGCGTAGCCGGGCGGCCAGCTCGATCGCCTCCGCGTATCGCCCTTCGTTGTAGAGACGGCGCGCCGGGTCGAGGCCGACCTGGGCGGCGGCAGGGGCCGCGGCGAGCGCCACGATGGCGGCGGCCAGTCCGGTGCATGCCCTAACCCACTGAAGGGAACGGACTTGCGTGCGCTGATCGCGGAGCATTTGGTATAATCTCCCGCCATGGTCGCGCCGACCATCATTCAACGCGCCGAGCATCCCATCTCGCGGCGCAACATCGATCCCGACGCCCTGAAGGTGCTCTACCGCCTGAAGGAGGGCGGTTTCATCGCGTACCTGGTCGGCGGGGGCGTGCGCGATCTCCTGCTCGCCCGGCAGCCGAAGGACTTCGACGTCGGCACTTCGGCGCACCCGTACCAGGTCAAACGTCTCTTCCGCAACTGCTGGATCATCGGCCGCCGCTTTCGCCTCGCCCACGTGAAGTTCGGTCAGAAGATCATCGAGGTGGCGACCTTCCGCCGCCACGTGCCGCCGTCGAACGGGGGCGACCCGGGCGCGGCCGACGCCGCGGACGGGGGGCGCGACACCTTTGGCGGGCGCGACCTGCTGATCCACCGCGACAACACCTTCGGCACGCCCGAAGAGGACGCCTTCCGCCGCGACTTCACCGTCAACGCGCTCTTCTACGATATCGCGACGTTCTCCATTATCGACTACGTGGGCGGGCTGCGCGACCTGCACGATCGGGTGATCCGGGCGATTGGCGATCCCGAGGAGCGCTTCCTCGAGGACCCGGTCCGCATGCTGCGCGCCGTCGCCTTCGCCGAGCGTCTCGACTTCCGGCTCGACCCGCCGGTCGAGGACGCGATTCGGCTGCTCGGCAGCGAGATCGCGCGCAGCGCGCCCGCGCGCCTGATGGAGGAGTACTACAAGGTGCTCCGCACCGGGTCGTCGGCCCGCGTGTTCCGCGCGCTCGCCCGCGTCGGCCTGCTCGGCCCGGTCGCGCCCGCCCTGCAGGAGGCGGCCGACTCGCCCGCGCTGGCGGCGTCGCTCGAGCGCCTCGACGCGCACCGCCGGCTCTTTGCCGCCACGCCCGACGCGTTCACCAACCCCGTGCTCCTCGGCTCGCTGCTCGTGCCCCTCGGCTTCACGGTCGAGAACGGCCACCCCTCGCGCCAGCCGGCCAGGGATGCGTGGCTCGGCCTGCTGCCGGTCGCGCGCCGTGACCTCGAGCGCCTCTACCAACTGCTCGCGCTGCAGCGGCGCCTGCGCGACCCCAACCTCTCGCCCCGCGCGGCGCGCGCGCTCCTCTCGCGCGGCGCGTTCGCCGACGCGCTGGCGTGGCTGGAGATCCACGGCTCCGACCCCGCCGCCGTCTCGCGCTGGCGCGCGTTGATCGAGGAGCTTCGCAGCCACGAAACGCTTCCGGCCCCTCCCGCCTTCATCCCCGTCCGCCGCCGCCGCCGGCGCTCGCGGCGGCCCGTGGTCAAGTCCTGAAGACCGAAGACCGACCAGCGAAAACCGATGCGCTGCCTGTTATGCAGGCGCGTGCATAACCTTCCGCCGGCTTGACCCTCTTCGAGCCGCTGGGCTCTAATGGCCCTGTTTTCGCCCCGTTCGGCGCGTCCGGCGGTATGTTCCCTGGAGCTGTCATGATCGCCAACGATTTCCTGTCCCTGCGCGACTTCTCCCCCGAACAGGTGCGCCACCTGCTCGACCTCGCCGCCGACGTCAAGGCCGACCGCCGCAAGTTCTCGAAGGCGCTCGAGGGCCAGACGCTGGCGATGATCTTCGAGAAGCCGTCGCTGCGGACACGGGTGACCTTCGACGTCGGCATCCAGCAGCTGGGCGGGTTCTCGCTCTACCTCTCGCCGGCCGAGATCAACCTGGGCAAGCGCGAGTCGATCCACGACGTGGCGAAGAACCTCGAGCGGATGGTGCAGGGGATCATGATCCGCACCTTCGCCCACTCCATCGTCGAGGAGATGGCGCGCCACGCGAGCGTGCCGATCATCAACGGCCTGACCGACTACAGCCATCCGTGCCAGGCCATGGCCGACTACCTGACCATCCGCGAGGTGAAGGGGCGCACCGAGGGCATCAAGGTCGTCTTCGTCGGCGACGGGAACAACGTCGCCCACTCCCTCATGTTCGCCGGGGCGCTCCTCGGGTCGCACGTCACGGTGGTCACGCCGCCCGGGTACGAGCCGAAGGCCGACGCCGTCGCATGGGCGACGGCGCAGTCCGCCCGCACCGGCGGATCGTGCACGGTCACCAACGAACTTTCGGCCGGCGTCGACGCCGCCGACGTGATCTACACCGACGTCTGGGCGAGCATGGGCCAGGAGGCGGAGGCCGAGTCGCGCAAGCAAATCTTCCTTCGGTACCAGGTCAACGAGGCGGTGTTCGAGCGCGCGAAGCCCGACGCCGTCTTCATGCACTGCCTCCCGGCCCACCGGGGCGAGGAGGTCACCGCCGGCGTCATCGACTCGCCCCGCTCGGTCGTCTTCCAGGAGGCCGAGAACCGCCTCCACGCGCAGAAGGCGATCATGCTGGAGCTCATGACGTAGGGGCTGGGAGACTACCCCGAATCCTGAATATGCCGCGCAGCGCACTGGTCGCCATCGGCGGCAACTCCCTGATTCGCGCGGGTGAGAAGGGGACCATCGCCGAGCAGCTCGCCAACACACGGCGGACGGCCGAGGCGATCGCCGGCCTGGTTGGCGACGGCTACAGCCTCGTCCTCACGCACGGCAACGGCCCGCAGGTAGGCGCCGCGCTGCTTCGCTCGGAGCGCGCCTCCGACCAGGTGTACAGCCAGTCGCTCGACGTCTGCGACGCCGCCACCGAGGGGGAGATCGGCTACCTGCTGCAGCAGTCCCTCCACAACGCGCTCGCGGCCGCCGGGCTCGACCGGCCGGTGGCGACGGTGCTGACCCAGGTGCTGGTCTCGACCGACGACCCGGCGATGCGAAACCCCACCAAGCCGATCGGTCCCTTCTACTCCAGGGCCGACGCCGAGGAGCGCGCCCGCGTGCTCGGGTGGACGATCGTCGAGGATGCCTGGCGCGGCTACCGGCGCGTCGTCCCCTCGCCCGAACCGCTGGAGCTGGTCGAGGAGGGGGTGGTCGCCGGGCTGCTCGAGCGCGGGGTCCTGGTGATCGCGGCGGGCGGGGGAGGAATCCCGGTCGTGCGGACACCGGAGGGGCTGCGGGGCGTGGAAGCGGTGATCGACAAGGACCGGGTCTCGGCGCTGCTCGCGGCCCGGCTGCGCGTCGACACCTTCATCATCTCCACCGACGCCGACCGTGTGTACCTGGACTACCGCCGGCCGACGCAGCGCCCCCTTCACCGGGTGACGGCCCACCAGATGCGCCGCCACCTCGAGGCGGGCCAGTTCCCTCCGGGCAACATGGGCCCGAAGGTCGAGTCGGCGCTGCGGTTCCTCGACGCCGGCGGCCGCGAGGTGATCATCACTTCCTACGAGCACCTGCTCGAGGCCGTGCGCGGCCAGGCCGGCACACACATCACGAGGGCGGAGGGCGAAGGGCGGGAGGCGGTGAACGGCAGCGCGAAGGCGGAAGGCGGAGGCCGATGATCCTGTCGCACGTCGTCGAATCGCAGCAGTTCACCGTGCCGCTGCTGATGGAGCTGTTCGACCGGACGCGCCGGATGGAGCGGGTGGCGGCCCGCGGGGGCACGCTCGACTACCAGGGCCGGATCATGGCCTCCCTCTTCTACCGGCCCTCGACCCGGACTCGGTTTTCCTTCGAGGCGGCGATGTACCGCCTCGGCGGCAAGGTGCTCTCGACCGAGCAGGCGGGCTACTTCTCCTCGGAGGTCGAGGGCGAGCAGCTCGAGGACACGATCCGCATCCTCGGCGGGTACGCCGACGTGATCGTCATCAGGCACACGCAGGCCGGAGGGGCGCGGCGCGCGGCCGAGGTTTCGCCGGTCCCGGTGATCAACGCGGGAGACGGCAACGGGGGGCAGCACCCGACGCAGGCCCTGCTCGACCTGTACACGATCTACCGGGAGCGGCCGATCGAGGGGCTGAGCATCGCGTTCATCGGCGAGCTCGACCGGGGCCGGACCGCGCGCTCCCTCGCCTACCTGCTGGCGAAGTTCGAGCGGGTGAAGATCTACTTCGTCAGCCCCCCCGAGATGCAGATGGGCCTCGACATCCTCGAGCACCTCGACGCGCACGACGTCTGGTACGCGCTCGAGCGCGACGCCTCGAAAGTGCTGCCCGAGGTGGATGTCGTGTACCAGACGCGCATCCTGCCGGAGCGGATGGAGGACCGGGCCGCGCACAACCGCTACACGATCGATGCGCGGGTGCTGGAGACGATGAAGCGGGATGCCTTGATCCTGCACCCGCTGCCCCGCACGGTCGAGATCGACAAGGCGGTGGACGCCGATCCGCGCGCCCTCTACTTCCGCCAGGCGAACAACGGCCTCTACGTCCGGATGGCGCTGCTGACGATGGTGCTGGACAGGGAGTAGGACGAGTCGGGGAGCCCTGAGGCAGCGGCTGGAGAGACACGACATGCAGACCAACGATTACATCGAGCTCGAGAACAAGTACGGAGCGCACAACTATCACCCGCTCGACGTGGTGATCTCCCGGGCGGAGGGGGTGTGGGTGTACGACGTCGAGGGGCGCCGGTACCTCGACTGCCTAGCCGCCTACTCGGCCGTCAACCAGGGACACTGCCACCCGAAGGTCCTGCAGGCGCTGCTCGACCAGGCCCACAAGGTCACGCTCACGTCGCGGGCGTTCCGCAACGACCAGCTCGCCCTGCTCTACAAGGACCTGCACGACCTGACGGGGTACGACATGGCGCTCCCGATGAACTCGGGGGCCGAGGCGGTGGAGACGGCGGTCAAGGCGGCCAGGAAGTGGGGGTACACGGCCAAGGGGATCCCCGACGGGCAGGCGGAGATCATCGTCTGCGCCAACAACTTCCACGGGCGGACCGTCACCATCGTGAGCTTCTCGACCGAGGCGCAGTACCGCGAGGGGTTCGCCCCCTTCACGCCGGGCTTCCGGGTGGTGCCGTACGGCGACGCCGCCGCCGTGGCGGGGGCGATCACGCCGAACACCTGCGCGTTCCTGGTCGAGCCGATCCAGGGCGAGGCGGGGATCGTGGTGCCGCCCGACGGGTTCCTGCGCGAGACCTTCGAGGCGTGCCGGAAGAACCGGGTGCTGTTTGTCGCCGACGAGATCCAGTCGGGCCTCGGGCGCACCGGCAAGCTGTTCGCCTTCGAGCACGAGGGGATCCGGCCCGACATGGTGATCGTCGGGAAGGCGCTCTCGGGCGGCTTCTACCCCGTGTCGGCGGTGCTCGCCTCGAAGGACGTGCTGGGCGTCTTCAAGCCCGGCGATCACGGCAGCACGTTCGGCGGCAACCCGCTCGCCTGCGCCGTGGCGAGGGCGGCGCTCGGCGCGCTCGTGGACGAGAAGATGGTGGAGCGCTCGGCCGAGCTGGGCGCGTACTTCCTGGACCGGCTGCGGGGCCT
>Ga0116148_1004930_pt1 | contig 11386 bp, 8 predicted proteins | sample AD_UKC055_MetaG_FD_89786 | JGI IMG/M metagenome (GOLD analysis project Ga0116148, IMG submission 89786) | Active sludge microbial communities of municipal wastewater-treating anaerobic digesters from USA - AD_UKC055_MetaG | ecosystem: Engineered > Bioreactor > Anaerobic > Digestate | place: USA... | reverse complement strand
TTGGGAGGTAATAGAAATAACAATGAAATAACTAACAAAAAAATAATTTGCGTTTTTTCTTAAAGTGTGCCGTTATTTACGGCAAGTTTCAAATTTCGTGAGATATCCCTTTATTGATGCGGGTTTGCGAAAGTCGAAAAAAGGGGACTGTCCCCAAAAAAAAAGACCGAGAATTTATCTTGGTCTTTTTTAAAAAAATAATCAAAGTCCTAATTAAATCCCAATAGAAGCCAAATAGTCAGCCATTTGAACAATAAGATGCCAAATGGCTTTTTCGTCTACCAGATATCCCTCTTTATTTTCCACCCCTTCTTTGACTTTTCTTAAAGCCGAAGTAGGGTATGGCTTGTTACGAGGACCCATATGGTTTTCTACAAGCTCAATGATATCTATTAAGTCCTTATCGGTATTGAAGTATAAATCCTCCAATGAGGATGCTTCGAATGATCGAAGCAATAATAACCATTGGGCAGCGATATGTCCATGCTCTGGATGGGCATTCGCCCCCCAGGGAATGCCATTCCTTTGGACATCGTGTAGCACTCCGGCAGCAATTAACTTATCCCGGGTTAATTGCTCGCTAATTCCAAAAAAGTCGCAGAAATTTATTATTAATCTGACAACTTTAAGGGAATGAATAATGATTCCTCCCTCAACATTGTCTTTCCCTCCATCACTATTGGGAGCGCTCCAAAACTCTTTTGGAGCAAAAGCCAGAGCATTAACAACAAAATCACGGACTTTTTTACTTTCGATTAATGTCAAGCATTCGTCAAATCTCCTTTTCATCTTTTCCTCCTTTATTTTTGATTTTAATTTTTAATATTATTTATTAATTTTTGCGTATTTTTAACTTTTAATTCGTTAAAAAGAAAATTAAATCTCTCTTCCAAAGATTTGGCAATTTTTTCTTTTGCCTGTTTATCTATATTAGTTATTTCTTTTTTAAATTGCCCCCACGCCATTTTCCTTATTTTATAGATAAATTGAGCTTTTGTCCAGCCCTTTTTTCTTTCGTTCTTTTTATTTTGCAGAAGCCATTGATAAATTTTCTTTTGTAATTTTGAAGGAAAAGCCGGATGGTCTAAAATAATATTTTGAAAATCTGTGGCTAAATGTATTTCTATTGCCTGAAACTCGGGAAATTTTTTAAAATATGAAAGAGGTAAAGTAGACGCCCCATGCTGCACTGCCCCAGCCAAACCATATTTTTGACGCGCCATTAGAGAAAGTTTTTTCAAAAGCTCAAAATCAATTTTGCTTTTAGCCATTCCCCCGCCAGGTAAAACATCTCCACCATGACTAACTCCATTTTGAATACCAATTTTAGAAATCCCTTTTGAAACGCCCAATCTTGAAAGCTCTTTTTTATATCCTTCCATAAAAACGTCTAAATCAGCAGGAGTGGAATTTTTTTTGCCAATTTCCCCCACCTCTCCCCCGATATTAATCTCTATATTTTTTGGCTCTTGCCGGCGAATAAATTGAGTGAAAAAAGCAGTTAAAATAAAATTATTTTTTTGCTGAGTAAAAACATCTTCTTTACCTTCGCCAACCAAAGAAGACATATCAAGGTCTATATTAAAAAATCCCGCCTTAATAACCCGAGATATTAAATTTTTAAATCTTTTTATTTCTAATTTTGGATTATTCAGATATTTTTTTCTATCCAAAGCAAAGTGGTCAGCTTGAATAAACAAGGGTCCGGAAAAATTTTGTTTTATAGCTGCGGCTAAAATAACCGCGGCATATTCTTCTGGCGATTGATGGGTATATTCCATTTCCGAAGGAGCTAACTCAATAATAAAAAGGCCAACTTTATTTTTTTTTGCCGCCTTTATTAACGCTTGAGATGTTTGGTAAGTTAATCCCCTTAAATTAATTGCCGGGATAGTAAAATTAGTTTTCTTTTTTTTCGCCAGGTTCTGATAAAATGAATAAAGAGAAGCAGGATATATGCCTTTTTGAAAAGCAACTTGCCAAATAATTTTCTCGCAAGTTTTTTTTATTTCTTCATTTTTATTAAACTGAAGATTTTCTACTAAATCATCAATTATCTCACCTTTTAATTTTTCCTCATCAATAATCTTTATCTTTTTTTTAAAAACATCCATCACTGATTTTGTTTTCTCTTCTAAATTTTTTTTATTAGTAAAAAGCATTTTAAAAAGGGCGGTCTAGGAGAATTGCACTCCTACTAAAGACTCCACAGGTCTCTGTGCTGCTCTTACACCAAGACCGCCAAAAAATTTTAATTTGTCTTTGAATTTTTATTTTTAATTTTTGATTTTTTATTGCCCCCACCAAGAATCGAACTTGGATCCAAGGCTTAGAAGGCCTTTGTTTTATCCATTAAACTATGGGGGCAAATGGAAAATAAAATATAAAATTTAGAATTTAGAATTTTAGAATTCTACTCTCAATGAAATCTTCTCATCATCATACCATTTTTTTTATTTTTTTCAAGCAAAAAAGCGGGCTTTCCCGCTTTTTATTTTGTTTTACATTTTAGAGTGTCCCTCCACAAAAGAAACACTTCCCTGTTTCTTTTTGATTCTTGTCTATTGTAATCACTAGATTCCAGGTGTGACAATACGGGCATGTCTCTATTTCTTCCCCGTTCAATAAGGCTTCAATAGCCTCATCAGTCATACCTGTTTTTTTTAACCATTTCGTCATCTTTTTGATGATAGCGCCGATATTTTCAATCAGCCTATCACATTCATGTTCATGCTCATGCCCATGCTCATGTTCATGTTCATCTCCATGTTTACATTTACTCATTGCATGTCCTCCTTTTTAAATTTTAATTTTTTAATTTGACTACATTGTTCTGTCTTAATAATAAATCAAAATTTAAATTTGTCAAATTTTTATTTGCCATTTTCATTGGCTTAACTAAATTGGAATATAAAATTTAATTTATTTTTATCATTTTTGCATTGGTAAAAAAAGTGTCAAATTTGATTTTTTGAAGAGATAACCCTTTATTGATGCGGGTTTGCCGAGGTCGGAAAAAGGGGGCTGTCCCCAAAAAAATTATTGATGCGGGTTTGCCGAGATCGGAAAAAGGGGGCTGTCCCCCCAAAAAATAATAATGAAATAACTAACAAAAAAATAATTTGCGTTTTTTCTTAAAGTGTGCCGTTATTTACGGCAAATTTCAAATTTCGTGAGATAAGCCTTTATTGATGCGGGTTTGTGAAGGTCGGAAAAAGGGGACTGTCCCCAAAAAACTAAAAAGGGCGCTGTCCCAAAAAAACAGGGGGCGCTTTTATTGCGCCCCCTGTACAATCGGTTTACGCTCCGAAAACGTTATATCAAGAATAACTAATTTAGAAGGTCATTGACAATTTGGCACCATCTATGGTATTAATGTCAAGTTTAGCACCAGTCATAGAAGCAGTTATTCCATCACTCCACACAGGAGTAGCTGTTAAATCAAGTTCGGTTTCCACAGAATAGGCACCAGTTGTTAATCCACCAACAGTTCCTTTAATCACAAAAGTAGCTGATTCGCCGGATTTAAGCTTGTAGTCATTAGTAAAGAGGCTATCTGTATTAAAAGTAGCTACATTACTAACAATTGAAACTGAACCCTTAGCTCCGTCAACACCGCCTACACGTTCTATAGAAAGAGCAGTCGTAGTTACACCCGAACCATTTAAGGTAAAGGTAACCTTAAGCTCATTCAAGAGAACATCAAGAGCTTCACCAGTAGAAGTAGTGGAGTTAGTAGAATTATCCACGCTAATAGTGTATTTAGCCAAGGTGTTAGTACCGCTAGTTAACGTGCCGTCACTCATAGCATTGACAATATTATTAATGCGGGCACCAACAACAGTGAAGGTTTTGCTGGTATTGCTAGAAGTCACTTGAAATTCCCCGTCAGCAAGACCGCTACCAGTATCCCGAGCTAAGGTTGTTCCCGTTTCTTTTCCGATGGCTTTAACAGAAGCATCGGCATCAGCGATACTAAATCTCAAGACATCGCCAGAATCAGCTGTGTCTTCGGCACCAGTACCGATTTTCTTTAAGGATGCTTTAACCCAAAGATAATCAATACCTGTGTCATCAACAATATAATTAAGATTCTCAAACTTTACTGTACTACCAGAATCCCAAGAAACTTCAGCTAATTTAGTAGTTTTATCCTTGTTCCAAAGTTCTATCATGTCCACAGAATCATAAGCAGTAGCATTAATATTGGTTAAAACCAAATCAACAATCTTCACATCCTCGTTTTCTGCATCTAATTTAATGCGGCCAAGCCAAGGAGTAGTTGTACCAGCTAAAATATAGCGGTCGCGATTAATAGAAGAGTCATTAATGTCAAAACCAAGAGTTAATGTTCCAGCACCGCTTAAAGTAACAGTGCGGCCAGCAGTTTCAGTGATGGTTATTTCAGCATCACTTAAAGATGTGCCGTCGCTAACAAGTTCCGCTGCCACACCATCAGCTGTTGTTTCATCAATTTTAACTGCAAGAGTTTTATAAGAAGCATCCAAAGTCGCGGAAATATCAGCTCTTAAAGCAAAAGTGACTTTGTTAGAAGAGCCAGGATTAACTGCTAAATTAAGACCAGCAAATTCATGAGAAACTCCAGCGAATTGAGCATCAGTAGCTTCTTTAAGCAGAGTTTCTTGTTCGCCTGTTACTCCGCTTGTTACTTTGTAGAGATAGAGATGTTCTACATTGTCTTTGTCAAAACTACCCGTAGCATTTGCCTCAAATTTTATGCTGGTTACTTTAATAGCCTCACCAGTTGCTTCTAAAGTGCCTTTATAAAGAAGAACACCATCAGCATTAACAACTGCTTTGCCTGCAGCTAAAGAAACAGGCATTACTGTTAAACCAGCGGTTTTAACGGTCATTATATTGCCGGAAACACTTGAAGGTGAAATCTCAGTAATAGTAGTACCTGAGATATCGCCTTTGATATCTAAATCATTAGCAGAAATCGTGGCTTTATAAGTGGCATTATTTTGAGGATAATAAGTGCTACTAACTAATTTCTTAGGAACATCAAATCTTATCTCAAAGGTCTTTTTAACTCCTTTTTCTAATTCTACAAAAGAGTCAAATTTGTATTTTCCGCTAATATTCTTAGATGCATCATAACTGGAAGCAACAAGAGTTCCATCATAAAGATTACCAGTAGCCACATCGCGTAATTTTACATTTTCTAAGTATTTTGCTTCTTCATCTGTGGCAGTAAGATTAACGAGTGTTGAACCATCAGAAGTAACAGTGAAAATAGCATAAAGTTTCTTTAATTCAGCGGATTCGCCATTCGAAGTAATCTCTAAGTTGGCTAAAACCACATCATCTGAGTCGCGAGTAATATCCGCTGCTTCCGGACCCTTAATATTAATAGAAACCGAACCAGCGGAAATAGTTACTGTTTGGCTAACGCCGGGAGTAAGAGTATTAGCCACTGTTACCGGATAACCATAACTTTTGCCTATAGCATTCACATCATATGTTTCTTCTATGGCAAATTTGAATGTCCGGGTATCACCGTCTTCAATATTGCCCTTAACTTTAAATTCTCGAGTTTCTCCTTTTTTAATAAGATAAGGAGAATCAAGCACACAAGTTAGATAATCTCTATCCCAAACACAATCGCCTAATTTATCTGAAGAGTAGTAAATAGCTACATTAGAGACATCGCTCTCCCGAGCTGTCCCGGTTTGTTCTAATTTAATAGACCTAAATTCCACATCTTCTTTAGAATCAGCTTGTAATTTAATAACAGCTAAATCAATATCGTCTTCACCAATTTTGGGTGAAAGATTGTTATAACTGCCATAAGAAGGAGTAACACTGCCCACAGTAATACTAGCTGCTTCCATTTCATTGCCGTAAACCGGCAAACCGGAAACAGTAGCATCAGTAGTCATTGCTGTGATGCCTAATTTATTAATATGGCCGGCTACACTACCAGTTAAAGTAGCTTTAATAGTTAAGTATCTAACCTGATTAGCGGCTAATTCCAAAGGATTGGATAAATTAAAGACCGCGGTATCAGTAGAAGAGCTAATGGCTTTATAAGAGCCCAATTGTACATCACCTTCAAATAAACCAACTTTTGCAAAGTCCGCGGCTGCTCCTAAACCCGTTCTTTTTACGGTAATAGAAGTAATTTTAGCCGCAGTATTGCCGTTGGTTAATCTGACTTTAGTATAAGGAACATTGGAAGCGGCTATAGGAACATTAGTAGCGCTGGGCGTGTCATAAGCCAAAGCCACAGTTAAGTTGCTAACTACTTCAGACCAACCTGGAGTAACTAAAGCTTCTTCTACTCCGCTGATCTTGGTTCCATCAGGATATGTTTCATTAGCCGGAACAGTTAGAACTTTTTGATTGCTTAATTTATTTAGGGCAATGGCTGAAGGGGTAATTTCCCTCTTTTTACCATTTTGTATAAGATAAATCTTATCATCGCCTTCATATTTAATTAAGCAACCATCTGGATGTTTATCCGCGGATTCAATCATTGAACCTTGAGGATAAGCAAATTTAGACAAGAGATCATCAGGAACCCAAGTAACTAATTTCCAATTTGGATCATTAAAGAGCGCCTGATAAATCTCTTCTGATTTGACAGGTCTGATTTTAGCGTTTTCTACATAGAAAACTGCAGTTTTATCAAACCCTTCAAAACTTGTAGCTGTACCCCTGAACATTGAGCCATCGCGGAAAGGAACAGGGTTCCCTTCATCGTAGGCATTAAGTTCACTTTGGGTAACAGTTTTTACCGTTGAGTAATCAGCTGGATATCCCCAAGAATGATAAACATTAGCATGAGGAAAAACACGGCGCTGCGCTCCTTGAATAAGGTAGACAGCAGAACTTCCGGCGACTTTAACTAAATCGCCATTGGAAATAACCGTAGCTCCAGCCGGTATAACCATTCCCATAGACCACACAACAGTGGCTAAGGTCGTGGCTATAGCAATAAATCGTTTTGTTTTCGACATAAATCAATAATTAATTAATTTAATGTCCTACTCTTTTTATAAAACAAGCTATATTGATTATCTACTTAAAGCCAACCCTGTTGGGAAGGCGCCATAATCATAGCGTTGTTTTTTAAAAGAGCTCGACCTTTATCTCCCTTCCTACCCATTAGGTAGGTAAAACAGGGAACAGCTTTCTCCCTTTTTTCGACCAAAGTAGGGAAAGCTGCAGGACGATAAAAAATCAAAATATAAAATTAAAATATAAAATAAAATGATGGATTAAAATAAAAAGTCAAAAATCAATTTGATTTTTTACATTCCTTCCATCATATTGCCCTGAAAATCAGAATCGGGTTTAGGCGTAAGTTCAGGAGTGAGAATTATTTTATCATCGGAAACAGGATTTATAATTTGAGGATTAGTAGGAATAATCTGAGATTTTTTTATTGGCGCAACTTCTTGCTCTTTTATAACAGGCGCTTCTTCTATTGTTTCTACTGTTTCCTTTGTTTCCGCTTCTTCTGTTTCTTCATTTTCTTTTTCTTTTGCCATATTTTCTATTTCTTTTGTCTTTTCCAGAGCTGCTTCAAAATTATTAACGGAAATTAACTCTTTTGTTTCTTCAATAATTTTAATTAAATCAGGGGAAGAATAAAAAGTCAAGAGTTCTCCTTTAATAGGAAGAGTAAATTCTTCGGCAATTGGGGAAACCACTTCTTCTACTTCGGATTTATTTTGAGCGATTTCTTTTTCTTTTGTTTTCTCTGTTTTTTGGGCTAAATCTTGCTTTAAAGCAACAAGTTCTTTTTGAAAATCTCTATTAAGAGTTTCTAAAGATTTAGGAGAGGGTGAAGATTGGGGTTTTTCCGCTATTTTTTGCGCTTCAGACACCCGTTTGGCTAAAATTTCCGCTCGCAAAACCGGCTCTTTATCAGCTGGCGTTAAAAGAAGACGAGTTTTTTCGCCAAATCGTTTAACAGCATAAAGAGGTTCTCCGGGAATAGTATTTTTAGCCTGGACAAAAGTAAAAGAAAAAACAGCCACTACTAACAAAACAGCTAAAGCAAAAACCGGAGTAAAAGAAAAAACCTGCTTTTCTTTATTAGACGAATAAGCAGGTGTAAATTTTTCTTCCATCATTCCCAAAAGCATAGATTTAGTCTCTTCTTTCCATAAAGAAGAGGGCTTAATGGAGTGATAGGTTGTTTTAAGCTGATTAAATTGCATAATTTTATCTGTTCTCATTAACAGAAGACGGAGAAATGAGCATTTTGTGACACTTCTTAAAGGGGACAGTCCCCTTTTTCCGTTCTTCGCAAACCCGCATCAATAAAGGGATATCTCACGAGAAAATCAAATTTGACGCTTTTTTTACCAAATGCAAAAATAATAAAAATAAATTAAATTTTATATTTTAATTTTATATTCTATTTTTTTATTTTATATTCTAAATTCTGATCAAAATCGTGCCATTTTTAAAAAATCGCTCGGAAAGCCGCATTAATAAAGGGCTTCCGGCGGTCGGTTTTGGGGGTCTGACCCCATTTGAAAAAATTTATTTTAATTTTTGTTTTAATGCTTCCAACCCTCGATGAGCACGTTGGCGCAAAGTGGCTGGAGGAAGATCCAAAATATCTGAGACTTCTTTCCAAGAAAAACCTTCAAAATAATGAAGGACTACTGGTTCTTGATATTCTTCTTTAAGAGAAAAAATAATTTCTCTTATTTTTTTGGCTTCCAAAATCAAAGACAGATCTTCTTTTGGGGAAGCGAGATTTGCTTCTTCTATTTCGTCCAGGCTGATGACTGTTTTTGGTTTTTCGCGATAAAAATCAATTATCCGACGGCGGGCAACTTTAAAAAGAAAAGCGCGGAAATTTTGAATTTCTGAACCATTGGCTAAAAAATCAAAAACTCGCAGGAAACAATCGCTAGTAATATCTTTTGCTGTTTCAGGCGAGGAAACGCGAAAAAGAATAAAACGATAAAGAGAATCAACATATTCGTTATACAAAGAAGAGAAAGCCGATTGATTGCCATTTTTAACTTCTTTAAGTAAAATTTTTTCTTGAAAAGAAAAAAGCATAAATAAAATCTCAAATCTCAAATCCAAATGTTAAGATTTATTTTATAGAAGTTTAAAATTATTAATGATTAAAGTGAATTTTAAGCCAAGGTAAGAAGCGGCTTCCCGACAGAAAGTCATTCTGGCAGTAAAAATTTCAAAATATTCCATAATTGGGCAAATGGAGGTGTTAATTTTTAGTATCAGCTTAATTGTTTTTTGGGGCTTTTCAAATTTAATTTTTGTCTCCGTAGTGGCAAAATTAACTCGGTCGTGAATATCCATTTGAATTTGAGATATTTGCTTTTTTTTCACCCGCGATTTATGCACATCTGATTTATCAGCTAAAACTAAAACAGCTGATATTTTATTAGAAAACTTCATTTCAAATTTATCATGATTAGAAATAGCCTGCATTAAACGAGCTAAATCTTGAGGAGCAAAATCATCTTTAAAAAGCTGGCCAATTAATAGAGCACTCCAATAATGATGTTGGGTGCGGCCTAAAAAATTACCCACATCATGAACATAGCCGGCAATAGCGGCTAATTCCTCTTCTTTTTTGGAAAAGTTTAAGGCTTTAGCCAAATAACGAGCGCGAGAACTGACTATTTCTGCATGCCTTTCGCCATGTTCAGTAAAACCTAAAGCTGATAAAGCAAACTCGGTTTGATGTAAGTATTCTCGCACATAAGGATTAGATTTTACTTGTTGGAGAGTAAGCATAAAAATATTTCAAATGTCCCTGCGACGATAAACGGGAAATTTCAAAAATGACAAGACAAAACGCAAAATTCAAAATTGATTTAAAATTCAAAATTAAAAATTTTATTTAGGTATTCTTTTATGTCTTTTATGTCAATCCTCTCTTGTTTCATAGTGTCGCGGTTGCGGATAGTTACTGCTTTATCTTTCAAAGTGTCAAAATCAATCGTTATGGCAAAGGGTGTCCCTCGTTCATCTTCACGGCGATAGCGACGACCAATAGAATCTTTTTCATCATAAACCGCTGGCCAGTATTTTATAATTTCATTAAAAATATCTTGAGCTATTTTTATTAAGGGCTCTTTTTTGATTAAAGGAAAAACAGCCACTTTAATGGGCGACAAAAACCAAGGCAGGGCTAAAACCCGCTCTACTTCTTGCTGTTTAAGGGTTCCACCCTTAAGTCCTTTAAGTCGGCCATGGGGGAATTCTTGATAGTGTTCGCAAAGCAAGGCTAAAAATATTCTTTCCAAACCTGCCGAGGGCTCAATAACATAGGGAAAATATCTTTGATTGGTTTCCGGGTCTAAATAAGAAAGGTCTTCCCCGGAAAATTGGCTGTGAGTTTTCAAATCAAAATCAGCGCGATGGGCTATCCCCTCTATTTCCGCCCATGCCCAGGGAAATTTATATTCAATATCAGCTGTGGCTTTGGCATAATGTGCTAATTCTTTTTTTTCGTGTTCTCTAAATCGCAAATTTTCTTTTTTTATACCCATTTTAAGATACCAAGCCATTCTTTCTTCTTTCCATTTTAGAAAAAAAGTGTCAGCTTCTTCGGGTTTAACAAAATATTCCAGCTCCATCTGCTCAAATTCCCGCAAACGAAAAATAAAATTACCCACGGTTATTTCATTGCGAAATGCTTTGCCGATTTGGGCAATACCAAAAGGGATTTTTGCCCTTTGAGTTTGATAAATGTTTTTAAAATTAGTAAAAATACCCTGCGCTGTTTCTGGCCGAAGATAAACAATGTTTTCTTTGCTTTGAATTGGTCCAAGGTATGTTTCAAACATCGCTCGAAATTGACGAGGAGAAGTCATTTCACCTTTGCAAAGAGGACATTTATTTTCTTTAACATCTTCTGCCTTAAACCGACTATGGCATTTTTTACACTCTACCAATTCATCAATAAAATGATTAAGATGGCCTGATGCTTGCCAAACTTTAGGGTGAAGGAGAATTGCCGAATCCAAACCAAAAATTTCCGGATGTTTATAAACAATCTCCTGCCACCAAAATTTTTTGATATTATTTTTTAGCTCCACACCCAAGGGGCCGAAATCATAAGTAGATTGCAAACCGCCGTAAATTTCCGAAGTAGGGAAAATAAACCCCCGGTGTTTAGTTAAAGAAACAATTTTAGATAATAAATCCATATTTTTAATTGGGGTCTGACCCCAAAAACCGACCGCGGGAAACCCTTTATTGATGCGGGTTTGCGGGCGATTTTTCAAAAATGGCACGATTTTGATCAGAATTCAAAATATAGAATAAAAAAATAGAATATAAAATTAAAATATAAAATTTAATTTATTTTTATTATTTATTTTTATTATTTTTATTATTTTAAAATTGGTAAAAAAAGTGT
>Ga0116148_1004928_pt1 | contig 11389 bp, 11 predicted proteins | sample AD_UKC055_MetaG_FD_89786 | JGI IMG/M metagenome (GOLD analysis project Ga0116148, IMG submission 89786) | Active sludge microbial communities of municipal wastewater-treating anaerobic digesters from USA - AD_UKC055_MetaG | ecosystem: Engineered > Bioreactor > Anaerobic > Digestate | place: USA... | reverse complement strand
TGGCTAATATTTATAAAATGATTATATCATAAACTATTGCTTTTTTAAAATGATGTATTATAATATTTATTATTGAAAATTTATATATTCCGGGATAGCTCAGTCGGTAGAGCAGTTGACTGTAGACACGTGGCTTTTATCATAAATCAATAAAAAGATTAAAAAAGATAAAAGAAAATATAGCGGTCACTCAGAGTATTTAAAAAAAAGCTGTTATTCTTCGTCGTAAAAAACTTAGAGAAATGGCACTTAAATACAAGGGTGATAAATGTCAGATCTGTGGCTATAATAAGTGCATACAAGCTTTATAATTCCATCATTTGGATTCTACAAAGAAAGATTTTAGTCCTTCTGGTATAACTAAATCATGGAGTACTATACAAAAAGAGCTTAATAAGTGTATACTTCTTTGCGCTAATTGTCACCGTGAGGTTCACGCTAATATACTGCAGCTTCCTCAAGCAATTGAGATTGAAAAACGAGGTTAATTGCAAGAAGTCTAAGTTCAGACATTGAATAAGATAATTTGCAGCCAAGCCTTATGCAAATAAGGAAGGTTCAGAGACTATCTCTTTATGAGAGTACTTACAGATATTTATATCTGTTGGGAAATGCCTCGCATCCTTTAATCAGGATGATGACATAGTCCATCCTTTAACGAAAGTTAGAGATAAGTGTAATCAATTGGTCGTGGGTCCGAGTCCCACTCCCGGAGCCAAGCGATGCACCCTATGCGGGTGCTTTTTTTGTTTGATTTTATAGGTTCTAGTCTCTCTTGAGTTGTTGGCAACTTACTTTTATTATTTTTTGATGTAAGCTATTATAAATATGTTAATATGATATTGGTTTTTATAACAGTTATCAACAATTGCTTTTCTATTTTATGTTAGCTAATGATTTAGAAAATTAGTTAAAAATTAATAAGTTTTTTAATAAATTATTAATTATGAAAAAAGATAATAATATAGTAAGATATATTTATCATTATTAATATTTGAAATAAATGAAAAGAAAAATAAAGATAATTGATTTATTTGCTGGCATAGGCGGAATAAGAATGGGATTTGAATTAACTGGCGGTTTTGAAACTGTCTTTGCTAACGATTTTGATATTTACTGTAAGAAAACCTATGATTTAAATTTCGATGATCCAAAACTTTTGGTAGAGGATATAAATAAACTTGAAATAAAAGATTTACCAGAATTTGATTTTTTAGTTGGCGGATTTCCTTGCCAACCTTTTTCTATTGCTGGATATCGGCAAGGTTTTCAGGATAAAAAAGATAGAGGCAATTTGTTTTTTAGAATAGCTGATATATTAAAAGAAAGAAAACCACTTGGTTTCATGTTGGAAAATGTAAAAAATTTAAAATCTCATGATAATGGTAACACTTATAAGATAATATATGAAACACTTGTTTCTTTAGGATATGAAGTTGAAACAAAAATCTTAAATACAATGGAATATGGTAATTTACCACAAAATAGAGAAAGGATTTTTATTGTTGGATTTCTGAAAGAGAAGAATATAATGAAAAACTTTAGTTTCCCAGAAAAAATTCCATTAGATATAAAAATACAAAATTTATTAGAAAGCTCTGAAAATATTAATGAAAAATATTATTATAATGGGAAACCTTTATATGAGAAGTTAAAAGATGGAGTAAATAAAAAAAATACCGTTTATCAATGGAGAAGACAATACGTTAGGGAAAACAAAAAAGGTGTTTGCCCAACTTTAACTGCAAATATGGGAATGGGTGGACATAATGTTCCTATTATTTTAGACAATAAAGGTATAAGGAAACTTATACCTAGAGAGTGTGCTAGAATACAAGGGTTCCCTGACACATATAAATTACCAGTTGATGTTGCAGATTCTAGAATATATAAACAATTCGGTAATTCGGTTTCTGTTGGGGTTATAAAAGCGATTGCTCAGGAGATATTAAATGCAGTTGACGGAAATAAAAAACATAAAAAAATACAGAGTAAGTTAATTTCTTAAATTACCAAACTATTACATTTTTTGCTATTGGTTTTAATTTTTGTTTTTCAATTATTTCTTTCTTTATACTAAATCTTGGTCTTCTTTTTTCATCTTTTTGATCACCAAACAACTGATTAGCATTAACTTTTACAGAATATATAAGCTTAGTATCTATTTTATATACATCAAAGCTCCCATCTATTTTTCCATCACGATAAAAATCTAAAAAATATAAATCATCCCATTCTGATTTAGGACCAAATGAAGTTAGGTCACCCTCGACACTGCAAGCTTTTATCTGCTCCGTTCTATCTGTTTTTATATTAAATGTATCGAATGATGCAGAGGCTTTTTTCTTTCCTTTATTTAATTTCATGGAATAAAATCTTTTAGAACCAGAAAACAAACAAAAAGCTATTTCAGATATTCCTTCTGGTAGATTTGCCCCTCTTGCACCAAGTTCTCCTAATTTTATTTTTAAATCCCTCCATGCTTCGAAAGCTTTTTTTAATTTTATTTTATCTTTAGAGTCAAAATCCATTAATTCTAGAGTATATTCTTTTTTATCAAGATGAACCTTATGTTCTATTATTTTCATAATAATACTATTATAATATAAATTATAATATTTATATTAGCATAAAAATAATAATATACAATTAAAATTATGAAAAATGGAACAATTATGATATGTGGGCCAGACTCTAATGATAAACTTAGAAGGGTTTTTGATTTAAAAATAACAAATGGTTTTCCTATAATATCAACCACAAACGATGATTTATTGATAGAATGTAACAATAAAACAATAGATCTTGCCAATATAAACCATATATCTATACCAGCTGATTTAAATATACATCTTACGGGGAAATTAAATGAACATTATTTTTTTAGTGAGACAATTACCAATAATGGATTATTAAATAAAGACTCTTATAATATTTTTAGTCTATTTAGTGTACCAATAGAAAATTATGAATTCCCAGTTGGAACATGGCATCAAGCCGAAATACATGGCATTGGAAAAGATAAAGCCTTTAATAATAAAACTGCCATGTTTATTGAGTTTTTTGTATTTAAAAATGATTTTGATTTAGATATTTTAAATAGTTTATATCCATTGAAAAATATATCTATGAGGGAGCGTCGTATTCTTGGTCCATATAATTTTAATGAAATTATAAGAAAAGACACAAAGAATATAAAACCAAATTTTAAATTCGCTATAAGATTTGGTTTTTATCAAAATTCAGATAATAAATCAAAAATCATAATTCCTTTTAATTTCTGACAATAATTTTCTTATTTATTATTTTAAAATTACTCTTAATACAGCTGGTTAGTTGTTTTTTCTGCTCTAGTGTCCCATCTCTTAATATAAACTTAGCATAAGTTTTTGTATCTATAATATCATTGTGGTTTTCTTCTTTTGATATACCTAAAACATTTCTTCTAAAGCTATTATATCTTTCAATTTCTTCTTCAATATTTTTATTTATTCCTAATTCATCTACTTTTAATGTATCTATTATTTCTACAAGTTGCTTTGTAATTTCTTCTTCTCTGATATAGCTATTTTTACAATCTCTATCTTTGCCTCTAGAACATCCATAATATATGTAATGAAGTATATTATCATTTTTAAGTTTTTTTCTCTTATGTTCTCCAACCATTCCCGAGTCACATAAACCACACTTAAATAATCCTGAATAAGCAAATTCATAAGAACTACCTTGCGAGAAGCACATATCTTTTCCTATTTTTTCTTGAACTAAATCATATATTTTTTTTGTAGTTAATGGTTCATGTTTTCCTTGATACCAATTACCACTATTCTTAGGATATTCATACATTCCGTAGTAGAATGTATTTTTTATTATTCTAAATATGTTTCCAAGACTCATCATTTTCCCATTTATAGATTTATAATTTATGCTTTTTAACCAATCTAATATTTTTCTTCCAGAATAATTATCATAAGCTATTTTTCTAAACATTTCTTTTATTATCGGTCCTCTATATGGATCTATATTTACATATCCTTTTTTGTCTACATTCTTTTCGTTAAGATATCCAACCGGTGTTTGTCCTACCCAAAGTCCTAATCCTACTTTTGCTTTTAAACCTCTTTTTACATTAATACTCTTATTATCATTTTCTAATTTAGCTTGTCCTCCAAGTATCATTAACATAAATTTATCATTTGGAGTGTTTGTAAAAGCTTGATTGTATGTTTTTATTTCTTTAAGTAAATGTTTATCAATTAAATCTACAACCAATCCTAAATCACTAGCATTTCTTGAAATTCTATCTGTGTTCCAAGTTATTATTCCATCAAATATTCCGCTATTTATATCTCTAATAAGAGAGTTAAAAACCTCTCTTTTTCCTGATTCTTTTGCTGAATGACTTTCTCTCCTAATTTCTACTATATTAAGTCCATCCTTTTCTGCAAGTTGCGTCATTTCTTTAATTTGAGAATCTATTGAAAGAGCTTGTCTTTCATCTTCTTCTGTCGATTTTCTTGCATAAAGACAATATTTTGTTGCTTTATTATTTACCACCTGTGCCATGTTAATGTGTTAGCTTATTATCTAACAACATTGATGACACAACCCAATTGATATGTCAATATGGGTGAAGTAGATAATTAAAAATAAAATCAAGATTTTAAATCTTGATTTTATCTATTAATTTGGTTTCCAACAGTCTTATAGACATACTTTGCCCACTAACTATATATTTTCTTGCGAGCTCTGAAATACTTGTAAAATTTGTTACATCCTTTTCTAACAGCCACTTTGGCATTAATAATTCAGCTACGAACTTATTAGCATCTTTTTCTTTTTCTATATCTGGAATATTAAGATATATAACTGGTATTGTTTTATATCCTAGTTCTTTACAGACAAAAAGACGCATGCGACCGCCTATTACAATATTTTTTCTATTTGGGGCGCTATTTACAATAATTGCATCCACCAAACCGAATTTAGAGATACTGTCTTTTAGTTCTTTTAATTTTATATCTGACCAATATCTTGGGTTGTATTCAGATGAGTTGAGCTCATCTATTTCGACTTTTTCTATACTAAGATTATTTTTAATCATATTTTTATGATTAGTTAGTTACGAAAAACTCCTTTTTTATAAAATAAAAAAGGAGTTTTACTTCCTCTATTATTTTATGAAATAGTGATTCAACACTAATCATAAAATCTATATCCTAATCAAAGTATAACACCATTTTATGTTCTTGCAATATTATTTATACACAGCTAATGTTGAGTTATATTAATTAAATAATTTAACAACTATGACAGAAGAAAATGGCCCCATTCTAACACTTTTGAATCTATTATTAGAAGATGAAAAAAGAATGCTAAAAATGGAATATAAACTATCACAAAACAAAAATATTAAAGAAAAAAACGAAATGATCGTCTACTGAAAAGGTGGACTGAAAATAACCCTTTAAGCATTATATATTGAAAAAATACTCAAAGGTTATATAGTAAAGATTATTAGTGTAAATTTATGGATAGAATAGACAATATAAATAATATCTCTTTGGATAAAATAGCATCAGATCTAGACAAATTTTTTAATTACACAGTATTTAATCCTGAAGTTGGGGTATATTATATAAAAAGACAGGTTTGTAATATTCATGGAACCGGATTTAGGGTTGAGGTTAGAACAAGTGATCACAATCCACCTCATTTTCATATTATATCAAATCAAAGAGATATAAATGCAAGTTTTTCAATAGATACACTAGAGGTTATTGAAAAGACAAAGGGCGATATAAAAGACGGGGATATTGCAAAAATAAAAAAGTTTTTTTCAAAAAATCCGCATTATTTAGATTTTATAAAAGAATATTGGAATAAATGTAATAATTAGTATTAGTTTTTAAAAACATGGAGCATAAAAAAGATAGCGATGACTATATAGTCATAAGTGAAAAAATTATTCCACCACAAGGTAGAAGAAAAGTACCAATAGTGATGCAGTCAGTACTTCCAAAAAATATGGATTGGGAATATTTTTATGAGTATATAAAAAATGTTTATAAGATAATAGACCCAGAACTTTATAATAAAATTGAAAATGAATTAAAAAAGAAAGAAGAACTAAAACAAAAAAGAGAAGAAGCTAGAATAAAATATAAACCTAGAAAAATATCTCACCTTATAATTGCAGAAGCTCCTCCTGATGGAGATAGATTTTTTTATTTTGAAGAATTAGATAAACAAAAAGATTATCTTTTTAAAAATTTAATGATAGCAATTTATGGTCATTATGATAAAAAACCTAAAAAAGAATATTTAGAAGATTTTAAAAAAGATGGATATTATTTAATAGATTTCTTAGATTATCCAATTCAAAGTTATAAAGATTATAAGAAAGGAAAAGAAAATATAATATTAAAAGATACTTCCAACCAATATTATTTATCAGAAAAAATAAAAGCACTTATTAAAGAAATGAGAATAAATAAACCAACAAAGGTTATATTAATAAAAAAAAGTGTGTTTGAATCTTTTCCAAAAGAAGATTTTGAGAGTATAAATATAGTAAATAAAAATATAATTCCTTTTCCAAGCACTGGACAACAAAATAACTTTTTAAGAGAAATTAAAAAAGTAATATAAGAAAAAGAATGGAAAATCAAGAAGCTTATAATGCTTATAAAACATTAAAAAACTGTCTTAATAAGTTATCAATAGATGATTCTATATATATAATTTATAACTATCATTTATATATTTCAAATTTTAAAGATAAATTACCAGATGACATATCAGTATCTGAAGGTTTTTACGATTTTGATGAAATACATAGAGCCATTTTTAACTGGGAATTAGAAATTTTCTTAAGGGAGATATTAATCAATAGTAAAAATATAAATTATTCAGAATATTATAATGGTAAGGAAACTTTAAAAAAATGGAATAAATTTTCTAATTATTTAAATAAATTAAAAGATTATGAAAATGATGTAGCCAGAATATTTATAAATGATAAAAACGCGAGATTAAGCTTAAATAGAATTCCACATCAACAATTTAAATGGCAAAAAAATCCATATAATCCATCGTATCTATTTAGATATTATAAAATATTTGGAGAAAGTGAGATAAATAAATTAATTAATAAATTATTTAATTTGTCCGTTATTGAAATATATTACATCGGATTTTATTTAATAGGCTATTTTATAAATAATTTTGAATTAAAAAAAGAAGATTTATACTCAATTTTAGACAAAACAAAAATAGATAGTTTTTTAGAATTATTTTCAATAAATATCGAAAAATTAAAAGAGGAGGCAAAAAAAAGAAAATTAGATCATAAATTTGAATATGAATTTTTTGTTTTAGAATTTTTTCCAATAATAAAATATCAAAATAATATATTTTTATGCCCACTAGTTTTATTGATATTTTGGGCATTTACTTCAGGAATATATTTCAAAATAAGGTATAATATATCTAATTCTAAGGAAGAACAAAAAATATTTGATCAAGCTTTTGGAAAATCTTTTGAGTTATATATAGGAGAAGTTATGAAAAGGGCAAATAAAAAGAAATTTTTGTTACTACCAGAAGAATTTTACTCTAAGCCAAAAAAACAAACTCCAGATTGGATAGTTTATGATAACATTGATTCTGCAATGTTTATAGAATGTAAAACTAAAAGAATACAGTATGATGCAAAAATAGAGATGGATGAAGAATTAATAAAAAATGAATTAAATCAAATAGTAAAAGCATCTATACAATTATATGAAAGGATAGATGATTATAGAAATAATAAATTTAATACCTTTAAATTTAATAAAAAAATAAATATTTTCCCAGTTATTCTAACATTAGAAAATTGGTATATGAGTTTTTATTTAGACTTGATAAGAGATATGACAATAGAAGCATGCAAAAATAGAGGCATAGATAGTTCTTATTTAAAAACTATGCCAATTGCAATTTTTTCTTGCGAAGAGTTTGAAGAAATTATACAAATTATTAATCAGGTAGGAATTAAAAAATTCATGACACAAATTCATAAAAGAGTATTTTCTGTGTCAAATAATATCGCAGTAGAGCCTTTTATAGAGGATAATTTTGATAAAGAAAAAATGAATACTATTTTTTTATTTCAAAGTGAGCTAGATAAACTGTTGGATGATTTTAAAAACAAAAATATATAATATTTATTAAATATTAGCCAATAATTATCAATATAAGTCAATATAATAACACGCTACATACTGTCCAATTTGTCCAATTTTTTCTATTAAAAATGAGATGCTAGCGCATCTCTTTTTGTATTCTCTGAAGTATTGAAACGCTTGCTGGTATTGAACTAGATGTTCACCCAACGCCATTGTTGAGTCAAGAGTAATAACTAATGTATTTTACTATAGTATCAAATGGAGTTCTTAGTTAAAATAAGAGCTTTTTTTATTTCACAGTTTTGAACTGATAAATTTAATAATTTTTTTAATAATTAACATATTGTTTTTGTCTGGGTGCACGGTTGATTTAAGTAACGAAACAGAGGGTACAATAAAAGAAAAAACTTTAAAATTAAAAATTTAAATAAACAATATTCGAAATTAAAAAGCAAAATTATTTTATTAGTAACACTGCTAATGCATTTCTATTCTTAAGAGATATTATAATTTCATGTATTGAATTTGGGCAGTATCTTTATATATAGCTTATTAGCTATGTATAAAACTTAAATAATGTTTTAAGGTTATAAATATAGATAAGGGTCTTTTTATCTATGATTAAAATATATTGACATAATTTTATCTACGTTTTATAATGATAAACATAGATAAGAAAAAATTTATCTACGTTTATCATTAAATTATTTAGTATGAGAAGTGGTAAATATGTTACACAATTAAAGGGTGATGCGGAATATAAAGCTTTCATTCCTAATCCTTTGCCTTTTGAAATTAATATGGATGAAGAGCTCCAGATGCTACTTTCAAAGGCTGATTTAGCACTAGGAAGATTAGATGGTATTACGGAAACATTGCCTGATGTTGATTTTTTTATATTAATGTATATAAGAAAAGAGGCTACTCTATCAAGTCAAGTAGAAGGGACACAAGCAACATTTGCGGATGTTTTGAATGCAGAAGCTAATGTGGAGGATTTAGAAATACACAAAGATGTAGATGAAATTTTAAATTATATTAATGCAATAAATTATGGATTAAAAGGATTAGAAAATTTACCTTTATGTTTAAGATTAATAAAAGAGATTCATAAAATATTACTAAATGGGGTCAGAGGGGAGTTTAAAGAGCCAGGAGAATTTAAAAAATCTCAAAATTGGATCGGCGGATCAACAATTAGTAGAGCTTCTTTTGTACCTTGTCCACCTCAAGAACTAGACAATGCATTAAATAATATGGAAAAGTTTTTAAATAGTAATGCAAATATTCCTACCTTAATTAAAACTGGTCTAATTCATGTTCAATTCGAAAATATTCATCCATTTTTAGATGGTAATGGTAGAATTGGGCGTCTTTTAATTACATTTTATTTATGCCAGCAGGGGGTTTTACATAAGCCACTTCTTTACATTTCTGAGTTTTTCAAAAAATATAGACAAGAATATTATAATCGTCTTAATGCGGTTCATGAAAAAGATGATATTGAGGGTTGGTTAAAATTTTTTTTAGATGGAATTGCCATTACCGCTAATCAAGCAATAGAAACGAATAAAAAAATAATAAAATTAAGAGAAGAGGATCTTAAAAAAATATCATCCCTTGGTAGGTCTGCCCAAAAAGCTATTTTAGTATTTAATTATTTGTTTCACACACCAATTTTAACAATAAAAGATATTGAAAATATAACTGGATTAAAAAATCCAAATGCTTTATCTTTAATGAATAAAATGACCAACTTAGGTATATTAAAAGAAATTACTGGGAAAAAAAGAAATAAAGTTTTTAGATATCAAAATTATGTAAATTTATTTGAATAATATTTATTAAAAGCATTTTTATAATATAAATTAAGTTAAATCCTGGGAATATAAAAATACCCTTCTTTATTCTTGAAAAAAGTTATAATTTTAGATACTGTGTTGAGCCAAAAACAAGCTATCATTTAGCTTATTTTTTATTAAGTATACTGTAGGATATAGTTATTAGTTGATTAACTTATTAAGCAGGATATAAACTCATATCTATTTCTTTATAAAATGATTCAGTAAATATAATTAATATTTTTTATAATTAAAAATATATGTCATTGGAATTATATAAAAATCCAAAATATTATGAAATTGCTTTTAGCTTTATTAATGTAAAAAAACAAGTTAATTTATTTGAAGAATTTATAAAAAAATATAGTAAAATTAATGTTAAAAGTATTTTAGATATTGCATGTGGGACTAGTTTACAATTAAGAGAATTTGCAAGAAGAAATTATAGATGTATTGGACTTGATATGAATAAGGAAATGTTAAATTATCTGAAAAAAGAAGGTAAAAAAGAAAAATTAGACATAGAAACAATTAAGGCTAATATGATTAATTTTTCTTTAAAAAATAAAGTTGATTTTGCCTTTATTCTTATGGGGTCTATTATATATATCAAGAGTAATGCGGAACTTATGAATTTATTAAAAAGCGTTTCTAATAGTTTAAATTCTGGCGGACTATTCTTAATAGAAAATTTACCAATGACTTGGAGTAATCCAAAATTCTGGGAAAAACAAATATGGACTATAAATCATAAAAATATAAAAATTACGACTACCTATAAAATAACCCCAAAAGATGATATTAATCAAATAATTCATCAAGATATAACATTGAAAGTTAATGATAATGGCCAGAGAATAATAACTAGAGATGAGGGGGATTTTAAAATTATATTTCCACAGGAGCTAAAAACGATTATAGATTTAGAAGGTAATTTTGAATTTATAGGATTTTTTGAAAGAGGCAAAGTTAGACAATTAAAAAAAGCAAGCGCTAATAGCATTATATTAATTAGGAAAAAATAAATAAGTAAGATGTGAATATTATAAATAGTATTTATTTTATGAAGTATTTTTGTTATAATATCTGCATAGGTTTAGAACAAGAGGTGACTAAAGGTCCTTTTGCTAGGGTTTTCGCTTTAACTATGCCAGCTGATTATCTAAAAGAAATGGAGAGAACTACGCCAACATCAGTTATAGATAATGAAATTGATACAATTAGCAAGACAATAAATAATTCAGAAAAAAATGGTAATAATATCTTAAATCAACAAGAAGATTTGCAGAGCGCAGATAGTGAGTTAATAAAACAGGATAATAATCTATCAACTATAATTATTATAGCTTTGAGTATAATAGTTAGCAGCTTCATTTT
>Ga0116148_1004926_pt1 | contig 11392 bp, 11 predicted proteins | sample AD_UKC055_MetaG_FD_89786 | JGI IMG/M metagenome (GOLD analysis project Ga0116148, IMG submission 89786) | Active sludge microbial communities of municipal wastewater-treating anaerobic digesters from USA - AD_UKC055_MetaG | ecosystem: Engineered > Bioreactor > Anaerobic > Digestate | place: USA... | reverse complement strand
TTTCATGTTTGATGATTCGGCTTTATCCGCGGTGGCGGTCGGCGTTTCTCCTCATGAAACCCGCGCCATCACTTTCAATGCTCCGTCTACCGCCGGTGAATATGCTTTCCATTGCGATGTCCCCGGCCATGCCGCTCGCGGTGAAGTCGGCAAGATGATTGTCAAATAACTGGCTTATCGACTTTTCCGTTTCCGGCTAGAGTTTGATAACAGAAAATTGAAGACAGCCTCCCTTGGAATCGGGCGGCTGTCTTTTTATATCTATGGTTAGACAAAGAATAGTTTTTATATTAAAATAAAGGCATAAATATCTAGCTTAATTTTTATTATGGCTAAAAGAAAAACAGTCAAGACCAAAGCTTGTTGGTGGCGTTATCGTTTGTCGATAAAATTATTCTGGCCCTTATTGATTGTCCTCTTTTTATTCTTTGCTTTATCCGTTTTTAATTTTATTTCTCTCTTGGCGGTGCAGCGTGATTTGAAGGCCAATTTGGAGAAAATTGAAGCAGGTACGATTGTCCAGACTGAGTCTTTGCCGGTGGCTTATCACAGTTATCGCCATTTAGATTTAAGCGCCCCTGCCAGCGCGACCGCTTCAATTACGCCGGTGGTGTCGCCGTTATTGGCGACAGCCGGCTTGATTGAGGGCGAGAACTTTGTCCCGTTGTCGAGCGAACAGATGTTAAAGGGAACATTAAGTAGTTTCGGCGATAGTTTTTCCGGAATGGCTTATATTAATCAAGCGGAGACCGATATGTTTTGGGATGAAAGTATTACCGCTTTTGTTTTTCCTCCTCTTTATGAAATTCATGAACAAGGAGCTTGTTCGGCGCCTGATTGCGGCTTGTCACGGTCATCTACTGATCCTGTTTCTATTTGCCTTTCGGCCGGTTGTTTGCGTAAAACGGAAGACTTAAAATTATTTTTTAATGACCGTGAGTTACAATTGCCGCCGGCGATAAGAAACGAAGAGTTAAGCAGTATTACTTTATTCGCTTTGCGTAATTCCTGGTTAATCGGTTTGGTCAGCGGACCAGTAACGGCGGAAAGGGGTTGGGTTTATCGTTTTGATGGTCTGTCTTTTTCGCCATTAATTACTGATGATACCCCTTTGCAGATTAGTCCTCGTTTCCAGCGGGGAGGAGGGCGGATTGCTTTCGGCGGCGATGATGATGATTTTTTAGTGTTATATGCCGGCTATGACGGTCGCGCTTTCCGTTTTCGCGGTTCTAATCAAGAGGATATAAGCAAATTCTTTGGTTTACGTGTGACTGACGGGGGTTTCTGGCCACAGATTCTTAAAATTGGGAACAAGCAAGACGCCATTTTCTATATTTGTAGCTTGAGTGAAAATAAGCCTAAAGTAATAAAAATTTGGTCAAAAGATGACCTAAACAGCGGGGGCGCTTTGGATTTTTCTTCTTTATTTTTCCGAGGAAAGCTAAACCCCGATAGCATTTTGTGCGGTCTTAGTGATTCTGCCAGCAAGAGCTTAATGATTGCTGCTAATAGTCAAGGCTTTTATTCTCTCTGGCTGGTGCGCGATTTAGGTTTTGATAATAGTCGGTCTCGACAAGTAATTTCCACTAACCTTAATCGCAGAGCGTCGTCGTCTGTCAAGGCGGCGGTGATTGCCGAAACCGGAGTGGAATCTCTCGGTTCGGCGCGGGGCGGCGGTGTTAGTTTTTCTATGGCTAATAGCGCCGGTAATTTTGAAAACACGCCGCCTTTTTTGTGGCATGCTTTCGAATCGGAGGGCAAGGAGTTATATTGGCGTTTTGAGGCGGAGCCGGATCCCACTAATCCAGATTATTCTCCTTGGTTTGACAACATCAATCGTCTTGATTACCTTTTATCGGACTAGTCATATCTAGGATTACTATCGAATAAATGCTATAATTATCAGTGTGATAAATATTAATCAAAATTTATATGATAGCCTCTAAAAGCAAATTATTTGCGGCTGTTGTCGTTTTTTCCCTAACGGCTTTTAATCTATATCCTTTGGCGGCGGCGCAAGCTAAAACCATTAATCTAGGAGCTTCCGGGGACGTGGTTTCTATTCCCGGCACAATTCTTAACAGTAATCTGGCCGGTACCGGTAATCGCTGTCTTTACGTTGATGCTTCTGGTAACGTTTCGGTTAAGGGTTTTGATTGCGGCAGCGCCACTGGCGGCGACAATCTCGGTGATCATACCGCTACTCAGAATATTAAGCTCAACTCTTTTTGGCTGTCAGGTGATGCCGGCAATGAAGGCGTTTATGTTAACGACGCTGGCGGTGTCGGTATTAATACTAGTTCAATCCCCGCCGGTCTTAGTTTGTCGGTAAATGGTAATATGCAAACTAATGGCGTTCTCACTCTTGCCAATGTCGTTTATGTTGGTGGTGGTAATAGGATGATTACCGTTGATAATAACGGCGTTTTAGGTGCCGCCGCTATTCCGACCGATACCGATATTTATTGGACGGGCACTACCGGCGGCGGCTTTAATGCCGCTACCGCCCGCACTTCTTTGGGTCTTGGTTCGCTAGCGACTTTAAGTTCGGTTAGCAATGCCCAGATTAATGATGTTGCCTGGTCAAAAATTACCAACTTTCCCAGCGCCTGTTCGGCCGGACAATATGTTTCCGCGGTCGGCAGCACCTTGACTTGTTCCACTCCGGCCGGAGGGATTAGCGGTTCTGGTACAGCCAACTATGTCACCCGTTGGACAAGCGGTAGCGCTTTGGGTAATTCCGTTATCTATGATAATGGCACCAATGTCGGTGTTAATAATACTAGTCCTGGCGCCAAGGTGCAGATAAACGCCGCTGCCAGCAATGAAGGTTTGCGGATCGTTTCCGCTTCTGATTGGAGTCCTTTAAACATTCGCAATAGCGCCAATAGCGCCGATATTTTTCGAGTGGACCAAGCCGGCTCTCTGGCCGTGGGTTCAATTCCTTGGGCTCGTCTCACTTCTTATCCCAGCGCCTGTTCGGCCGGCCAATATGTTTCCGCGGTGGGCGGAACTTTAACTTGTTCTACCCCCACTGATACTAATACTGATGTCTATTGGACAGGTACTTCCACTAATTTAGTGGCCGCTACCGCCCGCACTTCTTTGGGTCTTGGTTCGCTAGCGACTTTAAACGCAGTTTCAGGTGGCGCTAGCGGTACCATCACTGATGCTACCATCACCGACGCTGATATTAGCGCTACCGCTAATATTTCTGCTTCTAAAATTCAACATGGCCCTTATTTTATCACTTCTGCTGGTACTTCTGGTCAGATTTGGACTTCTGATGGCGATGGTGCCGGTATTTGGGCGACAGATAACGGAGTAACTGGAGAAGGCACCGTCGGCTTTATTCCCTATTGGAATACCGCCAAGAGTTTAAGGGATTCTAATATCTACTATGATCAAAATAACATTGGTATTGGCGTTACTTCCCCTGTCGCTAAGTTGGATGTTAACGGTAGCCTGAAAACTAATTCATCGGTGACATTTTCTGCTTTAAGTGGCGGCGGTTCTAGAATTGTGACAGTTGATAATTCTGGAACTTTAGGCGCTACCACTAGACCTATTCCTAGCGGCACCACCAGTCAAACTTTACGTAAGGGCGCCGATGTTTGGGAGGCTAGTTCTTTTTTGTGGAATTCCGGTTCGACGGTCGGGATTAACTATTCGCAGGATGCTTGTGACCGCTCAATCAAGTTGTCAGTTAGTGGTATTATTCAAACTACCGGCTTAAAGATTAGTGAAACTTTGCCGACTGGATCTCTTTGTCCATCGTCAGGCGATATTTCTTTCAGTTCCGACGTTATGGAGTTTAGCGCTAACAACGGCTTTACTTTTAACAACTCTCTTTCAGTTACTGGCATAATTAATGCGACTACCGGTTTTGCCTATAGAGGCACTGCCGGTTTAAACACTTCTTTCGCTGCCAACACAGTTTTAACCGGCGTTAGCGTTGGGGGTGGTATCATTACGGCCGCTACCCCTGTTACCGGTTTGACGGTGACAGTGTCAGTAAGAAAACCTGACAATACGGGAGTTTGTGCTTTAGTCTTTACTAAAGGTATTTTAACTTCTGTGACTTGTCCTGCGCAATATGAGTAGCTTTGTAACACTAACTCATAAATTGGGCGAGAGCCTTGAGCCCCAAACTAAAGGGTAGTCTATAATATTATAGTATCTTAAATAATCATTAATTAAAGACAAATAACGATCATCGCTCCCTGGTTTTTTAACTCCGAAGTCCTCTTCCTGAATAGTTAGATTAAATTTCCCGTTTTTTAAACAGACGATAAACGGACAGCCATTCCCTTGTTCTCGAGCTGTTTCTGAACCACCTCGGCGCACTTATTATATTCCAATTTTACTTTCACTATTGCTCTGATCTTTTCTTCTGAAAGGGCAGCCGGGGTCGAGAGCTTACCGTTGGTCTTGTTTTTTGCATATCGTCCGGGGCTTTTCTGAACCAACGGGAGACAGAACTGGGACCGCTTCCATCTGAAGCGAGACCTTTAGGAGGATAATTGTTTATGGCAAATGGTTATGATTTAACTCCTGATGATACCACTTTATGAGCTAGGTGTTGCCAAGCTATTGGACGATTACGGTCCCTAATTTTTAGCTGATATTAGATTTTTTGATAGGTAAAAGGGGGTGTTGATAAGTATGTATTGACAAAATTATATAAAAGTATTATATTAATAATAATTAGTTCTTTTATAACTCTCAAATTATAAAGACACATGAAAAAAATTTTGTTTTTTTTAGCAATCGCATCTTTGATTTTTGGATCATGCGGAAAAGACGCCGGTTCGTCGCCCTCATCTTTTTCCTTCACGGTTAACTCTTCAACTTTTACAGTTGACGCATCAGCCCTGCCAACCGCCACTAATTTTTTGGTATCGCTTGTAAGCTCTGAAAGCGCTAGCAGTGCTTTTAGCGATGAATTTTATATTGGTGGTAAAACGAAAAGTTTATCTGCCGAAAAAATTACCTTGTGTAATGATGCTTATTTTTCCATAATCGCATTTGATTCTGAGGGTAAGTATGTTACACAAAATTTTTTCCCCTTCGTTGAAGGGGGGCAGACGTTCGCCTTATCTAATGAGGAATGACACCGCATCTTCAGGACCAAACCGATTTATGCAAAAAGCATATTATCCGTTTGGTCCTTTTTATTTATACTTTAATATATACTTTAATATTGCCTCCATTTTTAGCTTATGCTATAATATTAATAATCAGTCTTTAGTCTTGTATTTTTGATTTTATTAAATATAAATTAATAAAAAATAATTATGCTAACTACGAAGCGGCGACCATCTCGCTCCATTAGCGAGAGCCAGCGCTTCCCGCGCTCTAATATGAAAAAATCATTCGTCGGTCCCTTGCTGACAATTTTAGTCATTGTGGTCTTAGCGGGGCTCTATGCTTACATGTATTATCAGGTCAATCGCCAAGAAAAGAAGATGACCGAATTGCAGACCACGATTGCCAAGGATTCACAGACTGTTGCCGGCGTGGTTAATTTTATTAACGCCAGCCTCCAAAACGCTCAACCACAAAAATAAATTTAAGCACTCCTAAGCCGATGCCGCTTACTTGAGCGCTTGGCCGCGAGCAATATAAAAACATATGAAAAAAGAATTAATTTTTCCCTTGATTGCCGGCTTGATTCTCGGTATTTTATTGATGTTATTCTGGCAGTTAAATACTAAAATTAACACCAGCAGCGCCCGCTTAAGCCAATTAGAACAGGCGACCAATGCCAATACTCAGGCGGTTTCCGAAATCGTCAGTTTCATTAATCAGGCGACTGGTCAGAACGGGGCTGCCAACACTCAGACGCCAACGACCACTCCCGCTCAATAATCTTTTGTTTTTTAAGAAAAACGCTCTGGAAAGAGCGTTTTTTTGTTGCTCTTGATATGCTATAATATGATAGTCAGATTTGCTTTATGGATAAAAAAATAGCTAAAAATAGGATTGAGAAATTAAAGCAGGAGATTGATTATCATCGCCGTCAGTATCATGTCTATGACCGAGAAAGTATTTCCGCCGCGGCGCTTGATAGTTTGAAGATGGAGCTTTTCCGTTTAGAAAATGAATTTCCTGAATTTATTAGTGCCGACTCGCCTACGCAAAGGGTGGGCGGGGAAGCGTTAGCTAAATTTCAGAAAGTAACGCATCGCCGTCCCATGATTTCTCTTTATGATGCTTTTTCTGAAGAGGATATGCGTGACTGGGAAAAGAGAAATATTAATTATTTGGCTGAGCGCGGAGAGTCGCTGTCATCTTTATACTATTGCGAGCTCAAGTTGGACGGCTTGGCCGCCAATCTTCGTTACGAAAAAGGAATATTTGTCCAAGGCGCTACCCGCGGCGACGGCCAGATTGGTGAAGATATTACTTTGAATTTGCGCACGATTGAAAGCTTGCCTTTGCGCCTCTTTAAGCCGGCAGAAAAAGAATTAGTTGCTTTGGGTTTGAAAGAAAAAGATATAAAAAATTTGTTTTATCTTTTAGCGGAGGGCGTAATTGAGGTCAGAGGGGAAACAATCATGAGCAAGCAAACGTTAGCGGCCTTGAATAAGCAATATGCTCTTGAGGGCAAACCCCTACTGGCTAATACCAGAAATGGCGCCGCCGGTTCTCTGCGTCAGCTTGATCCGCAAGTAGCGGCCGAACGCCGTTTAGAATTTTACGCCTATGACTTAATTCTCGGCGATTATGAACGCGGAGAAATAGTGCTTAGCCGCGCGGCGGCGGATAAATTAGTCGAACTTTTAGGCTTTAAGAGAGTGAGGGATAATAAGCTGTGCCACGGTTTGGCGGAAGTTTTTGTTTTTCAGCGGTATTGGGAAAAAAATAAGGATAAGTTGCCCTTTTTTATCGATGGTGTGGTGGTAAAATATGATGACTTGTCTTTATGGCCGCGCTTAGGAACGGTGGGTAAGGCGCCGCGTTACATGGTGGCCTATAAATTTTCGGCGGAACAGGCGACGACTAAGCTGATTGATGTTGTCTGGCAAGTTGGTCGCACGGGCGTTTTGACGCCAACGGCGATTTTAGAGCCGGTAAAAGTTGGCGGCGTCACCATTGGCCGCTCCACGCTTCATAATTTAGATGAAATTGAACGTTTGGGTCTGCGTTTGGGCGATACGGTTATTGTCGAAAGGGCGGGGGATGTCATTCCGAAAGTCGTGGCGGCTTTGCCCAATTTGCGTACCGGCAAAGAAAAAGTAATTCAGGCGCCCGTTCATTGTCCGCGTTGCGGCGCTGAAATTAGCCGCCTAGGCGATGACGTTGCCTATCGTTGTTTAAATAAGAATTGCTATGCCGTTGCGTTGCGGCGCTTGGGACATTTTGTCGCTAAGGGGGCTTTAGATATTGAAGGCTTGGGACCAAAAATAGTGGAACAATTAGTCAATGAAGGCTTGTTGGAAGATGTGGCCGATATTTTTGCTTTGCGCCGGGAAGACTTGATTGGTCTTAACGGTTTTGCGGAGAAGAAGGCGGAGAAACTGGTGGCGGCCATTAAGTCGCGTCAAGAGGTGGCCTTGCCTCGATTTTTATTTGCTCTGGGTATTTCTCATATCGGCGAAGAAAGCGCCCAGACCATCGCTGTCTATTTATCTAAATTTTTGTCATCCCCAATTAGCCGTCCTCAAGAATTATTAAGGGTGGCGAAGAAGTGCCGTCTTGATGATTGGTCCGCTTTAGCTGATATCGGCCCAGTCGTCGCCGCCAGTTTATTTAATTTCTGGCATAGTCAAGAGACCGCGGCCTTATTTACTAAATTTGAAAAATCCGGTCTGAGCTTGCTTTTACCTCTTCCCGCTAGCGGCGCTTTAGCCGGCAAAACTTTTGTTCTAACCGGCTCCTTGAATAGTTTGACAAGACAAGAGGCAAAAGATAAAATTAAAGCCAAGGGCGGTAAAACTCAGGAGAGTGTTAGCCGTTTGGTGGATTATCTGGTGGTGGGCGAGGCGCCGGGTTCTAAACTGCGGGAAGCCGAAAAATTGGGCGTAAAAATATTAACCGAAACGGAATTTTTAAAATTAATCCAATAAAATCTTTTAGAAGAGTATCAATAATTATTTTTATAGTTAAATGTTTGAAAGTGGGCAATTATTCTAGTAAAATAGCCCTAATTTCTTCCTAAACTTTTATGCAATTTAAAGAAGCCGATATTGCTCATATGGCCGATCTCGCCCGCTTAGAATTAAGCGCGGCGGAATTGGCGTCTGATGGCGCCCAGTTGTCGGCAATCACCGCCTATATTGAGCAATTACAGAAAGTAAAGACGTCCTCAGTCGCCCTGGCGCCGATTTTGTATAATATCTGGCGGGAAGATGTCGTGGAAGATTGGGAGGCGGAAGAAAACGGACAGGCTTTGAGCCAAGGAAAGTTAGAGCGGGGGCTTTTAAAGGTAAAAAGAGTTTTATAATATGGACGGACAGATGTTTAGCGTGGCGTCAGCGCGTCAAGAATTAGATAAGGGAAACGTCAGCTCTCTGGAATTAACGAGAGCTTGTTTGGCGCGCCTTCAGGCAATTGATTCTGAGCTTCATTCTTGTTTACTGGTGGACGAAAAAGGCGCTTTAGCGGCGGCGGCCGAGGCGGATGAGCGCCTGAGAAAGGGCGAGCGCGGTTCTTTGCTCGGTATCCCCTATCTAGTTAAAGATATTTTGATGACCAAGGGTTTAAGGACTACGGCCGCTTCCAAAATTTTGGAGAATTATACCGCTCCTTACGATGCTACCGTTATTAGAAAGTTAAAAAAAGCGGGAGCGGTAATGCTGGGCAAGACCAATCTTGATGAGTTTGCTCACGGTTCTTCCACGGAAAATTCGGCTTTCGGCCCGACGAAAAATCCTTGGGATTTAAGCCGGGTTCCTGGTGGTTCTTCCGGTGGCAGTGCAGCGGCAATGGCGGCTGGTTTATGTCTGTTCGCCCTTGGTACTGATACCGGCGGGTCCATTCGTCAGCCAGCCAGTTTTTGTAATCTGGTTGGCTTAAAACCTAGTTATGGACGTGTTTCTCGTTTCGGCTTATTGTCAATGACTTCCTCCACTGATACTATCGGCCCTTTGACGCGTACAGTTGAAGACGCCGCCATGGTTTTAGAGCTTATTGCCGGTCGAGATACCAAAGATGCCACCACTTTATCCCTTCCCGTTGGAGATTATCATTTACCTTTAAGTCAAGGTTTTAAGGGTTTAAAAATTGGTGTTATTCCCTCATATTTTGAGGATGGCCTCGATGAAGGCCTGCGCACTGAGGCGATAAGGGCCTTAGAGATATTTAAAAAAGAAGGAGCAGAGATAATTAACCTTGATTTACCTTATAATCAATACAGCGTGCCTGTATATTACGTTATTACCCCTAGCGAGGTCAGTTCCAATTTGGCCCGTTTTGACGGCATTGGCTGGGGCCGGGCGGAAGAGGGCGCAGACAATCTTTTGTCTTTTTATAAAGCCACTCGCGGTCATGGTTTCGGTCCGGAGGCGAAAAGAAGAATAATGCTTGGCACCTTCGCTTTAAGCGCCGGTTATGCCGAGGCCTACTATAAGAAGGCGCAGGCGGTTAGGGAGCTTATTAAGCTTGATTTTGCTCAGGCTTTTCAAAAAGTCGAGGTCATTTTTACGCCAACTTCACCCCATGCCGCCTTTAAGTTGGGAGAGCAGGTTAATAATCCTTTGGCGATGTATTTAGAAGATATATATTTAGCCGGCGCTTCTTTAGCGGGTTTACCGGCTATTTCCGTGCCCGGAGGCTTTACCGAGATTGACGGCCAGGAATTGCCTTTCGGTTGGCAATTTATCGGTCCGATGGCTCAAGAAGCGTCTGTTTTACGAGCGGCCGCCGCTTGGGAAAAAATTAATAATTATCAAGAGCGCCGCCCTAATCTTTAAGCGTCCGTCTCTACCCATTATTATGGAAACAAAAAAAACAGTCAGAGTTATTTTAATTTTTATCATTGCCACCTTAGTCGTGTTTAGTCTTATTTTGTTTTTCAATAATCATCTGGAAGAAAAGGGTCAAAGTTTGACGCCGGTGGAAAATAGTCTTGAGATTGCTGGCGGCCACCAAAGCTACGTCGCCGTTAATATGCCTATAATTAATGATGATGATTGTCTTTCTGGGCACGGGGATGATTTAGACATCATCGTCTATGAAGATTATGGCGATATTTTCAGCGCCGATTTCTATGATTCCTTGGAACAGGCTCGCCTTGATTTTGGCGACAAGATAAGGATTGCCTATCGTCCTTTTAATTTCAATCATACTGATTTATCTTCCGCCGCGGCGGTTGCTGTCCGTTGCGCTTTTGACCAAGGTAAAGGGGACGATTTTCGGGGGAAACTTTTTCAAGCTGTTCGTGCGAATCAATTTAATCATGATAAGTTAAGCGCTTTGGCGGGAGAAATCGGGTTAAATCAGGAGGATTTTCAAGAGTGCTTGACTAATCCCCAAAAAAAAGAAAAAATAGAGAAGATGTTTCTTGCTGCCGCCAACTTTTCCGTTTATGGGGCGCCCACCGTTTTTATTGGCGAGGAAATGATTGTCGGCGCTCGCCCTTATAGTAATTTTACAGATTCTAATGGCGATGAGATTGAGGGTTTGAAGCAAGTTATTGCTAGACAATTGAAATAAGGCTGTTTCAGACAGCCTCTGGGAGAGTTCGCATAGTGGTCGAGTGCGCTCGCTTGGAAAGCGGGTATACCCTAACCGGTATCAAGGGTTCAAATCCCTTACTCTCCGCTCAGAAAAGGGATTCAAACAGGTTGGCAGCAAGACGCGAGCGGCGGCGGAAGCCGGAACGAGCGGACGAGCGTCGGACAAATATCCGGGGGATATTTGGACGCCAACCATGGACAAGTGAGCCTCGCCTATTTTGAGGCGAGGCGAGGGCGATTAATTTCTGTCTCTTCGCAGTAACAAAATAAGCTATTACTAGCTTATTTTTGTTAAGAGGATTAAGTAAAAAATATTAGAAAATAATAATATTTTAGCTATTTTTAAATTAAAAATAGTAAGTTCCAAAGTTGGCATGTTACTGAGTATGGATTTTTTTGTTGACTTTCTTTTTTTTATAATGTATATTAAATGTAATATGATCACTGCCACTATTAGCGCTTCGGCGCTGATAAGGGCAGTTTTTTTATATCCAATATTATGATATAAGCATAAATATTATGTTTCAAAGTGGTTCTAACCGGCGGCAGGAGACAGGGATTTTTTAGAGAATTGCATGGTATTATATTTAACATTAAATAAAAATTGTTTAGTGCGGATATTTACATTTTGATATTAGTTACATTTTGATTTTTAAGCCAGTTTTATTTGATAGCGATCAAAAACCCCAAGGCAATGTTGACGCCGATTT
>Ga0116148_1004925_pt1 | contig 11393 bp, 10 predicted proteins | sample AD_UKC055_MetaG_FD_89786 | JGI IMG/M metagenome (GOLD analysis project Ga0116148, IMG submission 89786) | Active sludge microbial communities of municipal wastewater-treating anaerobic digesters from USA - AD_UKC055_MetaG | ecosystem: Engineered > Bioreactor > Anaerobic > Digestate | place: USA... | reverse complement strand
TTTCATTTATGCAATACTATATACAAATATATTTAATAAATCGCCTGGTAATAGCCTGTCAATCAAAGTAATATTCAATATTATTGTCCTAACATTAGAATATATATCTTCTTTCTTAATCTCCAGATAACACCCTTACTCGCTCCTGTCTCTTTCTTAGCTAAAGTGCTAAGAGAGAGTCAAGTAGGAGCCAGGAGACAATGTGTGTGATAAATATTATAATTTTCAGACAGATATAGAAAATTTTATGTATTATCAAATAATCTGTTCTTATTTTTTCTGTTAATTTTAAACCTATGCTTGACAAGGGACTTACTACAAGTTTATCAGGTTAAGAATAAATTCAAGGGAAACTCTAATATCAGAGTTACAAGGGAATAAAAATTGCCAGGATATAATTTATTTGAAGTTGGAGTAGAAATGATACTGAAATCCAGAAAAAATAATGAAGCAAGATTACTTCCGATTATTTTTATAAATTACTTTAATAATTTTGTAAACTAATTTAGGTGATAAGGATATGAAAACATCACATAAGATAATAATTGGTGATTCCAGATGTATGAACGAGATAGAAAATGAATCAGTACATCTAATAGTAACCTCACCACCTTACTGGCAATTAAAAGATTATGGGAATCATAATCAGATCGGTTTTAATGATACCTATGAAGAGTATATTAATAATCTAAATCTGGTCTGGAATGAATGTAATAGAGTTTTACATAAAGGTTGTCGTTTATGTATTAATATTGGTGATCAATTTGCTCGGTCAGTTTACTATGGAAGGTATAAAGTAATACCTATAAGAACTGAGATTATAAAATTTTGTGAAAGTAATGGTTTTGATTATATGGGAGCCATAATCTGGCAAAAAGTTACTACCTGTCATACTACAGGTGGAGCAACTATTATGGGTTCTTTTCCTTATCCGAGAAATGGTATTATCAAATTGGACTATGAATATATTTTAATTTTTAAAAAGTATGGAACATCACCTCCTGTAAGCCGCGATATTAAAGAGCAATCAAAACTAACTCTGGAAGAATGGAATCAATATTTTGCCGGGCACTGGAATTTTTCCGGGGAAAAGCAAGATAAACATTTAGCTATGTTTCCAGAAGAATTGCCTAAACGACTGATTAAAATGTTCAGTTTTGTTGGTGATACGGTCCTGGATCCTTTTTTAGGAAGTGGTACTACTTCTTTAGCAGCAAGAAACTTGAATAGAAATTCTATCGGCTATGAAATCAATGAAGATTATTTATCTGTTATCCAGCAAAAGCTTGGGTGGAATGAACAGTCTATATTTCAAGATGAGTCTTATGAAATACTGAAACAGAATGAAGCCAATCTTAATATAGAGTATGAAATTAGTAAATTGCCTTATATTTTCAAGGATCCGATAAAGTTTGATAAGAAGATAGATCCCAGAAAATTTAATTTTGGTTCTAAGATAGGTAATTCAAATTTCACAAAAAGATAATCTTGTTTCAGAATTAACAAGAAGATTTTTCCCCAATCCTAGATTTATGAGATGCTATTCGGGCAACATAATATCTTTAAATAGCTCAGCATAGAGCTTAAGAATATTTCCAAAAAAAGATTTATGGTCAGGATAATGTAATCTTCCTATAGGTGAAGGTGAAGGAAGGATTCGCACAGAGATTCTTCGTAAAGGTGAAGATTGATTATCTCTATTAGGCAGTAAAAAAGAAAAATCTTCGGCTTCTTTTTTTAGATAAATATCTTGGGTGTTAAGATACTGCTTCAACCAGATAAATACCTTATATTGACTGGTGCAAAAAACAGTTTGGAGTTTGGGAGCAGAATCTATAAAATCCGTTAAAGCTAGAAATTTTAGAGGATGTAGTTTATTATCTGCAGAGCTTTGATCACGGCGAATAAATTGATAAAGGATATCTGCTATACCTAGTTGGTGTTGCAACAGAAAGTTCTGGAAGAATTTTTGTTGAATTAAGGTTCTTTCCTCTCTTGGATTTTGGAGATTACAGATTCTTTTTAGGTCAGTCAGTGATTCAGGTTCAAAAATCTGGAATAGCAATTCCCAAAGTAGGTTATAGCCACGACTATAACTTCCGTAATAATAGTCTATATCTTTATCTTTAAGTTCAGTTTTTAAGCGAGAACAAAAACGAGATGGTGGTGCACTTCCCAGAATCAGGGCTTTTGTGGTTTCAGGTATAAATGGTGAATACGGATGATTTTGAATTTCTTCCATAAAAGTTTTAGTATTTAAGGATTATGCTGAAGCCTTTGATAAATTTTCACTTATCAAATATAAATGGCTAGAATATCTTTTCTATGTTTTTTCAAACAAGAAAAGCTCTTCTATCTAAGCTTCCTATCCTCTTTTAAAGTTTTTAAAAAAATATCTTAGAATAAGAATTATTGTAGAGCCGACTCTTCTTTATAAATTCTTAACTTTTCCTTTAGTTCGGGATTGTGAAGTGCTAGAATTTGAATAGCCAGCAATGCAGCATTTTTTACGCCACCAATAGCAACTGAGGCGACAGGAACTCCTGTTGGCATTTGAACGATGGAAAGTAATGCATCCATACCGCCCAAATTACCGCTAACTAATGGGACTCCTATCACTGGAAGAATGGTATGTGAAGCAATTACACCTGGCAAATGAGCTGCCATTCCTGCTGCGGCAATAATGACCTGCACACCTTCTGCTTCGGCATTTTTAGCCAGTTGAACAGTTTTTTCTGGATTTCTATGAGCAGAAGAAATATGAAAATCATAATCTATACCGAACTTCTTCAGGATTTGTTGCACAGCTTCGCATTGTTCTACATCACTTTTACTGCCTAAAATTATCCGGACTTGAGGCATAGTTATTTACTCTTTTCTTCTGGTAAAACGGTTAGACATCGATGAATTTCCTCAGGAGTAGTGGCAGTAGTTAAAGCTTCCAGGATTTCAGGATTCATTATTAGTTTGGATATATAGGAGAGGCTGAATAGATGCTGTTTATCATTATGCAAGAGCAACATAAAGAAAAGGTTTACAGGTTGATTATCGGGAGCATCAAAATCGACCGGGTTCTTTGATCTACCAAACAGGATACTGGGAGTTTTAATCTTAGAAGGATGCAGATGACGCGGATGAAGTAAAGCAACTCCATGACCAATAGCAGTAGAAATCAATTCTTCTCTTGCTACTACAACTTCATAAAGCCAGCGGGCATCGCGTACAAGTTTCAGTTCCTTAGCTTTTTCACTCAGGATTCGGATGGCATCATATTTGTTTTCTGCTTCAAAATCCAGGAAAATGTTTTCAGGACGCATATACTCTTCAAAATGGCAGGTTACCCGTTTTAATGCCAGCATCTTTTCTTCCGATTCATTAAGGTTTTCCAGCCATTCATTCAGGGAATCCTCATCAATCTTGAGTGTTTTCCCTATCATCTTAGTCTCAAAGGTCTTACTATTAATCATTTCCTGTATTACCTTTTCGGAGACCTTTAATTTCTTGGCAGCTTCAGCTTGCGATATATATCGTTTTGCCATTACTAACCTCCCTTATTGTTTTATTTTTTTACTATATAATATAATCAAGGTTTATCTTGACAAGTATAAAGCAATTTTTGAGAAAGGAATAATGGTCAAGAAATTTATTTATTTTGGATTGATTGTAGCAGTTCTATGCAGCTGCTCATATTCCGTATATTCAAATGCTTATCCCCACTTGAAAAAAGTTGCTATTCGTCCTTTTGAGAACAGATCAACAGAGTTTGAAATAGGTGATATTATTTATAACGAATTGGTAAAACAATTTCAAGAAGATGGGAGATTGAAGCTGGTTACTCAACAACCAGATTGTGTGATAGAAGGCTCTATTTTGAAATGGGAAGAAGATGTCTATAGTTATGACAGCTGGAATAATGTGCAAGATTATATGTTAAGATTAACCTGTAGTGTGGTCTTTACAGATTTGATAAATAATCAGATTATCTATGAAAATAAAAATTTGGTGCTAACAGAGCCTTATGCTGTATCATCAGCCAGTACTGCTAAATGTAGAAGCAAAGAGGAAGCTATAGATGAGCTCGTTTCTCAACTCTTCAAAAATATTGTCCAGAACAGCCTTGAAACCTGGTGATACTATTCGTCTTAATCATTTTCTGGCAGAATCTGGGATCTGTTCTCGTAGAGAAGCGGATAGATTAATAAAATCTGGTCAAATCTTTGTTAATGGTGAAATCTGTACCGATTTAAGCAGTAAAATTGACCCCTTAAAAGATATCGTTATATATAAAGACAAAAGAGTTCAACCACTAATAGGAAAAGAGTATATAATGCTCAATAAACCGAAAGGCTATCTGGTTACACATTCCGATGAATACAATCGTAAAACCATCTATGAGCTCTTGCCCGATAATGCTCAAAATCTTCGTTATGTTGGAAGATTGGATAAGGATTCTGAAGGACTGCTTTTATTAACGAATGATGGTGAACTTTTGAATTTACTCACTCATCCTTCGTCTAAGATAGAAAAAGTTTATAAGGTGAGAATTAATAGAAGATTGTCTAAAAAAGAACTGAACACTTTAAGGCAGGGAGTTCCCATTGAAGGTGGGAAAACTCAGTCAGCTGGAGTCTTTGTAAAAAATAGTTCTGACAATGCTATGACTTTAAAGATAGTGCTAACAGAAGGGAAAAAACGAGAAATTCGTCAGATGATAGAAGCTGTAGGTGCAAAAGTTTTGAGTCTAAGAAGAGTTCAATTTGCCAATTTGATTCTAAAAGATTTACCTTTAGGACGCTGGAGACATTTAACCAGAGCAGAAATAAAAGCTTTAAAAGATTCTGTGGAGCAATCTAAAAGATGAAAATAGCTATAATCGGACCCCCTAAAACCGGGAAGACTACTATCTTTAATGCTTTAACTGGGAGCTCTGTTTCCACTGATAAATATGTACCTATTACTAATGAACCAAATATAGCAGTTGTTCAGGTTCCCGATGAAAGAGTTACTAAATTAAGTGAACTTTATCAACCTATGAAGACCATTTATGCACAGATAGAATACCAGGATTATCCAGGTATTTTTTCTGCCTCCAATGAAAATCCTGATAATGCAATGTATTCTGATATTAAAACTTGCGATGGTTTTATTCTTGTTTTGCGTGCCTTTTCAGATGAAGAATTAGAGGAATTATATCCTCTGGGGGATGTCTTGCGACAATTGACTAACTTTGAGGAAGAATTGCTATTGATGGATTTGATGGTGGCAGAAAAAAGGAGAGAAAAGATAGAGCTGGGCTATAAAAGAGGTGTAAAAACCCCTGCTCTCCAGTTTGAAGATAAAGTTTTAGAAGATATTTGTGCTCAACTCCAGGCAGGAAAACCTTTACGCGAGATACAACTCAATGCAGAAGAAGAAAAAGTTATACGAGGTTTCAAATTCTTCACCCAAAAACCAATGATTGTGCTCTTGAATTGCAATGAAAATGATTATCATCAGTTAGATAGTTTAAAATCAGAGATTCAAGCCAGAGGATATACTGCAGAAGTGATTGCTGGAAGATATGAAGAAGAATTAAGTAAACTGGATAGTGAAGAAGCAAAACTTTTTATGGAAGATATGGGTATTAAAGAAAGCGTAAAAGACCGTTTAACTCGTTTATGCTATTCTATGCTGGGCTATATCAGCTTCTTTACTGTAGGAAAAGATGAAGTTCGTGCCTGGACTATAGAAAAAGGTAGCAATGCGGTCACTGCTGCGGGAAAGATACATTCGGATTTAGCACGAGGTTTCATTAGAGCAGAGTGCTTTAACTATAATGAATTGATGGAATATGGGTCCGAAAAACATCTGCGAGAAAAGGGACTTTTCCGATTGGAAGGAAAGGATTATATTGTTCAGGATGGAGATATCCTTTTCATTCGTTTCAATGTTTGATAGGTAGGGGATAAATCTATGAATAATCATAATAGAAATAACTCTCGTAAGTATAAAAAGAGGATGAAAACCTGGCAGAAGCGATTGATTGCTGGTCTGGTGCTCATATTTTCTGTTTTAGTGGTGATTAGCCTGATTTATGGTTTAGATTCCATTTTAAATGATAAAGATGCTTTAAGCTTGCACGGAAATGTCTTTACCTGGCCCTTCCAGAAAGAGGTTCAGGTGGAAAATCCTATAGGTGTCTTTGGAGTTGCCGTAGGTTATGCTTTTAGTTATCTTCTGGGATATTATTTTTCTTTTATAGGTTTCGTGTTGCTGGCAATAATGTCTTTTTTATATTTTCTGGAGCCAGATAAAAAGAGAAATTATCAGAAATTTTATCTGATTCTTATTGCCGGATTTCTTTTGCAGGTGATTTTAGTTAAGGGATTACCAGACTATTCCCATAGTGTCTTTCCTCGTGCCATCTGGGCAGGTTTATCTGCTATATTCAGTAATTTTGGTGCTTCTTTATTACTTATTCTGGGGATCGTTTTATGCCTTATCCTTATTTTTGAGTATGAACGATTAAAACTCTGGTTTTCTAAAGTTCGGGAAAGTATATCTGCCAAATGTAAGCAAGCCTCTTTAAAAAAGAAAAAAGATAAGCTGACTATTAATGAAAAAGAAGTTCAAACCCCTGCTATGCCTGTAATTCAAAATCATATTACACATACTACAAAAGAAGAAAATGTCCAACCCCCAAAAGAGAGAATGGTAGAACAGGAACAGATTTCACCTATAATAGAAGTATTTGGTTCTCCTACCAATATAGATAAACCAGCCTATGTTATTCCTTCGGTGGATGAATTTTTGGAAAGTCCAGTTAAACTATCGGAAAGGGACCGTAAAGAGATTGAAAATCAGATTTTAACTACCAGCCAGATACTGAAAAATAAGTTAGCAGAATTTGGTATAGAGGCAGAAGTTAAAAATGTAAATATTGGACCTATAATCACTCAGTATGAGCTGGAACCTGCTAAAGGTGTGAAGGTTAATCGTTTTACTTCTCTGGCAGATGACCTCGCTCTAGCCATTAAGGCAAAGTCTATTAGAGTGCAAGCACCTATTCCGGGAAGAGGTCTTATCGGAATTGAGATTCCCAATATGACCCGGGATATGATTTATCTAAAGGACTTGCTCCTTTCGGAGGAAATGAAAGCAGTGAATTCCAAACTGGCTTTTGGCTTGGGAAAAGATATTGCGGGAAGACCGGTAGTAAGCGACCTGGCAAAGATGCCTCATCTTTTGATTGCCGGGGCAACTGGAAGTGGTAAAAGTGTGTGTATAAACACCATTATTATGAGTTTTCTCTTTCGTGCCACTCCTGAAGATTTAAGGCTCATCCTTATTGACCCTAAGAGAGTTGAGCTCACTGGATATAATGATTTACCTCATCTACTTGGTTCTGTAGTTACAGATTCAGAGAGTGCTCTGGAGAATCTTTATTGGGCTGTTAAAGAAATGGAAAGACGCTATGAATTGCTGCATGATGCAGGAATGCGTGATATTAATGCCTACAACGAAAAAGCAATACAAGAAAATGAGCTGGAAAAACTACCATATATTGTCATAATTATTGATGAATTTGCCGATTTAATTCTTACCAGTGGTAAAGATATAGAATTACCTATCACGCGTTTAGCACAAATGGCTCGTGCGGTAGGAATCCATTTGATTCTGGCTACTCAGAGACCTTCCATTAAAGTTATAACAGGTATTATTAAAGCTAATTTTTCTGCTCGGATAGCTTTTCAAGTGTCCTCTAAAGTAGATTCTCGTGTTATTTTAGACCAGATTGGTGCAGAAAGACTTTTAGGGAATGGAGATATGCTATTTCTACCTCCTGGTAAGGCACAACCTGAACGTATACACGGAGCTTTTGTATCTGATAAAGAAATTGCTCGGGTTTGTGAGTTTCTTAAAACCCAGCCCAAACCTCAAGATGATTTTGTTTTGCCAACTCAATTAAATGAGGAACTGGGCAATTATGAATACGATGATGAACTCTTTCCCGAAGCAGCAAAATTGGTCGTGAGAGCAAACACTGCCTCAGTTTCAATGCTACAAAGGCACTTCAGGATAGGTTATGCCAGAGCTGGACGATTGATAGATCTTCTGGAACGAGCTCATATTATTGGGCCACATATGGGTTCTAAATCCAGAGAAGTTCTGGCAACTACAGAGGATTTAATCCGTAGAGGAATCATTCACGACGAGTAAGTTTTAATCTTATGCCAGCTTCTACCAAAGCTTTTAATTTTAAATATTATATTAATAAGGAGTTTCACAAGCTTTAATGAAGAAAGCGATTGCAGTTTCTCTCTTGCTAATCTTGAGTGTGATGCTTCTAAGTATCACTACGAGTGAAATCTATCAAAGAGTTAGTTCATTCTATGCTAATCTTCGTTCTTTTCAAGCTAAAGTGCAACAGACCAATTACTATGCTCAATTAAAAAAAACTATTACCTATAAGGGGACTATCTATTTAACTTCCGAAAGGATGTTAATGCATTTTGACCAACCTACAGTTCAGAGATTAAAGATTGAAAATGGCAGGATAGAACTTTATGATGCTTCTTCTAACACACTTTTCCGCACATTAATGCAACCTGAATATGAGAAATTGAATCCAGTGGAAGTATTACAAAAATACTGGAATAAATCCAGGATATCCATAATCTCCGAAACAGAGGATAAAGTAAATATAGAACTTATTCCTAAAAACGATGATTTTATCCAGTCACTTTCTGCTATGCTGGATAAAAACAATGGTCTGATCTATAAACTGAGTTATAAAGATAAAACAGGAAATTCGGTTAGCTACAATTTTTCTTCTATAAAGTTAAATCAAAGCATACCTTCTTCGGTCTGGAAATATGATTATCCTAAAAATGTTCAAATAATAGAGTCTTGAGGAGTTTGAGATGATAGCATTGATTATGGCTGGAGGGTCAGGTACAAGGTTTTGGCCCTTAAGCCGTACTTCTTTACCCAAACAATATCTTCGCCTGGTCGGAGATAAGTCAATGCTGCAGCTAACTTTTGATCGTCTGGAGACTTTAGTTCCACCGGAAAAAGTGTATGTGGTAACTTCTTTTTCTCAAGCTATTCTGGTGAAAGAGCATCTTCCTTCACTACCACCAGAAAACATAATAATTGAGCCCTTCGGGATGAATACTGCCCCCTGTATTGCTTTAAGCGTAGAATATTTAAGAGCTTTCTATCCTGAAAACGAGACTATGGTAGTGCTTCCGGCAGACCATATTGTTAAAGATACATTTGCCTTTATTGATGCCTTAAAAAAAGCTGAAAGATTCGCTCAAAAAGGAATCTTGATTACTTTTGGAATAATTCCTGATTATCCAGCTACCGGTTATGGTTATATTGAAAAAGGTGAAGTGATAGAAGATGGTATTTATTTCGTAAAACAATTTAAGGAAAAACCAGACCTGGATACAGCTAGAGCATTTCTTAAGCAAGGAACTTTTTTCTGGAATAGTGGAATCTTTTGCTGGACTTTAAGTTCTATTCGGAAAGCCTTACAAGAATTTATTCCAGAAACTCTGGATATAGCAGAAAAAGTTTTGCAATTAAAGCAATCTTTTGCTACCGAAGAAGAAATAGCTGCTGTATATCGTAAAATGCCTCGTCTTCCCATAGACATTGGCGTGATGGAAAAAGCCAAATCACGAGCAGTTATTCCTGTTAATCTTGGCTGGAGTGATGTCGGTTCCTGGAAAGCTCTGGCAGATATTTCTTCTAAAGATAAAAATCAAAACACTTTCAAAGTAGACGGCTTTGCCCTTAATGCTAAGGACGATTATGTCTATAGCGATAAATTTGTTGCCCTTATTGGTGTGGATGGCCTCTGTATTGTAGAAACAGAGGATGCGATTCTGGTAACTTCTAAAGAACAGAGCGAAAGGGTCAAAGAGGTAGTTGAATATCTCCAAAAACAGCACAAAGATGAACTTTTTTAATGAATTTCGCTTTATAAAAATGGGAATTTTAGTCCCATATTGTTTAAGGCTGGAATGTAAAATGCTTTAATATTTAACAATAGTGAAATATAAAAGTGAGAGAATTTATGAAGAACAGATTTAAAGCCTTTTTGCTAATCTTAATGCTGATTTCAGTTATGGGAATTTGTTCAGCTCAAAAAGTTCAATTTAATATCAGTCCTGCTCAATTAAAACCAGGAGAAAAGGGTGTCCTTAAAGCTACTATAATAATTCAAGATTCTGATAAAAAGCAATCTTATGACCCCGCAGAAGGAGAAAATGGATATCTAACTCTTAAAGTGATTGGTTCTTATCCTCAATTGAATTTTCAACCAACTATCTATCCTGAACCAGACAAAAAAACAGATGGTATCTGGGAATATTATGGCAAATTCACCCTTAAAAAACCTTTCCTGGTTAAAGCTGATACTAAACCTGGAAAATTAAGCATTAAGGTAGAACTGCAATATGGGCTCTGTCATAAAAGTAGCGGATTTTGTGACCCACCTCAAACTGTGGAAGGAACGGTTCAGCTGGAAATACTTCCTGCATCAACCATAGCCACAACAGAGAACATACAAATTAGAGAAAATAATAATGAAAAAACAATGGATACTCTTTCTACAAGTGTTGCTACCACCACTAATGAAGAAACGCCATCAGTTCCAGCCAAAAAAGAAGAAAATGGGAATATCCTTATCTATATGTTATTAGCCATTCTGGGAGGCATTGTTTTAAATTTTACGCCCTGTGTGCTTCCTATTTTACCTATCAGAGCTATGAGTATGATTAATCAGGCTCAAAAAGACATAACTAAGTTGATGATGCATACTCTTTTATACACATTGGGTGTGCTTCTATCTTTTGGTGCTATTGCCGCTGTATTTGTGATTGCAAGAGCTTCTGGGGTTAATCTAACTTATGGTTTTTTGAGTCAAAGCGTAACCTATAATCTCATTATGATGAGCATCCTTTTTCTCTTTGGATTATCTTTATTAAATGTTTGGGAGATGACCTTACCAGGAATGAATGCAGCAGCAAAGGCAACCTCAAAGGGAGGATACATTGGTTCTTTCTTTAATGGAGTATTTGCGTTCTTGATGGGTTTTTCCTGTATGGGACCATTTATGGGACCAGCTTTAGAAGTAGCTTTTCGTCTATCATCACCAATGCTGGTTCTATTTTTCCTTTTGATTGGCTTTGGTTTTGCCTTACCTTTTATCGTTATCAGTCTTTTCCCGAAAGCGTTGAAAGCTCTTCCCAAACCCGGTGAATGGATGAATATATTCAAAGAAGTTATGGGCTTTGTTCTTTTATGGCTCACCTGGAAATATGTATCTAATGTCTGGAGTTTAACTAAAAGCGGTGCTTTTTTGATAAATACTTTGCTTTTTATATTCTGGATGGGCGTTG
>Ga0116148_1004919_pt1 | contig 11403 bp, 5 predicted proteins | sample AD_UKC055_MetaG_FD_89786 | JGI IMG/M metagenome (GOLD analysis project Ga0116148, IMG submission 89786) | Active sludge microbial communities of municipal wastewater-treating anaerobic digesters from USA - AD_UKC055_MetaG | ecosystem: Engineered > Bioreactor > Anaerobic > Digestate | place: USA... | reverse complement strand
CTTCCGGGTGGTCACGCACGCCGCCGCGCAGGTGAAGGCGGCCATCGACGCGACAATCGCGCTGGGCGGGCAGGGCTACGTCTTCTGGGGCGGCCGCGAGGGCTACACGACGCTGCTGAACACCGACATGAAGCGCGAGCTCGAGAACCTCGGGCGCTTCCTGTCGATGGCGCGCGACTACGGGCGCCGCCAGGGCTTCACCGGCACCTTCTACATCGAGCCGAAGCCGATGGAGCCCACCAAGCACCAGTACGACTTCGACGCGGCGACGGTGATCGGCTTCCTGCGCGCGCACGGGCTCGAGAAGGACTTCAAGCTCAACATCGAGGCGAACCACGCGACGCTGGCGGGCCACTCGTTCTCGCACGAGCTGCAGGTGGCGGCCGACGCGGGGCTGCTCGGCAGCATCGACGCCAACCGGGGCGATCCGCAGAACGGGTGGGACACCGACCAGTTCCCGACGGACCTCTACCAGGCCACCGAGGCGATGATGATCGTCCTGCGGGCGGGCGGCTTCACGACGGGCGGCCTGAACTTCGACGCGCACATCCGGAGGAACTCGACCGATCCCGAGGACCTGTTCCTCGCGCACATCGGCGGGATGGACACCTTCGCGCGGGCGCTCGAGATCGCGGCACGGCTGCTCAACGAGTCGCCGCTCAAGGACCTGACGAAGAAGCGCTACGCCTCGTTCGACGAGGGGAACGGCTTGCGCTTCACCAAGGGCGAGCTGACGCTCGAGGACCTGGCCCGGCTCGCCGGGCAGGGCGAGCCGCCGCTGGTCAGCGGCAAGCAGGAGCTGATCGAGAACGTGATCAATCAGTACCTGTGAGCTGACAGCGTGGGGGCGACCCTCGTGGTCGCCCCTACAGCGTCTCTGGCAGGTGGAGCCGCAGGCCATTCGCTCCGAAAACCGGGCGACGGCACTCGCGGCCCTGCGCGGGGAGAGGGCGCGAGCCGCCGTGGGCCCTTACCGCGCACGCACGGGCAGCGTTCCGGAGTCGACGGTTTCGCCTGTGCGGGAAATCGCCTGGAAGTGCATCGTGTCGCCGGCGATCTCGACCAGCATGAACGACCGGTCGCGATCGAAGCCGGCGGCGGTCAGCGCCGTGTCCTGGATGTCGCCCCGCCGCAGCTTGCCCGCCCCGCCCGACGTGAAGTAGGTGATTCCCTTTTGCGGCTTGATCCGCTCGTAGAAGTGCTCGTGGCCGGCAAAGACGGCGCTCACGCCGTGCTCGACGAACAGCGGCTCGAGGATCGCGCGCAGGGTCGTGTCCGACCCGTGCTTCCCCCCGGATGAGTACAGCGGATGGTGGAAGTAGGCAATCTTCCACCGTGCCTGCGAGGCGGCCAGCTCGCGGCGCAGCCAGTCGACCTGCTTCGCGTCGAGGTCGGTCGTGTCGAGGACGAAGAACTGGACCGGCCCCCTGGTGAACGAGTAGTACCGCTCGCCGTCCATGTTGAACGGCCCGTACAGCCGCTGCTCCGGCTCGTCGTGGTTGCCGAGCGCGGCGTAGAACCGGACGCCCGCGTCGAGTAGCTCCTTGTAGGGGATTTCGAACTTCCGCCGGTAGTCCTCGGGCCGCTCCGATCCGTACAGGTTGTCGCCCAGCATGATCACGAAGTCGAACGGGAACTGGGCGTGCGCCTCGACCAGCCGGCCGGCCACCTCGACCTGGTGTCGCTTCCCGGTGCCGCCGTCGCCGATGACGGCGAACCGCACCGAGCCTTCCGCGGCCGGCAGCGTGACGCGAAGCGGGCTGGGTGCCGAGGGCGTGCGCACCTCGGGCGGCGCCGAAGCGCAGCCGCCCGTCCAGGCGGCGAGGAACGCGGCAACGGCGAGCGAGCCGAGCCGGCGCGCGCGGGCAGCGCTGGGGGCGCGCCCCACGCCACCTACTGTTCGATGAGGGCGAGATCCCATGCTCCCAGTGTAATGCGCTCGCCCGGCGCCACTGCACGCCCCGAGATCAGCTCGGTCCCAGCCGGATGCGCGTACTGGAAGGACTGCGGCTCGCCCGAGAAGTTGAGGTAGAAGCGCAGCGTCCGGCCGTCACGCGCCACCGCCTCGCGCAGCCTGACGCGCGGCGGCAGCCCCGCCGGCGGCTCGATCCCGGCCCCCTTCAACACCGACGCCACCACCTTCGACTGGAGCGCGTCGGTGAGCACCGTTCCCTCGTAGGTCACGGTCCCGTTGCCGAACGCGTTGCGCGTGATGGCGGGGAACCGGCCGAAGAACGGGTGATCGTAGAAGGCCAGCGGCTTTGCGGCCTCCGGGAGCAGCATGTCGATCCAGGTCGAGGCCTTGTTCTGCTCGTCGCCGACGCCGAAGGGGTCGCCCTTGAGCCGCAGGGGCTCCCTGAGGCTGGAGAACTCCTGGTACGACAGGCCGCAGGCCTCGCGCAGCGGCCCGGGCGCGCGCGTGGCGCGCACGGTGTCGAACTCGTTGGTGAAGCCGCTCTTGAGCGTCAGCAGCACGTGGCCGCCGCTTCGGGCGAAGGCGGCGATCCGCTCGAGCAGCGCGTCGCTGGCGACGTAGAGCGGCGGCACCACGAGGACGTCGTAGCCGGCGAAATCGGCCTCCTCGGCGAAGACGAAGTCGGCGCCGACGTTCAGCCGGTACAGCGCCTTGTGCAGCTGGTCCTCGATCGTCAGGTACGACACGCGGTCGGCAATCGGCATGAACTGCAGGCCGAAGTGCGAATCGGCGCTGTGCAGGATCGCCACCCGGTTGCGCGGCATGAGCCCCGCGAGGCGCGGGCCCAGCCGCTTGAACTCGGCGCCGATGCGCGTCGCCTCCTCGTACACCCGGTTCGGCTCGAGGTCGTGGCCGAGCAGCCCCTTCCAGTACGTCTCCTGACCGTAGTGCAGGGAGTGCCAGTGCCAGTACTCGACCATGTGGGCGCCGCCCGCCACGTGCGCCCACGCCTGGAGGCGCAGCTGCCCGTCGTAGGGCGGGAACTGTCCCTTGGCGTCCCAGCCAATCGTCTGCGCGTTCGTCTCGGTGACCAGGAACGGCGCGCGCTTCATCGACCGGGTGAAGTCGCCGCTGAAGGCAATCCACCAGCCGTCGAGCGCGTCCTGCGTCTCGTGGTACGGGTTCATCCCGGCGACGTCGAGGAACTTCGAGATGGCCCAGGAATCGACCGCGGTCCGCGCGCCGCCGTGGAAGTCCTGCATCACCCACTGGCGCGCCGGCGCGTACTCGCGCACCAGCGCCGCCTGCCAGCCGAGGAAGTCGGTCACGAGCGAGCGCTGGTAGCGTTCCCACTCCAGCTTCCAGCCGGGGTTGAGGATCCCGTCGCGCGGCGGCAGGTCGTCCCAGCTCGAGAGCAGCTGTCCCCAGTAGACCAGCCCCCAGGCCTTGTTGAGCGCGTCGACCGTGCCGAACTTGCGCTTCAGCCACTCCTTGAACCCGGCCTGCACGTTCGGCCCGGCGGTGCCGTACGCCGTGGTCTCGTTGTCGATCTGCCAGCCGACGACCCCGGGGTGCTTCGCGTACCGCTCGGCGATCTTCCGAATCACGCGCTCGGCGTACTGGCGGTAAACCGGGTGCGTGATGTCCATGTTCTGCCGGGGCCCGTAGAACTGCTGCGGCCCGCGCACCTGCCCGAGCGGCACGACCATGATCTCGGGGTGCTTCGCGTAGAGCCACGGCGGGATCGAGTAGGTGGGCGTCCCCATCACCACCTGGATGCCGGCCTCGTGCATCGCGTTGACGACCCGGTCCATCCACGCGAACTCGAACTCGCCCTCGCGCGGCTCCCAGCTGGTCCAGGTCGACTCGCCCACGCGCACCACCGTGATGCCCGCCCGCTTCATCAGCTCGATGTCCTTTTCGAGCCGCTCGGACGGCATGTACTCGTGGTAGTACGCCACCCCGTAAAGGATGGTGTCGGGCCCCATGGCCGGCCGGGCCTCGTGCCGGGCGGCGGCAGCCTGGCGCGGAGGAAAGGCTACGGCGCGCGGCCCGGCGGGGTCCGGCGCCGCGACGAGGCCGGCCGCGGCCGTCACGCCGGCGAGAATCAGAAGCAGGGGAGCCCGAAGGCGGTCGATGCGGGTCATGGCAGATCCTCCGTGCGTCCAGGAGGCCGGCCCTCCGGCTCGGAGAGTATACAGTCCGCGCCGGGTTGCCGAACGCGCTCGACGCCTGAGAGGGGCTCGCCGCGCGGCCATTGCTCGCGGGCCTCAATCGGCGTTCGCATTCCACGAGACATCACGTGAGGATCCTGACGAGAACACGGTGTCAGGCAAGGGCGTCACTGTCCATAACGGCTACACGCCCTTTCACGCCACTCACGCCGGCGGGTCGCGCCAACACCCTCTCCGATCGCCTGTTAGACCACGCAGCTCTTCCATGCCCGCGTCCTTGGCACGGACGTTGGTAATCCTCGCGGCCCCCCGGGGCCTCGCTCCTGTTTCCGTCGCGATTGCATTCGTTCTCGTAGTCGTCGGTCCAGGCGTCGGTGTGAAACGTTCGACCCAATAACTCAGTGCGATGAAGCAGGAGGCGGACGATGAGGCCCTGTCGACAGCTGTGGATAGCGGCAGCAATCACTTTCGTCGGGGTGGCGAACAGCGCCCCGGCCCAGCCACCCGCGCGCGGCGACGAGCCCGCCCGCATCGGGCGCAGCGACAACCACCCAGACCCCTTGACGACCCGGAAGCTCGAGCTGAAGGCAAGGGCTCTGGAGGCCAAGATCCACGGCAAGGCCCGGGGCCGGACGTTCCAGGTGGCGCGAGGCCAGTACGTCGAACTGGCGCGGGAAGGGGAGGGCGCGATATGGACGGTGCTCGGCGAGTTCGAGGACTTCGCCCACAACAACATCGCGCAGCCTGACCGCACCGTGAACAACACGACAATCTGGCAGCCTGACTTCAGCCGCGACTATTTCCTGGACCTGCTGTTCAACGACAGTCCCGGCGCCAACTCGATGCGCAACTTCTACATCGAGCAGTCGTCCGGGCGCTACGCCGTCTACGGCGACGTGACCGACTGGGTGAGGGTCGGCAATCACGCCGTCTACGACGACAACCCCGACTCCAGTGTCTGGCTGTTCCTCCGCGACACCGTGAACGCCTGGTACGCGGCGCAGATTGCCGCGGGCAGGACGGTCGCGGAGATCAACGACTACCTGAGCCGGTTCGACGTGTGGGACCGCTACGACTATGACGGCGACGGCAACTTCGACGAGCCGGACGGCTACATCGATACGTTCCAGTCGGTGCACGCCGGCGAGGGCGAGGAGGCGGGCGGTGGAGCGTTGGGCGCCGAAGCCATCTGGAGCCACAGCTGGTACGCCTACTTCCAGGGCATCGGCACGACGGGGCCGTCGTTCAACAAGTACGGCGGCATCCGGATCGGGGAGAGCGACTACTGGGTGGGCAAGTACACCATCCAGCCGGAGAACGGCGGCGTGGGGGTGTTCACCCACGAGTTCGGGCACGACCTGGGGCTCCCGGATCTCTACGACACGTCCGGCGGGGAGAACGGCACGGGCTTCTGGACGCTGATGTCGTCGGGGTCCTGGATGGACGACGGGAAGGACACGATTGGGAACAAGGGGAGCCACATGGGAGCGTGGGAGAAGTTCCAGCTCGGGTGGCTGAACTACGAGGTGGCCCGCGCCGGCGAGAAGAGCGTTCACAGGCTTGGGCCGATGGAGTTCAACACCAAGCAGGCGCAGGGGCTCTTCGTGATCCTGCCGCCGAAGGAGGTGGTGACGAACGTGGGTGCGCCGTACGCCGGCACCCAGTACTACTACAGCGGCTCGGGGCACAACCTGGATCGCCTGATGTACCGGTCGTTCACGCTGGGCGCCGGGGCCACGCTGGCAGCAAAGGTGCGGTACAACATCGAGCTCGACTGGGACTACGCCTACCTCGTCTACTCCGTCGACGGCGGTGCGACGTGGAACTCGGTCCAGACGAACCTGTCGAGCACGACGAACCCGAACGGGCAGAACTTCGGCGACGGGATCACGGGCGTTTCGAACGGCTGGGTGGACCTGACCGCCACCCTGCCGGCCGGGGACGTGCTGCTCGGCTTCCGCTACTGGACTGACCCGAACACCGGCGGGTTCGGGTTCCAGGTGGACGACCTGGCCGTCGCTGACTTCCCGGTAGACGGGGCCGAGGCGGACGCGGGCTGGACGTACCAGCCGACACCCGGCTTCCACGTCACCACGGGCGTGGAGAGGTCACTGGCCAATCACTACTACGTCGCCGAGTTCCGGCAGTACAAGGGGTACGACTCGACGCTCGCGGTGGGCCCCTACCACTTCGGATACCTGGATTCGCCGGCACTGGGGAACTTCGTGGACCACTTCCGCTACCAGGACGGACTGCTGATCAACTACTGGGACACCTCGCAGACGAACAACAACACGCGCACGCACCCCGGCCGCGGTCTGCTGCTGCCGATCGACGCACACTACGCGGCGCAGCGCCGGGTCGATGGCGCCATCTGGCGGAACCGGGTCCAGAGCTACGACTCCACGTTCACCCTCGAGCCCACCGACGGGATCCCCGACATCCACCAGAACAGCGTGCTGTCGCCCGTGCCCGCCCTGCCAGCGGTGCCGGTCTTCGACGATCGCACCACGTACTACGACCCGGCGAATCCGCAGGGCAGCGTGATCAACCCGAACACGGGCACGCAGATCCGCATCCTGGGAGTCAGCTCGCTGGGCAGCTTCATGCAGATCGAGGTGCGCCCGGCGAAGTAGAAATCGTCGATGCGGGGGCGGTCACGAGGGCCGCCCCTGCAGCGCTCTTCGGTATTCGCCCTCTCCGCACCCCGTGGTACCGTTCTGAGATGCCTCTCGTCGTCCTCGATGGGGTGTCGATCGCGTACGGCCACCTGCCGCTGCTTGCCGGGGCGAGCCTGCAGGTCGAACGGAAAGAGCGGATCGGCGTCATCGGCCGCAACGGCACCGGGAAGTCGACGCTGCTGAAGATTCTCGGCGGCGAAGTGCCGCCAGACTCCGGCACCCTCTGGCGGGAGCCCGCCCTGCGCGTCGCCCGCCTCGAGCAGGACGTCCCCCTCTCCGACACCCGCCCCGTCTTCGACGTCGTGGCCGAGGGGCACACGCGCCACAGCACCGAGGACGAGGACTGGGTGCGCGAGCACCAGGTGGACCTCGTCTTGTCCCGGCTCGAGCTGGACGGCAGCGCGGTGGTCGACACCCTCTCGGGCGGGTGGCGGCGCCGCGTGCTGCTGGCGCGCGCGCTGGTCGGGCAGCCCGATCTGCTGCTGCTCGACGAGCCCACCAACCATCTCGACATCGACACGATCGACTGGCTCGAGGCGTTCCTCGCCGGCTACGCCGGCTCCGTCGTCTTCGTGACGCATGATCGCGCCTTCCTCAAGCGCCTGGCGACCCGCATCGTCGAGATCGACCGCGGGCAGCTGACGTCCTGGCCCGGCGACTACGCGACGTACCTGCGGCGGAAGGAGGAAGCGCTCGCCGCCGAGGCGGCCGGGCAGGCGCGTTTCGACAGGAAGCTGGCCGAGGAGGAGGCCTGGCTGCGCCAGGGGATCAAGGCGCGGCGGACCAGGAACGAGGGGCGGGTGCGGGCGCTCGAAACGATGCGCGCCGAGCGGGCCGCGCGCCGCGAACTGCCCGGCAGCGTGCGTTTGCAGGGCGTGGTCTCGGACGCGGCCACCGATCTGCCAGGCAAGGTGGTGTTCGAGATCGAGCGCGTGAGCAAGTCGTACGAGGGACGCCCCGATCGTCAGCGGCTTCTCGGCGCGCGTGATGCGCGGTGATCGCATCGGCCTCATCGGGCCGAACGGGATCGGCAAGACGACGCTGTTGCGGATGCTGCTTGGAGAGGTCGAACCAGACGAGGGTGAGATCCGCCGCGGCGCCAACGTGCAGATCGCGTACTACGACCAGCAGCGCGAGCAGCTCGACCCCGAGCGCACCGTCTTCGAGACAATCGGCGAAGGCAACGACACGGTGACGGTCAACGGGCGCACGCGGCACGTGAACGCCTTCCTTCGCGACTTCCTGTTTCCGCCCGAGCGCGCGGCCTCGCTGGTGAAGACGCTCTCGGGCGGCGAGCGCAACCGCCTGCTGCTCGCCCGGCTGTTCACGCGCCCGGCGTCGGTCCTCGTGATGGACGAGCCGACCAACGATCTCGACATCGAGACGCTGGAGCTGGTAGAGAGCGAGCTGGCCGAGTGGCCGGGCACGCTGCTGCTCGTGAGCCACGACCGCGTATTCCTCGACAACGTGGTGACGAGCACCTACGTCTTCGAGGGCGGCGGGCGCGTGCAGGAATATGTAGGCGGCTACCACGACTGGGTGCGCCAGCGCGAGGCGGCAGCGGCGGCCGCGGCAGCGGCAGCGGCCGCAGCACATACGCGCTCGCCGGCCGGGAAGGGCAGCAGCGACAAGGCGTCGAGGAAGGGAAGCCCCGTCGTCTCCACGCCCGCCAAGCCGAAGAAGCTCTCGTTCAACGAGCGTCGAGAGCTCGAGGGCCTGCCCGCCCGGATCGAGGCGCTCGAGGCCGAGCAGCGCGAGCTGCAGGCGCGCGTCGCAGGCCCCGAGTTCTACAAGGAGGGCGGCGCTGCCATGTCGGAGGCCGTCGCACGCCTGGAGTCGCTCGAGCGCGAGCTGGACGGGGCGTACGCCCGCTGGCACGAGCTGGACGAGCGAGCCTGACGATTCCCCTGGGCCGGCCACGTTTTGCGGCCACCGCTCGCACTCGTCCAGCCGGGCGAGGATAGGCGGCGGCGCCGGCAATTGCCTGCCCGCCATTCCTCGACAAGAAACTTGACACTTAATACGACAGTAAGTGTTATATTACATCCGTGAGCGTCGGGACGACCTACTCGATCGGCGAGCTGGCAGTGGCGGCGGGCGTTTCGCGGCGGACGGTAAGGTTCTACGTTCAGCGCGGGCTGCTGCCGGCCCCCGAAGGCCTCGGGCGCGGGGCCCGCTACACCGACGCACACCTCGCCCGCCTGCTGCAGATCAAGGGGTGGCAGGAGCAGGGGGTTCCGCTCGAGGAGGTCCGCACGCGGCTTTCGGGCAGCGGCCGCCGCGCCGGCAAGCGCGCACCGCAGGCGCCACTCTCCCTCGAGAGGCGCGACGCCGGCGAACCCGCGCAGGGGCAGGCATGGGAGGCCGCCGCGACGCCGGAGGCCCCCGGGACCGCCTGGTTCCGCCAGCCGCTGGTTGCCGGCTACGAGCTGCACGTCGCAGCCGGCAGGCGCCCGCTCACCGCGCATCAACTCGCCAGGCTCGCCAGAGCCCTCGGAGACATCGTCGACAAGGGAGGCGAAGGGGAATGAAGGCCACCGCCCGGACGGTCGAGAAGCCGGCAGGCTTGTACTGGAGCATCGCGTCGGAGCGCGAGCCGCATCCCGTCCCCCTCGAGGGGGTGAAGGTCCACGGCGAGATCCTGGGTCACGCGAGCCGCGTCACGACCACTCAGCGCTTCCGCAACGCCGAGAAGGTTCCCATCGAGGCGGTGTACGTTTTCCCGCTACCCGAGGCTGCAGCGGTGTGCGGCCTGGCGGTCCAGGTGGGCGACCGTCGCATCGAGGGCGAGGTCGATCGGCGCGACAAGGCCTTCGATCGGTACGACGACGCGATGGAGGCGGGGCACGGCGCGGTGCTGCTGGACGAGGAGCGGCCGAACGTCTTCACCCTGTCGGTCGGCAACATCCTGCCGGGGCAGGAGGTGGTCGTCGAGCTGACGTGGGTGGCCGAGCTGGCCGCCGAGGGGGAGGCCATCCGGTTCACGCTGCCCACCGCTGTCGCGCCGCGGTACTCGCCCGACGAGGACCGCCGCGGCGTCAGCCCGACACCGGCCGACCGCGTGAGCCCGCCGATCGCGTCCGGCGTCCCGTACGGCCTCACGCTCGACGTGGACGTGTCGCTCGCCTCCCCCATCCGCAGCGTCGAGTCACCGTCGCACCCGGCGCGTGTCGAGATGGACGGCGCGCGCGCCCGCGTCACGCTCTCGCACGAGCACGCCGCGATGGATCGCGACTTCGTTTTGCTGGTCACGCCGCAAGAGGGCGGCCGGCCGCAGGTGCTCGTGGAGAAGAACGACGACGGGCTGGTGACGGCCGCGGTGTCGTTCGTGCCGCGCCTCGAATCGGCCCCCGCCCCCGCGGAGGTCGTGTTCCTCGTCGATCGGTCCGGGTCGATGGGCGGCTCGTCGATCGAGCAGGTTCGCGCGGCGCTCCAGCTCTGCCTTCGCAGCCTGCGCCCCGGCGACTGCTTCAACATCGTCGGCTTTGGCTCCACCTTCGAGGCCCTCTTCCCCGAGAGCGTGGAATACAACCAGGCGACGCTCGAGGCGGCCGCCGCGCACGTGGACCGGATGGATGCCGACCTGGGCGGCACCGAGATCCTGCCCGCGCTGAAGGCGGTGCTGGAGCGGGAGCCGCGGGCCGGCCTTCGCCGGCAGGTGGTGCTGCTGACCGACGGGGAAGTGAGCAACGAGGCGGCCGTCATCGAGCTGGCGGAGATGCACCGGGCGCACACGCGCATCTTCACGTTCGGCATCGGCTACGGCGCGAGCGAATACCTGGTGCGCTCGCTGGCGCGGGTGACGCTCGGGCAGGCCGAGTTCATCCACCCCGGCGAGCGGATCGAGCCGAAGGTGCTGCGGCAGTTTGCGCGCCTCGGCCGGCCTGCCGTGCGCGACGTGAAGGTGGAATGGAAGGGCGCGGCGGCCAGGCTGCAGGCGCCGCACCGCGCGCCCACAATCTTCGACGGCGAGGCGGCGGTCCTGTACGCGAGGCTGGAACCCGGCGCCGCGGTGTCGGTCGCGCTTGGCGGCGACGCGGAAGGGCAGCCGGTGAGCTGGAGCCTCGGGGTGGACATCGGCGAGGCCCGGCCGGGCACCCTGCTGGCGGCGCTCGCGGCGCGCGCCGCCATCCGCGACCTGGAGGAGGGGACGAGCGCGCTGCACGACCGGCCGCGCGGGAGCGCGCAGCGCGGACGGCGAGAGAAGCGTGTGAGCGAGGCGATCGTGGCGCTGGCGCTCGCGCATCACCTCGCGTCGAGCGAGACGTCGTTTGTCGCGATCGAGCGGCGCGAGGGGGCCGAGGAGGAGCCGGCCGCGGAGTTGCGCCGTGTGCCGGTGCAGCTGACGGCCGGGTGGGGCGGGTTGGACAGGGCGCGCGGCGCCGTCCAGGCGCAACTCCTGTCAGCGGTCTCGCTTGACCAGAACCTACGCTACTGCATGAGCGTCATGGAAAGGTCGCCGGACGTGAGTGCATGCCTGAGCTCGCCGGCTTCTGGGGAGACGTCGGGGCCTCGCGTCGACGACCTGCTCCGCAGGTACGAACGAAGCACATCGCGACGCTCACCCGCGCCTTTCGCGTCGGGGAGCCAGCCGGAGCGCCCTCACGTCCTGGTGGCGCGGCTGCAGCAGGCG
>Ga0116148_1004918_pt1 | contig 11404 bp, 9 predicted proteins | sample AD_UKC055_MetaG_FD_89786 | JGI IMG/M metagenome (GOLD analysis project Ga0116148, IMG submission 89786) | Active sludge microbial communities of municipal wastewater-treating anaerobic digesters from USA - AD_UKC055_MetaG | ecosystem: Engineered > Bioreactor > Anaerobic > Digestate | place: USA... | reverse complement strand
GGGCGGGCGGTGTTCGCCAACACGGAGGACCCGGACTACCAGAAGATCCTCCGGACGTTCCAGCCGATCCACGACCTGCTGGGCAAACGCCCGCGGGCGGATATGCCCGGGTTCACGGTCATGAGTGAAACGCCATAGCCCGAAAGAAGAAGAGAAGTATCAACAGAGGAACTTCCAATTGTCCATGTTCAAGGAAACGACTCAATGACCAACGGGAACCCCCCACCCTCCCCGTGTCCTGCCGCTCAGTGGAGCCCAATCAAATTCCCTGCCAAGTAATCAGGCGTCGCAGGAGCACTCCTCGACCTCGCAGTCGCAACACGGCAGCGGCGGCCAGATGAGGGTGCGAGAGTCGACGGGGAAGGCCGCTGTGGGCTGCTGCCTGGCCCATTCCACCACTTCGGTGTTGAGGTTGTCGTCCTGGTCGCTGTACTGATGCCAGGCCCAGAGATTGAAACACCCCCGCACCAGGTCCACGACGCTTTGACCGGCGCGGATGGGCAGGTAGATTCGCGACCCGTGGAAGTTGGGATGCCAGGGTTCCTCGTGGGGCCCGAGGTATTCGAGTACCTCGTGACTGTCGGCCCGGGTGAGGTAGTCGTCGTTCAGACGGATGCGGATGTTGAGACCGTAGGCGGGGACGATCTTCCCGTCGCGCCGGGCCAGGCCCTGGGCCAGCATGCTGACCAGGAACTCCCGGCTGGGGAAGCGCTGAGGAGTGATCAACTCCAACAGTGGATTCTGGGATACCAACTGGAGCATCTGAAGATGCTCCCCCTCCAGGAAGATCCTTGCCTCTTGATCCGTCATAAAAGGCGACTCCAATCGACCGGTCGGTTAAACTCCTGCCGGACGGCCAACCAGAAGGCGCCCGGACGAATCAACCAGCCGCTTCTCACACTTTGAGCCAGACGGGAGCCGACGCCTCGATCACTCGCGTCAACTCGCCTATCAAAGTATACCTGACCCGTGCAGACGAGCCATCTCTTTCGCCTTGACGACTGGCCGATTTCTTGACAGTTTTGTACAATACTGTCAAACTGTCACATACTGCATGATATAATCTATCACATTGCATTTACTGTAGCGGCTTATGACCCGGTTTCCACAGGTAAGCGGATTCAGACCTGTTGGAGCCGACAATATCGCCGGAGGCTGGAGATTCTGATGCGCCGCGCCCGGCCGGCGATAGAGCAAGGCGGCACGTCCGCCAGGAGCGCGTTATGGCTCGACGCATGAGAAGGTCCGCCGACATCCAGCAGAAGTACGCTCAGGCCACCGCCAGCCCCTACCGGCGTCGTCGCCTCAAGGAGATGAGGGGCGGCATGGACTTCATGGAGATCCTCGCGCTGGTCTGCAAGTACTTCTGCCAGGGCCACACCGCTCCCGAGATCAAGGAGATCATGCACGATCGCCACAAGATCGACATGCCCCGCGAGGAGCCTTATCAGCTCGTGGCCCACGCCGCGGCCCGCGGGTGGCTGCGATTTGTCGCGCCCCACGAGTACGCCCTCCGCGAACGGATCAAGCGCCAGTGCTCGGCCTGGTTGCAGGACGTCGACGTCGTCCACACGTCCGTCTTCGAGGACGTGGCCATGCACGGGGCCGAGATGCTCATGGAACTCGTCCAGCGTCACCACCTGCCCCCCTATTCCAAGGACGTGGTGCACATCGGTTTCGCCGGCGGGCACGCCATGCGCATGACCGCCCAGGCCTTTGCCCGCATCCTGGGCCAGACTACCGACAACCTGCCCAAGGCCGTCGTCTTCCACGCGCTGGTGGCCGGCTTCGACGTGCAGGACCCCACCACCGATCCCAACGCGTTCTTTACCTATTTCGTGAGCGACCCGGCCATTCAGATCCACACGGGGTTCGTCGGGCTGCACGCCCCGGCCGTCGTCCACACCCGCCAGTTCGCCGAGTTGCAGGACCTCGACGGCATCCGGGAGACCTACGCCAGCAGCATGGACCTGGACATCATCGTCACCTCCGGAAGCTGCTGGAGCGACCCGCACAGCATGCTCCGCAAGTACATGAGCCGCTCGGAGAAGTCCTTCGCCACGCTCCAGCGGGCCGGGTGCATCGGCGACATGCTCTGGCGACCCATCAGCGCCGACGGGCCCATCTCCGACGAGACCGAGATCCGGGCCATGACCCTGCTGGAACTGACCGACTTGCCCAAGTTCATCCAGCAGGGCAAGCACGTGCTGCTGGTGCTGGGCCCGTGCATGGGCTGCAATCAGCCCAAGACCCGCACCCTGGAGGCCGTCACCACCATGCAGCCGCACCTGATCACCCACCTGGTGCTCGACAGCCGGACGGCCCGAGGCCTGTTCAAGACGGAGTAAGCATGGAGCCCTCGCTCGCCTTCTTCGTGATCGTCCTGATCGTTTGGGTGTTCTCCGTGTGCGTGCACGAGTTCGCACACGCGGCCGTGGCGTACTGGGGCGGCGACCACGGGGTGGCGCAGCGGGGCTATCTCACGCTCAACCCATTGCGGTACACCGACCCGCTGTTCAGCCTGCTGCTGCCGGTGGTGTTCCTGGTGCTGGGCGGGATCGGCCTGCCGGGCGGCGCGGTGTACATCGACGACCGCGCCCTGCGCAGCCCCCGGTGGCGCAGCGCGGTTTCGCTGGCCGGCCCGCTCGGCAGCGCCGTGCTCCTGCTGGCCCTGGCCGCCCCGTTCGCCCTGAAGCTGATTCCCCCCAGCGACAAGAGCCTCGTCGCCTGCCTGCTGGCGTTCCTGGCCGGGCTCCAGGCGACGGCGGTGCTGTTCAACCTCCTGCCCATCCCGCCGCTGGACGGGTTCGGCATCATCGCGCCGTTCCTGCCGGTTGAACTGCACTACCGCATCCTCCGCCTTGGGCACTGGCCTTTCTTCATCCTCATCGTGGTGTTGATGCAGTCGGCGGAGGCGGCCGGGCGGTTCTGGGACGTGATCTTCCGCATCCTCGAGGCCCTGCATATCCCGCCTCACCTGTTCGTCGCGGGCTTTCGACACTTCCGGTTCTGGCAATAGCGCAAGACGCCAAGGGATTGCAGCAAGAGCCGTTAAGCCTGTTCCTTGCAGTTTCGGAATGAATTCCGAAAACGCAGGATCGCCGCCGATCCGGACCGACGCTCTTCTTGTTACCGGCCTGCCGGAGTGGATCCAGACGATTCGCGGCTAACGCGGCTTGCTTTTGTTCGTGCCCGCCCGCATCATGGGGAAGAACTCTGGAGAGCTATCATGCGCAGTCTGTTTGCGGTCGTTCTGTGCGTTGCGTCCTTCGCTGCCCTTTCTCCCGCCGCCGACCCGCCGGCTGCGTCGCGCCCCGCGCTGGCGGTCCACAACGACTTCGAGGGCGGCTCGGCCAAGGTCCTTTCCATCGACCAGGATGCGGGCGTGGTCCGCGTCCAGCCGGGCGGCGACCCGAAGCTCGGCTGGCCCTGCTGGTGGTCGTTCAAGCTCACGGGCATCGACCGCGCGCGGACGCTGACGATCGTGATCGACGCCTCGGGCCTGAAGGACCACGCCGGCAAGCCGTTCGACCCGAGTTGGGCCCTGCCCGCGCGGGCCGCCTGGAGCCGCGACGGACGCACCTGGCGGCAGACCGCCGACGGCAAGGCGGGCAAGGGAAGCATGACCTACACCGTCGAGGTGGAGGCGGGCGAGGCCCACTTTGCCTGGGCCGAGCCGTTCACCGGCACGACGGCGGCGGAGTTCATCCGCCAGGTCGCCGCCCGCTGCAAGGACGCCCAGCCATTCGTGCTCTGCCGCACGCCCGGCGGGCGCGACGTGCCCGCGGTGCGGTTCGGCCAGCCGGCCCCGGGCAAGCTCGGCGTGTGGGTCCAGGCCCGTCAGCACGCCTGGGAGTGCGGATCGAGCCACGTGGCCGCCGGGCTGGTCCACTGGCTGGCCGGCGACGACGAGCGGGCGGCGGCGCTCCGCCGCCGGACGTGCATCACCGTCGTGCCGGTGATGGACGTGGACAACGTCGCCGTCGGCGCCGGGGGCAAGAACCAGCCCCCCCACGACCACAACCGCGACTGGAGCGACAAGCCGCTCTACGCCTCCGTGGCAGCCGCCCAGAAGGAGATCCTCTCGCTCATCCGCCAGGGCGGGCTGGAGGTCTGCCTGGACCTGCACAACCCCGGCAAGAACGACCGCGAGCCGTTCTTCTTCCTGCCCCCGCGCGAGCAGTGCAGCGACGCCAACTGGGCCGACTACCAGCGGTTCCTCGCCGGCCTGCGGCAGGAGATGGTCGGCCCGCTGACCTACAAGGGCCGCACGCGCGAGAGCGGGCCCAAGTACGATCCGAAGATGTGGCGATTCATGGGCGCCTCCTGGATGCGCCAGGCGACGGACGGGCATACGGTCGCCATGACGCTCGAGACGCCCTGGTCGCTGAGCGAATGCTCCACCGATAACCTCCGGCGCGTCGGGCGAGAGCTGGGACTGGCCATCGAGCTCTACCTCCGAGACCGCCGGTGCGCCGCGCAGCCGGCCTGGGAGAAGGACACCATGCAGATCCTGTTCATCGGTAACAGCTACACATACGTCAATGACCTGCCGCGGATGCTCTCGACCCTGGCGGCGGCCGGGCCAAGAAAGCTCCGCATCCAGACCGACAGGCAGGTCGAGGGCGGGCAGTCGCTGATGGGGCACTGGAACAAGGGCCAGGCCGTCGAGAAGATCCGCAAGGGCGGCTGGGATTTCGTCGTGCTGCAAGACCAGTCGCTGACGCCGGCGATGCGACCGCAGCTCACGAAGGAGTACGCTCCCAAGCTCGACGCCGAGATCCGCAAGGTCGGCGCCACGACGGTCTTCTACATGACCTGGGCCCGCAAGAAGGACCCGCCCATGATCGACAAGCTCAGCCGCACCTATACGGAAGTCGCCCGCGAATTGGGCGCAGCCGTCGCCCCGGTAGGCCTGGCGTGGAAGGCCGCGATCGAGCAGCGAGCGGACCTGGAGCTGTTCGCGGCCGACGGCTCGCATCCCTCGCCGGCCGGCACGTACCTGGCCGCCTGCGTCTTCTACGCCACGCTGATCGGAGAGGACCCGACCAAGCTGCCGCCCGGGGCGGTTAAAGCCGTGCCGGCGGAGACGGCACGCTTCCTCCAGACGATCGCCCGCGACACGGTCACCGCCCAAGCCGCAGCCCCCTCCGGTCTTGACAGCCCACCAGCCCCGCAGCCGCGAAAATGAGTAGTTTGAGAAGGAGATCAAGAACCGCCGGGCGCGAACCACTCGGGCCGATGCTCGAACTCCGGGACATCAAGTTCGAAGTCATCAGCGATGAGGTAGTCCTCGCCGTCGATCAACAGCAGCACCGGGGTCGCCCGGGGCGTCGGTTCTCGCGAGATTAGAAGCTGGATGCCCATTTCGGTCAGGATACCGCGAACGGTCTCGAAGAGAGTGCGGGGAAACGTCCCCAGGCAGAACGGCGGACTGTGCGTCTGCAGCGGGTCGAGGTAGCGGTAGAGCGCCTTCCGCGTCAAGCCCGGCAGATCGGCCGTCAACACCCGCTTGGCCACCTCCGCCCTGGAACACTCGCTGTTGCATTCGATCGTTCCAGTGTCCTCGTACGACCACAGGAGCGGATGGGATTCGAAGAACTCCCAGTCGGTCACGTCCTTGGTCTGACTGACGCGGCACTCGCGGAGGTTCAGCGGGAATACCGTCACGTCGCGATAGGCCGATTCGTCATGCCGAAACCCCCACGGCGTACCTTGCTCGACGGCCTGAACGAACAGGGGATGCTCCCACCAGGGGTACAAGCTCACCACATACCGCGGGGCAAGGTCCTCAAACCCGAGCCGGCAGGAAACAAACTGGGCGTCGATGTGGGTGAAGCGTTCTCGGACGGCTCTGAAGTTGACGCGTGCCATGGCCATGATGCTAGTCAATTCCTGCCGCGCGGGCAACGGAATTGCCCGACTAGTTGACGCCGCTCGTCCCGTCCGGTCTAATCTCGGCCATGAGCCAGACCACAGGCACCGACACGGGCAAGAAGCTCCGGCTGGGCGTGCTGCTCTCGGGCGGCGGGCGGACCATGCTGAACATCCAGGACGAGATCGCCGCCGGGCGCCTGGACGCGGAGATCCGCATCGTCATCGCGTCGCGTCCCTGCAAGGGGCTGGACCGCGCGATCCAGGCCGGCCTGCGGGCCGAGCTGGTCGCCTTCAAGCAGATGGCAAACCCGGAGGAGTACTCGCGACGCATCACCGGACTGCTCGACGAGGCGGGCGTGGACCTGGTGGTGCTGGCCGGGTTCCTCTCGCTGTGGCAGATCCCCCCGCAGTACGAGATGAAGGTCATGAACATCCACCCCGCCCTGCTGCCCAGCTTCGGCGGGCAGGGCATGTGGGGCCACCACGTTCACGAGGCGGTGCTCGCGCGCGGCTGCAAGGTCAGCGGCTGCACCGTGCACTTCGTGACCAACGAGTACGACAAGGGGCCGATCGTCGTCCAGAAGTGCGTGAGCGTGCTGGAGGGCGACACGCCGGACTCGCTGGCCGACCGCGTCTTCGAGCAGGAGTGCCTGGCGTATCCGGAGGCAATCCGCCTGTTCGCGGCGGGGCGTCTGCGCGTGGAGGGCAACGTCGCGCACGTGCTGTAGGCTTGCGGGGGGGGCCGGCGTCAGGCCTCGTCGTAGCCGAGCTGGTGGACCAGGTCCCGGTAGCTCTGGCGGGCCAGGCGGGTGAGGGCGTGGTGCATGCGCACCGCCAGCAGGCGGCGGGAGTGGACGACCCGGTCGCTCTCGGCGCGGTCGATAATCTCCAGGGCCTTGGCGGCCGCCTCCGCGTCGCCCGAGTGCGCCCGCGACACGAGGCGTCGCAGATTGTCGCGGTTGACGTGGAAGGCGATGCGGACCGACCGCAGCGCCTCGGCCCGTTCGGGCCGAAGCAGGTGGGGACGCTGCGAGGCGAGCAGCGACTCCAGCACGGGGCGGTCCTGGCCGGCCCGCGCGACGAGCCGCCGGGCTCGCTCGAACTCCCGGGGGCAGCGGATTTCGGCCCGCAGGTCTTCCATCGCTTCGCAGCCCAGCAGGCCCAGGCAGTACTCCGCGTCGTAGCGGATTCGCAACTCGCTGGCCATCGCGAAACACCCGTAGAACATGTGGTCGATGACCTCGTCGGCCAGCTCGCGCGTCGGGCCAAACACCCGCTTCATCGCCAGGCGCCGGCGCTGGAGGATGTCCTCGCGGGCGCCGGGGAACTGGGCGACCCACCGCGCGTCTTCCTCGCCGGGCCACATCAGCACCTGGGCGTTGAACAGGTCGGTGTCGTAGCGGGCGTTGAGGGCCTGGATGGCCGAGCCCACGCGATAGCCCACCGAGCGCGTGACGAACAGGAACCACAACCGCTGGGCGGCCAGGCGAGGCTTGTAGCGGAGCATCGCCAGCCCGTGCAGGCCGGCCTCCGCCCGCGCCGCCAGCAGCACCGTGCTGCCCTCGAACTGCTCGGCCAGTTTCGTGTCGCTGGGGTCCAGGCACGCCCCGTCGCGCCAGTCCTCCAGATAGCGCAGGTCCAGGTCGTACTCGTCCATCTGGCGGACCTGCGGCAGCAGGGCGTCCAGGGCCTCGATGGCCCGCTCGACGAACGCCGGCTGGGCCCGCGCCAGCACCGCCTCGATCGCCTCGCCGGGCTCATACGCGAAGTCCTTGAACAGCGCCCGCCCGTCGGCGGCCCGCACCCGCATCTCGTGCACGAACACCTGCTCCCACAGGAAGGCCAGGTGATCGCGGACAAGGCTCTTGCGGTGGTCCTCCATCAGGTCCATGTCGTTGGCCTGGGCCAGCGTGGCCATCCGGGCGGAGAGGATCGCCGGCAGGAGTCTCAACAGCCCGCCGCCCAGCAGCGCCGCCAGCCCCACGCACAGCGGCAGCAGCACCGCCTGACGGAGCGTCAGACCGGGCAGGCTGAACCCCTTGGCCGTCACGCCCACCGCCCCGATGCCCGCGGTGAACAGCGTGTATCGCAGGCTGCGGCGGTAGATCAACGTTCCCACGTGGTACATGATGTCCAGCGGCGAGATCATCCGGCTGAGGTTGCGCAGCATCACCCGCCAACTCACGGCCGGGTTGGCCAGAGCCGGTTTGCCCGCCGGGTCGCTCCCCTGATCCGCCATGACACGTCCTGGATCGCTCACGTTTGCACCGGGCGTAGCCTACACGTTCGCCGACAGGGGGGCAATTGAATTGACAAGCGGGGGCGGACAATTCACAATCCGCGTGCTCGGCCACGCGTCAACGAAAGGACCCATTCTATGGTCCAGGACATGGAGCAACTGTACCAGCAACGGCTCAAGCGGTACGTCACGGCGATGCGAAACGGCAAACCTGACATGGTACCCATCCGGCCGTTCGTGGCGGAGTTCACCGCCAAGTACGCCGGCTACACCTGCCAGCAGGTCTGCCAGGATTACGAGATCGCCTTCGACGCCGCCCGCAAGTGCGCCGCGGCCTTCGACTGGGACGCGGTGGTGGCCAACATGGTCTACGGGTGGATGGGCTTCGCCCAGGCCCTGGACCTCAAGTACTACGCCGTCCCCGGCGTCCACGTCGCCCCGACCAACGCCTTCCAGTATCGCGAGCCCAGCGAAGAGGACGCCTGGATGCAGCCGGAGGACTACGACGAGTTCGCCTCCGACCTGATGGGCTATCTGTGGAACAAATGGCTGCCCCGCGTGGCCAAGGAGGTCAACGGCCCCGACGGCCCGGCGACCTACCGCAACAACGTGGCCCTGGTCAAGAGCGGCATGGGGATGCTGAATTACTTCCACGCGTTCGGCACGCAGGCCGCCCGCCTGCGCAAGGAGAGCGGGACGGTGTCGGCGATCTCGGGCATCCTCAAGGCCCCGTTCGACATCCTGGCCGACAAGTTCCGCGGGTACATCGGGCTGACGATGGACCTGTTCGAGAGGCCCGAGAAGGTCAAGAAGGCGTGCGAGGCGCTCATGCCGCACCTGCTGTGGATGGCCCTGTCGGGCGCCGACCCGGACAAGAACGTGCCCATCGCCATCTGGATGCACCGCGGGTGCGTGCCGTTCGTCAACCACGACCAGTTCCGCGACCTGTACTGGGCGACGCTCAAGCCGATCATCGAGGAGATCTGGCGCCGCGGGCACCAGACGCTCTTCTACGCCGAGGGCAAGTGGGGCGCCCACCTCCAGAGCTTCCGCGAGTTGCCCGCGGGCAGCATCATCTACCACTGCGACCAGGACGACATCTTCCAGGTCCACCGCGAGTTGCACGACAAGTTCGCCATCAGCGGCGGCGGCGTGCCCAATTACATGCTCCAGATCGGCAAGCCCCAGCAGATCCGGGAGTACGTCAAGAAGGTCATCGAGGGCGTCGCCAAAGACGGCGGATACATCATGGACGCTTCCGCCATCGTCCAGGACGACGCCAAGACCGAGAACATCCAGGCCATGACCGATGCGGCCAGGGAGTACGGGCAGTACTGACCGCCCCTGCCGCCAGGCAGCCCACCCCAAGCGGAGAACGCCATGGACATACCCGTGACCACCAAGACCCAGCCCGGCGAGTGCATCCCGTGGGAGCAGAAGCTCAAGGAACTGCCCCCCATCCAGGGCGACACGGACCTGATGAAGCGAGTCTGGCAGGACGTGGACGCGATGGCCTACGTGTACATCTGGCACGTCGTGCTGTCGTTCTGACGCGGGCAATCCGGACCGGACTCAAGGCCGCGGACCAGGCCGACCGTGACCGGGCGGGATCTGCCCGGCCCCAACTTTTCGCCTTGGTTTCTCCCGTTCTGTGGTATACTCCGGGCGAACGCCTGGAGAGGAATTCGTTCACAAACCGCCCTGAGCAGGGAGTATCCGATGGCCTTCCGCGAGATGCAAGCCGTCAACGAACCCGCCTTCGCTCCGCAACTGGACTGCCTCGAAGACCGCCTGCTATTGGCCAGCGACCCGGTCTTCGCCACGACCGTCCTGCCCACGGCCATCTTCGCCCCGGGCGGGGCGTACACCATCGGCATCGACGGCTACGATGAGGACGGCGACCCGCTGACCGTCACGGCCGTCAGCGGCAGCGCCAACCTGATCGCCGAGGTCCGCCAGGGCACCTCCTACGCCGTGTTCAACTTCGATCGCCGCAACCTCACCACCGGCGCGTCGGAGGCCATCGGCAGCGTCCTGGTGCAGCTCTTCGACCAGGAGAGCCAGACGGCCGTCGATCGCTTCACCACGCTGGCCACCGAGCACATCAACGACGACGGCTCGATCGGGGTGGGCGACGCGTTTTACACCACCGTCCTGGTCCACCGGATCATCCCCGGGTTCATGATCCAGGGCGGCGACGCCGTCAACGCCAACGGGACCGGGGGCAGCCCGCTGGGGGACTTCAACGACTCCTTCGACCCCTACCTGAGCTTCGCCGCGCCGGGCGTGCTGGCCATGGCCAACTCCGGCCCCAACACCAACGACTGCCAGTTCTTCATCACCGAGGGCGCCGCGACCCACCTCAACCAGGTCCACATGATCTTCGGCCAGGTCATCACCGGCTGGGAGGTCTACGAGGAGGTCATCAACTGGGCCCGCGACACCAACAACATGCCCACGGCCACGGAAGGCGACGGCTACCAGCCCGTCCTGGCCAGCGTGGACATCGTGCCCGCGGGCGTGAACACCCAGGACGCGACCGTCTCTTTCCGTCCGGTCGACGGCTGGACGGGCGCGACCTACGTGGACGTGACGCTGGACGACGGCAACGGCGGGACGATCACCCAGCGGGTCTCGGTCCTGGTCGTGGACATCCCCGAGCAGGCCCCGATCCACACCGGCGTGGGCCAGGACGTGACCCTGCCGACCGGCGTCGCGCCGCAGGCGCCGTTCGACATCGTCTGGGGGGCCGGCACGTCCCTGGAGGACGTGGGCGCCACCGTCAACCCGCAGACCTACGCCGTCACCGTGGACCTGCCCGCCGACTTCGGCGGGGTGGTCCAGTTCCAGGTCGACGCCCGCTACGAGATCACCTTCCCGCGCCTGGACGGCAGCGACGTCACGCGCCAGTTCAGCATCGACTCCCAGACCTACACGCTCTTCGCGCAACCCGACGGCGTGCCCATCGGCTCGGGCCTGGTCTCCGCCTCCTACGGCTCCAACATCATGGACGCCTTCGTCGCGGGCAACCTGCTGTACGTCGCCGCCGGGGCCAACGGACTGGAGATCTACGACATCACCGACCCTGCCGCTGCCCAGTTCCTGGGCAGCTACAACACCACCGGCTTCGCCCGCCAGGTGCTGGTATCCGGCACGACCGCTTACGTCGCGGACACCGGCGGGGGCATCGTCAGCCTCAACGTCGCCAACCCCTCCCAGGTCACCCTCCTGGACGTGGAGATGTTCGGGACCGAGGTGCAATCGTACGGCGTGTACATGGCCCTTAAG
>Ga0116148_1004916_pt1 | contig 11408 bp, 8 predicted proteins | sample AD_UKC055_MetaG_FD_89786 | JGI IMG/M metagenome (GOLD analysis project Ga0116148, IMG submission 89786) | Active sludge microbial communities of municipal wastewater-treating anaerobic digesters from USA - AD_UKC055_MetaG | ecosystem: Engineered > Bioreactor > Anaerobic > Digestate | place: USA... | reverse complement strand
TGAAAATCTGGCCAAAAGCTGGAATATGCCGCCATCATCCAGCAGAGCAGGCGTGTCCGCCGTTCCATCTGTTCCCGGTCGCCTGAGAGAACCCCTCTGAAAAAAACTGTTCCGTGTTCTGCTGATGGGTATCGCCATCAGGCGAGGAAATTCAGTCTGCTCCCGCCGGATGTCACGGTTTCCGGAGCGCTGGAGGAGTACGCTGCCTGCCGCGGGTACGACAACCGTGCTGCCGGCGCCTGTGCGAGCACGGCAAGCGCATCAGCCTCAGGGTTGTATCGGGCGGATAGGGTATCGCGGCTCACCGAACCCGTTTGTTCTGTTGTTGCGGCGCGTTGGGTAGGGGCCTGCGAACGGCGGGACGTCAAAGCCCGGCGAATAGCAGTCCGTTGTTCCTCGATGCTGGGCACGCCCGGCCGCGCCGTTCCCGCTCCCCCTCGCAAGGTCTCGAAGATCGCCCGGTTGAAAGACAAGCGGTTGCGCGTGTTTGCGCCGGCAACGTCCGCAGTGGCCTGTTGCGGCGAGGCGGCGTTCGGAGCCGTAATGGCAGACTCTGCCTCCTGGCTCATCGCCGCGCCGACCGCATCCGCGCGCTGGCCGTTCGTGTCTGGAGTGATTCTCTGTGACGTCGTCTCAGCCGCTTGCCGCAATCCGGCGATTTCCTGAAGCGGCCGCGTGACCTCGATGACGTTGGCGGTTTGTACCGGGACGGTTTCCGCCGCAACGGCCGGCGACGACGCTTGCACCGGAATCTGGTCCGCAATCGCTCTGATACGGCTCAAAGCAGCCAATGCTGCTATACGCTCGCCCATTTCTTTGTTTCCTGAAGATAGAACTATCGCGCCAAAGAACTGCCAGTCGGAGGAACGCGCACCATAAACGTTGTTCCACCAGCCCACACAATACAATAGCGGAAACCTCCCGGAAATAAAAGGCCTTTGCGGCCCATCATGCGTAAGTTATTGATTCGCAAATAATTACAGCGCCGGTCCCAGATGCTGAATCCAACGAAGGCAACGAAAAAGCGAAAAGCAATCTTCCTCGAGAGCGCCTGCCGACCCAGGCTTTCGTTTGCGGGAGGGACGTACAGGCGAGACCGGCAAGCGCAAAACAAACACCTCGGCAAACGTGGTCGCAACTGCTGCGCGCCGGACATGCCCGCTCGAAAAACGTGCGGAAGCGTGTTGCGAGGTGTGAGCTGGTTTGTTTGCGATGAGGTGCGGGGACCTGTCGGCCTGGAGGCACAGTTCGCCCTTTCGGTGCCAGATGAATTCCACGCGCCGCGAACTGGGTACGCCTCACATAAGCACGGAAGAAAGAGCCGCCCCGGATTGCCGCAAACTCCTCTCCCTCACCGCAATCGACTCAGACAAGACGACAGGACAAATATCCTTGGTGTTAAAGGCTTAGGCAGTACGGACCCCTTTGGCCTCCGGGCCTTTTCGCCCGTCGCCCACCTCGAAGACAACTTTCTCATTCTCTTTCAAGGTGCGGTTAACCGTCTCGACGTTCGATCGATGAACAAAAATGTCTTTGCCGCCTTCATCGGGAATGATGAAGCCATACCCTTTTTGCTCATTGAACCACTTCACAGTACCGGTAGGCATAACAGTAACTCCATATGCAACCCCAAGGCCCCTTCTTATTTACCCATGAGAACACAGTCCGCGAAGTCTGTCAAGGGGGTAGCTCGATTTTTTGACCGGGCGCCCTGGAATACCCGGCCCCAGATTGAGTGCTCCACTCCCGGAATTGGGGGTCCGCAAAGGCTGAAAATGCCTCTTGATTACCGACGAAAACGCGTCCACAATTGAGGCATCGAGCGGTCAAATCCCTCGCATTGCTGATTCACCGTTCCCAAACTCCGAAAGGGCCAAAACGCATTATGAAGCGCTCCGGTTTCTGCGTGGAACTTATTGTTATGCTTATAGTTACACTCATCTGGCCCATGGCGTCCAAGGCGGGCGAAATCCCTTCGAATAGCGACGTTTCCTGGCGCGTGTGGGTCCGGATACCGGCTGCTCCGCAGGATAGCGGCAAGGAAGACCTCCGGCCTGCCCGGCTTGCCATCGATTTTGCCGAAATCGTAGCGGCCACCGGCCAAGACGGCCAAGTGCCGCCCGATTCCATCCGGGTTGTGCAGTACGACGCGCAGGGCGGGAAACCCCTCTTGTACCAGAATGGCCAACCAGACCTGGGGGGCGGCGCGCCCCACCGCTTTGACAACGCTGGCATGCGCGGCTACAGCTACATGTACAACCTGATAAGCGGCGCCCAGCAAGGCGACCTGGTGTGGGTACACCGGCAAATGGGCGCGCAAGCATCCGTGTATGCGGTGAACTTCGATATTGTGCCGCATGATACTCCTCTGCCCCCCACTTTGCCGCGCCCCACTCTGGGTGACATCGATGCGCTCTACGCGCGTGAAGGATTCCTGTCCAGCCTTTATCACACGCAGCCCGCACCGGCCGACTGGAACGGCGACGGCAAGCCGGACCTCCTCGTGGGCAATATCCTCGGGCACATCTTATTTCACGAGAACATCGGAACAACCGAAGCGCCAGCGTTCCGAACCGGCGAGATGATGCGCGCGGCCGGCGAGAACATTGACGTGGGTTTTTACGCGGCCCCATGCGCGGCTGATTGGGACAGCGACGGCGACCTCGATGTCCTGTGCGGGGCGGATGGCGGAAAGGTGTTCTGGTTTGAAAACACGGGCGGTCCCGCCCAGCCCGCGCTGGACCCGCCAACGCCCGTGATGGCCGGCGGCGCTCCAATCGTCACGCCCCCCCAGCCCTGTCCGGAAATGACGTTCTACACGCAGGATTACGTGCCCGTGCCTGAGGTTGTGGACTGGGATGGCGATGGCGACGCGGATCTGCTCGTGGGAGGCTATGTCACCGGGCTTGTGTTCTATTTCGAGAACGTCAGCGGCGCGGCGGGAGCGCCGACGCTCCAGGCGCGGGGTCCCCTCGAAGCGGAAACCGGGCCCGTCGACACGCTTTGGCAAGCCGCGCCTTGCACGGCGGATTTTGACGGGGATGGGGATATCGACTTGCTGTGCGGCACCCTGGACCAGCGAGTGCTCGAATCCACCAAGACAAGTTGGCCTTCGTTCTTCTATTTCGAAAACGTGGGCACGCGCGCGGCGCCCCGATTGGCCCGCCGCGCATTTCCACTTGACGAAAACATTGACAACCTGACCAATCCCCGCGCAACCGATTGGGACGCGGACGGCGATCTCGATGTCGTGGTGGGCGTAAACTATTTCGTGAGACTGTTGCTGAACGTGGGCTCCCCGACACGGCCGCAGTTCAAGGCCCAGCCGCCCCTGACCCTTCCCTGGACGCCCCGTATAATGGCGGGATTTGCCGCGCCGCCCGCAGATTGGGATAACGACGGCGACACCGACTTCATCCTGAGCGGCGGCCGCACCGCCCGGTTCCTCGAGAACGTCGCCCCGGGCAACCCGCCCGAGTTCAAGGAACGCGGCCTGGTCTCCGCGGCCGGCGAGGTCATCTCGCACGAGTTCCTGCCCGGCGACGACCACAGTTTCGCCGACGCCTTCGATTGGGACGCCGACGGCGACCTGGACTACCTCCTCGGAAACTCCGCGGGCGAGGTGTGGTGGTACGAGAATATCGGCACGCCCGAGCGCTGGGAACTCGCTAAAGGACGCCAGTTCATGCTTGAAACAGGCAGTCCCCTTCATGTTGGTCAGCCGCTCGATGCGCCCATGACGGATTTCGCCACCCACTCGGGCAACCGTTCCGACCCCGCGCCGGGTGATTTCGACGGCGACGGCGACCACGACGTCGTCGTGTCCGACGCCTACGGCAAAGTGACGTATTTCGAAAACACCGGCACCAACAAGGCGCCTCTGTTCGCCTCAGGCATTGAATTGTTTGCCGGGGAGGGCCGTTGCGTCATGGCCGCCGCCGACTGGGACAACGACGGACTTCTGGACCTGCTGCCTTCGTGGACCGGCGACGGCCTGTGGTTCTGCCGGAACGTGGGCACTGCTACCGGCCCGCGCTTCGAGAAGACCCGCCGATACGACCTCACCTGGATTCCCTATCCGCATCCCTATCCCATCGACTGGAACCGTGACGGCGACCTCGACCTCATGATCGCATCGTCCTACTCGTTCTGCTACTACGCCGAACGGTCGTTCCTCGATGCTGGGTACGCCGAAGCGGAAATGATGGGTCCGCCCGAACAGAGGCCTGGGCAATGAGGTACGCGAATATGTCCCGAGCCACGCGACATTCCCAGGGTCTTTTTCGGGCAAGCCGGCAACAGAACGCGCCGCGGACCCGGGTTTGATCCAAGTCAACGGCGCAAGTTTTCTTGAATCCGGCTTCCAAACTCCGCGCACGGACATGCGAGGCATCACGCAATCAAAGTTGGCGTCCCTTCGGCAAGAGTTCTCAGCCGATACTGCCGACAATCTCGGCCAGTGCCGCGGTGACGGGCCATCTCTCTTTGTACCTGACGAACTCGACGTGGCCGTCCATCCACAACACGTTGCATCCACCGGGGATATGGTTGAATTTCCACCCTCCTGTGGTGCTGGCAAAGTCCAACATCATCGCAATCTGGTTCTGGGCCTTAGCGCTGCCGGCGGGATTGTTGATGTCGGTAATAAGGACGATCCGCTGGTGCTCAGCTCATTTTTCAGCCGAAAGATGTTTCTCGAGGAAACGCACCAGCGGTTCGAGCGCGATTTCGTGGCCGCCATCGTGGACGATGAGCTCGATGTTGCCGGGGACCCCAAGAGCGCGATAGGCGGGCACGATCTCAAGCAGGGCTTTACGCGCCAATTCCGGCGTGAACTGGGTGGGGGGTTCCTGGAGGCCGTTCTGGCACTGCAAGGGCCGCGGGGCAATCATGGCGTAGATATCGGGGAAGTCGACCAGGTCGCGCAGACCGTCGAACTTCCAGCACATGCAGTGATTCTGCTCCATCTGGTCCATGTAGGTGAGAAACCCCGCGCTGACGGTCGCGGCCACCCGCGGGTCCATCGCGCCGAGCCACATGGCCATCTCGCCGCCCAGCGAGAGGCCCGCGCAGCCAATGCGCGCACCATCGACATCGGTCCGGCTGCGCAGGTAATCCACGCACCGCATTAGGTCCCACAACCGTTCGCCCATCAACGTGCGCCCCTCCTCATATACTTCGTGCTGGCCGACATCGGTGCTGATAACAACAAAGCCGCGTTTGGCCAGTTCGCTGCCGAAGAGCTTGTACATGGTCTGTCCGGGGTCGAAAGGCGTCATGCGGCCACCCCCGTGGCCATGAATCGCAACAACCGCCGGCATCGGCCCTTTGGCGTCAACCGGCGCCGCCAGCATGGCCTGAATGACACGGCCGGACGTCACTCGCAATTCCACCGTCTCCAACCGATACGCTTCGCGGTCCTCGGTGTTCAGAACCCGTGCATCCAGCGGAATAGCGCCCCCGTTCTCGGCAAGGTCGCGCATGTGCATGAGGTCAAACAGGCGGTCCCTCAGGGCGCTGGGCGATTCAGCCCTTCCCGGACGCTGACTGTGTTCCCGGACGCTGTTTTCCGCCGCAAACGCTGGCAACAGCAGGACAACGGCCAGGATTGGGACGCATATCGTGGCGAGGCGTCGCAGCATGGTTCCCCCTATTCCTGTTTTGTCTTTTCCCACCCGTTGAGCTTGAGCACATCGTCGTAGTAATCGCTCTTGCCGAGCTGTGCTTCGAAATCCTTTCGGAAAGCGTCTTTGCCGGGTTTGCCGGCAGGCCAGAGTTCATCGAGGAACTTCCAGGCCAATTCCCCGTTGCCCGAGTAGATGAGATCGAGCATGTTGCCCCACAGGGAAGGCGGGGCTTTCCCCCACTCCTCATCCTCGAAGGTCATGCCCATGACTTCCTTATTGTCCCAATCGGCGCGTACGCTGTCCACACGCTTTTGCCATTCCGCCTCGGCGGGCGCGGGTTTGCGCATCAAATGCGCGGCGAGATGAAAGCTCCCGTTCTGATACAACAGGACGATGGGTGGGTGCACGGAAGATGCATGGGACGCGCCGAAGTAGTCGAACGCCATATCAGCGGCGTGAAATTCGGCGATGCCGTCTCCGTCGGCATCTTTGATCATTGCCCCTGAGTCGCGGGCCTCGAGACGCGCCATGAGCGCCGGAGTGTCTCCCAATGAAAAGACAAGGTAGGAGAAACAGCAGTGCGCCCCGCCGCTGAACGTTTGCAGCACCAGCTCCTCCTGTTTGTCGCCGTCGAGATCGCATACCGTCGGACAATTTTTGAGCACTTCGACGAACTCTTCCACGGACTGTTCGTAGACCACCTGCTCGCCCTTGCTGAACTGGATGCGGCTCTGCCAATACAGATTCTTCGGCCCGAAGATGCGTATCGTGAACGGGCGGTATTGGATCTGCTCGCGCAGGACTTCGGGGCCGGGTTCGGCCGGGTTCTGAGCCAGAACAGCTGAGCAGAGTATGAAACCGGCGGCAAAACCCACGAGCGCAACTGATGGACGCATCACAAGACCCTCCCCGTTCGGTGAGGCAACTTAACTGATATCCTCTCGGCGGTGATACTGCATTAATGTACAAGATTTCATCGGAGTTCCGCATGTTCGCGGAAGGAGGCGGACGGGAAGCTGCAACAAGGGGACCGAGCAGTCGTGAAGGGACCAGAAGGGCGTGAGCGACAAAAAGGCCTGACGGGAGACCGGAGCGCCGAGTCTGATCCGTTCGCACGTAGTGCCGGCCTTGGATTTCCCGGGGCCTTGCCGCATACTGAGAGCCATTCCCAGTGTATCCGGAGGGCAGTAACCATGGTCCGCACGACCGCCATCGTTCTTTTGCTGATTCTCGCCGCCGTTTCAGCGGCGCACGCCGCAACACCCGAAACCATCGGCATCCCGCTGAAACCTGATCCGCCTATCGCCGTAGACGGCAATCTGGGCGATTGGGAGGGCGTCCCCAACATCCACGCCATCGACACGCCCGAGCAGGCGGTCTGGGGCGCGAACAGTTGGACCGGCCCCGCCGACCTGCATGGGACCGTCCGTCTGGCGTGGCGGCAGGAATACCTGTTTATCGCCGCCGAAGTGGTCGACGACACCATCCACCAGACCCAGCGCGGCGCGAATATCTGGAAAGGCGACCATATCGAGGTCTATCTCGATGCCGCGCCGGACATTGACCCCGGCCGCGAAACCTACGGCCCCGGCCAGTACCAGCTCGCGATCAGCCCGGGGAATTTCCAAAACACCGGCGACGCCTTCACGGACTGTCCGCCGGAAGCCTATTGCTACCGCCCCGAGGCCCAACCCATCGAGGGCGCGCTCGTCGCGTCGGCACGTGTCGCGGAAGGTTACGTCCTTGAAGCAGCCATACCGTGGACCCTGTTCGGCGTCGCCCCCGAAGCAGGAACGTTCCTCCGCATCGAAGTGACCCTGTCCGACACGGACGGTCCCGAGGCGCGCCAGGAAGCCATGCTGGCCCTGTCAAGCGAGAAATGGGGACACAGCCGCTCGCGCCTCATCCCCGCGTTGCTCGCCGGCACGGACGGGGTGCCGCCCGAACGCGCCGACCGGCTGCCTCTGTTCGACGAGGTGCGCCTTCAACGCGGCGAGAAGAAGGAAATGACCATCACCGCTCCCCCGGCCCCCGAGGGCAAGCTGGCTGTCCTCTTCTTGAAGGCCCGCCTCGACACCGAGCGCGTGGCGGGACATACCCCCGCCCTCCGTCTCGTGCTGAACGGCACCCCACTGACGGGCGAGCGGCTGGTGGACAAGCCGATGCGTGTCCTGTCGCGCAACGGAGCCATCTATTCGATGTACGCGGGCGAGCGGATGACCACATATTACGCCCCCGACTTCGAGAAGGCGGACCGCGACACCTATTACGGGCTTCAGGAAGGCGTCAAGGCCTGCGAGTTCCAAATCAACGTAACGGACCTCCTCCGCGAAGGCGAAAACATGCTCCTGGTCGAGAATGCGGCGTCGCCGAACGTCGACCGTGTCCTCGTTGCCGGGGAAGCCGCTCTTGCGTTTCGCACACCGCCTCCCCCGCCCAAACCCAAGGCAGGTCCACCCACCGGCCCCCTCGAAACCTGCGTCCCGCTCGAAACGCACGAAACGGCCTTCGATTTCCGCGAGACCGAGGGCGCGCGAATCGAGATCGCGCTGGGCGGCGAAACGTTTGTTGTGGAAAGCCGCTTCTCGTGCCCCGAACCGGCATGGAAGACCGGTTCCTGCGACTACTTCCGCCATACCCGCCAGGTAACGCGATTTCCGGAGGGGCTCGAGGTCACGGACAGCTTCACCAACCTCACCGGCGCCAATCTGGCCCTCATGCACCGGCATGAAACCACGGTCGCGGGCCTTGAGGGCGTCTGGCTGGCGGGGTTACCCCAGCCGGGGCTGACGGGCAAGAGCGGATCGTCTCAGAACCCCACCACCTTCGGGGCCAGCCAACACGCCGGCCTCGGGTTGTTGCCGCGCGATGATGTGTTCCGCATCCACGTGGCCAACTACGCCATGAACGGCATGCTCGGGCTGGCCGACAACAACCTCATTATCCCCCCGGGCAAGGAATACAGCGCGAAATGGCTCATCGTGCCCACGGCCGCACCCGACTACTGGCGGTTCATCAATGCCGCGCGCCGCATGATGAACGCCAACTTCACCATCGGCGGGGGGTTCGCTTTCCTGCGAGCGGGCGACATTACCAGGAAATGGACGGACGAACTGACCACGAACTTCCTCACGTTCAAGGATCCGGATTACGTGTGTTCCGGGATCAGCCACCTGACGGTCAATGGTGAACCGTGCCACGGCACCGCGTTCCAACAGGTGCCGCACGATTCATTCAGGGAAGCATTTGCGCGTTGGCGCGGGCTATACCCGAATGCCGATTACCTCGTCTATTTCCACTGCTTCCTGGACGTCACCGAGGACGGGCCCGAGCGGTTTGCCGACGCCCGCACACTGGGAACCGACGGCAAACAGGCGGACTACGGCAACCCCAGGCTCCGGCTCTTTATCCCCGCCGAGAACAACAGTTACGGCCCCGCCGTCGCGAAAAACGTCGACATCATTCTCGATGAAATCGGCGCCGACGGAGTCTATTGGGACGAACACGAGTACAGCCGCGCCATGTACCATTTCGGTGAGCCATGGGACGGCGTCTCGGGCGACATCGACCCGAAGACCATGGATATCGTGCGGCTGAAATCCTCGGTCACCTTGTTGAGCGAACCGTGGCGCGTGGCTCTGGCCAGACGCATCCTTTCGCGCGGCCCACTGATCGGAAACGGCGCGCCGTTTACCCAGGCCATGGCCGGCCTTCGTTTCCCATGCTTCGTCGAGACCGGCAGCATCACGAACTGCACCCATAACCACCTCTATTCGCCCATAGCCCTCGGCGACCATCTCACCGAGCGCAGCGAACTCGATGCATACCGGAATATGCTCGCGGCCCTCGATTACGGCTGTGTCTATCACTGGTACAACGACGTGCTGGTGATTCCCACGCACTACCATCTCACGCGCTACATGTATCCCATCACCCCGCTGGAACTTCACGAGGGGTATATCATCGGCAACGAGCGCATCATCACCAACCGGAGCGGACTGTTCGGATGGGGCGACAACTCGAACCACGAGGTCCACGTGTTCAACGACGAAGGACGCGAGGTTGAAGGGTTCGAAGCTCCATTGATCACACTCGAAGACAAGACCTGCACCGAACTCCGCATCGGCGAGGACTGGTCTGCCGCGATCATACGGAAATAGATAGTTTTGGGGACACAATACTCAATTGAGGTGTTCCGCACATTGTCTACCACGAGTGTCTTGAACATTCATGGTGATAATTGAGTATTGTGTCCCCAAAACTCTAGAGTGGTCTCATGGACGTTGTTGCGTCATCATCTTCGCGCTGTCCGGCCCCCGTGGTGCGCCAAGTCACCTGCAAGACGGTGCTGAACAAGTGCAGTATCAGCGACTACTCGCTGAACTGTTACGTGGGGTGTGCACACGGGTGCGGGTATTGCTATGCCCGCTACATGCAGCGGTTTCATCCTCATGAGGAGCCCTGGGGCTGTTTCGTTGACGTGAAAACCAACGCGGTCGAGGTGCTCGAGAGACAAGTTCGGCGCCTGCCGCCCGGGGCGGTCTTCATGAGCAGCGCCTGTGACGGATGGCAGCCGCTCGAGCGCACGTGGCGTCTTACCCGCGAATGCTGCCGTGTCCTGCTCGAGCACGGATTCCGCGTTGACGCCCTCACCAAGAGCGCCCTCATCCTGCGGGATCTCGATATCTTCGCCAAAGGCAACGGCCGCGTCGGCGTAACGGTGACCACGCCCGATGAGCGCCTCGCCGCCCTCTGGGAACCTTGCGCCAGCACCGTGGCCGAACGTTTCGAGGTCCTGGCACGCGCTCACGACGCCGGCATCGAGACGAGCATCATGTTTGGCCCGCTGCTGCCGTTTCTTTCGGACAACGAAGCGTCTCTCGACGCGTTGTTCGAACAAGCTGCGCGGCTTGAGGTCGACGTTATCTGGGTAGACGCCCTCAACCCCCGCCCAAAAGTCTGGGAATCGGTGCGGGCAACGTTGCAGCGCGATTTCCCGGACCTCGAGGAGCGCTACCGCCGGGTGCTCTTTGCGCCGGTGGTGCGCAAGGCGTACGTGAAAGCGTTGGGCGAATGGGCGCGGCGCGCTGCCAAGAAACACGGCGTTCTTGACCGCCTCGCGGGATGCCCCTGAGCAGAGGCGCCCGGACTACTCCCGCGCAAGCGGCTCGAGCCGGTCCGGCGACACGCGCACCAATTGCGCCAACAGCGGCATGCTGCGCTCTGCGTTCATATACGTGCAGAGGACGAGGTCTGGCTCGACCTCGGTGATCGTACCCATGGCCCACGCTGCATAGTCGATGACCGTGCCCGCGTCCCAGTGCAGGCCGCCATCCCGGCTGACGTTAACCGCATAGTGCGGGTACCGGTGGGCGCAGACGAGCACCCCGGAAGCCGTCTTCGCCATGGACTGCGCGTACCCCGGGAACGTGGCGCGGCTGGCAGCGTCCCAGGTTGCGCCGCCATCATAGGACCAGCACTGCCACATGTACGGGCTGTACACCGGGCGGATCAGGGCCGTCACGGTCTGTCCCATTACCACGGCCGTGGGTTCGGTAAGGTCCAGCGAGCCGGGGATGGTCCCCCGCTCGGCGTTAGTCCATGACGGCCGGTCAAGCTCGATGGGCGCGGACCACGTCGCGCCTGAGTCCGCGCTGCGAATCACATAGGCTTTGCAGTGGGTGGCGCTCCACGAGCGGACATCGGTAAACGTGGCGCCTTCGTCCATCGCCCCTCCCAGCAGGAAGCGCATCAACACGCCGTCACTGTTCAGGGTCACGG
>Ga0116148_1004912_pt1 | contig 11410 bp, 10 predicted proteins | sample AD_UKC055_MetaG_FD_89786 | JGI IMG/M metagenome (GOLD analysis project Ga0116148, IMG submission 89786) | Active sludge microbial communities of municipal wastewater-treating anaerobic digesters from USA - AD_UKC055_MetaG | ecosystem: Engineered > Bioreactor > Anaerobic > Digestate | place: USA... | reverse complement strand
TTTCCATCTTTTTCTCCATGGCCTTCGTTAGTCACCGTATTCAAAGTGATTTTTGTAACTAGGCGATGCCATGTTCCTATTTGGAAATATTTTTGTTCTGCCGTTCCATCTAAATCCCAGTTGGCATCATCTCCATAAGTTTGAGCTTGGTCCACAAAATAGAGGTATTGTACGACTTTCCCATCGGGGCGCCACATCACTCGTGCACTCCAGCCATCACCAATACTAGGCCGGTTGCCTCCAGTATAGCATTTACCACCGCAAAGCCCAGGAAGCTTTCCTCCTTTCACAAAGTCAAAACCCTCTTCAAAATAGAGTTCATAGGCGACCCACATTTCTTCTGCTGTTTCTGTGAGAGGCTGCTTAATTTGACCAGCACATGCAAGTGGATCATCATTTGGCCCAAGGCAACCCACAGGATATTTTAATTGAAGAACTTTACCATGTTCTTGATCATCTAAAACGATTTTTGCGTTTTGACCTTTATTTTGCTCCATCGCATACCAACTAGAAGCTCCTCTTAAAGGAACAAAGTCATTTCTTGCTTGAGCATTTGTATAAACACCTTCATTTTGATTTTCAAAATCAACAGACACCACTTGAGCAAAAGAGACACAAGCACTTAAAACACAGAAAATGGCGAGTTGTTTTTTCATTTTAAGAATTTCCTAAATAGATACTATCCTAAAATAAATAAAAAAAGTGCCCCGTGTACCATACCAAGGCATCCACCAGCTCCGAACTCGTGTTACTAGAATAATCGTAAGCACTACAAAAAATAAAACCCTTCATAAAAAAAGCCCTAAAAGAGCTTTTTTATGAAGGGAGTGGGGGGAGGATTTTTATTTTATAGTAATTGTCCTATTAAGAACACCCATAGTTCCTTGAACGCGTAACATATATAAACCTTGAGAAAGATCATCTAAAGAAAAGCGATGTGATCCTAAAGAAAGAGTCCCTTTCGCTAAGGTTTTTATATGAGCTCCATTCATGCCATAGACTTCAATCTTCACATTGTCATTTTTTGAAGTATGAATGAGTAATGATTTACCTTGAACACTCCATTTTAATGGATTAATAGATGCTGTTTTAGAGATGGAAATAGGACCATTCCAGCCAGGCATTTTATCTAGAGTAAGAATACGTTCGTCGTTGAAATTTGATTGCCATACAGAAGCGGCTGTTTTACTTACAAAACCTCCACTCCATGATTCGTACCAAGGCATCCACCAAGACCAAACCGCTTCATCATTATGCATATTTTCTACATCAGGAATCGGTCCATTTTCAGAAAGAGCAAGTATTTTGTTTTTACTGATATTACTTTTCAAGCCATTAAAAGCAGCCGCATTACTTGCATGATCATTGGCTTCATTGTAAATGTCTACGCTCAAAATATCGAAATATTCTTCTCCTGGATTCCAGTCTTTTAAGGCCGCTGTTTGTGGATTCCAATTCCAAACTAAGTTCTTGACGCCATTGACTTTAACCATACGATCATAAACTAAGCGGTAAAGGGCTACAAATTCCGCACCTGAATGTACGTCACTTTTACTTACGGCACTCCACCAGAACCAAGCGCCACCACACTCATGAAGCGGACGGAAAATGGCGGCTACCTTTTGTTCTTGTAAAGTCAAGAATAGATCAGAAATTTTATCGATATCTTCTACGATTTGTTTATACGTATCTGAATTAGTATCCCATTCCGTTGTACCCGTTTTAAAGCCCGTTCTATAATCAAAAGTAGTGAAAGGCGATCCAGCTCCTTCAATATAAAAAGCGTCTACAGCATTACTTGGGTCTTTCCAATGCCATGTAAAAGCAGGTATACCGCCTAAATCCCATAATTCCTTAGCCAGTTTTATTGTTTCGTTTGTATAAGCCTGATTCCAGGAATTCACATCGCCTTCTTTTCCTGTAGCAAACAAAAAATCAAAACCAACTAAAGCAGGGTACTTTCCACCAGCCGTATGAACAGCGACTAAATCTTGTTGAGACTTTAAGGCCGTTCCAACAGAAACATCGCCTGTCATCACACCAGAAATTGTTTTCTTCTGGAAATTATTCACAAGGAATGTATATAGCTTTTGCGCTTCCTCTGTAGCACCTGCTGTAACAACAGTCGAGCTAATATTAAATGCTTCAGCTACATAATCACTGACTTCAATATAGTCTACGTCTATCCAACCCCAAGAATTGTTGATCGAAACTATATTCTGCCCCGCATTCAAACGAGCCACACTTTCCACATCTTCAAAAGTACTTGCTTGAGTTTCTGGAAATACTATAGAACCAATAGTATTGCTACCTACAGCCAAAATATTTTCTTTTGAACCACCGTAATTGTTCTTATAATGAATTTTTATAGCATAGTTTTTCGTTTCTGCAGCAGTCACTGTCACAGAAATGGATCCACCATTCATTTTCACATACTTGCCGCCCGAAGCACTCGCATCTGTTGTAATTGCTGGATTCTGAGAAGGGTCACTAGCATTCCCTAAAGTTCCCAATTCTGCTTCATAAATCGTAGCTGCCATGGCCATGGAGGCTAAAGCGCTAACCAAAAAAAAGGTTTTTCTAATACCCATGTTTACTCCTCTTTAAGTTTTTCTTAAAAATAGACCCTTTTCTCTTTAAAAGGGCTTAAATAATTTCAAAGGTGATGACAAAAATGTCCACACCTAGATATTAATTTTCTCTTATTTTTAGCCAATCAAACAAAATTGATGTAAATTATTTTTAAAGGTTTACTATGCTAACAGGTCATCAGCTTAATATTTTCGATTACTTAGACTATCACGAATTTTTGCGTGATTTTTATACGCTAGAAAAAGCGACAGATCCGTTATTTAGTTATAGAGTATTTGCTGTTGCCGTTCATATTGATGCAAGTCTTCTAGTAAAAATACTGCAAGGTAAACGCCACCTTTCTGCTGAAGGTATTGAACAATTCATTTCATTTTTTCGTTTTAAATCAGCGAAATCAGAGTATTTTCGAGAATTAGTAGCATACGCTAAAGCACGCCGTGATTTAGATTTAAAAAGACATTTTGAAAAGCTTCAAAAAATGAGACCTGCTGCGAAACGGCAAATTGATGAAGCTCGTTATCGCTATTTTCAAATGTGGTATTTTCCTATGATTCGCTCGGCAATAGATGTTTTTGAATATTTTAGCCATGAGCAAGCCGAAACACTAGGTTCTCTTTGCCACCCCAAACTAACGGCAGCACAAGTGATTGAGGCTTTAACCCACTTGGAAAAACTTGGCCTGATTCAAAAAGATTCTTCTGGACGTCTTGTTCCTACTGATGCGCATTTAAGCACAGGAGAACGTTGGCAAAGTGCGGCTGTTCAAGACTACCAAAAGCAAATGGTGGATCACGCTAAAAATGCAATCGATACTATCCCTCGTGAAAAAAGAGACATCAGCACCCTAACACTTGCATTAGATTCATCTCAAATTGAGCGTATCAAAGCAGTGCTTGCCGAAGCAAGAACTTCTATTGTAAAGCAAGTAGGAGCCATGCCCTCTAATGAGTGCGACGCCGTTTACCAACTCAACATCCAGCTTTTTCCTGTCATGCAAAAGGAAAAGGAGTTGGATTCATGAAAAATTACATGGTAAAAATGGTTCGTTTTCTATTAAATCAAAACAGTCTTGATGATGATAAATTATATTCATTTTATTCAGGTACTATTAAAAAGAATAAATTGCTACTTACGATGAATCCCATTTTTTTATTACTCACTTGTTTCTTTCTTTTTTATGGTTGCAGCCAAGATCAAAATGCAGGAGCAACCACAGAAACAACTAATGGGATTGCTCTATTTATTAAAGACTCGAGCAACCAGCCACTCCCCTTGGCTAAAATCGCTCTTTTTGACTCTTCTCTTTCTTCTCCTTTTGCCACTGCTACGTCTGATTCTAATGGAGTCGTTCATTTTACTCTTAATGATTCTATAAAAGACTATTTCATCGAAGCCATTTACGGAGCCGATTCCTCTGCAATGGCCTGGGAACAATTTGAAGGCGATAGCTCGATAGTTCAGGTTCTTTCGTCTGTAGAAATCAAAGTGGCTTTTAATACTCAAGACACTCTTCTTTTACCTAATTCTATTTACTTAAAAGGAACTCCTTATCAAGTTATTTCCACCGAAGATGGTTTTATTTTCAAACGTGCTCCTCAAGGTATTTTTGAAGTCCGTACTGATAATGATATTTCGCTAGGCACTTTTGAAATCAATCAAAGTAGTTCTTTTACTTTTAATGAAGACGCCTTAAGAAAAACCTTATTACTAGAAGACTTTAATGATGGAAACATTCAATTTAAATATGGAGATAAACTCTCCGCCTCTGGTTGGTATTTTAGTTCTTCCGATGACGGCATTTGGTATGCTAATGAAAATATAGAATGGACAGACCCCACTGAAGAAATAGAACACCCCGCTCAGTTTATATCAGAAAATGCTTTTGAAGGCATGTCTATTTCTCTTCACTATTCTACAGGCGATTCTGGAATGCTCGTATTAGGAACCCACCTTGGTGCAGACTCTATAAGCTATGATTTTTCTGAAATGAAAGCAGTCCGATTAATGGTTCGTGGCGATGCTATTTTTGATGTTGCTTTAGAATCTAATCGCACCGTTGGAGATAATCATTATCCAAAAGTCCTATGGCGCGATACCGCTTCTACGGAATGGACAGAATATGTATTTTATCCAGGAAATGAAATTGTTCTCCCTGAACACCAACAATATACCTGGAATGAAGTAAAGCAAGAAATTGGTATTTTCAGTATTTTTATTAATAGCGGGTCGTTTATTGAAATTGATCAAATTATCATCGACGGCATCAATGAAATAACGCTTGAAAAGCCCATTAAAATTTCTTCTGAACCTTAAAAGTCAAGACTTTCTTAACTTATTTTTTTTCAAGATTTTTTTTATTTTTTCCGTTGGATTAATTAAAGCGTAAAAGAATAAGCATAAGAAAAAATCTTTCATTTGATTTTGAAGAGTTTTTTTATGAACTACTATGGAATCTATAGGAAAAGAAGAATCAGCGTCTCCAGATTTTTTTATCATTTCATAATAATTAGCATATAGCGCAGAAAAGCCGCCGTGCCTTAAAAAATGAAATTTTTCTTTTGGAGTAAATCGACGTTCCAAAAGTTTGCGCTTAATAAACCCTGCTTTTTCTTTTATCAGTTCATCATAAGAAAACAATACGTTTCGAGATGTTTTAAAAAGAGATTCTAGTTTCAGGCCACACTTAAGCATTCGAGAACTTAAACCGATTTCCATATTACGCACAACTTCGTAAAAAGAATCCGACTCAGCTGCCTCCTCTAAATGCACATATAAAACCGTCATCGCTGATGGTTTGAGATATAAGAAAAACGATTGTAGATGAAAAGACAATTCTTCGCTACAAGTCAACGAGACCATATCCGCAGACATGCTTTCGGCTTTAGAAAAGAAAGACCCAAACTGATTTTTATAATAAATCACTGAATCGTTTATTAAGCATAAGCGATCCCATGATTTTTTTTCTTCTAAAGAGATGCTTTTTAAGTAACGGCTCCACATTCCAAAATCAAACCCTTTATTCTCTGATAAAAAGAGTTCAATCTTTTTTGCATTTAGAAAATCAATCGATTCTTCATCCAAATCTCTTTGGTTCGTTAAGTATACGACAGAAATATTTAAGGCAGAAAGTGCTTCTAATGCATAGCGAACATAATAAGGAATACTATTACCCTTTACGTAAGAAGCATAAAGCACTTTCATTCTCAATCAACGCCTCTTTCTTGAAAAAGTCTTCTTAGTAGAACGCGTCCGATTTCGTTTTTCTTCTGCCGTAAAATCATCCACAGACTTGAGTAAACCGAGTTCTTCTGCAACTTCAGCGCGATCTTTTTTCGAAGGACGACGTCCAGGAGCACGAGTTTTCTCATCTTCTAATTTTTTTAGTAGAGCAAAATCAGCTTCACCGCGAAGAGGATTCACTCGAAGTAACTGCACTTCGACTTTATCGCCGCGACGCAATGTTTTTCCGCCTCTTTTGCTAAAGACAAAACCTTTTTCTGGATTAAAGATGTAATAATCATTGCCCGCAATATCTTTGAAACGAACAAGCCCTTCAGCCATTGGGTCTTTCACTGAGACATAAATGCCCCATTGCTCAATGCCATTAATCGTCGCTTCAAAAATATCTCCAATACGATCTTTTAAAAGGTATGTAGCACAAACTTTGATTGCTATGCGTTCTGTTTTTTGATTTTTAATTTCATTTGCAGAGATCCAATCACATACTTCAATCACGCTATTCTTACGTTCTTGTTTTTCTGTCTTTGGAGTTCTTGCGAGTTCTCTATGACACCATAAATCCGCATAACGACGAATGGGTGATGTGAAATGAGAATAATCTTGCCAATTCAAAGCAAAATGACCAAAGCTGTTGCTATCATAATGAGCTTTTTGCATGCTCCTTAAAATTCGATTGATAAGCGTTTCATCGCCAGCGGCTCTAATCACTAAATGTTGATATAGTGAAAAGACTATTGGATTTAAGTTTGAATCACCACGACGAGGTTTCCCTAAATCACGAAGTTCCACTGGAGCGTCTTTGAAAAGATCAGGGTACAAATAATAAAGTTCCATGATGTCCTTTGTATCTGGAGCTTCATGGATTCGGAAAATTCCCTGTAGCTGTCGACGCACTAACTCTTTGGCACAGCAATTATTTGCAATCAGCATACATTCTTCAATCCAAGAATTGGACTCATCATTTTTTCTAGGGACAATTTGAACAGGCTCATTCTTTTCATCAAATAAGCATTGGTACTCTGTGCCGCCAAGCTCTAAAATACCGCTTTTGGAGCGGTTTTCTTTTAATAATTTGGAGACTAGTGCTAAGTCAGCCACGGCAGTGTTGCCTTCGTTTTTCATCTCTACGGCACGTTCATAACTGATAGAAGAAGTCACGTTGATCACGCTTCGATGAAATTCATACGATTGGACTTCGCCTTTTTTATTTAAGACCATCATACATGTAAAAGCACAACGATCGACTCCTTCATGTAAAGAGCATAAATCTCCTGAAAGTCGTTCTGGTAGCATGGGCACAGCACACCAAGGTAAATATTGGGTGTAACTACGATTTAATGCTTCTTCATCTAAGGCGCTCCCTTCAGGGACATAATAACTCACGTCAGCGATATGAACGCCTAGCTTAAAACCTCCGCCTGGGAGGCGTTCCACAGAAACCGCATCATCATGATCGCGAGCTCCTTCTGGATCAATGCAAAGAATGGTTAAACCTCGATAGTCTACGCGGCCCTTAAAATCTTTTGCTGTTGGACTCTTTTTCGAAGCGGCAAATTCCTCAATTTCCTGACTAAAAGAATCAGGTAAATTTGAGCTTTTCATAAACTCGTCTTTTACTTCCTTCCACGTAATCTCAGGAGACATGGAATGTTCTTCCACTTTAGCAAGATAAGAATGCTTTTCTTTTGGATGTGGGTAAAGCGTGAAAGAAATCGTTTGACCATCTTTGCCTGGCGCATTTTTTCGATGTGCTACTTTAAACTCTTTTCCCGTAGAAGACTCTATAACAATCCAGCGGTCTTTTTCAACTAATTTTAAGACGCCTCTTTTTATGGAAATAGTGGAAACTGGGTCTATCTTCTTACGGCTTTTAGCAGCTGGTCTCGGGAGAGAACTAGTATCTTTTTTAAATGGAGATGGTTCACTATTCCCAAGAATATATTCCTTATGGCATGTTCTTTCCAATAACCCTTCACGAACCATTTCAGCAAGCATTTGCTTAAATGATAATTTTAATTTCTTAGGCAGGCCTAATGCGCCTCTTAAGCGACTCCCCGTCATAGACTCATCGCGAATAATCGCAATCACTTGATCTTTTGTCGGTAACAAAGCCATTTAGGCCTCCTCATTTTTTTGTTTTTTATAAGGCAATTCACTTTCTACAATATCGTGAGCAGAATCTCGTAGTTCTTCCATAGACATCTCTTTATACTGTTCTGGAGTAATAGGAGGATGCACTACAATACGAATAGGCCCAGGTCTTAATCCAAGAGTATTCCTAGATAATCGCTTACCAGTATCCACTAAAGTGATTGGAAGAATTGTAAATTCATGTTCTTTGGCTATTCTAAAAATGCCGTTTTTAAATGAAGTCATCTTCCCGTCTTTGGTGCGATTACCTTCTGGAAAGACACAATAATTATAGCCTTGATCAATACGCTGTTTGATTATTTTTCCCATGCCCGCATTTTTTTTAGGGTCTTTTCGATAAATAGGAATAGATCCAGTTTTACTTAGTCCCCAACCAAAATACGGGATTTTCCAAAGGTCCGCTTTGGCTAAAAAGGCAGTATGACTTACGCCAGCAAAAACAGCATTGATGTCTAAAAAACTTTGGTGGTTAGCGACCATCACAAAACCACTTTTCGATGGAATATTTTCTTTCCCTTCAACGACCATTTTTATTCCAAAAATTTTAAACATTGGAATAAAAAATAGACTACAAATATGAGTTAAATCATGCCAATCATTTCGGCGATAACAATGGAAAAAGGCGTATAAAGAGCCACCGAAAAAAGCAGCTACAGCAATCATTAAGTAGTACACTATCGCCAGTATTTTATGACGCCAATTATATTTTAGTACAAAAGGTTCCTCACTCATACCATACTCCATTCCAGAGTTTCTCCTGCTGCTAAAGGAACAACGCCATGAACTGCATTAGGTACACACCAAGTCTTTTTAACTAATTGAATTTCTTTCGTTGTTCTAGGTATAGAATAAAAATCAGCTCCATAACCTGCAATAAAATTGGGAAGCTTATCAAGAGCATTTTCTTTTTCAATCTCACGAACTAAAATAGGCAAAAGCACGGGAGCAGAATATATTCCAGCAGCACCGTACGCACACTCTTTCTTCTCTTGCTTGTGCGGCGCACTATCAGAGCCAAAAAAGAATTTTGGGTTTCCGCTGAATGCCGCTTTTCGAATAGCCTCTCTATCTGAAGGAAGCTTTAAAATCGGCTTACAAAAATGATGGGGTCTTAACGCATCACCAATCACATCCTCCAAAGTCATTGTTAAATGATGAACCGTGATTGTACCTGCTACTGTAGAAGGCATTTCTAAGACCGCTTTCACAGCTGCTGCTGTAGAAACATGTTCAAATACAATTCTTAATTTCGGAAATTTTTGAGCTAGCGTTTTTATTTTCGGGATAAAAGCAGTTTCTCGATCTAAACAAAAAACATTGGGCTCTTCAGCATGAACAGAAAAGACAAAGCCCATTTTTTCCATCATTGAAACGACAGGGAAAATGCTTTCGAAATCACTCACTCCATCTTCACTATTTGTCGTTACTCCAGCAGGATAATATTTGCCAGCGACCACACCCATCGCTCTAAATGATTCTAAATCACTGGACGTTAAACCAGAATGGATTTTAAAAGTCATCAAAGGCTCGAGATTTGGCGCTGCCGACAGAATTGCATTTTTGTAATTAAGAATGCTTTCTGTTGTAGACAATGCAGGCACCGTGTTTGGCATCACAAGAATGCGACCAAATTGGCAAGCAATATCTCTTGCATAATCGGCTAATGCATCTCCTTGGCGAAGATGCACATGGAAATCATCAGGTAAAGGTAATTTTAAGGTAGACATCACCCTTGTAAAATAAGTAAATCTGGCAAAGAAGGAAATGTTTATTCGTCTATTTCAACGACTTTTTTTGAATTAGTAGAACCTAATAGGACTCGCACTGCTCTTTTTGGCTTTTTAAAAAATTCTGCTAACAATAAACAGACAGCTTCATTCGCCGCTCCCTCCACAGGAGGTGATTTCACTTCTACTTTATAGGAACCATCGGGAAGAGGACCCAAAACGCGTTCTCTTTTACTACGTGCATGAACCTTGATGTTGATTTTCATAAATCAAGCAAGAACCTGACCACTCCCTGGTGAAGGTCTTTTCACAACAGAAGGATCTTCAGCTAATGACCGTTGATCTTGTTCCATGGCTCTCAGTAATTCTTCTTGACTGCGAATCAATGCTCGTGTACGGATAAAATAGTTTGCTCGAAGCTGTTTCAATTGTTCAATTTCACTGCGCATTTCTTCTGCCTGACGTTTTGTGTTTTCCACTTCACGAACGGCACGTGCTTTTGCCTCTGCAATAATCAACTCGGCTTCTTTATCAGCACTGCGCTTGACTTCATCAACACTTCTTTGCATGGTCATCACAGCATCTTGAATTGTTTTTTCAATCTGCTTATAGTAATTCACTCGTTCTTCGGCAATTTTAAGACGTTCTACTAAATCGGTTCTCATGCGAGACATTTGTTCAAATGCTTGGGCGGCAGTTTCTAAAAAAGCCTTTACTTCTTCAGGATTAATACCCCCAAAACGTTTAGTACTAAAGGTTTGATTGCGAATATCCAAAGGAGTGAGTTCCATTTTTACCTACCAAAATAAATACTTTTTAGAAAATATATAAAATCTATTATGATTCATACCAGTTTTGATTGTTTCAGGAACCATAGTATGGCTTTGATTTCATCCACAATCTCGAAAAAACTCTTTCCAACTCTTTTTTGATACATCCTATGCTTATAAAAGCCCCAAAAATAAGGAAACCCCTTATAACAACCCTGTTTATAGATTAAATGGCTTTCGATTTATGACCTCTTTATGATTATTATTTCTGTTTTCTCATTTTAACTGTTTATATTAGTCACATGCCTCATTTTGTATATATGCTTGAGTGTGCTGGTAACCGAATTTATACTGGCTATGCGACAGACGTGGAGAAGCGTTATCAAAAACATTGCGAAGGCAAAGGGGCCCACTTTACAAAAGTGTTCCCTCCACAGAGAATTCTTAAAATTTTTGAGACAGAGACAAAGTCAGAAGCACTATCTCTTGAATTCAAAATCAAACAACTCCCCAAGCCTAAAAAAGAGCTCTTGATTTTAGGACAACTGGAAATATCTTTTCCGTAAACGTTAACCACTATATTTAGTGAAAGCAACAAAAGTAATTCAATCTCTCTTTCTATATTGTTTTCTTTAACAAGAGGATTATTATGTGGATTATACTAGCGATTGCTTCTGCATTTTTTGCAGCACTTACATCTATTCTCGCTAAAATTGGGATTGAAGGCATGAGCTCTAACCTTGCTACAGCGATTCGTACCGTTGTTGTTTTAGTGATGGCATGGGCGATTGTTTTTATCAGCGGAGCTCATAGTGGTATCCATAACATTACCCAAAAATCATGGCTTTTTTTTATTCTTTCAGGAATTGCCACTGGACTTTCTTGGCTTTGTTATTTTAAGGCACTACAACTTGGAGACGCGAGCCGAGT
>Ga0116148_1004911_pt1 | contig 11419 bp, 9 predicted proteins | sample AD_UKC055_MetaG_FD_89786 | JGI IMG/M metagenome (GOLD analysis project Ga0116148, IMG submission 89786) | Active sludge microbial communities of municipal wastewater-treating anaerobic digesters from USA - AD_UKC055_MetaG | ecosystem: Engineered > Bioreactor > Anaerobic > Digestate | place: USA... | reverse complement strand
TTTCAAAGGGTATTTCTATGGAAATTTCAACCATGCCGGCTACAACACCGTCTTTATGCCATGGGCTTTGATAGATATGTTTTTTGATACCATTTTTTTCTATTGTGTATGAATTGGTAATGTTTTCATCCATCATCTTTTTGATCATCATGACAGAATGTGGGTTATGACAATCATAAAGGCTTTTACCGATTAGTTCTTTACCTCCCCATTTTTCAAAGGTTTTACAAGCTTTTTCATTCATTGAGATAACAATACCTTCTCTGTCACAAACGGTAATTGCCGCATTAAAATCTTTGATCCATTCAAACTCTTTCATTCATAACTCCTTTTTGTTATTAGGTAGGGCAAGCAACCTTGCTTGCCTGGTATATCATCCGTACTACAAGCATCTTGTTTGTAGTTTTTTCTGCAAGCTAGTAGCTTGCAGTACGGTTGCGAATAGCTTACGTTACAAGTGCTTTCGCAAGCTGGTAGCTTACGTTACAACTTTGTTAAAATATCATAGGTCCTAACTCAGATATATGCTTTACTTTATGGCAATGGATGTTTTTTTCTTTTATTTTGATATCAGAAGCAGTAAACACTTCTTTAAAACCCATTTTTAGTGCTTCTTTGACTCTTTTTTCCATTTGAGAGACCGGACGGATATCCCCATTGAGCCCGACTTCTCCGATAAAAACGGTTTTTTCTCTAAGTGGTTTATCCCTGAAGCTAGAGAGTATGGAAGCGATCAAAGCTAGATCAGTACCCGGTTCGATGACTTTGATACCCCCTGAGAAATTGATAAAGATATCCAGCTCCTTCATACTTAACATTAGGTTTTTTTCGATGACAGCCAGAAGCAAAGCCAGTCTTTTTTGATCAAATCCAACAGATACTCTTTGAGCTGTCCCATAATTGGTAGGGGAGACCAGTGCCTGAACTTCGATTAGAAAAGCTCTTGAACCCTCTAAAACTGATGAAATGGCTGTGCCGGAGTAGTGATTCTGGTGCATGATAAAAAGCTCAGAAGGGTTTTCGACTTGTTTTAAGCCTTTATCAGTCATTTCAAAGATACCAATTTCATTGGTTGAACCAAAACGGTTTTTAGTTGTACGCAGGATTTTAAACTGATTTGACAATTCACCTTCAAAGTAAAGCACTGTATCTACCATGTGTTCGAGTATCTTTGGACCGGCGACAGCACCTTCTTTAGTAACATGCCCGATAAAAAACAGAGGGATATTTTCCTGTTTTGCCAGACGGGTCAGAACATTGGCTGTTTCTCTGATCTGTACAATTGAACCTGGCAGATTATCAATTGCGGATAAGTAAACAGCCTGAATAGAATCAATGATGATAAAGTCAGGCTTGATTTGTTTAATTTCCTGCATGATACTTTCTACTTCATTCTGGCAGAGCAGCAGAATATTGGTTTCATTGATATTTAAACGAAGGCTTCTGATTTTAATCTGTTCAGAGCTTTCTTCACCTGATACATAGAGTACTTTTTTATTCTTTGCCAGGATTCCGGCAATCTGAAGCATAATGGTTGATTTACCAATACCAGGTTCTCCACCGATTAGCGCAACCATACCCGGTACAATTCCACCACCTAGTACACAGTCAAACTCGCTCAGACCGGATACAATTCTTGCCTGATTTACATCAAAAGATACCTGATCAAGCGGGATGGCTTTATTCGCATTTTCAGTAAGATGGTGGGTATTCTTTTTGCCGGATTTTACCAGTTTTTCTGTTTCTGTAAAACTGTTCCAACTGCCACAACCCGGGCATTTACCCAACCATTTAGTGGACTCAAATCCGCATTCTTTACAGAAGAAGGTGATCATCAGTTACCTCCGTATCAGAATCAAGATCAGTTACAGTCGTTATTTCTTCTTCAGTTTCAGGTATCTCAGATGATTTGACTGCATCATCAAAATTGAACAGATTCCAGACCATGAGCCTGTTAAAAGGATATAAGAATGTAATGGTAATGCCATAGAATAACAATGATAACAGAGATGCGAAAAGGATACGACCAATATTGAAGAGTACATCATGCCAGTGAGTCATCATTTTCAGAATATACACTTTTTGATACAAGGCATTAATTAAAGCAACATGATTAATTGGGAAAATGTAGATTTTGACTAATAACATCAACAAGAAGATTGAGATGAATACAGATAAATATTTTGTCAGCAGATAGAAAAGAAAAGCACTGAGATTATTTTCAATCATCTGCCAGGTCTTTTTAAGTGCAGAGATAAAACTCTCTCCTTTATATTGAAAATAAAGCACAAAATCATTCATGATAAAGCTGGTAAAAATGACTATGTAGATGGCAGATTTAAAGAATTTAAGAAATAGCAGGAGGATTTTAAAAGAGATATTCATCCCAAATGAGATTAAAAAAAGATAGACAATAAGAGACAGAAGGATTAGTGTTACTGCCAGAAAGAGTACAAATAAGTGTGTAAAAAATGAGGGTACGCTAAAGTTAAAGAAGAGAATCCATTTTTCTTTTTTTGTCAGTTCCTTTTTGAAATGATCGATCATCTTAATCTCAGCACCAATATGTAAAAACCAGTAGAACAAGACCATGGTTAACAAGATAAAAACAGCACTTGGAATGAAAGAAGAATAATTATTGGAGAGATCTGTAAAAAAGATGCTGATGGTTGACTCACTGATAAAGGCATTGAAATGAGATGGAAAAGATAGAAATTGAATGCCATTCCAGGCACCAATGATACTGATTAAATAAAAGAAAAAGAGACTGTTGCGGGTTGAACGGAAGTGACTGATTGTTTCAAGGAAGGTTTTTTTTAATAGCTTTACCATAATTTATTCCAATCTCTGAATTTGTTAAAGTAATCACGGGCATAACGGATATCCAGATCAATTTGTTTGATTAACTGTTGTTTGCTTTCAAATGTCTCTTCATTTCTAATTTTAGAAAGAAAATAGAGCTCGACTTCTTTACAATAAAGATCTCCTTTGAAATCGATCAGATGACTCTCTATGGTGATTTCATTGTCGTCTTTAATTGAAGGGCATACTCCTACATTGGTTACACAGAAATGGTACTCTTCATCATTTTCAAACTCAAGGTTTTCTGCCTGATTATAGATTTTACATAAACAGATATAAACTCCGGCTCCAGGTATCAGTTTATGTTTTTCAGCAGGATCCAGGTTGATAGTTGGAAAACCAAGAGTTCTGCCAATCTGTTTTCCGGTGATCACGTGACCAATGACAGAATAGTAATAACCCAGATAAGTCTGAGCCAGATCTACAAAGCCATTTCTGATAAAATCACGAATAATGCTTGAACTGATAATCAGGTTGTTTTGAATCGTAAATGCTTCAGCCTGTAATACCTGATAATGGTATATTGGAGAGAATTTTTCAAGTACTTGGATATTACCCTTTCTGTCACGCCCGAAATGTGTATCATAACCGGCAATAATGGCGTAAGGATGAAATGTAGGAATCAAATAGTTTTGTAAAAAATCCTCTGCTGAGATGCTGGCAAATTGATTGTCAAAAGGAATGTATTGAATTTCATCAATACCCAGTTTTCTGAGTAGTCTTCTGCGTTTGATTTCTTCGGTCAAAAGATAGGGAAAAACGGTGTTATACAAGGTCTCGAGCGGATGGTGTTTGTAAGTCAGAACAATGCTCTTTTTTTGATGTGTTTTTGCGAAGCTGGCCAGCTGTTTCAAAAGTGACTGATGACCTAAATGCACTCCATCAAAAGTGCCAATCGTTAATACATTTTCTTTATCATTCATCTTGATTAAATATGACTAAAGGTTTTAAGTGATTATGCTCAACAAAAGATAAGCCAAGGCATTTAAAATCTTCATTAAATACAAAGACTTTTTTATCTTGATCACTTGTACTAATTGATTTTAATCGGTTTAATGCTAACGATACACCATTCAGATAGAATTTCTCATCTGGCTTTTCAATCGATATACACAGATATTCGGGAAACATTTTTTGATATGGAATCAAAGCATTTTGCCAGTTATCTTCACTTAATTCATCCAGTTTTACTGAGTCAGTTAAGTGAAGGTTTTCAATGGCTGTTCGTCTTAGTGTTTTAGTAACTGCAATTGTGTTTAAGAGGTCAGCAATCTGTTCAGATAGCGTACGGATATAGGTGCCGGCAGAAACAGTGCATTCATAGCTTAGTTCAGGGTATTGGTAAGAGAGAACTTTAAAGGCAGAAATATGAATTGGTCTGTCTTTCATCTCAAAATCAATCTCTTTTCGGGCTAATTCATAGGCTTTTTTCCCATCAATCTTAATTGCTGAAAATTTAGAAGGCGTTTGACTATTAATTTTAAGAACACGATTTTTCAGCTCGTTGATGTCAAAATGAGGGATAAAATCATGCTGATTGATCACTTTGCCGGTAAAATCCCCTGTATCGGTCTGGATACCAAACTGCATGGATGCATGGTAAGTCTTACATGATTTTTCCAGATATTTTAAGAGTCTGGTTCCATTCCCCACAGCGATAATCATCAAGCCGGTTGCAAAAGGATCGAGAGTACCTGAATGCCCCATTTTCTTTATTCCGGTAATACGACGAAGTCTTCTGATAATATCAAATGAGGTTAAGCCTTCTGGTTTATCTATAAGAAAGAAGCCTGATTTCATCAATTAAAACCTGATTTCTGCTAATACCATGCTTTTTACTTCATCCAGACTGCCACTGATTTCGCAACCTGCTGCTTTTTTATGACCGCCACCGCCAAACTTCATGGCAAGCTGATTGACAACTGTTGTATCAGAACGGAAACTGATTCTAAATATATTTTCTTCAACTTGTTGAAAATAGACTTGAATATCAACACCTTTGACGCCTTTTACCCATCTCATCATCTTGGAAGTCGCATCATTGCTTAGTCCCAGAGAATTCAGCATTTCAAGTGTAGAATGAATAAAGAGGACTTTACCTTTTTGATGCAATTCAATGGTTGCAAGTACCTCTCCGATGAATTTATAGTATTGGGGGCTCTTTTTTAGTAAAAATTCTGTTACAATCTGACTTGGGTTCAAACCTAAGTCCATCAATTGAGCACAAACAGCATAGGTTTCTCTATCAAGATTGCTGTTTAAGAAGTTATCAGTATCATTCAAGATAGTGGTATAGATACAGTCTGCATAATACTTTTGATCAGAAGAGTCAAATTTATTAATCAGATGACCGAAAACATTATGAAGAATTATGCCTGTACAAACTTCAGAAGGCTCAACATAGTAAAAATATTCTTTGCTGATGGCTGTTTCAATCAGTTCATGATGATCAATAAAGAGAACATGTTTTGCATGGTGATAGAAATCTTCATTGATATTGGTTCTTGACTTTTCATGGCAATCAAGGGTCAGAATCAGATCAAAATGAGTTGTTTCTGTCTGACAGGAAGTATGTTTATAAACATCCAGAAATTCCAGAAAATCAGGTGCTGGTTTTTCTAGAAGTATGTGAGAAGTTTTTTTGTATAATTTATTGATGATGTGTTTTAGCGCAAGACAGGCTGCTAATCCGTCTCCATCAGGATTTTTATGAGTCAGGATCAAAATAGATTCTGAGTTTTCTATCAGGTTTTGCAGGATTTCTGCCAGAGAGTTGATACCAGATATATACATAAGATATTTGCCTTTTTTGATAGTAATATGCACTTCGGTTCATTAATGAATAGGGGCATCTAGTATGTTTTTAACATGTTGCAGTAAGCCACTCTATCCTTTTATAATCTCAGGGCGACCAATGGCCGCCCTGAAATAAATTTTAGATACTCTACCCTATGAGGAAAACGATTTGTTAGAAGTCCTCGTCTTCATCAGTGTCGATAATTTCATCTTCAAAATCGTCATCGAAGTCATCATATTCATCTTCATCATCATCGTAGTCTTCATAATCATCTTCAAAGTCATCATCGATAATGTCAACATCATCATCATAGTCATCATCATTATCGTATGATTTTCTTTTTTCTGCTTCAATAACAGCAAACACTTCGTCCAATTTTGATGCTTTATCTTCTGTAGCATCGTATTGGAAGCTAATTTGAGGGATTCTTCTCATAATCTGCGCTCCTGCAATTTGTTTTTTTATAAAGCCCGAACTCTTTTCAATAAGTTCCTGCATCTGCTTTTTCCTTATTGATTTGTCAGAATAATCATAGAATATCTTCAAAAGTAGAAGATCTGGGGTAAGTTTTACATTGGTAATACGAAGTGAATGAAGTCTGTCATCAGATGCGCTGAATGAATAAGCTGAGCTAATCAGCTTATACAGTTCTTTTTTCATTCTTTCCAGTCGGATGCCTTTCATTGACTATATCCCCTATACTTCTCGTTTAAATTCTTCGTTCAGATAGATTTCAATAATATCATTTTCTTTAATATCATTATAATCTTTGAGGGTAATACCACAATCAGAACCAGCTTTGATCTCATTTACTTCCTGATCAAAGTGTTTCAGACTTGCAATACGGCCTTCGTAAATTTTGACATCGTCGCGGAAGATTCTGGCAAGACCAGTTTTAATAACGGATCCTTTTTCTACAAAGCAGCCAGCAACCGTTCCGACTTTTTTAATTTTAAATGTCTGTTTTACAAGGGCATGACCCACAAATTTTTCGCGAATTTCCGGAGCGAGCATTCCAGACATTGCAGATTTGATATCGTCAATAGCGTCGAAAATGATAGAATAGATTTTGATTTCGACATTTAGTTCTTCTGCCAGTTTTTTAGCTTTCGCATTTGAACGGACATGGAAGCCTAGAATGATCGCATCGGATGCTGATGCCAGGTTGACATCCGCTTCAATGATACCACCTACTGATTTTCGAATAATATTAACCATCACTTCTTCATTTGTAAGCTTTTGCAGCGCATCACAGATTGCTTCAACAGAACCATCTGTATCTGCTTTGATTATCAAACGAAGTTCTGACATTTCATTTTCTTTGATTTTTGTGAATAGGTTGTTCAGGTTGGTTGTTGTATGGAATTTTTCTCGTTCCTGGCGAATCAAAAGACGCTCAGAGCTGATCTGACAGGCAATTTTTTCGCTTGCCACCTGATTCAGAATGTCGCCCGCTTTAGGAACATCACTTAGCCCATAAAGCACGCATATATCTGAAGGACCAATCTTTTGGATTTCCTGTCCTCTTTCATTTTCCATTCTTCTGACGTGTCCATAAGTAGCACCACAAACGATATTGTCGCCTTTTTTGATACTGCCTTCCTGTAAGAGAATTGTTGACATAGAACCCATTCTGGCATCTTTTCTGGATTCAATCACAACACCTTTGCCAGGAACACTGTATTTTGCTTTTAATTCTTTCATTTCACAAGAAAGTAGAATCAACTCAAGTAAATCATCAATACCTTCTCCAGAATGAGCTGATGTTTTTGTCCAAAGAATGTCACCACCCCAGCCTTCCAGATATACATTTTGTTCCAGGAGACTGGAAATAGTTCTTTCAATATTGGCTTCAGGAAGGTCTATTTTGTTAATAGCGACAATCATCGTTACGCCTGCAGCACGGGCATGGTCAATTGCTTCAATAGTTTGAGGTTTTACACCATCATTTGCTGCTACGACGATAATTGCGACGTCAGTAATATTGGCTCCTCTGGCACGCATCGCTGTAAAAGCTTCGTGACCTGGGGTATCCAGGAAAGTGATTTTATGTTCTTTGTAGTTAACCTGATAAGCACCAATATGTTGCGTAATACCACCAGATTCTCCAGCAACCACTTTTGTCTTTCTGATGTAATCCAGAATAGAAGTTTTACCATGATCGACATGCCCCATAATGGTAATGACAGGTGGTCTTGGCTCTTCTATAACATTATCATCTGTAATGTTTTCTTCTATCAGATCTGCACCATATTCGTCTTCAAATTCGACATCAAAGTTAAATTCATCACAAATCAACTCCAGAGATTCACGGTCAAGACGCTGGTTAATTGTAACCATCTTTCCCATCTGGAAGAATTTGGTAATGATCTCAGATGCGCTTTTATCCATTATCTTTGCCAATTCGCTGACAGAGGTAAATTCACTGATTGAAATTACTGCATCTCCATCCTCAAAAAGGGATTTCTTTTCTTCTTTTTTATATTTTTTCTTCTTTTTATTTCCTGCAAGCGCAAGCTTGATGTTTTTTTCGATCAGATTCTCATCAATTTCAACAACTGGTGCAGCACCTTTACGTTTTTTTGTATTTTTCAGCTTTGCTTGTAAATGTTTACTTTTATCACCCAGATCATCGATTGTAACTTTTTTTGTTTTACCAAAAACACGAACTTCTTGTTTAACCTCTTCAGTTACTTTTGGTTGCGCAATTTTGTCAAAATTAGGTTTTACACCCGTTGGGCTGATTCCTGGTCTGCGTGACTGATCAGTTCTTGGTCTGTCATTACGCTGGCGGTTATCTCCAGCATATCTGCTATCCTGATTTCTGTTATCTCTTGGCTGATAAGATCTTTGTTCACCTGAGCGGTTATCGCGATTATCATACTGACGAGGCTCTCTTGGCTGATATGATCTTTGTTCGCCGGAACGATTATCGCGGTTATCATACTGGCGAGGCTCTCTTGGTTGATAAGATCTTTGTTCGCCTGAGCGGTTATCGCGGTTATCATATTGACGAGGTTCTCTTGGTTGATAAGATCTTTGTTCACCTGAGCGGTTATCGCGGTTATCATACTGACGAGGTTCTCTTGGCTGATAAGATCTTTGTTCACCTGAGCGATTATCGCGGTTATCATATTGGCGAGGTTCTCTTGGCTGATATGATCTTTGTTCACCTGAGCGGTTATCGCGGTTATCATATTGACGAGGTTCTCTTGGCTGATAAGATCTTTGTTCGCCTGAGCGATTTTCGCGGTTATCATATTGGCGAGGTTCTCTAGACTGATATTGTCTTTGTTCGCCTGAACGATTATCGCGAGGATGAGAAGATCTCTGTTCTTGATTTCTGGGTTCTCTCTGTTCAGTAGAGCGTCCTTCACGAGTATGCTGAGTTCTTGGTTCATGAGATCTTTCTTCAGTAGAACGAGGTTCTCTGTGAGCAGGACGATTATCTTGACTACTAACATTTTCAGTTCTGTGTTTGGGTTTTCTTGGTTTTTCTTGAACAGGAGCAGATTCAGCAGGTACTTCAGTCGCTTTTTTAACAGTTTCAGCTTTTGGTTTATCATCAGCCTGAGCTGTTTTTTCAGGATGAACTTTTGCTGCAAAAGGATCTTCTGCCGGTTGAGCGGATTCAGTTTTTGTTTTTTGAGCCTGAACAGATTCGTTTCTAGCTTCGCGCAACTGATCTTGAATCCTTTTTCTTTCATTATCAATGCGTTTTAAATTTTCTGCTTCGGTTTTGAATTTATTCCGAATCTTGTCCATGACATCATCATCCAGATAATTCATATGATGTCTAACTTCAACTCCCAGATCACTTAAGTGTTTCATCAGAGCTGATGATGATATTTTTAATTCTTTTGCAAAGTCACATACGCGTAAAGCCAAACTATTCCTCCACTTCTTTGTACGACAGGTATTTTAACAATCCTTTAGCAAAATTGATATCCGTGATGGCAAGAACACCTGATTCTTTCAGGGCAAACTGAAGTGTGTCTTTTTTATGCCCCCAAACAGCCACCGGGATATTTATCGACTGATTTAAATAAAGTATTTTTTTTCTGGAATGAAAAGATAAGTCTTCTGTGAGAATTATCAGTTTGACCTTTCCTGATCTTGCATGTCTGATAACAGCATCACTGCCTGACAACAGCTTACCGGCTTTATGGGCAAACTGAAGGAGGGTGATGATTTTCGAATCATCTATTGTTCTTTTCATACCTTTGCTTTTGTTTAACATTATTTTGTTTAAGCTTACCTTTAAATCTTTATGTTTTTAGTCTTTTTCTTGTTTTTCCAATTAAATAGTTTTTTAAAACACTCATTTAATCCACATATATAATAACCATAAGAATTTAAGCTTGCATTTAAGTCAATGATTATTTGATTATTTAAAAAAACTATTCTGAACATATTCTTTTTTGGCATTTTATTTTTGCAAATCACACACCGTCTTTCAGGTGTGTGATTTGCTTTAGAAGCTTTATTCGTCATCAGAAATGTCTTGATGCCTCTTTAATACGTTCTACAATTTTTTGTCCAATACCCTCAATATTGCATAATTCTTTTTCAGAAGCCTGATAAATATCCTGAACAGAAGTATATCCATGTTCTTTAAGAATTTCTGCAATTTTTGGACTTACGCCGTCAAGCTCACTGACATGACTGGTTATACGTCTTTCTTCAGCAATTATTTCTTCAAATTCATTAAGTGTGTAAATATCGAGCTTATAATCGGTGAGTTTTGCTGCTAATCTGACATTTTTTCCCATCCGGCCAATTGCAAGGTTTTTATTTTCTTCCGTAACGATGATGCGTGCAAAGCGTCCTTTTTCAGTAATATAGACTTTCTGGATGAGCTCAGGTCCGATTGCATTGGCTATCATAATTTCAGGGTCTTCGCTCCACCCAAGAATATCAATCGATTCTCCATGTAATTCTTTTTTGACAGAATCTACACGAATTCCTTTTGGTCCGAGGCATGCACCTACTGCATCCAGGTTTGGTTTTCTGGTATAAACCGCTACTTTGGTACGAATGCCAGGTTCACGAATAATCTTTTTTACTTCAATTTCGCCGGTTGCAATTTCAGGTACTTCAATTTCCAGAAGACGTTTTACAAACTCAGGATGCGCACGTGAAAGAATCACTGTTACATCATTTCCTCTTTTTCTGACGCTTAATACATAAGCACGAAGGTAATCACCTACTCTATAATATTCTTCTTCGATTTGTTCTTCTATCGGTAAGAGAGCTTCAGCGAACCCAATATCCACTTTATATCCATTATAATCCATCTTTTTAATTTTTCCGTAAACAATCTGATTTTTTTGCTTTTCATAATCAAACATTTTTCGCTCTTCTTCGAGCTTTTTAATTTTAATCATGATTTCTTCACGGGCAATTTTGATCAGTTTTGGCTCAAGTGCATTAATGGGCAATTCGACCTCAATCATTTGTCCGATTACTGCTTTTTCATCTATATCCTGAGCATCTAATATGGAAATTTGACCAAGTGATTCGTCTTTATCTACAACGAGTTTTTTAAATTTAACACCCAAATAATTGGAGTTGTAATCAGCAATTACCTCCAGTTCATTTTCCGGTTTCAGCTTTTTTGAAATGGCATTTTGCAAGCTTTCTACAATTACATCACGAAGTCTGGATTGGTCCAATTGTTTTACTTTGGCCAATTCTGTGATTATCGCTAACAAATTCGAACTCATGACTTCTCCTTCTTTCCAAAATGATAAACGGTTC